>ERZ791871.231-NODE-231-length-83978-cov-5.709079_pt1 | contig 83978 bp, 75 predicted proteins | sample MGYA00510280_ERZ791871 | MGnify/ENA primary metagenome ERZ791871 (study PRJEB30046, sample SAMN00792111) | human gut metagenome | study: EMG produced TPA metagenomics assembly of the A metagenome-wide association study of gut microbiota in type 2...
ATTCTGACATTGGTTTACTAAGTTTACTGTAAACTTTTTTCAGGACAATACACTACCCTTTCTCTACCCTTTCGCTATATCATGAATATAGCATAAACATAGCAACTACATAACATGAACACTGACGCATGTATATGCTCCGTTCGTGTTATGTAGGAATTTGGTTGATGCCCACGAGCAGGGGTAGAGGAGGGATTAACAGGGACCAGCCTTCCCCTGTATAAGGGAAAGTTTATAAGAAGAACCGGCAAAGAAAACTTTCACCAATTCCCACTGTTAGGAGTAAGAAAGGGAACTTATATATCATTTGGAGACTTCACTCTTATAATTACTGTAAACTTGTATATAAATTCTTTTTCAATTATTTAGTCCGTCATGTATTGTTTCGAGCGATTTTCTTCCACTCGTTTGGGAGGCATGATCAAGATTAGTAGGGAACCTAGGATGATAATGCAGGCTAGGATATAATCTCTCGTGTCCAGATCCGGACGTAAGTCGATGGAGTAGACTGCAATCCATGCCTCCAGACCGAAGGTTAACATGGGCTGGAAGGCCCGGAAGGTCATGAAGGTTTCGGCAGTTGCCGTTTGCAGAGTGGCGTAGTACAGGTACGTGGAGAGTGAGGTGAGTAGGAAACCTGTCACGCAGGCGGCGATAATCGTCATCGGGTGGAATATCTCCGTGAGCTTAGGCAGGTAGAGCATTGAAAACGGAACGGCCATGAGTTCTTTGGCAAAATAGTGTTCCACGAGGGCGATTAAGGTCAAGAAAAGTATGACTGACGTGCCGCCCCAAAACATGGTGAACCCGGAGATCCCGCATTTTTGGCGTACGGAGGTATTGGGACTGGCGACAGTGGTTTTCTCGACCACGATGGCTCGTGTACAACTTGCCAGAACTGCCAGGGAGACGAGAATGGAGACCCGTAGCTGTATGGTTTCCGGGAGGGTACGGATAAACAGGATAATGCCTACCGTGATCACTAGCATCCCCACGATGTCGCTGCTGTGGGGTTTTCTCTTGAAAAAGATGTAGGCCAGTATTGCTGTTACTACAACTTCTATATTGATTAACAAGCTGGTTTCAGTACTGGTGATGTACAGGTAAACTGCGGCTAGAAAGAAATTCCGGAATATTTGCAGTAGCGTGTACAGCCATGAATAACCGACGCCTGCTTTCCAGCCTTCCGCAGTTACGGGTTTTCGGATAAGTAATAGTGCGACTCCCCCGGCGAAAATTTGCATGGAGGCGAACACGAGAATGTTGGCCTCGTAGTTTAACAGGCAAAAACGGGTGATGACACTGATGATCGACCATGTTATGACTGATAGTAAGGCATATAAAGCACCTATTTTCATATTTTGTTTTTTGTTTCTCTTCGGATATAACGATTCGATTAGGAAAAGGTTTTTTGTCAAAATAAAATATACCTTTGTTTTAGTATTTATAACAGCATGATACAGGAATGATTGAGATATGGTAGAATCGGAAATTAGAAAAGAGGAGTACACGATTCCTTTACGGGAGTTTTTTTACAAGGGAACGACAAGGGATGTTGATTGTAGGATAGGACGTTTGAAGGCGTTGAGGCGGGCTATTACCGGACAGATGGAAGAGATAAATGCGGCGTTGTGGCGTGATTTGAGAAAGTCGGGGGGAGAGTCTTACCTGACGGAGATCGGTATGGTGTTGGGAGAGATTGACTATCACGTGAAACATCTGAGACAGTGGGTGAAACCCCGACGATTGGCAACCCCGCTGGCTTTTTGGCCCTCGAAAAGCCGGATCATGTACGAGCCGTATGGCGTTGTGTTGATCATTGCCCCTTGGAATTACCCGTTTCAATTATTGTTGGAACCTTTAATTGGTGCCATCTCTGCTGGGAATTGTGCCGTGTTGAAACCATCTCCTTTTGCCCCGGCAACGGCAGAGGTTATAAAGAAGATTATTGCGGCGGTTTTTGAACCCGGTTATGTCTCTGTGTTTGATGGAGAAGGGGATGTGGTGGAGCAGTTGTTGAGAGAGCGTTTTGATTATATTTTTTTCACGGGAGGTTCCCGTTTCGGACAGTATGTTATGGAAATGGCAGCGAAACATTTAACCCCAGTAACTTTGGAGTTGGGAGGAAAAAGTCCTTGTATCGTGGGGCGTGGTGCGAACGTGAAGATAGCAGCTCGTCGTACGGCTTGGGGAAAGTTTATCAATGCCGGGCAGACGTGTGTTGCCCCCGATTACGTGTTTGTGTATGAAGATCAAAGGGCAGAGTTTGTTGAGGCCGTAAGACTGGCCGTGAAACGATTTTATGGGGATTACCCGTATGAAAGTCCTGATTATCCGCGGATTGTTCACCGGGAGGGGACAGAAAGGTTAGCGCGCTTGATGCACTCTTCTGGACAGGTGGTTGTCGGGGGTGAGGTGAACGTGGAGGAAAAGTATATTGCTCCTACGGTACTGATTGACGTGGAGGCTGATAGTCCGATCATGCGGGAAGAAATATTCGGTCCCATTCTGCCCGTGCTGACTTATCGGGAGATAGATGACGTGATTCGTTTCGTGAATAAGCGGGAGAAACCCTTGGCCCTATATTATTTCGGCCCCGAACAAGAGGCTCGTGAAGTTTTAAACCGAACCTCTTCGGGTGGGGCTTGTGTGAACGACACGATCGTGCATCTGGCAAATCCCCGTTTGCCTTTTGGGGGAGTGGGGATGAGTGGAGTCGGAAAGTATCACGGGAAAGCGAGTTTTGAACTTTTTAGTAATTTACGTTCCGTGGTAAAATCTTTTACATTTTTTGATAACCATTTTCGCTATGCCCCGTATAAACACTTGAATTTATTGAAAAAATTCATGTAATGTCTGGTGAGTTTATTATATTTGTTGAAAACTTTAAATAATGAAGACTATGAAAAAGTACATTTGCACAGTATGTAGCTATATTTATGATCCTGCAGTAGGTGATCCAGATGGTGGAATCGCACCTGGAACCGCATTTGAAGATATTCCGGAAGATTGGGTTTGCCCGCTTTGTGGCGTTGGTAAAGAAGATTTCGAACCGGTGGAGGAGTAAATGAAGTTAAAAGATAAAAGTTGAAAGCTGTAAAAAGTTCCATTTTTATCTTTTAGTTTTTAACTTTTATCTTAATAAAAATAGAGGCGAATCGTGAGATTCGCCTTTATTTTTATTAGTGTGCCCATTCGGCAAAGAAGTCATTTCCCTTGTCATCCACGATGATGAATGCCGGGAAGTTTTCCACCCGTATTTTACGGATAGCTTCCATTCCCAATTCTTCAAAGGCTACGATTTCTACTGATTTAATGCTTTCCTTGGCCAAGATAGCTGCTGGTCCACCGATTGATCCTAAGTAGAAACCACCGTGTTTTTTACAAGCATCTGTAACAGCTTGTGAACGGTTTCCTTTGGCAACCATGATCATAGAGCCGCCATGATCTTGGAATAGGTCAACATAGGGATCCATACGTCCTGCCGTGGTAGGTCCGAAACTTCCGGAGGCCATTCCTTTCGGGGTTTTAGCCGGTCCTGCATAGTAAATCGGATGATTCTTAAAGTATTCCGGCATGGGCTTGCCTTCATCCAGCATGGCTTTGATGCGGGCGTGTGCGATATCACGGGCAACGATAAGTGTTCCGGACAAGTTCAGACGGGTTTTAACCGGATATTTTCTTAGTTCTTTTAATACCTCTTCCATCGGTTGGTCGAGGTCGATGTTCACGGCGGGTGCTAATGCCGGGTTCTCTGCCGGTAAGAAACGAGCCGGGTTCTTTTCCAGTTGTTCCAGGAAGATACCGTCTTCCGTGATTTTGGCTTTGATGTTCCGATCGGCACTACAACTTACACCGATACCCACGGGGCAAGATGCCGCATGACGAGGCATACGGATGACACGCACGTCGTGTACCCAGTATTTACCCCCAAATTGGGCCCCGATACCCATGTCTTGACAGATTTTCTGAATTTTGGTTTCCCATTCCAAATCCCGGAATGCCTGACCGCCATCATTCCCTTCGGTTGGAAGATTATCATAATATCCCGCAGATGCTTTCTTTACGGTTGTCAGACAGGCCTCGGCAGAGGTTCCCCCGATAACTACTGCCAGGTGGTAGGGAGGACAGGCTGATGTTCCTAGGTCTTTCACTTTGTCCTTGATGAACTTGGTCAGTGCTTCCTCGGTCAACAGAGCTTTGGTCTGTTGATACAAGAACGTTTTGTTTGCAGAGCCACCGCCTTTGGTGATGAACAGAAACTCGTATTTATTCCCTTGAGTGGCATATAGGTCAATTTGAGCCGGTAGGTTTGTACCACTGTTTTTCTCATCGAACATCGTGTAGGGTACTACTTGAGAATAACGCAGGTTGCGATCCCGATAGGTTTCGAAAACTCCCTTACTGATGGCTTCTGCGTCATTGCCGTCAGTCCATACGTTTTCTCCTTTCTTACCGATAGCGATAGCAGTACCCGTGTCTTGACAAGTGGGTAGTTCACCTTCAGCGGAAACCACTTGGTTCATCAACATGGTATGAGCCACGAATTTATCATTGTCGCTGGCTTCTGGATCTTTCAGTATGTTGGCTAATTTCTGCAAGTGAGAGGCACGCAGGTAAAAAGAAACATCTGCATAGGCTTCACGGGCGAGTAATTCAAGCCCTTCTTTTTGAATTTTCAATATTTTACGTCCTTCAACTTCGATGGTTTTCACGTAGTCTTTTGTCAGTAAACGATATTCCGTACTGTCTTTTTGAATCGGAAATGGTTCTTGATACTTGAATTCTGCCATAATTCTTTATTGTTTTAGTGTTGTTAATATTTTTATTCCTATAACGGAAAAATTTCTTTAATATGTCGCAACGAAATTAGAATTAATAAATGAGAAGTCCAATAAAAAAGCCGGACAAATTTGGTCCGGCTTTTATGGATATTAGGCTAATGACTAGTCTTTGAATAACTTGTCAATAGTTATGATTTGGTAATCGTAGAATGCGCGGGTTGCAGCATTTCCGGTACCCCGTTTTTCTTTGTAAAGAGCTTGTACTTTTTTCAACAATGATAACATGGCAGGACGTCCTACTGATGCAGGAAGTGTTGCAGCATTCATTGTCATGCGGAAGTAGTCATATTCTCCCAGATTACATGCAGCATGGCTACAAAGTTTATGTTGGCTATTTACGCTGTTTTCTAAAGTTGCCAATGCCTCGGTCGGATCGATAGAAGTAAGTCTTTTTGGTGCTGAGGCCGCAGGAGTAGCTTGAAGACCACTCATTTGGCTGGCAATGGTTACTAAAGCAGCTTGTAAGTTCATTTCTTCGTGAGAAAGTGAACGGGATGCAAGGGTCGGAGCCATAAGTAATTTATAAGCGTCATTTACATAGGCATCAAGCTTATAAGCGTCTTTTTGGCCGGAACGTTCTCCCTCGTATATACTACCAAGAGTAGCTGCGTTGAAGATTTTACCTACCACAGCGTATTGTAATTGATCGTACATATTCGGGTTTAATTCCAATTTCTCTCTCAGATCATTCGTGATCAACCATTTCGGGCATGTAGTTACTTCGTTTACTAACCATTTGATAGCTTCTTGCTGTTTGGTTCTCGGGATGTATTTTTTAGCTACACCGCCTTTACCGTCTTGTACTAGGTCCGTGAATTCAACACCACCGGGGTAAGCCAACACGTGGCTAAGCATTCTTTGGTACTGGCTCAGGATTCCATTGTAGTACATTTTTATGTCTTTATACGAGGCTCCCGGTTTGCTGCACCATTGTTCCAAGTTGTTCATGATGATCTTGAGGTTCTTGATACAAAGTGAATTGGCTTTCACGTGATCATCTCCTAAATCTTCTGTCTGGTCAGTCGGGTCAAGTGTCTGCGGGAATTGCTGCGCCCCGAAACGATACATCGGATCGTCAGATTTTTCTTCGATCCAGCTATTTAATGTTGCGACTTCGGCTTCCGGAGTATTAGCGTTCGGTATAATCCGGTACCCCCAGTTGATAGCGTAAATATCGTATACTCCTAATACGGGCGGAACGAGGTTTACACCGCGTTCGTAGTCTCCGGGTTGAGCCACGTAGTTGTTACGAGCGTAGTCCATGATACTTGGGGTAGTTCCGTATTTTTTCGTGAATGACGGGCTGCGCAAAGAGTCTACGGGGAAAGAGTAACTTGCCCCCATGTTGTGCATCAGACCTAACGTGTGTCCGATTTCGTGTGATGCCACGTAACGTAAAGATTCATTCATCACGTCGTCACTGAATACTTCCGTACGAACGCGAGGATCAACGGCTCCCGTCTGAACAAAACGCCAATCGTGTACAAGAGAAATCACGTTGTGATACCAGATCACGTCAGCCACGAGAATTTCACCGCTACGAGGGTCCACGTAACTCGGTCCCATAGCATTAGCAGTAGGTGTTACGGCATAACGCACGCAGTTGTAACGAATATCGTCCGGGTCAAAGTTCGGATCGTCGGTCGGGTAATCTTTGGCGATAACTACATTTTTGAAACCTGCTTTTTCGAAAGCGATGTTCCAGTCCTCGATACCTTGTTTAACGGCACCTCTCCATTTTTCAGGGAAAGCATTATCCACGTAGAATATAATCGGTTTTACCGGTTCCACGAGTTCTCCGCACAAGTAAGCAGCCATATCTTTCGGCTCGATTCTCCAACGGTGGATGAATTCGAAATCTTCCACGCGGTCTTTATCGCTCGTGTAGAAGTTCCGGGGAGTACTGAAATAACCAACACGTCTGTCTTTGTAACGTATGGGCATGGGATCTTTATCCAGTTCAACAATGGAACGACGAACAACAAGGGTAAGAGGACCGTTTTGGCCGTTATAGTTCATTTGAGAGGAGATTTCCATGTTTCGAGGGAAGTTCTTTACCTCTTTCACGCGAGATGCGGATGGGTCGAACATGGCGCTCGGTTTTTTACCCGTCATCGGGCTGGAGCCCATCGGGGTAATACATTTTTCATCCCGTCCGAAGAATGCGGTCATGTCGATCAACAGCGTGTCGCCCTTGGTGGCTTTCACCTCGAAGGTCTTCATGATCGGGTCATTGAAGTTCCGTTTGAAAGATGGGGCGATAGGATCACCTTCTCTTAACACGTCCTCGCAAAGCACTGAGTGCATGTATACGTTCGTGGAATCCGTTGAGAAACGAACCATGAACGGATCGTCGATCATCTGGCCTGCCACGAAATCGGTAGGGGCGCTGGTTTCAGAAAGACGATTGGCAATCAAGTAGATCTTGTCCAAATTACGGGCCTGAATTGCCCACATTAAGGTTCCTTTTGGGGTGTAGTAAGCATCAATAACTCCCGGTAAGTGCTTAGCTCCTTTCACTTGCTTGTCGAAAGCAGATTCTTTAGGAGCGGGAGGTGTTGCGGTCTGTTCGGTTTTTGCTTTTTTCTTCTTTTTCTTGAAAGGGAAAGCTTGTGCCGTGGACCCTGCAAGTAGTGACAGGGTGACAACCGCGAGTAAAATTTTCCTCATAGTTCTCTTCGTTTAATCAATTAATTATATCTCATTTATTAGATTTGTGTACATATGTGTAATGTTTTTAACAGCGAGCGAAGGTATGTAAAAAAGAATCGAATTTATCTTACCGTTTTGTTAAAGTTTCATCCGAAAGACGATTATTATTGTACCTTTGCAGGCAATGAATCTTAAAAACAGATAAAATGAGTTCGGAAACCATATTTTTTATCATTGTTGTTTTCCTGTGCTTGGATTTCGTGTTGGAGAGAGTATTGGAGTCTTTGAATTCTAAACATATGTCTCCCGTGTTACCTGATAGTCTGAAGGGAATTTATGAAGAGAAGGAATACAGTCGGTTTCAATCCTACAAACGGGAAAACGGGAGGTTGGATAGTTGGAGTTCGGGGGTTGGCTTTGTCGTGATGATCGTGTTTCTTGTGGCAGGAGGTTTCGGGTGGTATAATAGTTGGGTGGTTTCTTTGACGGATAGTGTGGTCTGGCAGACTATCCTTTTCGTGGTGGGGCTTTCCGTGGTATCTTCCGTGTTGGATATACCTTTTGATTATTATGCGACTTTCCGGATAGAGGAGAAGTATGGTTTTAACAAGACTACGAGGCGGGTCTATTGGTTGGATACGGTGAAAGAGTTGTTCCTTTCGTTGGTGTTGGGAGGGGTTTTGTTGGCACTTGTGGTGTGGTTCTACACGTGGGCGGGGACTTATTTTTGGTTGTACGCTTGGGGAGCCGTTACCCTGTTTTCCGTGTTTATGGCTATGTTTTACTCGCAACTGATCGTACCTTTGTTTAATAAGCAGACTCCTTTACAGGAAGGTTCGTTGAGGAATAAGATACAGGCTTTTGCGGGAAAAGTCGGGTTCAAATTGGATAATATATACGTGATTGACGGGTCGAAACGCTCCACGAAAGCAAATGCTTATTTCACGGGGCTGGGACCTAAAAAGCGGGTTGTCTTGTATGACACGTTGATTGACGAGTTAACGGAAGAGGAAATTGTGGCCGTGCTGGCTCATGAGGTTGGGCATTACAAGAAACGGCACACGTTGCGTTCAATGGTGGTTTCCGTGATACAGATGGGAGTGCTTTTCTGGTTGTTTTCCTTGTGCGTGAATAACGTGGCTTTGTCAGAGGCGTTGGGCGGGGACCGGGCATATTTCCAGATGGGATTAATCGCTTTTGCCATTTTGTATTCTCCCGTGAATTTGATTTTGGGGGTCGGTATGAACGTGTGGTCCCGGAATAACGAATACGAGGCAGATGCTTTCGCAGCTCGGTATTACGAGGGTGATTATCTGGTGTCCGGCTTGAAGAAAATATCGGTGAAGTCGTTAAGTAACTTGACTCCCCATCCCTTGTACGAGTATATCTATTATTCTCATCCGTCGTTATTGAAACGGATAGATGCTATAAAACGTATTCACGAATAAAAATATAAATGAATGAAAGCTATTATTATTACTATCGGGGACGAGATTCTGTTAGGACAGATTCTGGACACGAATTCACAATATATTTCGAGGCAGTTGACCCGCTTGGGGGCCGAAGTGGCGGATATTTTGTCTATTGCTGATCAAAGGGAGGAAATATGGCAGTGGGTGGATTACGCCATGAAACAGGCGGAACTGATCATCGTGACCGGGGGATTGGGACCGACAAAGGATGACGTGACTAAAAAGGTGCTGGCAGAATATTTCGATACTCGCTTGGTGATGAATGAAGACGTGTTGAGATGGATCGGGAAGTTGCTGGAGAACGGGGGAATGAGGATGAACGAGGGAAATCGTAGTCAGGCTATCTTACCGGAATCGGCCAAAATTCTTTACAATCGCAAAGGAACGGCTTCCGGGATGTGGTTTGAACGGGACGGAAAGATATTGGTGTCTCTGCCGGGTGTTCCTTTCGAGATGGAGGATTTGATGATCCAGAGCGTGATCCCGGAATTGCAGCGCTTGTATCCACACTTACATCTGGATTACAGGATGTTGAAAGTGTATGACATCCCGGAATCGGAGTTGGCTCTTTTGTTGGAGAAATGGGAAGAACATTTGCCGGAAGGGTTCAGTCTGGCTTACCTGCCGTCGCCGGGATTTGTGAAGTTGCGTCTGACGGCTAAGGGGGATCAGGTTTTTAACTTGGATGCCCGTTACGATAGCTTGAAAGAGGCTCTTGAAGGACAGCGTTACACGGAAGGAGAGAATGGCGGGACAGAACGGGAACTTGGGGAATTACTGATGTTGAAGGGAAAAACGATTGCCACGGCAGAGAGTTGCACGGGTGGAAATATCGCGGTTCAGCTCACGTCGATAGCCGGTTCTTCTGCCTACTTTAGAGGGAGCATAGTGGCGTATGCCAATGACGTGAAGGAACGAGTGCTGGGAGTTCGTCCTGAAAGTTTGGAACAATTCGGAGCAGTCAGTGAACCCGTGGTACGGCAGATGGCAGAAGGAGCCCGCCGTTTGGTCGGGACGGATTATGCCGTTTCTACTTCCGGAATTGCCGGGCCGACAGGCGGTACGGCCGAGAAGCCGATAGGAACCGTGTGGATCGGGGTTGCCGGACCGGAAAGAACGATTGCCCGCAAGTTCGTGTTCTCGTTTACCCGTGAAAGAAATATTGGTAAGGCCACGATGAAGGCGATTGAAATGGTTATCGAAGAAGTGCGTAACGGGGCAGTAAATAAATGAATTGTTTATAAAGTGAATCCGTCGTGAATCATAGTAAAAAGGCGGGTCTCGGTAAACTTTTTTGTATTTCATGTTCCTATTTCGAAAATATAAATTACATTTGCACATCTCACTCAGAAAATAATACAACGTGTAGCGACGCTGAAGGTATTATAAAGCCTCCGGTGCGTGGCTATGCGTAGTGTTAAATTTTGGGTGAGATCTTAATTTACAGTCCGGAGGCTTTTATGTTTTGTATGTAATGTAAATAATACATATAGATATTGTTCGTAGGGTAACAATTTTAAAATTCTAATTTCACTAAAATAGCGGGGCCGTGACGGTTACCCGCTTTTCTTTTGTGCTTGGCAGGAATTTTGTTATATTTGAGAAATAAATCTTTGCTATGAGAAAGTTTACATTGTTACTATTTTTCGTTGTTCTTTGGTCGTTTTCTTACGCTCAGATGGGTGGAGAACAATATTTTGTTGATATACATGGTGATTTGCGTTATGAATCTCGGGATAGATTTCAAGCATCACTTTCCACGAATATCTTCGGGGATAAGGTTTACAAGGATAATCGGGGAAACGAGGTGAAGTATTCGAAGACGATGTGGGAGAAGGTGCCGGGGAAGGATAGACCTTATTTTGAAGATTTCTTGTTCTCTGAACTGATACATAAATATCGGGATCGGAGAAACGTGCATGAGGTGTATGAAATCGATATTTTTGGAGATGCACGATACCGGAATAATCAGGGACAATCCATGACATTAAGGCGGAATATCATGGGGGAGTTGGAATATTCCAGTAACGAGTTTCGAGCCACGTTAGGAAAAGATATTTTTGAAAATGTAATATATAAGGATAACCGGGGAAATAAGGTTACCTATTCAAAAGAGTTTCTTGGTAAGCTCCGAAAAGGAAGGCATAGAGGAGACAGGAATATTGAAGAGTTTTTGTTGTTAGGATTGGCCAAAGATGTCGGAAAAAAGAGAAATTACACGGAAGAGTACACCGTGGATATATTCGGAAATGTTGAATATAAGAATAGCGAGGGACGTCGGGTTTCGATAAAAAAAGATATGTTTGACAGTTTCGAGTATAAGGATAACCAGGGGGTAAGTCTTTCTATCCGGAAGGATATTTTTGACCATGTGCAGGTAAATGATGGCAGGGGAAATAAAGTGGATGTCGGAAGAGATATTTTCGGAGATCTCCAGGTGAAAGATAATAAGGGAAATAAATGGAGCGTGGAACGGGATATATTCGGGGATTTGAAGTTTCGTCATAATTATAAAGAGTGTGCAACCTTGAAGAAGAATATTTTTGATGAGAGAGAATATTCCGATAATAAGGGGAATAAAGTCAAGTATTCGAAGGAATCGTGGGATAAGATGATAAAGAGGTTCGGGGATGACGAGAAGGTTTTTTCGATGTTGTTAAAAAAGTTTTTTGGGTCATTCTAGGTGTAGACGAGGTTGGAGATGAAAAGGCGGGATTGTCTTGTTGATATCCCATAGACTTGTCCTCGGAGTGTCTTTACGCCTTTTTGGCATATGGTTTGGATTTTGTCATGTAAGTGACGATAATGATAGCGTGACATGACAATAAAGCAGGTACGTGTGTAGAGGTTTTGGTGTATAATTTTTTTTTTTGTATTCTTAGTTTTGGCTTTGTAGTTATGTTTTTGTTAATTTTTTGTCTTTAGTTAATAGAAAAATACTATTGTTGGCATAATATTTGTTAATGATTTTCTTATTTGAATTGGTATAAAGTTAATTAAAATTTTTAATGTGATTTTTTTCTATGGGAGTGTAACATTTTTAAACGAGACCCCGTATTTCGAATGTTATTTAGGATTAGCTTAGATATATAACAAGCAAACAATAGTTAACAAACAGATGATGAATATGAAAAAGACGTTTATTTTGTTATTTGTAGCGATTCTGCCGTTATTGGCTAGCGCACAAAAAGAAGAAGTTAAGGTGACTGTGGTAGAAGAGGAATCAACAGCTCCTTGGCGTGGTTTTGTTACCAATGGATTTTGGGATAACTGGTTTATTTCAATAGGTGCTGGCGGACAAGTTTATTTTGGCGAGTATGATAGTAAGGATGATTTCGGGCGTCGGATTACCCCGACATTTGATTTTTCCGTGGGAAAATGGTTGATGCCGACATTAGGAGTTCGGGCTCAAGTTGGTGGTTTCACGTTAAAAGGTTTGACGACTGATCCTGCTAATATTTACGCTAAGGGTCCTTCTCGTGTAGACGGATATTATAAACAAAAATGGCAACAGTTTAACGTGCATGTTGATGGGTTATTGAATCTTTCTAACTGGATTGGCGGTTACCGTACGGATCGTTTCTACGAGGCAGTTCCGTTTGCCGGTTTTGGTATGATTCATGGTTGTTCTTCCGTGGACAACACGAAGTTCATGTTCGTGGCAGGTTTGATCAATAAGATGCGTTTATCTAACGCTTTTGACTTTAACATTGAAATCAAGGGTAGTTTGGTTCCTCAGGCATTTGACGGTGATACCGGCGGCAGCAAGGGAGAAGGTATTTTGGGTGTAACAGCCGGATTTACTTATAAATTCAATCAGCGTAATTTTAGAAGAGAGAAACCGACGGAAATCATTTCTACCGGAGTTTCACCAGAAATGTTGAGTGCTGCCGAGGCTAAATTGGCGGAGCAAATTCGCCGGGCAGATCGTTTGCAGGATGAGTTGAATCAAGCTCGTAAGGCTCAACCGCAAGTTGTTAAAGAGGTAAAAGCAGCCCCGTTGGCTATTTTCTTCAATATCAACAAAGCAAACATTACCGCCAAGGAAATGATTAACTTGAAATACTACGCAGAGATTATCAAGAATAATCCGAATCAAGTTTATCGAGTTACCGGATATGCAGACAAAGCAACAGGTACTCCTGCTTACAATCAGAAGTTAAGCGAGAAACGTGCTCAGAACGTGGCAGACGCTTTAGTGAAGAAATTTGGTGTTAAGGCCAGTCAATTGCAAGTCGTTGGCAAGGGTGGGGTTGACAATCTTTACGAGGGTGGAGTTCAATTGAGCCGCGTGGTTATCGTTGAATGATATTAAGACTACATAACTACTAACCATTTATACATTTTAGAGGCCGGGGTAAAGGGTGATACTTTTATCCCGGTCCTATTTTATAGCTCTTGCGGTTTTATATAACTTTTAGCTTTTCGCTTTCAGCTTTTCGCTTAATTAGTTGTATCTTTGCCCGTGAATAATTAAAAAACAGAGAAATGATAACAAAGAATAAGTTTGTAACCGTGAGTTACGAGTTGAGAACGGCAGCGGATGCAGAACCCATTGAGATAGCTGACGAGAAAACCCCCTTGGAGTTTATTTGTGGTCAAGGGCAAACGCTGGAATATTTCGAAATGAACCTGTTGAATTTGAACACGGGAAATTCTTTCGATTTTCATATTCCGTCAGCTAACGCTTACGGTGAGGTGAACGAGGACATGATTGTAGAGTTACCTAAAGATATATTTGCGGAAGTTGAGGCGGAAGAATTGATCCCCGGAAACGTGCTGCCAATGCAGGATAGTTTGGGACGTCACCTGAACGGGACAATCGTTACCGTGGGCGACGATACGGTGACCATGGATTTTAATCACCCTATGGCCGGTAAAGATTTGTTTTTCAAAGGTAAGGTGTTGGCAGTAAGAGACGCTACTGATGAAGAACTGGAAAGCTTACATTCTCACAAATGTGGCGGTTGCCACGGTTGTGGGTCTGATGGCGGTTGTGGGTCAGAACACTCTTGTGGTGACGGTTGCTGCCACTAATCAATTGAAAATGGAAAGTTGAAAATGGAAAATTGGGATAATCAAGTCTTGATTTTCCATTTTTTATGCAGTCCCAAAGTTCAATCCATATTGATTTTTGAATATTAGAAGTGTTGTTCTCCTTCATTTTCATTTGTTATGAACACGATTGGTAAGTTATATACGTTAACCTCTTTTGGCGAATCACATGGGGAGGCGCTTGGAGGAGTGATTGATGGGTGTCCGGCAGGAATTCCCTTGTCAAAGGAAGAGATTCAGCATGAGTTGGACCGGAGGAGACCGGGACAATCTTCCGTGACAACATCGAGAATAGAGGAAGACTGTGTGGAAATACTTTCGGGGATATTCGAGGGAGTGACGACAGGTACGCCTATCGGTTTTATCGTACGGAACAAGGATCAGCGGAGCCGGGATTATGATGGAATAAAGGATTTGTACCGTCCGTCTCATGCCGATTATACAATGCAGGCAAAATATGGTGTCCGGGACTACCGGGGTGGAGGACGTTCATCAGCCCGGGAACACGTGGTTCGTGTTGTGGGTGGAGCGGTGGCTCGTCAAGTTTTAAAGAGGTTGGGGATTTCCATTCATGGTTACACGTCTCAGGTGGGGCCGATCGTGTTGAATAAAACTTATCACGAGCTAAATTTGGAGGAAACAGATGCCAATGTGGTACGTTGTCCCGATTCGGTGATAGCGAGGGAAATGGAATTGTTTATTCGGAAAGTACAGGAGGAACACGATAGTGTGGGAGGAGTGGTGAGCTGTGTTATTCGAGGTGTTCCTGTCGGGGTGGGAGAACCTGTGTTTGAACGTTTTCAGGCCCGATTGGGATATTACATGATGGGAATTAATGCGGCGAAAGGTTTTGAGTATGGAGAAGGATTCCATGCTGCAAGTATGCGGGGGAGCGAGCATAATGATGCTTTCGTGATGAGAAACGGGCAAGTGAGGACCTTGACAAATCATGCCGGGGGAATTCTGGGAGGAATCACTAGTGGGGAAGATATTTATTTTCGGGTTGCTTTTAAGCCTGTGGCAACGATCGGGCAGGAACAACAAACCGTGAATCGTTTAGGGAAAGAAGTGACTTTCATTGCTCGGGGACGTCATGACCCATGCGTGGTGCCTCGTGCGGTTCCTGTGGTGGAGGCGATGGCTGGTATGCTGGTATTGGATATGATGCTGGAGGCTGGGAAAATACCCTATCGAGTATGAAAGAAGTAAATATTTTTTTGACAATAAGCTTGTTTAGGATGATATTCTTTATTAATTTTGTTGGAAATTAAATATCAGTGTTATGGCAAGTATTAGAAGATTGAAGAAAGATGTTGATTATTTGACTTTCGCGGTAATCGCCGATTGTATGAATTACAATTCTAGCGTGGGGAAGAGTGAGCCGGAAGTTGTTAACATCGTGAAAAAGATGGTTGAATATAGAAATGAAACGAGAAGTAAAATTTCTGCTCGTAAATCATTTAACGATAAGAAAGAAGCTAGATCTTATTATAAAGGAATATCTATCGATCTATTGAAAACAGTAGACGGAGAATTTACCCGTTTGAGCGAGTTGGTAAAACAGAACGCTTAAATGATGATTGCCCCCAAATGTTTGAGCTACCACGTTCTGTGGTAGCTCTTTTTGATGATGAACGACGAAATTGTATTACCGGGAATCGGTAAGATAAAGGTGAGACGGGGAAAGAATATCCGTTTCCTCTCGGTGCGAATTGCACCGGGTAGAGGCGTGTGGGTAAACGTACCCTTCGGGGTAAGCGGACGGCAGGTAGAGGAATTCGTGCATACACAACGAGATTGGATAGAGCAGAATTTGGCGAAGATCAAAGTTTACGAGAAAGACACGGGGGTGGGGTTAGGTATGGATTCCGAGGTAAAGACGAAGTTTCATGTACTGAAAGTGCTTGCCTGTGATGAGCAGCATCCATACTATAAGATCGAGGGGAAGGAAATCCGTCTATATATTCCTCGTGGTACGGCATACTCGAAAATTGCTCCCTACGTGGAGAATTTCTTGGTAGAGATTTATCGTATGGAGAGCAAGCGTTACTTGCCGGGACGAGTAAGGGAACTGGCAGTGCAGTTCGGTTTTCGTTACCGGGCATTGTCTTTTCGGAATAATATATCGAACTGGGGGAGTTGTTCGGTGGACGATAATATTAGCCTGAATGTGAAATTGATGAAATTGCCGGATGAGATTATTGATTACGTGATTCTGCACGAGTTATGTCATACGGTTGAAAAGAATCATTCCAGTAATTTTTGGGCGTTGATGGAAAAAGTGTGTCCCGGGTGTATGCAATTACGTCGTAGGTTGCGTCAGTATAATACCAGAGTTTGAACGGTATTTTTTCTTCACGGCTTGCTAGCCAGAACGTGAGAATGAACACGATTCCCAACATAAATAATAACATTTCGACTCTTTTCATGATACAAGTTTTAATATACGTTTTATGCTGAAATGTGGCCAAATGTTACGTTTTTGGGCGTTTTTTATTGGTATATTTGTAAATGTTGGAAAAAGAGGAATCCAGCTTGAGGTTTATTCGTTATATTTGGTCGTTATTTCTTAAATAAGTGAAGACAATGGAAGGACAATATTGTTATCAATACCCTCGTCCGGCGGTGACCACGGATTGCGTGATTTTCGGATTTGATGGGGAGGTGTTGAAGGTGTTATTGGTGGAACGGGGTGGAGAACCTTATAAAGGTTGCTGGGCATTTCCGGGAGGGTTCCTGAATATGGATGAGACGACGGATGAATGTGCCGTGCGGGAATTGGAAGAAGAAACGGGATTGAAAGATGTGTTTGTAGAGCAATTACAGGCTTTTTCCGATATAGATCGGGATCCCCGGGGACGAACAATTACGGTGGCTTATTATGCTTTGGTGAATCCCGTGGGGATGAACGTGGCCGGATATGACGATGCGGCAGATGCTCAATGGTTCGCTTTGTCAGATATGCCTTCTCTGGCTTTTGATCATGAACACGTGTTGCAGGTCGCATTACATCGTTTGGCATTGAAAGTTTATTTACAATTGAACGGGATCGAGAAACTAGATGAACATTTCAAGGGATTTGACTTGAAACGTTTGCAAAATTTGATTCCTAATAAGTTATAGGATATATGGATAGATTGGAAATCGTTGAGGCAGATATTACCACGTTGGATGTGGATGCAATCGTGAACGCAGCGAATACTTCCTTGCTGGGAGGTGGAGGAGTTGACGGGGCTATTCACAGGGCAGCCGGGAAAGAGTTGTTGGCGGAATGTCGGACGTTGAACGGATGCCGAACCGGGGAGGCGAAAATTACAAAAGGATATAATCTGAAGGCTCGTCACGTGATTCACACGGTAGGACCGGTTTATTCTGACGGGCGACAGGGGGAACCGGAGTTGCTGGCGGCATGTTACCGGAATAGTCTTGCCTTGGCCGTGGAGAACGGTTTGAAAACCATCGCTTTTCCTCTGATCAGTACGGGTGTGTACGGTTATCCGTTGGAGGAGGCGACCCCGATTGCTTTGCGTGAGATCAAGGCCTTCTTGGAGACACATCCGGATTTCGAGCGGGTGATTGTTGCTTGTTTTAGTCGTAAGGCTTATGATTTGTATATGCAATTGACAATGGAATAATGACAATAATTTGTAACCTTTAAGCCTGTTGACCTTAACAAAACGAATGTTTGTTGGGAAATTAATTTATAAACAGTAATTTTGTCTGAAAGATTTATAAAAAACAGATATTATGCAAGAGATAGTAAAAGAGATACGTGACGTTTTGTCGGAAGTGAAATATCCCGGCACTTCGAAGAGTATCGTTGCGCTGGATATGGTGCAGAATATAAAGGCTGAGGACGGTAAGGTGGATTTCCGCTTGGTATTCCAAAAGTCCAATGACCCGTTCGTGGGAACGGTGAGAAAGAAATGTGAATCTCTGTTGAAAGAGAAATTAGGATATACAACCGTGGAGATTGAGACCGTGTTCGTACATGACTTGGAGAAACCTTTGGCCTTGGAGAAGGTGAAACATATTGTTGCCGTGTCTTCAGGTAAAGGGGGAGTCGGTAAATCAACGGTAGCTTCAAACTTGGCGGTTGCCTTGGCTAAATTGGGGTATAAAGTCGGGTTGGTGGATGCTGATATTTATGGACCTTCCATGCCGAAAATGTTCGGGTGTGAGGATGCCAGTCCTTATATGGTAGAAGTAGGAGGTAAGGAGTTGATCGAGCCGGTTGTGAAGTATGGAGTGAAGTTGTTGTCGATTGGTTTCTTCGTGGACCCCGATTCTGCAACCGTGTGGAGAGGACCGATGGCTTCCAATGCTTTAAAACAGATGGTAGAAGGCGGTTTCTGGGATGAACTGGACTTTATGCTGATTGACCTTCCTCCGGGAACAAGTGATATTCACTTGACTTTGGTACAAACCGTAGCTTTGAGTGGTGCAATTGTGGTTAGTACACCACAACAGGTGGCTTTGGCTGACGCCGTGAAGGGAATTAATATGTTTGAATCTCCGGGAATACAAGTTCCCGTGTTGGGATTGGTTGAGAATATGTCTTGGTTTACTCCTGCTGAGTTACCGGATAATAAATACTATATCTTCGGTAAAGAGGGAGCCAAGAAACTTGCTGACGAGAAGGGGTTGCGTCTTTTGGGACAAATTCCAATCGTGCAGAGTATTATGGAAGGAGGTGAGAATGGTAGCCCGGTTGCCTTGGATGAAGATAGTGTCACCGGACAGGCGTTTATAGAATTGGCTCGTAATGTAGCTCACGCTGTGGATGAAACAGGAGAGACCGCAAAACGAGTTCGGGTAACGAAATAATGGAGAAAGGGGCTTGAAAAAGCCCCTTTCAAATTCTTTTACACGTTGCATTTATACAAATCACGGCAAACGTGATAAATTCTGCCACGGCTACTGCTAGCCAGATCCCTTTGACTCCTAACCATAATGGCAGGAGGAAGAAACAGATTACGGGTAATATGATTCCTCTTAAAACGGTAAATATCGTTGATAGTCGTGACTTTTCGATACTCATGTAATACCCGATAGTGGTGATGTTGATTCCGAAGAAAACATAGCATATCGAGAAAAAGGGAATTCCATATACGGCATACTTCCAGGCATAGTTTGTGTGGTCCGCAATGAACAGGGATGCGATTTGTTCCCGTAGTAAAATCGTGAGGACCAAGAAAAACAAGCCTGTTGCAATTGTTGCAATCAATGCCAGCCGGAGTGCTTGTTGCGCACGTCCGTGTGCTGCATACCCGTGGTTGAAACTGATAATGGGTTGTGCCGATTGGATAATGGCATTGAAAACCATAAATATGATCGGGAAAAAGTAGCACATGATACTGAATGCTGCCACTCCGTTCGTACCGAGGTAACTCACGAACACATAGTTCCCGGTCAGCATCATCACACCGATGGCTGCCTCTCCCAGGAATGCCGAGAATCCCAGACGAATGATATATCCGCTATTACGTGCCGTGAGTTGTATACTCTTCCAGCTGAACTTTAATTTGCCGAGACGAACACGAGGTGAATAACGTAATAAATAGGCAACCATGAGAATACATCCCACGATTTCACCGATACCGGTAGCCACGGCGGCTCCCGTCAATCCCCATTTATACACGAATATAAATAGATAGTCGAGTATGATATTAATTACCGTGGAGATTGTCATACACCACATGGCTATTTTAGGTCCGTCAATACGGGTGAAGAAAGTAAGCACGCAGAGTGCCGTTTGGAACATGGCAAAAGCGGCATAAGCAATCAGGTATTCCCGTGCCAGCTCGATAATATCTTCGGGTGCTCCGAGGATTCGAGCGACAGATGTCGGGAAAGCCATGACAAGGATAGATACTAACGTCATGCCGATAAAAGAAACAAGCGTTGCTTGCGTGGCATTGATGTTGGCCACACGTTCTTTCCCCCGGGCCAGGTTGATTGATGCCACGATTGCCCCGCCCATACCAAACATTAATCCCATTCCGGCAGCGAACACGAATAACGGGGCAGCAATATTTACCGCGGCTAAAGCGTCGCTACCAATTCCACGACCGACGAAAACCCCGTCGGTGATCACGAATAAAGCCGAGAAAACCATACCCAGCAAGGTCGGGAATAGTTGTTTACAGAACAACTGTCCGACTTTCATTGAACCAAAATCTATACTGTCTCGTTGCATGTATATATAATTTTTTTAGCTCGGCAAAGGTAGGTCGAATAAAACGGAGAAAAATTAACATATGATAATTACGGATTATTTTGTGTACTTTTGTCGTAAAATAATGAATAAAGGGAGATTTTAGAATGTTGAAAAGTGCAAATGGAGTGCAGATGTTTGGAGACGTGGCACGGCGTAAACGCTATTTTTATGCTCTGTTGATGATTTTGCTGATGATTGGAGCTGCTGAATTGTTGATGGAAAGAGAGATTATTTTCCCGGAGATGGCAGCTTTGACAATAGGGATGTGGATCGTGGATAAGCGAGTGTGGAGAGTGAGCCGGATCGGTGTGGTCGTACTCATGACCCTGGGTGCCATTGCGGGGGTATGTATTGTGCGTTATTCTCCTTTCCCGTTACTTGCTAACCTGATGTTTGCGTTTGCTTTTGCTGCAATCTGCCTCACGTTATCCCGTGCGACTCTGGTACCGCAGATTTCAGCTTGTATGTTACCCGTGTTATTGGAAACGGAGAGTTGGGTCTATCCGGTAGCCGTGTTTATTATGTCGGTTATTGTTGTTGGAGGACAATGGGGTATGGAGAGAATGGGGTTACGGGAGAAGATTACTTACACGTCTGTGAGTGTAAATTGGAGGGAGGCTTTGGTACGGTGGGCGTTTTTATTGATGACGGTGGCAGCGGTTGTATTACTAGCTGTTTACACGGAGAATTTGTATTTTATTCTTCCCCCGTTAATCGTGACTTACGTGGAGTTTGCCAATTCAAAAGCCGGATTTCGTAATCGTCCCGTGCAAGTTTTATTGGTATTGTTTACGGCAGCCGTAGTCGGAGTGTTCTTTCAGGTCGTGGGACATGGGTACCTGCATTTACCTGAAGTTGTGGTCGTGTTTCCGATTTTTATTTGTATGTTCTTTTTGTTTGAATTCCTGGAAAAGTTTTTTGCCCCGGCGGGAGCTGTTGCCTTGATTCCGATGATTGTTCCCGAAGAGGGTTTATTTTGGCTGCCTTTGCAGGTGCTTGTGGGTGCTACGTTGTTTATCGGCTTGGCAATGATCTGTTTTCAGCGTTGTCTGTACTGGCCTCGGGCGCAGCTAATCGTGTGTCTGGTTCCACCTTTTATAAGGGATTTGAGGAAGAGGAGTTTGTAAGATTTATAAGGTTCATAAAGGTTATAAAGTACTCCACTAGGGAGTCACAACTTTACAAACCTTATGAACCTTATAAACTTTATGAACTAAAAGGGCTTTTCGCCCTTTATTTAATGTCTTGCTCTCGCTTTGATGATTTCGAAGAAATCTGCTGCTTTCAGGGATGCACCACCGATAAGTCCACCATCCACGTCCGGATTAGAGAAAATAGCATCGGCATTTCCAGCGTTACAGCTTCCTCCGTAAAGGATTGAAGTTTCGTCAGCTACGGCTTGTCCGTATTTCTCTGCTACAACAGAACGGATGAAGGCGTGCATTTCTTGTGCCTGATCGGGAGTAGCGGTTTTACCAGTACCGATAGCCCAAACCGGTTCGTAAGCGATTACCACGTGAGCGAATTGTTCCGGGGCAAGATTGAAGAGTCCGTCGGTCAACTGTTGTTTCACGACTTCGAAATGTTTCTCGGTTTCTCTTTCTTCCAACACTTCACCCACGCAGAAGATGATTTCCAATTTGCTTTCTAGGGCTTGTGCAACCTTCTTCACGAGAATAGGGCTTGTTTCGCCATAGTAACTTCTTCTTTCGGAGTGTCCTAAGATCACGCATTTTGCTCCGGTGGATGCGATCATTTCGGCTGAGATTTCACCCGTGTAGGCTCCGGCTTTTTCCGTTGCACAGTTTTGTGCAGCAACCATAATGGAAGATTCCGTAATGTTATGAGCCACTTTTGCCAAGTGGATAAAGGGAGTACCGAGAACAACGAGAACGCCTTCCCCGCCTTCTTTATATCTCACGTAATCATTCACTTCTCTAGCCAATTCAACTCCTTCAGCGAAGGTTTTGTTCATTTTCCAGTTACCTGCTACAATCTTTTTTCTCATATCTTTATGTTTTGAATTGTTTGTGCTTAATTGTTTCTTTTCCCTTTTCTACGTGGAATCAGTAAATATGCTACAAAGAAAAGAAGGATAATGGAGTAAACCAAATAAATTCGTTGCATTTGTTCCCTTGAATAAACGCAATAAGCTGTCAAGTCGGTATCCTGTAATTCTTTCACGTCGGGAACATCTTTTCCGGCCCATTTGTCGAGAATTGTGCCTTCCCGGAGGATGATCACGCCGGGATTGGAGCGAATCATGGTTTTTAACTGAATCTCGTCAGCTGTACAAAATTCGTAGGGAACGTGATACCGCTTTTTATATGTTTCAATGTCTCGTTCAGAGGATGAGGTTAACCCATAGAAACGAATTCCTTTCTCTTGGGCATACTCTGCCAGTCGGTTGATAGCGGGTTGGTATTGCACGTCACTCTGGGTAAGGTTGTATGCTACGGCGAGGATCGTGTGATTATCATCTTCTAGGATTTCTTCTGTGATGTTACCAAGCGTGGGGTGTTCGATTACAAGATCATGAATCGGTGTGATATACCCTTTCTTTACCAGTCGCTCCGAGCTACTTTCGTATTCCCAGTTCAGCGTGTCTTGCCACGGGTAGTTTTCTTCCGTGAAAGACTGGACTTCTCCGGTTTGCTTGTTTTTGTACTTTAACGTGACTTCGTATTGATCCGGTTCGGTTCCTTCGGGAAGTCTCATGCCTTCTGTGATGTTTTTGCCGACAGCGTAAGGACGGAAATCCAGTACGGGTAGGTGACGATAGCAATAAACGGAAAGACATAACATTCCGGCTCCTGCCAAGGCTAGAAACGAGAATTGTCCCACCAAGGGAAGCGATGATTTGTATTCTTTGCGATACACGAAGATCATGATGGCCAATAGGAGCAAAATGATATTCTTCCAAAAGGTTTGCCAGTTCGTTAGGAGCGTGGCATCCCCGAAACAACCGCAGTCACTCACAGGATTCGTCAGTGCCGACACGAGGGTCAACGGGGTGAAAAAAAACATAAATAATAGGGAACCCCATGCCATACGGGATACCCATAAATTGAACAACAGGGCGATTCCGATCAGAAATTCTGCCAGCGAGAGGGCGAAAGAGAAAAACAACGTGGTTGCGTTCATCCAGCCCATACCGAAAGCGTTGAAGTAGTCAGTGAATTTGTAATCAGATCCTAACGGGTCAATTCCTTTCACGAATCCGGAATAGATGAATACTATCCCGACAATAATCCTGCACAGGTTTTTGACGAGTCTCATGTTTGTTTATTTTCCGGTTAGACCTTACTCTTGTTCCACGACAAGGCGAATCAACCCGAAAACGGCGTAATTTACCATGTCGAAGTAATTTGCATCGATACCTTCCGATATGATCGTGGTACCTTGGTGATCTTCTATCTGTTTTGTACGGTTGATCTTCATTAGAATCAAGTCGGTGTACGAGCTGACCCGCATTTCCCGCCAGGCTTCATCGTAATCGTGATTCTTGGCAAGCATCAGTTCCTTTGCTTTGTGAAAATAATTCTGATACAGGCGAAGGACTTCATCTTGGGGGGTGTCGTTACCCGGTCCGAGTTGGAGTTGGATCAATCCCATAATGGAATAGTTGATGATTCCGATAAATTCGGGAACAATGCCTTCCCCGACTTTGGTGATCCCCTTTTCTTCAATACTGCGTATACGGTTTGCTTTGATATATATCTGGTCCGTGATGGAGGTGGGACGGAGTATTCTCCAAGCTGTCCCGTAATCCTGCATTTTCTTCACGAAGATATCCTGACATATATCTATCACTTTATCATATTCTTGTGCTGTATTTGGCATACTCTATTTATTTTTGATAATGAAATCTGAAAAATAAATTGTTAATTTGTCCTGTAAAAGTACTCAAATAATTGAATATTGAAAATCGAAAGTTGAAAATTATGACACATATAACGATCGGAGCGGAAAAGGTTAGCCTGGAGAAACCCGTGGTGATGGGAATCTTGAACGTGACACCGGATTCTTTTTATGACGGGGGAAAGTACACGAGTGAATTGAAGATCATGGAACGGGTGGATGAAATCGTGGAACAAGGTGCCGGGATTATTGATGTCGGGGCATATTCAACCCGCGCGGGGGCTGCGTTCGTGGATGCTCAGGAGGAGTTATCCCGGTTGAGTTTTGCCGTGGAATTGATTCGCAAGTACCACCCGCATCTCCCGGTGTCGATCGACACGTTCCGTGCCGATGTGGCCAAGGAGATCAGTCATTGTCTCGGACCGATAATCATTAATGATATTTCCGGGGGAACGATGGATGATAAGATGTTCGAGACTGTGGCAGAATTAGGACTTCCTTATATCATGATGCATATTCAGGGAACACCTCAGGATATGCAGGTAAACCCTCATTATGATGACGTCGTGCGTGAGGTCCGGGAGTTTTTTACGGAACGGATTGCTCGTTTAAATGCTCTGGGATTTAATAATATAATATTGGATCAAGGATTTGGTTTTGGAAAGACCGTGGCCCATAATTATGAGTTGATGGATAAAATGGATTCCTTCCTAGATTTGGGGTACCCTTTGTTGGTGGGAATATCTCGGAAATCAATGATCTGGCGGTTATTGGAGATTACACCCCAAGAAGCATTAAATGGAACAACCGTACTGAATACGATCTCCCTGTTGAAGGGAGCGCATATTCTCCGGGTTCATGATGTGCGAGAAGCCGTGGAAACCGTGAAAATCGTGGAGACAATGAAAATGAGTTTATAAAATTGGTATAGTCTGAAGGTTCGTAAGGTCCATAACGTTCATAAGGTCCATTGCTCTTTGTGGGGCGCTTTGTCAACAATTGCACACGCTACCTTTTAACCCTCCCCCTGTGTAAGGGGGAGTTGGAGGGGGTAGTTTGTCTGTATAAAACAAGACTTTACAAACCTTATAAACTTTACGAACTATTTCAGTTGTTTGTAGAATAGCGGGTGGATGACCTGCCATAGTACAATTCCGGCGGTGACGGATATGTTGAATGAATGTTTGGTTCCGAACTGGGGGATCTCGATACAGTCATCCGAAAGATCAACTACTTCCTGTTGCACGCCTTTTACCTCGTTTCCGAAGATGAAAGCATATTTTCGTCCGCTTTCGATGGCGAATTGTTCCAGAGAAATACTGTTTTCCACTTGTTCCACGGATAGAATCGTGTACCCTTCGTTTTTCAATGCCTGAACCGCATCGGTGGTTTCTTCGAAATACTCCCAGTCCACGCTTTCTTCTGCTCCGAGGGCCGTTTTGTGTATTTCCCGATGGGGTGGTGTTGCCGTGATACCACAAAGATATATCTTGGAAAGCCGGAAAGCGTCGGATGTGCGGAACACGGAACCGATGTTATTCAAGCTGCGCACGTTGTCCAGTACAACCACGATCGGGAGTTTTTCAGCGTCTTTATACTCTTCCGTGGTGAGTCGGTTCAGTTCTTCATTGAGGAGTTTACGAGACATGATAATGACTGATTTTCAATTTTTAATTGCTTCACCGATGAGAGTTGCAGGGGTACATTCCGTGACACGAACCTGAACGAGTTCACCAACTTTAGCCCCGTTATCCGGGAAGACGATCACCTTGTTTTGGCTGCTGCGACCGAAAAGTTCATCCGATTTTTTCTTAGAAACACCTTCCACGAGTACCTCGAATACTTTACCCACGTCTTTCAAGTTGCTTTGGTGAGAAATCTCCACCTGCATATCAATTAGTTCCTGTAAACGGCGTCCTTTTACTTCCTCGTCCACGTTATCCGGCAAGTTACGAGAGGCCATGGTACCCGGACGTTCCGAGTATTTGAACATGAAGGCAGAGTCGAACATAACCTCTTTCATCAAGTCAAGGGTTTGTTGGTAATCTTCCTCGCTTTCGTTGTGGAACCCGACGAACACGTCCGTGGAAATCCCGCAATCGGGGACGATCTCACGGATGGCACGAATCCGGTCAAGGTACCATTCACGGGTATATTTTCGGTTCATGTCCTTCAGAACGGAATTACTCCCGGATTGGAAGGGCAGATGGATATGTTTGCAAATGTTGGAATGGGTGGCAATCGCACGTAGAATGTCGTCATTCATGTCTTTCGGGTGTGAGGTGGCAAAACGGATACGCATATTGGGTACCGTTTGCGCTACCATGGCAAGCAGAGCTGGGAAATTCACTTCCTGATTATCTCCCCGCCAGAGATATGAATTTACATTCTGACCGAGTAGTGTCACTTCCTTGTAACCTTTGGATTGAAGGTCTAGAACTTCATTGACAATACTTCTGGGACTTCGGCTACGCTCGCGGCCCCGGGTGTACGGAACGATGCAATAGGTACAGAAATTATTACATCCCCTCATGATGGAAACGAATCCTGAAATGGCTGTTTCGTCAATTCGGGAAGGGCAGATGTCCTTGTAGGTTTCCGTGGTGGAGAGTTCGATGTTGATGGCTTTCTCGCCTTTTTCGGCTTTCTCGATTAAAGAAGGGAGGTCCATGTATGCGTCGGGACCAACCACGATATTCACGTTTTTCTCCTGTTCAAAAAGAGCCTCTCCCAAACGTTCTGCCATACATCCCATGATGGCGACCAGCACGTGTGGATTCTTTTTCTTTACCTCGGAAAATCCTTGTACCCGTCCGCGAACCCGTTGTTCCGCGTTTTCACGCACGGAACAGGTGTTCACCAGTATCACGTCTGCTTCACTTTTTTCTTGCGTCCGTTGATATCCTTTGTCTTCCAAGATGGCTGCAACCACTTCACTGTCGGCCACGTTCATCTGGCAACCGTAAGTTTCTATATAAAATTTCTTTACCTTCATTCCTGATTTTATTTGCAAGGGGCAAAGGTAATGAATTTTAATCTACGGACTTTCTATTTTCTTTTAAAAATGCAAAACCGTACTATCGTTTGTCTTGGGGCTATATCTGTCGTGTCATGTTGTCGTTATTTCTTCGTTATTCTTTCGTTCTATAGAGCGAGTGTTTATCGATAGTATATCGAGGAGATAACGAATAGGTGTAAGAGTTGGTGAAACTCAGGTGTTTATTAAGTTTTGAGGAAAAATGTATTTGAAAATTTGCATTGAAAATCTTTATGAACTACATTTGCCCCGTTCATTTGTCTAATATGGTCCTCTCTGTTTAAGAGGCGGACGTTTAGGAAAAGGGCGTCTTATTTAATTCTTCGGGCAAAGATCACTCCGTGGATGATCGGGAGGCGCAGCTTTGTCGTAGAGTGAATGAATAAAAATTATGTGATGCTTAAATTATCCGATAACGAGCTACATTGGTATGTTGCAAATACTTGTCGTCAGGAGAAAAAGATAAAACAGCGTTTGGATAGCATGGGGATTGAGAATTTCATTCCGTTCCAACAAATTGCACGAAAAATTCATGGTGTTGATAAATTAATAGAAGTACCGGTTATTCCTAATCTGGTATTTATTCATACAACCTTAAAAACTTGCATGTCATTGATTCAAGAATATGCTTTTGATATGCGTTATTTGAGGGATCGGGAAACGGGAAACTTCTTGATTGTTCCCGATAAACAGATGAATGATTTTATGTTCTTGCTTGACTTCTCCAAGGAAATGGTGGAGGTGGTGAACGAGAATCTGAAAAAAGGCGATAAAGTACGTGTCATAAAAGGAGATTTTGCCGGGATCGAAGGAGAATTGATCCGGGTGAAAGGTCATAAAAGAGTGGTCGTAAGGCTGGAAGGGGTCGTGTCTTTAGCTACAGCGTATATTCCTGGTAGTTTTCTGGAAAAGATAGAATAGAAGAATGAAAAATGATTTTTTTCATGACTTGTACATAACCATTCGGGATGTGCGAGTAAGGGATTGTTCTGCAATGTCATTATCTCATTTGCTACATGGTTATTTGTCCGTGTATGCGATGGTACGGGTTTCTCCCATTTTGGAACGGGAGTATGGAACACTGCAGGAAATTCATGGGCGGTTGCGTGAAATAGCAAAGGAATTGTCTAAGGCAATGAAAGATACCTCTATCGAGCTGGACGAACGGATAGGGTATGTGGCTGATTTGATGGATGCTTATCAGACATATTCAGATATGGATCTTTTGAATGAGGCGTTGGATGTGGCTTATCGGATATTGACCGTGGATGAGAAAGGGGAGATCGTGATACCGGGTAGAACTCCTAACGTGTGTCGATTGCTTTGTAGTTGGTACTATTTTACGGGGGAGGAGTGGTGTTTGGAGATGGCGAAAGGGATTGTAGGAGATTACGATAATCTAGAAAAAAAGCAAGCGTGGCAATGGTTGCGAGCTGTGAGTTGTTTTAAGAATTTGTCAGAAGACATGATATTTTGGGAGAGATGGAAGCAAGAAGAGAAGGAGGTATTGGGTAATATCATTGTTTCTATAGAAAATATCGGAATCGCAGGTAAAGAAACTTTTTGTTTCGAGCTATTGGGGATGTGGGAATTGAAGGGCAAAGGGTTTGAATTATAATTGAAATAGTTAAATATATCATGAAGAATTTTGCTTTGATCGGGGTGGCCGGTTACATCGCTCCCCGTCATTTACGTGCCATAAAAGACACGGGTAATCGTTTGGTCGCGGCTTACGACAAGTTTGACAGCGTGGGAATCATGGATAGTTTCTTTCCCGAAGCGTCCTTTTTCACGGAGATGGAATTGTTCGATCGTTATTGTTCCCGGATAAAGGGTGATGATAACCGGGTAGACATGGTTTCCGTCTGTACACCTAACTACTTGCATGACGCTCATATCCGTTACGGGTTACGCTTGGGTGCTGACGTGATCTGCGAGAAACCGCTGGTGTTGAACCCGTGGAATATCGATGCTTTGGCCGAGGTGGAACGGGAAACCGGGCACAAGGTGAACAACATCCTTCAACTTCGCTTGCATGACTCGATCAAGGCCTTGAAAAAACGAATAGACGAGGGTCCGAAAGATAAAGTTTACGACGTGGATTTGACTTATATCACTTCTCGCGGTAACTGGTATTACACGAGCTGGAAAGGTGACGAGCGCAAGAGTGGAGGCGTGGCAACGAATATCGGTGTTCATTTTTACGACATGTTGACATGGGTTTTCGGAGGGGTAAAGGAGAACATCGTTCACGTGAAGAGCCATGACCGTGTAGCCGGGTATTTGGAGCTAGAACGTGCTCGTGTTCGTTATTTCTTGAGCATAAATGCCGATAACCTACCGGAGAATGCCGTGGAGGGAGAGAAACGCACCTATCGTTCCATCCGTATCGAGGGTGAGGAGTTCGAGTTTAGTAACGGTTTCACGGAGTTACACACGGAGAGTTACAAGCACGTTCTTTCTGGTGAAGGTTTCGGTTTGGATGAGGTTCGTAATTGTATAAATATCGTTCATCATATCCGTAACGCTGAACCGATAGGTTTGAAAGGTGATTATCACCCGCTGGCTAAACTACCTCTCGTGAAACATCCTTTCGGTTGGACGAGATAATATTCTCTCGTTTTCAATTTTCAACTTTCCATTTTTAATTGTCATGTATAATAAACTAGTGAATAAAGAAGCCAGGCTGGCGCTTGTCGGTTTAGGCTACGTGGGTTTGCCCATCGCGTTAGAGTTCGCCAAGAGAATTTCTGTTATCGGTTTTGATATCAACGAGGATCGTCTTGCCAAGATGCGGCAGGGGGTAGATCCTTGTAAAGAGCTGGATCATGCCGCCTTTGAAGAGGCAGATATAAAATTTACCTCCTCTATTGACGAGTTACGGGAGGCTTCATTCTTTATCGTGGCCGTACCGACCCCTATAGATCGCCATAATCAACCGGACTTGACACCGTTGTTAAGCGCGACTCGTTCCGTGGCTCACGCCTTGAAAAGAGGGGATTACGTGGTTTACGAGTCAACGGTTTACCCCGGTTGTACAGAGGAGGATTGCTTGCCGATCCTGGAAGAGATTTCCGGCTTGAAAGCGGGAGTTGATTTTAAAATTGGTTACTCACCGGAACGTATCAACCCCGGAGAGAAGGTTCACACGTTACCTAACACGATCAAGATCGTATCGGGCTGTGACGGGGAGGCCTTGGATGTCATCGCTAAAGTTTACGAGCTCGTGGTTAAACCGGGAGTTCATCGAGCCCCGAATATCAAGGTGGCGGAAGCGGCAAAGATTATCGAGAACACGCAACGGGACGTGAACATCGCCTTGATGAACGAGTTGTCGATTATTTTTAGCCGAATCGGAATCAACACGTATGATGTGTTGGAAGCTGCCGGAACGAAATGGAATTTTTTGAAGTTCTACCCGGGATTGGTGGGGGGACATTGTATAGGTGTTGACCCTTATTACCTGGTGTACAAGGCAAGCGAGTTAAAATATCACACGCAGATTATCAGTGCGGGTCGCTTTATTAATGACACGATGGGAGGGTACATCGCTAAAAAATTGGTGAAGAAGTTGATTGGCATGGGCAAGGGGGTTCTCGGGGCTCGAGTACTCGTGATGGGAATGACCTTCAAGGAGAACGTGGCTGATATTCGTAACTCGAAGGTGGTTGATATTATCAACGAGTTAAAGGATTTTGGCGTTGATGTTGATGTGGTTGACGCTCATGCAGATTCGGAAGAGGTGAAACAGGTGTACGGTTTCGGGTTGATCGAGAAGCCGAGGAATAATTATGATGCGGTGATCGTGGCTGTTTCTCATGATGCTTACAAGGATTTGGACGAGAAGTATTTCAAGTCGTTGACTTATGATAACGCGGTATTGGTGGATGTGAAGGGGATGTATAGAGGAAAAATTAATGAATTAAAATATTGGAGTTTGTAATATGAAAGCTGTAATTTTAGCTGGGGGTTTTGGAACACGATTAAGTGAAGTTACAAATTTGCTTCCTAAGCCGATGGTCGAAATAGGAGGGAAACCTATTTTATGGCATATCATGAAAACCTATAGTCATTATGGTATTAACGATTTTATTATTTGTTGTGGCTATAAACAATATATCATTAAGGAGTATTTTGCAAATTATTTTTGTCATAATTGTGATATGACTGTAAATCTGTCTGATAATAGTACTGAAATTTTGGATAATCATTCCGAGAATTGGAGAGTTACAATGATCGACACTGGTTTGCACACAATGACAGGTAGTCGAATAAAACGAATTCAAAAATATATAGGCAATGAGCGATTTCTGTTAACATATGGCGATGGTGTATCAGATATTAATATTGCAGATGTTATTGTGCAACATGAAAACAATGGAGCGATCTTAACTTTGACGGCCTATATGCCTACTGGTAAATTTGGAGCACTAGATATTGATAAAACTTCTAATCGGGTCAGGTCTTTTCAAGAAAAACCTAAAGGTGATGGTAATTGGGTAAATGCAGGATATTTTGTTTGTGAACCTGAAGTCTTTGAATATATACCTGATGGACAGGATTTTATTAGTTTTGAAAAAGAACCATTAGAGCAAATTGCAAAAAATGGCGGAATGTTTGCTTATAAGCATACTGGATTTTGGAGACCGATGGATGTGCTAAAAGATAATAGGGATCTTAATGAATTGTGGGATAAAGGAGAGGCTCCTTGGAAGGTTTGGTAAATTATGGATATTGATATATTTGATAATTTTTATAAAGGTAAGCGTGTGCTTGTTACAGGGCATACCGGTTTTAAAGGTTCGTGGCTTTCTATTTGGTTGCATGAATTGGGTGCAGAAGTGATAGGTGTGGCTAAAGATCCGTTGTCGGGGCGAGATAATTTTGTACTTTCTGGAGTTGGAAAAAAAATGAAAGCCGATTTAAGGGCTGATATTCGTGATGGTGAATTGATGAAAACTATTTTTCATAAATATCAACCTGAAATTGTTTTTCACCTTGCGGCACAGCCTCTTGTAAGGTTAAGTTATGAAATTCCCGTAGAAACGTATGAGGTTAATGTTATGGGTTCTATTCATGTGATGGAAGCTATCCGTGCGACTCCTAGTGTTAAGGTCGGTGTGATGATAACTACAGATAAGTGTTATGAAAATAAAGAACAAATCTGGGGCTATCGTGAAAATGAGGCGATGGGAGGGTATGATCCTTATTCTAGTAGCAAAGGGGCTGCGGAGATAATGATCGCATCTTGGCGGCGTTCTTTTTTTAATCCAGAACAATTTGAAAAACATGGAAAATCGATAGCCAGTGTACGTGCTGGTAATGTGATTGGTGGTGGCGATTGGGCCTTGGATAGAATTATACCAGATTGTATAAGAGCTTTGGAGGACGATCGTCCTATTATTATTCGTAGCCCTCAATCTATTCGTCCATGGCAGCATGTGCTTGAGCCACTCGGTGGTTACATGATGTTGGCTCAAAGAATGTGGAATGAACCAACTCAGTATTGTGAGGGGTGGAATTTTGGACCTAAGACGGAATCTATATCAACTGTTTGGGATATTGCAACTAGAGTGGTTGCCAGTTATGGTAAGGGTATGTTGAAAGATTTATCTGATCCGCATGTTTTGCATGAGGCTAAATTATTAATGTTGGATATTAGTAAGGCTAAATTTAAGCTCGGTTGGGAACCGCGAATGAATATCGAGGAGACGGTTGCCTTGACTATGGACTGGTATAGGAAATATAAAATAATGAATGGATATGATTTGTGTGTTGAGCAAATCAATGAATATGTAGCAAAATGAAAATATTTATTACTGGAGCGTCTGGTTTTATAGGATCGTATTTGTTACACATTTTAGTGGAACAGAAACATAAGGTTCTTTCTTTAAAACGTGAATTTTCCGATTTATATCGTGTTGCAGATATTAAAGATTCTGTGACGTGGGTCAATATTGAAAGTGATTGGGAAGGGGAGGTCATAGCGTTTCAACCTGATGTTATATTTAATTTGGCTTGGAATGGAGTTGGTGCTAGTCAAAGGACGAACTGGGATGAGCAGCTCCGTAATATAGTGACGCAACAAATGTTGTTAAATATTGCAACAATGTGTAATACAAAAAAATTTATAGGAATTGGTTCGCAGGCTGAATATGGAGCATTTGAAAATAAAATTGACGAAACTTATCATGTCCATCCAAACTCTGCATACGGAGCGGTTAAAAATGCTTCATTCGTGTTGATGCGGACTTTTTGTGAATTGAATGGTATTGAATGGTATTGGTTTAGGGTTTTTCCTTGTTTTGGACCCATGGAGGCTGACAATTGGTTGATTCCATCATTGATTAAAAATATATGTTCGTCTTCTGAGATGGATTTGACTCCGGGAGAGCAGCGGTTAGCTTATTTATACGTTGAAGAAGTGGCTAAGTCTATTGCCAGTGTTTTGAATGTGATTGGCAAATCAGGTATTTATAATATCTGTTCGGATAATTTAATATCATTGAAAGATTTAGTGATAAAAATTAAAGATAAAATAAATCCATTATTTAAATTGAATTTTGGAGCTCTTCCATACAGACCGGGGCAATGTATGTACATGGTGGGTGATACGAAGCGTTTGGCCGAAAATATGTATAAGATTGATACTTCTGATTTTGAACGACATTTAGAGGAAACAATTGATTATTATTTAAAATATTATAAATATGGATATAGGTAAATGTGAAGATTTTGCAAAAGATATTCGTAGGATGTCTTTGCAGCTTGCGCATAATGCTAATTCCTCACATTCTGGTGGTGCACTTTCGATGAGTGATATATTGGCTGTTTTGTATTCAGGTATTATTCATGTGACACCAGAAACGGTTGATTCGCCTAACCGAGATCGGTTTGTGTTGAGCAAAGGTCATTGTTGTGCATCGTTGTATGCAACATTGGGGTTGAGGGGCTTTTTGTCGTTGGATGAACTTTTGGAAGGATACGGGAAAGATGGAACCGTTTATTTTTCACATGTGAGTCATCATTTGAATGGTGTAGAGGTTTCGTCCGGTAGTTTAGGACATGGATTGCCTGTTGCAGCAGGTCTGGCATTAGGTAGTATCGCTTCCAAGACTGCTTTTGATGTGTATTGCCTTACTGGGGATGGAGAGTTGGACGAAGGATCTAATTGGGAGGCGATTATGTTTGCCGCTCAGAATGAACTGTCTAATTTATGTCTAATTGTGGATTATAATAAAATACAGAGTTTGGGCAATGTGAAAGATATTATTGATTTAGCTCCTTTGGCCGATAAATTTAAGGCATTTAATTGGAAGGTGGTTGAGATTGATGGTCACGACTGCAAAGAGATTGCAGATGCTTTTTCCATATTTAAAAATGAGCATAAAAAGCCGACCGTGATTATTGGAAATACAATTAAGGGTAAGGGTGTTAGCTATATGGAAAATCAGTTGATGTGGCATTATAAGGCTCCCAACGATGTACAATTAAAACAAGCGATGGAGGAATTGAAATGAGAACAGCTTTTATAGATCAATTAGTGAAAGAGGCTCGTATTAACGATAAGATTTTTTTGTTAGTGGGAGATTTGGGCTATAATGTAGTAGAGCCTTTTGCTGACGAGTTTCCCGATCGATTTAGAAATGTTGGAATTGCAGAGCAAAATATGGCTGGTGTTGCTGCTGGGTTGTCAATGGTTGGGTATAATGTATATATTTATTCAATAGGTAATTTTCCTACTTTGCGATGTATTGAGCAAATACGAAATGATATTGCTTATTATAAAGGAAATGTGAAAATAGTTTCCGTGGGTGCAGGTTATGCTTATGGAAGTCAGGGGGTTTCACATCATGCAACGGAAGAATTAGGAATGATGCGTTCCATTCCTAATATAGTTGTTTGTTCCCCCTGTGATCCAATAGAAGCAAGGTGTATAACTATGATTTCAGCGAATTATGATGGGCCTATGTACTTGCGTTTGGGGAAAGCGGGGGAGGTTGTTATACATGAACAGTTTGTTCAAGATTTGAATATTGGAGATATTTTACCCGTGCTAAAAACAGATGGAACTGAAAAAGTGATTCTGTCGAGTGGTTCGATTTTAGGTGATGCTTTAAAAAGTGCCAAGGAAAAAGGTGTAGATATATACAGTATTCCATTTGTTAAGCCGTTGAATAAGTGCCAAATGGTAGATATTGCAAATCGTTATTCAGATATTACAATTTTGGAAGAAAATCAGAAAAGTTGTGGTGTTGGTTCTGCAGTAATAGAAGTAATAAGTGATTTGTATTGTACAGGGGAAATTCATCGATTCCCTAAAATTAAGAGAATTGCAATAGAAGATCAATTCTATCATTTATCTGGTTCACAGAGCTATTTGAGGAAACAAGCGGGATTGGTGCTATAAGAATATGGGCATTTTACAGTTATTGGATAGAGTAAAAATAAAGTTAGGGATTGATAAATCTATTTTTTTTACTTCTTGTACTAGAATTATTCAGGCTATAGGGGGAGTTGTTGCTATCGTTTTTGTTGCTAGGTATTTAACAGGGGTAGAACAAGGTTTTTATTATACTTTTGGTAGTATTGTTGCTATTCAGGTTTTTTTTGAATTAGGTTTGAATGGTATTATAACTCAATATGTGGCTCATGAAAATTCTCATTTGACTTGGGAAAGTCCTATATCTGTTGTTGGAGAGAGAAGGTATTTATCACGATTATCGTCTTTGCTGCATTTTAGTATAAAATGGTATTTGTGTTTTGCAGGGATATTGTTGTTGATTTTAGTCATTGTAGGTTTTGTTTTTTTCTATCGATATGGTAATGATGATCAGGTTGTTTGGCAGTTGCCGTGGATTCTTTTGGCTATTGGGACAGCTTTAAATTTGCTCTTAGCTCCAATTCTTGCATTTCTAGAGGGGTTGGGTAAAGTAAAAGATGTAGCAAAAATCAGGTTATTTCAGCAGTCTATAGGCTTATTTGTTATATGTGGCGGGTTGGTATTCGGATTTCATCTTTACGTGTTGGGGGTTAACTGTGTCATAACGGGGCTATTTTTGATTTTTGCTATTTATTTTAGCGACTTTCGGCAAATGCTTTTAAGGGTATGGAGAGAGTCTGTTGTTGAAAGAGTGGATTATAAAAAGGAGATATTTCCATATCAATGGAAGATAGCTTTAAGTTGGATTAGTGGATATTTTATTTTTCAATTGTTTAATCCGGTGTTGTTTGCAACGGAAGGAGCTGTGGTAGCGGGTCAAATGGGAATGACTTTGGCTGCTTTAAATGGAATACAAGCATTGTCAATCAGTTGGATGAGTACGAAAGTTCCTTTATATTCCGGATTGATTGCTAAAAAGCAATTTGTTCAGTTGGATTCGATATTCAATAAGACACTGAAGCAGAGTAGTTTTATCAATGCTTGTTTGTTGATTATTATGTTTTTGACTATTTGGGTTGTTCGTTATTTTGATATCACGGTAGGAGGAATAAGTATTGGAGATCGTTTTTTGAGTTATTTGCCCTTAACGTTCATGATGATGGCAATATTGTTGAATCAAGTGGTCAGTTCATGGGCTACTTATTTGAGATGTCATAAGAAAGAACCTTTTTTGGTAAATTCTGTTGTCGGCGGTGGTTTATGTGCGTTGTCAACCATTGTGTTAGGTCGGTATTTTGGTATTTTGGGTATGACGGGAGGGTATAGTGTTATCACGTTAATTATGTTTTTTTGGGCGTATCGAATTTTTAAAATTAGAAAATATGAATGGCATGGAGAATAATCCACCGTTATTATCAATTTATATTCCTACATATAATAGGCCCGAGAAGATTCAAATACAGGTACGTAGGTTACTTCCTCAATTATCTTCCCATGTGGTTTTGTATGTGATAGATAATCATTCGGATCAGCCCGTGTGTGACCTATTTTCTGATGAAGAACGAGAATATGTTAATATTATCAGGAATGATATTAATGTGGGGGGAGATGCTAATATTGCTCGTTGTTTTGAATATTGTTCTACTAAGTTGTTGTGGGTTTTGGGGGATGATGATCCTGTTGTGGAAAATGCTGTTGACGTTATTTTCGATACTTATTTTAGTCAAGGGGATAGTGTTTTCTACTATAATTTTGGACGTCCTTATGATGCTGTAACGACAGGATTTGATGAATTTTGTTTGAAACATACAACACGGGCTGAGTTTTCTAGTTCTTTTATGATGTCTAAATGTGTTTATAATATATCGTTGTTTAAATCGGATGTTATGATATATTATAAATATGTTTCATGTATGATCGGGACTCTTATTACTGTTTTGAAATGTTTAGAATATGATAACAAGAAGAAATGTTTGTTTTCGTCACGGAGTTTGATTGTATATAATGATCAGGATATTCATTGGAGTATAGAAGATTATATTATAAAGACACAGTTGATTTTTGATATTTTTAAAAAGAGGGAGTATAGAATGTTGCAACGAACTCTTTTTAAGCCATTGGGGGAAGTTTATATCTCTCATTTGTTTACGTTGTGTCGTAATAAAAAAATATCTTGTTTTACGTTCTTTCATTTATTCAGAATTGTCCGATGTAGGTTAGGGTGTTTTAGGTTGTTCACTAAATATTTGCCCTCTATTTTGAATGAGGTGTTTAAAAGGATTTTTCCTTCGTCTTTTTATGAGGTTGTGAAGAGAAAAGCTATGAAATATAAAATGTTTAATTAATACATGTCGTTATTATATTTCTTCATTTTATTAATCATCAATTTAGTTTATCTTTTTAGGAACCGGTTGTTGGGTTTATTGGTTTATTTGGGGATATGTTTGACGGCTCCTATTATTGTGATTGGTTCTTATCGACTTTCGTATGAGATATTGTCGTTTCCTATAATATGTTGGGCTTGCATTACGTATTTCACTATAAATAAAAAGAATATATGGCTTGTTCTGTATTTTATTTATTTGGTGATAGTTTCTATCATTTTTGCTGCAATAAACAGTAGTGGATTAAATTATATCGGTTTTTATGCTTGTTTTCGTTTTGTGATTATTACTTCATTATTAATAAGTTTGGTAGATAAGTTTCCTAATAAAGTTGTTAACCCGGAACGTTTGCTATTGGTTATAATAGGTATAAATCTTTTGGCTTGTGTTTTTCAACTTTTTCAGCCAGCTTGTGCTTCTCTATTTTATAATTTATATTGGAAGCCCGGTAATGCACCTTTAGAATATGCTTTAGAACATGGTTTTGTTCGGGGATATGGTACTTTTGGTTCTCCCATTGTTTTGGGTGTTTTTTCGCTCTTTACATTTTCATATTTTTTGTCTGTTAAGAAGAATTTTTATGGCATATTTTTGTCTATTATTTTAGGATTGTTAGCCCTGTCGAAGACGTTTATTTTGGGTTCTATTATCATCGTTTTATTGTATCTTTTTTTCTATTGTCGTAAGGCGAATTTTATTATGCGAATTAGAAAAAGAACAATATTTTCTTTTTTTAGAGTATCATTATTTGTTTTGTTTATAGTGTTGATTTTGTATGTGTTGGTCTTATATATGGACAAGCAAGGGATTCCTATCTTATACTACATTAATTTGATTGGGGATCCATTGGCTGCTTTCGTGACAAGATATGATGCTAGTGATGGAAATATGATTCCATTGATTGAAGCTTTTCAAACCAATCCTGTTTTTGGATATGGAGATTCTGATTTACCGGGCGTGTTTGTTGGTGATACTTCTTTTTTTGTGATATTGTATTCAACGGGTTTAATTGGGTTTACACTTATGATTTTGTTCTTTTTTCCATTTGTATATCATTCATTGATTAATCTCAAATGGAAAAATTATGCATTTCTTGTTGTTGTTGCCTATTTTATATCTTATATAGGCACTAATATATATATCATGCCGATCAGTTCTTTTATAATATATACAATGTATTTGAGTAATAAAAGATTTTGTAATAGTGTTAGTTAAATGAAAGCCATTTATCTTTTTTCAAATTATTATCCTTATGGCATGGTTGCAGAGTCTTTTCTTATGGATGAATTACAAGTTGTAAGCCAAATGCCATGTTGTTATGTCGAGGTGATTCCTTTGCATAAGAATGAATTTAGAAGAGATTTACCATCTAATATTGTATTAAATACTAAATTATCGGATACGTCTTTACTACAAAAAATGAAGGCGTTCTTTTCGATGATATTGGGGCGTTTTTTTTGGTTAATCCCTTTTCAAAGAAAATATTCACCCAAATCAAGGTCTGATTACTTTCAGGCAATTAAGTATTTGTATGGGAGTTATTTAATAAGAGATTTTCTTTTGAGAAATAAGGATGATTTCAAGGAGGGGGCTATATTTTATAGTTACTGGTTTAATCATACTCCTTTAGGATTTTGTATGGCAAAGGAAATGTGTCGCAACTTTGAGAAAAGTAAGATATACACGAGAGCCCATGGATTTGATGTTTATGAAGATAGTGTTGGAACATATTTTCCTTTTAGAAATAAGGTTTTATCTATGATAGATCGTGTTTTTGTTGTTTCGGGTAAGGGGGTATCGTGTTTGAAACAACGGTATCCTATTTTCTCTGAAAAAATTGACGTATCTAGATTAGGCGTGTTTCCACATCATGTTAAACAAGATGTGGAGAAATGTTGGGATATTTCTATATTATCATGTTCCAGTGTTGTCCCCATAAAACGTGTTGATTTGATTTTTGATTCAATTAATAGGTTCTGCCAAGTGTATGGACATTTAAAGGTTAAGTGGACTCATATAGGTGGAGGTAAGGGTTTTGATACATTACAGAAAGGTATAAAATCTAAAGAATGTAATTTGACGATTGATTTGGCCGGTAGTGTTGATAAGCCGGAGGTAATGGAGATATATAAAAGAGGTTATTTTAATTTATTTGTTAATTTGAGTCTCTCCGAGGGGATTCCGGTCGCTATAATGGAAGCTATTAGTTGGGGAATACCTGTATTAGCTACAGATGTTGGAGGAAATAAAGAGATTGTAACTGAAGATACAGGATTATTACTTGCAGTGGACTTTGTTCAAAAACAATTTAATGATTCCGTGTTGACTTTGATGGAGAATAGAGAGGCATTGTCTAAAAGTACGTTTGAGTTTTATCTCAAAAACTATAATGCGGAGATTAACTATACAAATTTCTATATGAATCAATTAAAATAGATTTTAATTGATTGTTGATTTTCAAATATTAAGCACGATAATTTCAATTTTTAATTAATATGGAAAAGATTTTGGTCTTTGGAGCCGGAGGGTTCATTGGTACATATTTGGTAGATAGACTTTTGGAGTCAGGTTATGAAGTCGTTGCTTCAGATAATAATGATATTTGTTCTGAATATTATGATTCGATAGGAGTTGATTACGTGAAGTTAGATATAACATCACAGGAGGAATTTCGTAAAGTTTCTAATCGTCAATATTCTGCTATTGTTAATTTAGCGGCAATGCAACCAGCCAATGTTAGCGAGAAGAATTATTCATCTGTTGATTATATAAGAATTAATGTACTAGGAACTCTCAATATATTGAATTTTTGTATTCAAAATGGAGTTAAACGTTTTGTTTCAGCGACTTCTCATAGAAATACTCAAGGTTTATGGTATCAAAAAAAACCGATTCGGGAAGAAGATGGGAGATCTCTAAAGTATTCTGGGCAATATTCTATGTTTAGTATATCTGAATCTGCAGCTCAAGATTGTATACTGCATTATACAGAAGAATATGGTTTAAAAGGAATTATTTTAAGATTGCCTCCCGTGTATGGTTATGGTCCCCATACAGAGATATTTATGGATGGTAAGCCTATTAAGACAGGATTTAGAATATTTATAGATAATGCAAAAGAGCATAAACCATTACAATTATGGGGTAATGCTGACATCGGAAGAGATGTTGTTTATGTTAAAGATGTTGTGGCTGCATTTCTTCAAGCTATAAGAAAAACTGATGTATGTGGTATTTTCAATATCGCATCAGGGTATAAGCTTTCTATTCGAGAGGAAGCGAAAATTATTGCTGATGTGTTTTGGGAGGGGAATAGTGATCCCGTTTTTATAGATCTTCCTGAAAAAGAAAATAACATAGAAGAGTTTGTTTATGATATTTCAAAAGCAAAGGAGGAGTTGGAATGGATTCCACTCTATTCTTTTAAGGATATGTTGTTAGATACGATAGAAGAACAAAAAAAAGATAAATATCATTATTTGATAGAAAAAAGAAAAATTCAATTACAAAATAATTAAAAATAGGAGGTTATATTATGTTTGAAATTAAGGACATAGAGTTAATGGGTGAAAATGTGAAGGATAAGTTGAAATATTGTGGTGAACATGTGAAGTTGATGCCACTTGCTAAAATAGCTTATCCACATATGGTGGAACTTAATGATCATTGCCGGATAGGTGATTTTGTATTCATTTTTGGAGGAACTGGTGTGAAAATTGGGAAATTTACAGATGTGCAACCACACACAACGATTTGGGGAGGAGGAATGGCAATTATTGGAGATCGAGTATCCACAGGACCAGGAACCGTTTTTCTTACTGCAACGTATTCTCATGCTCCTGGCATGAAAATGGTTGATGGTATGGGTTCAGGTGAAACGGTTACGCTTGGAGGTAAGCTTGAGATTGGTAATGATGTATATATTGGTGCAAAATGTGTAATTATGCCTGTAAAAGTTGGAGAAGGTGCTGTAATTGGTGCAGGAAGTTTTGTCAACAAGGATCTGGAACCATGGGGAATCTATGTCGGGAGTCCAGCAAAAAAAATTGGTGAACGAGAAAAATTATAAATATGAAATGGGTAAAACTGGGGCGGGTCATAGAGCCTAAAGGACAATATGATTGGTTGATATCTCATGCAATGCTTCCTGTGGCAGATTACATTGAAGGCGATATATATAGAATTTATTTTTCAGGAAGAGATAAAAATAATATTTCGAGAATAGGATATTTAGTGGTAGATATTAATAAACCCCAAGATATTTTAGAATTGTCAAAAGATCCAGTCGTAGATGTTGGTTCCTTGGGGTGTTATGATGATAATGGTGTTTCTCCCACGTGTTTGGTTAGTGTGGATGATAAGAAGTATTTGTATATAATGGGTTGGAATAAAGGATCTCGCGTTAGGGCTGCAGAAGTTTCTGGATTAGCTATTAGCTATGATTCTGGGTTATCTTTTTCTAGATATTCTAATGTTCCTGTTCTTGAAAGAACAACCGATGAACCATATACTATATTGGTAATCTCATCGATAATTATTGAAAATGGAGTATGGAGAATGTGGTATGATTCTGCTGATTATTGGATTGATGAAACTTTGCCAAAATATAATATAAAATATGCAGAATCTACTGATGGTATTAATTGGATTAGAAAAAAAATTGTGGCGGTTGATTATCTCTACGAAAATGAAACGAGAGTTTCTCGGGCGTGTGTTGTGAAAAAAGATAATCTATATCAGATGTGGTATTGTTATGCTATTGGTACAGGGGGATATAATATGGGATATGGTGTGTCTGAGGATGGGTATTCGTTTCAAAGAAAAGATAAAGACGTTGGTATAACGTTATCAGATTCGGGGTGGGATTCTGAAATGATCTGTTATCCTCACGTCTTTAACCATAAAGGACATACCTATATGTTATACTGTGGAAATGGCTATGGTCGTACGGGATTTGGAATTGCGAAATTGATGGAAGATTGAAGGATATAAATAGTATGATAATGTATATTTATGTTAAGCGCATTTTAGATGTACTGTTTTCTCTTGTTTTGTTGCCGCTCTTTTTTATAGTTTTTATAATCGTTGGGTTAATCATATTATTGGAAGATAAAGGTTCAATAATCTTTTATAGTAAAAGGTTAGGTAAAGATGGTAGAATTTTTACTATGTATAAGTTTAGAACGATGATTATGAATGCTCCAGATATTCGATTAGCAGATGGTTCAACTTATAATTCGGAAGATGATCCTAGAATAACTAGAATAGGACGAATTTTGCGGAAAACGAGCATAGATGAATTGCCGCAGATCCTTAATGTGATAAAAGGGGATATGAGTATCATTGGTCCTAGACCGGATCCTGTTGATTGGATCGATAGATATACGGAATTGCAAAAGAGAAAATTGTTAGTATTACCGGGTATTACAGGCTATAATCAAGCTTATTATAGAAATAGTGGTGATGGAGAACAGGTATTTGAAAGAGATGATTATTATGTGTCACATTTATCTTTTTGTTTAGATGTTCGGGTCTTTTTTAAGACTATTCAAACGATTATTCTTAGGAAAAATATATATGTTGATGATACGAGAAAATGAATTTTATGACTAAAAATGCTGTCGTCCCTAAATTAATGATAGTGGGTGCAGGTGTTCTACAATTGCCTGCTATTCAGAAGGCTAAATCGTTGGGGTTAGATGTTGCCGTTATTGATATAGATCCAAATGCTCCTGGTGTTTGTTATGCTGATAAATTTTATGAAGTTAGTACCAATGATATAAGTGGTATATTAGCTGCAGCAGAAAATTATCATCCAGATGGGATTATGACTTTAGCTACAGATATGCCTATACGTTCTGTGGCATCTGTTGCTGAAAAGTATAAGCTTTATGCTGTAACTCCGTCTGTGGCGCAGAGAGCCACGGATAAAATTGAAATGATTCGGTGTTTTGAAAGGTATGATGTACCCCATCCTTGGTTTGAAGTGATAACTTTTGAGGAGGAACTTAAAGATCTGTTATTAAAGCATTCTGTTCCATTTATAATGAAACCGAATGATTCTTCTGGGAGTCGTGGAGTTGTACTCGTTAAAGATTATCACGAAGTAAGGGATGCCTTTTTATATAGTAAATCTGTATCAAAGTCGGGATTAATTTTGGTGGAAGAGTATATGCAAGGACCTGAAGTGAGTGTAGAGGTGATGACGATAAGGGGGGAAACCACTATATTGGCTGTAACGGATAAATTAACGAGTGGGGCACCTTTTTTTGTCGAAATGGGGCATTCTCAACCATCGCAATTGCCGAATGAGACGATTGAAAAAATAAAAGAAGTAGCCATAAAAGCTGTACAGGCAATTGGTATTGATAACAGTCCATCTCATGTTGAAATCATTGTTACGGAAGATGGGCCAAAATTAGTAGAGTTGGGAGCACGATTGGGAGGCGATTCTATAACTACATATTTAGTTCCCTTGTCAACTGGCGTAGATATGATACAAGCATGTATTTTGATGGCGTTAGGGCAAATACCAGATATTGCAAAGAAATTTGAAAAGGGATCAGCTATTCGATATGCAGAATGTAAGCTTGGAGTATTGCAGAAAATAAATGGTGTTAATGAAGCATTAAATATTCCAGAGGTAAAGCATGTAGAGATTGTTAAATGCCTGGGTGAGACGCTTACTCCAATACGAAGTAGCAGTGATAGAGTAGCTTATGTTATAACTCAAGCTGATACAGCTCAAGATGCCATAAGAATGTGTGAGAACGCATTAGGAAAGATTAAATTCGATATCAAATAATAAGTCAATATGAAAATTTTATATGAGTCTGATTTAGCTGGGTCCAAATATCATGGAATGGCCTATCGAATTTATCAATTTAGTAAAGAGTTTACGGATCGAGGACATGAGGTGATGGTCGTTGCTGCATCCTATTCTCATACGAGAAGAATTAATCCAAATGTAACTGGTAGATTAACAAATGAAAATATAGATGGAATACAATACAAGTGGATTAAAACCCCTAAATATAGTGGTAATGGGGTGGGACGTGTACTGCATATGCTTTTATATAATTTCTATTTGTGGTTTTATGCTAAGAAAATAGCTCGAGAATTTAAACCGAATGTGGTAATTGCATCGGGTGTTACACCATTAGATTTTATAGGGTGTCGAAAGATTGCCAAAAAAGCTGGTGCTAAAATATTTTTGGAAGTAGGGGATTTATGGCCATTATCTCCAATTGAATTAGGGGGATATTCTCCTCGACACCCCTTTATAAAAATAATGCAATGGGCTGAAAATTATTCTTATAGACATACAGATAACGTGATCTCCCTTCTACCCTGTGTAAAAAAGTATATGATGGAACATGGTTTAGACTCGGATAAATTTAATTATATTCCCAATGGGATCATTACTTCGGAATGGGATGCGTCTAAGGAATTATCAGGAAAAATGCAAGGTGTTTTCAATAAACTAAAGAAAGAGAATAAATTCATTATAGGTTATGCTGGTGCTCATGGACAAGCAAATGATTTGAATACAATCATTGATGTTGTGGCTGGTTTGAAAAGTCAAGATGTTGTTCTCATTTTAATAGGAACTGGGCAAGAAAAAGAGAAACTTGTAAGTTATACTTTAAAACATGGAATAGATAATGTGTACTTTTTTCCAGCTCAGGAAAAAGAACTAATACCAGCGTGTTTAAAGCAAATGGATGTTTTATATATTGGTTTGCAAAAGCAACCTCTATTTCGGTTTGGGATAAGTCCCAATAAGATGTTTGATTATATGATGGCATCAAAACCTATTATTCAGGCAATAGATGCCGGAAATAATTTGGTGCAGGAAGCTAATTGTGGATTATATGCAGAACCGGAAAATGTGGAGGCAATAGCACGGGCCATTCTTAAATTGAAAATGATGTCAACTCAAGAGCGAGAAGAATTAGGCAGGAATGGTCACGAGTATGTTTTACAGAATCATGCTTACAATAAATTGACAGAACGTTATTTAGATCTTATAAAACAAGTTTAGTAATTATATGAAAATTGTTACAATAATAGGTGCTCGGCCACAATTTATTAAAGCGGCTGTGATTAGTCGTGTATTTAAATGTTCTGCACAAATAATAGAGACTATAGTACATACTGGGCAGCATTTCGATTTTAACATGAGTGACGTGTTTTTTGAAGAAATGTGTATTCCAAAACCACATTATAATTTAAATATAAATGGGTTGGGGCATGGAGCCATGACGGGGCAAATGTTGGAAAAGATTGAAAAAGTATTGTTAGAAGAGAAACCTGATTGGGTTCTTGTATATGGGGATACTAATTCCACACTTGCAGGTGCATTGGCTGCAAAAAAGTTGCACATAAAAGTTGCTCATGTGGAGGCGGGGTTACGCTCGTTTAATATGACTATGCCGGAAGAAATTAATAGGATATTAACAGATCGGATTAGTGATGTTTTGTTTTGTCCGACAGATAAAGCAATTGAAAATTTGAAGTTAGAAGGGTATGATAATATTGATTGTCATATTGTAAAAAATGGTGATGTTATGCAGGATGCTACTTTATTTTATTTGAATAGAGCAAGAATGCCTCAAGATATTATTCCATCAAAATTTGTATTGTGTACTGTACATCGAGCAGAAAATACAGATGATGAGGTTCGGTTGAAAAATATATTTTATGCCTTAGAAACGATTTCTGAGCAATGTCCTGTTGTATTGCCTTTACACCCAAGAACAAAGGGGAAATTATTAGCGATTAACTATGATTTTGCTAAAAGTAAGATTTGTTTTATCGATCCTGTTGGCTATTTGGAGATGGTTTGGCTGTTGAAAAACTGTGAGTTAGTGATGACTGATAGTGGAGGATTGCAGAAAGAGGCATATTTTTTTGAAAAATATTGTGTGACAATGCGAGATGAAACTGAGTGGGTTGAATTAGTCGAGAAAGGTTTTAATATACTTGCTGGAAGTGAACCTACTAGGATTATCAGTAGTGTTAATGTTATGATCTCTAAAAATAAAGAGGGTTTTGAAAATCGACTCTATGGTAATGGAGATGCAGGCGAGAAGATATTGGATACATTATTGAGTGTTTAGGATTTAAAAGTTTGATTATGATACCATTTTCACCACCAAGAATTGACCAGAAGGTCATTGATGAGGTTGTTGATACCTTGAAGTCCGGTTGGATTACGACGGGACCGAAGACGAAGGAGTTTGAACGGAGGTTGACAGCATATTGTGGAAACAAGGCGACGTTGGCTGTGAACTCGAATACTGTGGGGCTTGAAGTTGTGCTACGTTGGTTTGGAGTGCAGGAGGGGGATGAGGTGATTGTGCCGGTGTACACGTATTGTGCCACGGCGAATGTGATCGTGCATTGTGGGGCGAAACCGGTGATGGTGGATGTGAATGCGGATGATTTTGACGTGTGTTTGGAGAAAGTGAGGAGGGCGATCACGAATAAGACAAAGGTGATTATGCCTGTTGATTTGGGAGGTATGCCATGTGCGTATGATGAGTTGTTTGAATTGGTGGAGACAGAGGAAGTGAAAACGTTGTTTCAAGCGAAGACGGAAGAACAGAGGAAGTTGGGAAGGATTTTGATTTTGTCGGACTCGGCTCATTCGATAGGGGCGGAATACAAGGGGCGGAAAGCGGGGAGTTTGGCTGATGTTTCGGTGTTTTCTTTCCATGCGGTGAAGAATCTGACCACGGCGGAAGGCGGTGCGATCATGTTGAACTTGCCGGAGCCGTTTGATAATGAGGAAGTGTATAGGTATTTGTGTACATATACTTTGCATGGACAAAATAAAGATGCGTTGGCCAAGACGAAAAAGGGGGCATGGCGTTATGACGTGTTAGTTTCCGGTTTTAAGGGGAATATGACGGATATTATGGCTTCTATCGGTTTGGTGGAGTTGTCTCGTTACGAGGACGATACTTTGCACTATCGGAAGTGTATATACGATCAATATACCGATGCTTTTTCCCGGTACGGGTGGGCGGAATTGCCGATTTACGAGACGGAAGACCGGAAGAGTTCTTATCACGTGTACTGTTTGCGGGTGAAGGGAATCACGGAACAACAACGGGACGAGATTATTCAGCGAATTTTTGACAAGGACGTTTCGGTGAACGTGCATTTTCAACCCTTGCCTTTGTTAAGTGCATTTAAGAATAAGGGGTATAAGATTGAAGATTATCCGGTTGCTTACGATAATTATTGTCGGGAAATTTCTTTACCTGTGTGGTACGGGTTGAATGAGGAGATGGTGAAAACGGTTATTGATGCTGTTATTTGTTCTGTAGAAGAGGTTTTGGCGTGATTCGCTTTTGTGATGTTTTCTTTTCTTTATTGGGCTTGATAGTTCTATCACCCATTTTTGTGATCATAGCTTTATGTATCTCCTGAGAAAGTATAAACTGGACGAGTTACCGCAGTTGCTGAACGTGGTACGAGGGGAGATGAGTTTGGTGGGACCAAGGCCGGAGGTAAGAAAGTACGTGGATATGTATACTGTTGAACAGCGTAAAGTGTTGGCTGTTGCTCCGGGTATAACGGATTATGCTTCTATCGAGTATGCGGATGAAAATACCATTTTGGGACAGGCACGTGATCCGGACCGGGCTTACGTGGAGCAGATCATGCCGGATAAGATACGATATAACATGAAGTATATAGATAATCGATGTTTGAAAGAGTATTTTAAGATTATATTTTTGACGTTGATGAAGATCGTGAAATAGCGTGCTGAATGGATGATTTATGACGAAGTTTTTCATGGAGGAGAAGATAGTACCTCGGATAAATGTCCGGGGTATTTTGTTTTGAGTAAATTTTGTTTTTGTATGATTGTTCTCTATATTTGTAAAAATGTTTATGTTATGAATACAAAAGCAACAATAGAAGTTGATTTAAGTCTTTTTGAGCAATTGAAAAGGTATGCCAAATCTAAAGGGAGAACGATTACGGAAGTTGTTGAAAAAGAGTTGAAAAATCTACTTGGTACGGAGGTGAAAAGTAAACCGGTTTCTTCTAAATTAAGAGGAATTGTTAATCTTCCGGAAGATTTTGATTATAAGAAGGAGTTGGAAAATAGATCTTTGAAGAAATGAAACATTATTATATAGATACAAATGTCATTATTGATATGTTGGCAGATCGAGGTGAATTTGCTGAAGCAGCTTCAAATCTTTTTGATGCTGCGGGACGTGGTGAGATTTGTGTTTATATATCGTCTTTGTCATATTCAAATATTTATTATATAATTCGGCGATATTTAGGGCATGAGAAAACAATAGAGAGTTTGAAAGAATTATCTAGATATGTAGGAATTCTTCCAGTTAACGGAAAAATAATACGTTCATCTCTTGATTCGGGATTTGGTGATTTTGAAGATGCGATTCAATATTTTTCAGCTTTGCAAAATAGAAAGATTGAAGCGATCGTGACTCGGAATGTAAAAGATTTTAAATTATCGACGCTTCCTGTATTACAACCAACAGAATTGTGATTGAATAATTATTTGTTGAAAAGATAGTACCTCGGATAAATGTCCGGGGTATTTTGTTTTTGTGAATGTTCGTTTGGGGTGTAATATTGAATACTGTGGGAGAAATGGCGAAATTGTAAAGAGTAATACTGCCAATTCGGCAGGTAATAGGTTTTGGCATAACTATTGTCATTTAGTTGTCGTAAAATTTGAAGTATAATTAAATTAAAAATATAGAGTTATGTCAACAGGAAAGATTGGAGTTTCAACGGGGAATTTGTTCCCGATTATCAAGAAATTTTTATACTCGGATCACGAGATCTTTTTGAGAGAGATTGTTTCGAATGCGGTGGATGCTTCACAGAAAATGAAAGTATTGGCTTCGAACGGGGAGTTTAAAGGTGAACTTGGTGAGTTGAAGGTAAGGGTGAAGGCTGACAAAGCGGCAGGGACGCTGACGGTATCGGATAATGGTATCGGTATGACGGAGGAGGAAGTGGAGAAGTATATCAACCAGATCGCTTTTTCCGGAGCGGAGGAGTTTATGAACAAATATAAGGATAATGCCGCTGCCATTATTGGGCATTTCGGGTTAGGTTTCTATTCTTCGTTCATGGTAAGTGATCGGGTAGAGATCGTGACTAAATCTTATAAAGAGGGGGCGAAGGCTGTAAAATGGTCATGTGAGGGAAATCCGGAATACACTTTGGAGGAGACGGAAAAGGCCGAGAGAGGTACGGATATTATCATGTATATCAGCGAGGAAGAGAAAGATTTCTTGGAAGATTCTAAGGTGAACGATTTGCTGACCAAATATTGCAAGTTTTTGCCGATAGAGATTATTTCCGGAAAGAAAAAAGAGTGGAAGGACGGGGAATACAAGGATACGACGGAAGATAACGTGATCAATGACACGAATCCGGCGTGGACTCGTAAACCGACCGATCTAACGGAGGAGGATTACGAGAAATTCTATCGTGAGTTGTACCCAATGGCTCAGGATCCGTTGTTCCATATTCATTTGAACGTGGATTATCCTTTTAACTTGACGGGTATATTGTATTTCCCGAAGATCGATAACAAGTTCGAGATTCAGAAGAACAAGATTCAATTATATAGCAATCAGGTGTACGTGACGGATTCCGTGGAAGGAATCGTGCCGGAATACTTGACATTGTTGCATGGAGTGATCGATTCTCCGGATATTCCGCTGAACGTGTCTCGTTCTTATTTACAGAGCGATCGTAACGTGAAGAAGATTTCAAGTCATATTACGAAGAAAGTGGCTGACAGTTTGAGTGATATTTTCACGAATAAACGGGAAGATTACGAGAAGAAGTGGGATGATTTGAAGATTTTCATCCAATATGGAATGTTGACGGATGAAAAATTCGCCGAGAGAGCCAAGAGCATCTTCTTATTCAAGAATACGGAAGGAAAATATTTCACGTATGAAGAGTACGAGAACTTGATTAAAGCCAACCAAACGGATAAAGATAATAAGGTGGTGTTCCTGTATGCCACGGATGTGAAAGAGCAGTACACGTATATCGAGACGGCCAAGGGTAAGGGATATGATGTGCTGTTGATGGATGGACAGTTGGATACACACTTTATCAACCATTTGGAACAAAAGAATTCCGATCATCGGTTTGTTCGGGTGGATTCTGATGTTATTGACAAGTTGATCCCGAAGGAAGAGACGAAAGAGGTTGCCTTGAGTCACGAGGAACAAGAGGAATTGCGTGCCGTATTTACTTCCCAGTTGCCGAAGGAAGAAGGGATGTTTATGGTTAATTTTGAGGCGATGGGAGAGAATGGTGATCCGGTGATCGTGACGCGTTCTGAGTTCATGCGTCGTATGAAAGAGATGGCAGCTATGAATCCGGGTATGGGATTTTACGGGGCAATGGGCGATCAGTATACTTTGGTGGTGAACACGGATCATAAGTTGGTGAATACGATCTTGGAGAACGAGAAAAAAGAGATGAGCGCCCAGTTGGAGCCGATTAATTTCGAGATCAAGGAGACTGAAAAGAAACAGGCAGAGCTGGACGAGTTAAATAAGGGTAAGAAAGACGAGGAAATTCCTCAGGTGGATAAAGATCGGAAGAGTGAGTACAGTAAGACGATTGCCGATCTGAACAAGCAGAAGAGCTCGTTGCTGGAGGAGTACGGAAAAGGTAACAAGGTTGTTGGTCAGCTGATTGACTTAGCATTGTTAGCGAATGGGCTACTGAAAGGTGAGGCTTTGAATAGGTTTGTGAAGCGAAGTGTTGAACTGATTAAATAAAAAATTAAGCCGGACAAGTCGTCCGGCTTAATTTTTTCAAAAATAATCACTACTTTCGTTGACGAATTTCGTATAAATTAAAAAATAGAAGTTATGCAGATTATTTATACTTCCGGAAATTACAAAAGGACTGTCGTAAAATCGATCGTAGCGATTGTTTTAGGTCTTGTACTCGTGCTGTGGCCGACAGAAGTGTTGAATTACACGGTAAAGATTATCGGTGCCGTATTTTGTGTTACCGGGATTATTTCTTTTCTGGTATCCATGCGGGATCAGGATGAACGTTCTGCAAGGGGATTGACCTCTTTTAACGGGATCGGGAGTATTGTTTTGGGTATTCTGTTGTGGTCTATGGCTGATTTCTTTACCAATATGTTGATGTACCTGTTAGGGTTTATTTTGATCGTTGCAGGTATCGGTCAGTTGGTGATGTTAACTTCTGCTAGAAAATTCGGGCATATTGCTTCTTTGAGTTACGTGTACCCGGTTATCATTTTGTTGGCCGGATTAGTTGTTTTTGCAAATCCTTTTGAGGCAAAGACTAGTATTATTCAGTTTTTCGGTGCTGTTACAATATTTTATGGAATAACGGATTTGATTAATCATTATAAAGTTAATCAGTTGCGTAAGGAGACGCAGGAGGCGGAACAACAACAGAAGATGGGAGGCGGAGAGATTGAGGATGCGGAGTATGAGGAAATAGAATAAAAAGAGATTTACTAATTTTAGATTTTAAATTTTAGATTTAAGATTGGGATAAGTGCGTGTGATAGGAAAGGTTTAAGAAAAGAATAGATTAAATGGTACATATTATTAATAAGGAGGATTCGGTTTATAATCGTTTTTTAGCAGAACTTAGAGATAAAGAAATTCAGAAAGATCCGTTACGTTTTCGCCGGAATCTGGAGCGAGTGGGAGAGGTGATGGCTTACGAGATCAGCAAGACGTTTCGTTATTCAACGCGACAAGTACAGACCCCGATAAACGTGGCTGATGTCAGATTGGCAGACGAGGAGGTTGTGGTGGCATCTGTGTTGCGAGCGGGATTACCTTTTCATCAAGGCTTTTTAAACTATTTTGATCGTTCCGGGAGTGCTTTTATTTCGGCAAGAAGAAAATACAAGGAAAATCATATCGATTTTGAAATTCGTTTCGACTCGATTTATACACCAAGTTTGGAGGGGAAACAGTTATTACTGGTGGATCCGATGTTGGCCACGGGTGCCTCTATCGTGGTGGCTTATCATGAGTTGTTGAAACAGGGAGGAAGACCTGCGCACACGCATATTGCAGCTATTGTTTCCAGCCTTCAAGGTATTGAAAGGCTTACGGAGGCTTTGAAAGATGAACCTGTAACGGTTTGGACGGGGGCATTGGATGAGCATCTGACAGAAAGTTGCTATATCGATCCGGGAATTGGTGATGCCGGAGATTTGGCTTTCGGAGAAAAGCTATAGAAGATAAAAGCTAAAAACTAAAAACTAAAAGCTAAGAGCTAAAAATTAAAAGATAAAAACTAAAAACTGAAAAGTTAGGAGAAAAGCATTATCTTTGGCGGTATGGAAATGAACAAATATTTGATAGCAGCCTTGTATGTTGTCGCCGGATGCGTGGCAACCCTGCCGATAAATGTGCGTGGGGGGAATGTATCCGTTAGGACAGATTGCTATCGTTTGTTAGTTTCTTCTACCGAAAAGGTGATTACGGTTTCTACCGAGAAAAGGTCCACGGAGGATTTCGATTATGGTGATTTCTATAAACAGAATCATGCGGAAACCGTGGATGCTGTAAAAGTTTATACTACTTATTCGTCTGTGGTTTTACCGGGTTGGAAAGTACCGGAAATTGCAGCAAATCCCATCCGGGCTCCCGGGGAAATGGAATGATTTCGGATTTATGATTTTAGATTTACGATTGAATGACTAAAGGAAATTTGTGCTTGGTCATTTTCAATTTTCAATTTTCAATTTTCAATTATAAACTATGGGATTTAACGATATATTAAAAAGTCTTTTTGGTAACAAGGCTGACCGTGATTTGAAAGAATTATTGCCGATAGCATCCAAAGTAAATGCAGAGTGGGAAAAGATCAAGGGGGTAAGTCATGATGAGTTGAGAAAAATTTCGGCTGATCTGAAAGCAAAGATTCATGCCCACGTGAAGGTAGAAGAGGATGAAATTGCCTCTTTGAAAGCAAAAGTAGAGAATGATAAACCTTCGATCGAGGAAAGAGAAGAGATTTATAACCGGATTGATAAGCTGGAAGAACAGATTAACACGAAGCTAGAAGATGTTTTAAACGAGATATTACCTTTAGCTTTTGCCGTGATGAAAGATACGGCGAGACGTTTCAAGGAGAACAACGAGATTGTCGTGAAAGCTAACGATTTTGATCGTGATTTGGCTGTAACGAAAGATTTCGTGGAGATTGACGGTGAGGATGCCGTTTATTTCAACTCTTGGTTAGCCGGAGGAAACGAGGTTACCTGGGACATGGTTCACTATGATGTGCAGTTGATAGGTGGTTCCGTGTTACACCAAGGTAAGATTGCCGAGATGGCTACCGGTGAAGGTAAAACGTTGGTGGCTACCTTGCCTGTATTCTTGAATGCCTTGACAGGTCGGGGGGTACACGTGGTTACGGTCAATGATTACTTGGCAAAACGTGACTCCGAGTGGATGGGACCTCTTTACATGTTCCACGGGTTGTCTGTTGATTGTATTGACAAGACGGAGCCGAATTCCCCGGAGAGACGGAAGGCTTATCAAGCAGATATTACTTTCGGAACGAATAATGAATTCGGTTTCGACTATTTGAGGGATAACATGGCGATTCACCCGGAAGATTTGGTACAACGCAAGCATCATTATGCGATTGTCGATGAGGTCGACTCCGTGTTGATTGACGATGCCCGTACCCCGTTGATTATTTCCGGTCCGGTTCCGAAGGGGGACATTCAGATGTTTGACGAGTACAAACCCCGTGTGGAGAAGTTGGTGCGTATGCAGCGTGAGTTAGTTGCCCGGATTTTCACGGAGGCTAAAGCGTTGTTGGCTAGCGGTGATCGGAAACAAGAGGAACAGGGAGCTATATTGTTGTTGAGAGCATATAAAGGATTACCTAAATATAAGCCATTGATCAAGTTCTTGAGTGAACAAGGAAACAAGGCTACCTTGGTGAAAACCGAGAATATTTATATGCAGGAGAATAACCGTCGTATGCCGGAGATCACAGATGACCTTTATTTCGTGATTGATGAGAAACAGAACTCTATCGATTTGACGGATAAGGGACATGATACGATTACGGCTGCGGGAGAAGATCCGAATTTCTTTATCTTGCCGGATGTGGGTTCTGAATTGGCAGAGATCGATAAGATGAACCTGACAGAAGAGGAAAAATTAGAGAAAAAGGATCAGATGGTGCAAAATTATGCCGCCAAATCTGAGCGTGTACATACGGTGAACCAGTTGTTGAAGGCATATACGTTGTTCGAATTGGATGTTGAATACGTGGTTATCGATAACAAGGTGAAGATTGTGGACGAGCAGACGGGACGTATCATGGAAGGACGTCGTTATTCAGACGGTTTGCACCAAGCTATCGAGGCGAAGGAAAACGTGAAAGTTGAGGCTGCCACGCAGACATTTGCCACGATTACCTTACAGAATTATTTCCGTATGTACCATAAGCTAGCCGGTATGACCGGTACGGCAGAAACGGAAGCGGGAGAGTTCTGGGATATTTACAAGTTGGACGTTGTGGTTATCCCGACAAACAAGCCGGTAATCCGAAAGGATGCTAATGATTACGTGTACAAGACAAAACGTGAGAAGTATAATGCGGTGATCGAGGAGATTACCCGATTGGTTGGAGAAGGTCGCCCGGTGTTGGTAGGTACGACTTCCGTCGAGGTATCCGAGTTGTTGAGCCGTATGTTGAAATTGCGGGGTATCAAGCATAACGTGTTGAATGCGAAGTTGCATCAACGGGAGGCTGATATTGTTGCAGAGGCCGGTAAATCGCAAGTGGTTACGATTGCTACCAACATGGCCGGGCGTGGTACCGATATCAAGTTAAGTCCGGAGGTTCGTGCTGCGGGAGGTTTGGCCATTATCGGTACGGAACGTCATGATTCTCGTCGTGTTGACCGTCAGTTGAGAGGTCGTGCCGGACGTCAGGGAGATCCGGGTTCTTCCCAGTTCTTCGTGTCATTGGAGGATGATTTGATGCGTTTGTTCAGTTCCGAGAGAATCATTCGGGTGATGGATCGTTTGGGACATGAAGAAGGTGACGTGATCCAACATTCCATGATTACCAAATCTATCGAACGTGCGCAACGTAAGGTGGAGGAAAACAACTTCGGTATTCGTAAGCGTTTGCTGGAATATGACGACGTGATGAACTCTCAACGTGAGGTGATCTACAAGAAAAGACGTCATGCGTTGTTGGGAGAGAGAATCGGAGTGGATATTGCCAATAATATGTATGATGTATGCGAGGCGTTGGTGGAAGAACACAAGGAGGCTAATGATTTGGAAGGTTTCCGTATGGATGTGTTGAAATATCTTGCCGTTGATTTTGATATAAAAGAAGAGGATTTCCAAAAGACTTCTGCTAACAACTTGACAGAGAGATTGTACAAGGAGGTTCGGGATACATTCAGTCGTAAGACGGAAACTATCGCTAAACAGGCTTTCCCGGTGATCAAAAATGTTTTCGAGCAGAGAGGGGAAATGTTCAAGAATATAGTGGTGCCGTTTACCGATGGAAAACGGGCTTACAATGTTGTGGCTAATCTTGAGAAGACTTACAAATCTGAAGGTGAGGAATTGATCCGGGCTTATGAGAAGTCGATCATGTTGGCTCATATTGATGATGCTTGGAAAGAGCATTTGCGTGAAATGGATGATTTGAAACAATCCGTGCAGAATGCGACTTACGAGCAGAAAGACCCGCTGTTGATCTATAAGTTCGAGTCGTTCAACTTATTCAAGAGTATGGTGGACAAGATTAATAAAAATGTCGTGTCTACTTTGATGAAGGGACAAATTCCTTTTGAGGCTCCTGAAGAAGTGAAACAGGCAGAAGAGAAACGAACCGATTTAAGTAAGATGCGTACGGGACGTAGTGATGCTCCTGCCGCTCAGACCAATCAGGCTCCCCGTAAAACTGAACCCGTGAAAGTGGGTCCCAAGGTTGGACGTAATGATCCGTGTCCTTGCGGAAGTGGTAAGAAATACAAGAATTGCCACGGGAAGGGGGAAGAATAGAATAATTTTAGATTTTAGATTTTAAATTTTAGATTGGGTTTTACAAGATAAAATTTGACTTCAAAATCTAAAGTAATTAATAATTGTAGGTTTTGGATTATTGCATGATAATTTAAAATCTACAATTTAAAATTTAAAATTATGACATTGGTTTCATTATTTATCAACTGGGATGTTAGTCCCGAATTAATTAGTTTAGGTGGTTTCTCGATTCGTTATTACGGGTTGTTATTCGCCTTGGCTTTCGTGTGCGGGTATAAGGTCGAGGAGAAGATGTTCAAGTCGGAAGGGTTGAGCCAACAATGGTTGGACAAGTTGTGGATATACGTGGCAGTTGCCACGGTAATCGGGGCCCGGTTGGGACATTGTTTCTTTTATGATTGGGCGTATTATAGTGCTCATCCGTTTGAAATTATTCTGCCGGTTCGGTTTCAACCGGAATTCCGTTTTACCGGATACCAAGGGTTGGCCAGCCACGGGGCTGCAATCGGTATTATTGCCGGGTTGTGGTACTATTCCAAGAAGGTAAGTAGGAAATCAATATTCTGGATTTTGGATCGTGCCGTAATTCCAATCGCATTGGCTGGTTTCTTTATCCGGATGGGAAATCTGATGAACTCGGAGATTGTCGGTTTACCGACAGAGCTACCTTGGGGATTCCGTTTTGTACATTCTGGGATGCCTGATCCGATGACTCCCCGTCATCCAGCACAGTTGTACGAGGCGATCTGTTATTTGATCAGTTTTGCTGTTTTAATGCATTTGTATTGGAAGACGAAAGCGAAAGATCGCCAAGGGTTTCTTTTCGGAATGTTTTTGGTACTGATCTTTACCGCTCGTTTTGTGATCGAATTCGTGAAAGAGAACCAGGAAGCGTTTGAAGACGCCATGACCTTGAATATGGGACAATGGTTGAGTATTCCCTTTGTGTTGATCGGGATTTACATGATTTGGAGAAGCGGGAGAAAGATAAAAGTTAAAAACTAAAAGCTAAAAGATGAAAGAATCTGTAACTAGTAACCAATCAACCTGTAACTCGCCAAAGGCGAACTCTTATAATCCGGAGTTTATGAAGGAGGCAATTCGTATTGCCGTGGAGAACGTGGAGAATGGGACAGGGGGGCCGTTTGGGGCGGTAGTTGTGCGGGATGGTAAGATTATTGCAACTTCCGGGAATACGGTTGTTCCGGATAATGATCCCACGGCTCATGCGGAAGTGAATGCTATTCGCAAGGCTTGTAAGCAACTTGATTCTTTCCAGTTGAAAGGTTGTGAGATTTATTCCAGTTGTGAACCTTGTCCCATGTGTTTAGGGGCGATTTACTGGGCGAGACCGGAACGAGTGTATTATGCTTGTACGAAGGAGGATGCGGCTGTCGGGGGATTTGATGATTCTTTTATCTATAAAGAGATCGTGCTGGATGGTCCTATGCGTTGTATCCCGTTTGAGAATAAACGAGAAGAGGGTGCAGGGGAGGAATTCAGGCTTTGGCAGACGACCAATAATAAAACGAGATACTAAGAGTGTCAAAAGTTCATAAGCTCTATAAAGTTTGTAAAGTTTAGGGGTTTCGTATAAACAGAGGAGGAATTAGTACCTTTTCCGAAGGCTATAAGTGTTGAAAAAGACGCTGTAATCACAAGATTGCAGCGTTTTTTTTGTTTTATTGGTTGCGAACTTTCTCTTTTTTTATTAAATTTGTAGACATCAGATATTTATTGCCTATATAAATATTCTAAACCCTGACTTCCGGGGACTTGTTTGGGCGATATCCGTTTGTCGTTTTTGTTTAATCTAAGATAAGGAGAAAATGTGAAGGAGAAAGATATATTAAGTTTTTCGTGTATAGAGTTGGTGAGTTTATTTGAGCGGGAGTTCCCGAGTATAGTGCAAGGTGCAAACCTTAGTAAGGATTGGAAAGAGTTTGAACAGTTTTTGAGGGGATACGTACGTCTTGCTTTAGCAAAGCATTCTACTTCTTCGTCTATAAAACGATTTTTCAGGATGTTCATGAACGAGACCCGGTATATTCGGGATTTTTCCACGGGGGAGAAGATTCGTTATGAACCGATTAAATGGTTATGGCAAGCTTTACGGGGAGAAGGGGATGGCATACATCCGGACTTTTTGTTGGATTGGTATTATTTATTTAAGAAATACCAGACAGATGAAGTCGTTTTACCGGATCGGGTGCAATGTGATCAATGGCGAGGACGTTGGAAAACCGGGATGGATGAGGATGTCGCTCGGGAGCGTAGGGAAAACCGGGAGAGAATATGTGGTTTGTTAATCGGGAAAATAGAGAAGAGGGATAAGTTGAATACCCGTTATCGTTTTGAAGAGGGGATGAGCATGGAGAGAAAACGGGAGTTGGTGGGTGAATGGTGGGGAGATTATAAGTTTCATCTGGCTTTAGCTGTTCGTGATCCGGATGAGCTGAACTTGTTCATGGGTAATACGTTATCATTGGAATTAATGGAACTTTTACTCCGGGCGAAACAGAAAGGGATCCCGTTTTTCGTGACACCGTATTATCTTTCCTTGTTGAGTATTCGGGTGGATGGATACGATGATTCCACGATCCGCAGTTACGTGATTTATTCTAAGGAGTTGGTGGAGAATTTCGGGCAGATTCGGGCGTGGGAGAAAGAAGATGTTGTGGAACCGGGAAAACCGAATGCTGCCGGGTGGTTGTTGCCCAATGCCACGAATATTCATCGTCGTTATCCCGAAGTGGCCATTTTCATCCCGGATTCGATGGGACGGGCTTGTGGCGGGTTGTGTGCTTTGTGCCAGCGTATGTATGACTTTCAGAAAGGACATTTGAATTTTAACTTGGATCGACTGAAGCCGACGGACGGGTGGGAAGTCAAGATGGAACGTCTGATGATGTATTACGAGCATGATTCTCAATTACGGGATATTTTGATCACGGGAGGGGATGCTCTGATGAGTCAGAACCAGACGTTAGAGAGAATCTTGGATGCTGTTTTCCGTATGGCCGTGCGTAAGCGGGAATTGAACAAGCGGCGTGGGAAAGGGAAAAAATATGCCGAGATTCAACGGGTGAGGTTGGGATCGAGATTATTGGCTTATCTGCCGAATCGTGTAAATGACGGGTTGATCGAGGTGTTGAAAAGATTCCGGGAGAAGGCGGAGCAGGTTGGGATTCAGCAATTTTTCATACAGACTCATTTCGAGTCGCCTTTGGAGGTGACGGAAGAGGTGATTCATGCTGCCCGGTGCTTGCTGGAGGCCGGATGGATTATCACCAATCAAGCCGTGTTTACGGTGGCGGCTTCACGTCGGGGGCATACGGCGAGGTTGAGAGAGGTTTTGAATCGAATCGGTATTTTGACTTATTACACTTTTTCCGTGAAGGGATTTGAGGAGAATTATGCCTTGTTTGCCCCGAATAGTCGTTCGGTACAAGAGGTGTTGGAGGAAAAAGTGTGCGGGGATTTATCCATGGAGCTGGAAAAGGAGGTTTTGGAATTGCTCGAATACCCGGAAAGGATTCCCTCGGAATTGCTGGGCTTGTTGGATAAATATCGGCAACCGTTTTTAGCCACGGATCGAAACGTGATGAACTTACCGGGGATAGGGAAGAGCATGACGTTCCAGACGGTGGGGATGACAAAGGAGGGAAAACGTATTTTACGTTTTTCTCTGGATGCGGGACGACGACATAGTCCCCAAGTGGATCACGAGGGGAATATTTATATCGTGGAAAGCAAGTCGATTGCGGCTTATTTGCGCCAATTACAGGCGTTGGGGGAACGGGAGGAGGATTACAGTTCGTTGTGGGATTATGCTGAAGGGCGCACGGAATCCCGCTTTGCCCTTTTTGAATATCCGGAGCCAAGAATTGAAATCACGGGGGATTTCACGAATCTGGAAATGGATTCGTGATCAGGCTTCCCCGTTGGTTTCGAGTAACCCCAGCGTACCCGACGCGTTCTGCCCGTTCTCGCTGACAGCGAAACCGTACACGACCAGTCGGTTTACGTCCCAGTCTTCCGGTAGCGGCCATTCTTTTTCCCCGTTTGTGCCTCTGGTTCCGAGTTCCACGAGTCGGCTTTTCTTTTCTTCCCGTTCGTGAATCACACCCATCAATCGGTCTTCTTTAGCCATGGAAGGCATTAATGGTTGTTGTTGCCATTGGAACGAGACCCGTCTTTTTTCCTTGTCCACTTTCGCTTCGATGAGGGGGAGGCGCAACCCGCCACCGGAGAGCGAGAGTGTCAACAAGTCCACGGTGGGATTTTCCGTATCTTCCGCGTTCACTTTGTGAATATTGTCACGGGTGAAACAGTTGGTGCATACTTTACCGGAGGGGGAGCAGTAGCCAACGGATAGGACTTTGAGGAAACGGCGGCGCAATTTGGTAATCAGGCTTAATCTGGCACGTTGTTTTAGTTGTTCCGGGGTTTGCGCGTCCTTCACGAAGCCCGGTTTCCCTCGTGCGATTTGAGTTTTACCCACTTTGTAGGAAGTTACGTTGCCGACTGAACCGGAGATGTCTTGAAATATGGTAGGTTTAAAAATTGCCATGATATTCGTGTGTTAAGATTTAGAAATTGAGAAATACATGCACGGGGAGTAGCGTTTCCCGTCTTGGGCAGCGAAAAAGCAGTACAAATGGGCCGTTGTCCAAGCTCCTTCGGGCATGAGCACGACGGCTTTCTCGTCTGATCGGTAGTCCCCCGTGTCATCCAGCACGACGGGTTGATAGGGTTCGTTGTCAAAGATGACGGCAACGGTCAGTTGGTCGGTCGCTTGTGCGGTGACGGTTGACGTGTTATCCAGCCATTCCAGTTCCAGTTTGTCTGCATGACTGGCCGTGGCTTTCATCCCGAAAGGTAATTGCAGGCTACCGTCCGATAGGACTAACCGGGGGTAATCGATATAGTCGTTGGGGCCGAACATATTCATGTTCGCGTGGAGGAACCAGTGGTAGCCGGAACGTCGTTCCTCTTCCCGGGCCGCTAGCGCGTACACTTTTTCCAGCAGGCTTCCCCGTGTGGCACGGTACATGGTCTGGGCTCCGGGGAGTTTTGAACGTTGTGCCGTTTGGCCTTCCGAACGCGGGTTACTGATCGTGTCCGCCAGTTTCCGGGCATACGTTTTGTTGCCTACCGTGTAAGTCACGTATCCCCCGATTTTACCGGAGGCTCCTTGTAATACTGAATCGTTTAATGTTGCCATGTATTTTCTGATTTTGTTGACCTTTTGGTCGTGTTTATGAGTCAGTCTCCTATTTTAAGACTAAAATAATGCTATATAGGAGTTTTCAAATGTAGATAGATTACTTTAAAAAAACAAATTAATTGCAATATTTAGTTTTAATTGTAGGAGGGGGATAGGGCAGGAATGGGAGCGGAATGGGAGCGGCTCGCTATTTGATAAGAATATGTTAGTGATAATATCACATTTTGTGACATTAATTTAAATTTATGTGTTTGAGAGCCTGGGATGAAATTTTATACTACAAGCCGTTCACGAGTTTATAACCTCGAGCAAATTCGTTTTGGATGGCGATACTTTTATCCGCTTTCAGTTTTTTATTTAGCAGGCAGACGTATCTGGTGAGGGCTTTTTCCTTGTCCGTGGTATAGACGCCCCAGAGCGTCTCGCACATTTCCACGGTGGGAATCACCTCGTTGATTCGCAGGCAGAATAGCCATAGGATGTTCGATTCCATGCCTTTCAACTCTTCTCGCTTGCCGGAGATGGTGAGTAACCGGTTGTTTTTATTGAACGTGGTATCGGGGGAGATGCGGAAAAGTCCTTGTTCTTTTTCCGTGTTCAAGCGTTTGGTTCTGGCGATAGCCTTGTCCAAGCGAGCTTTCACGTCGTCCACGCTACAACCTTTCACGAGATAATCGTCGGCACCCTCGTACAAGGCGTGGTTGTGGTTGACAGAACTGAGAATCACGATAGGGACCTGATCCCCTTTTTCCCGTACAAGGCGAATCAGTTCGTGGCCGTCCTTTCCCGGCAGATCCATGTCAAGCAACAGGAGATCCCAGGTGCCTGTTTCGTATAGTTGCCATGCCTTGTTTCCCTCTTTGGCAAGGGTTACCGTGTACCCGGCTTCTTCCAAAATTTCCGTGTATATCATCGCGGCCGTGGTATTGTCCTCGGCATAGAGTATATTTATTTTTTCTTCCATTTGCGTAAGTATATCGTGAATGTACATCCTTTTCCCGGCAGGCTGTCCACCGTGATTTTCCCCTTGTGGGCTTTGATAACGTTGTAGACATAGTTAAGGCCTAGTCCGTATCCTTTTTTGCTGGTAGAGTCTTTGTTTGCCTGATAGTATTTATTGAAAATATATTTTTGTTGTTTTTTGGGAATACCGGGACCATTGTCCCTTATTTCTATAACGAAGGTTCCTCTTTTTTGATAACAGATGACGGTGATCTGTGGCGTATCTCCGCTGTATTTCACGGCATTATCCAAAAGATTTTGAAGGGCTCCGAGCAGGTAGAAATGCGACGCGTAAATAATTTCGGATTCAACAAGGTAACGCAGGTTTAGCTGGATGTTTTTTTGTCCGTGGTTGGCGAGGTGTTGCTTTTCGAATAACGAGAGAAGTTCGTTTTTCAGGTTAAATTCGTCCCGGTTGATGTTCAAGTGGGCCAACCCGCTTAATGTTTTAAGTAATTGCTGGGAACTGGTTTTCAATCGGCTGGCTTCTTCTTGGATAAGCCGGATTTTCGCTCGTCCTTTTTCGTCATCCTCGGGGATGGATTTCTTTTCTACAAGTTCAGATAAGGTTACGATACTTGCGAGAGGGGTCTTCCAATCATGCACGACTTGTTTGATCATTTCTTCCTGGAGGCGGGATAGATGTTGTTGGGCGTGGGACAGGTATTGTAAGCCTAGAACGAGTAGTAGGGTTAGGGCGACAATGGTGAGGATGTCCTGCCATGATCTCTCTAAAAAGAAGGATATCGGGAAGTTGTAATAAATAGCCAAGGATTCGTGGGAAGGATTATTTTTCGGGTAGATTTTTCCCCGTGTTATGTCGGACGTGCGTGTTTTGTAGTTTTGGAACTTGACGATTGCTTGATGCGTGCTGTCTAACCGTGCGATGGTGAAATGAACGGCATCGGGAGTTTTGGAGCGTAACGCGCTGTCCAGTGACGAGAGGAGATGTGTTTGTTCTTGGACAGAGTCTGTTTGCAGGATTTCCACGTACGGGGGAATAATGGATTCTATTATAGAATCCATGTGTATCTGCCAACGTGTTTTGACGGTTTCGTATAATTTAATGCCGGAGAATAATTGGTTGATCCACAATAAAATGAATATCGTGAACGTAATGTAGCCTATTATTCTTAAATCGTGTTTCATTCACTTTCCTTTTACCATTTCAACATGCACGTTTGTTGAATGGTTGCCGCCATATGGACGAGACGAAATTACGTATTTAGAATTGATTTTACAAGGAGTTGTATCCGGGCGATGTGCAGGATGTGAAATTTTACAATAGTTTTACAATAATTCGGGGAGGTTTCTTAGGTTGGAGTTTGTTATGTTTGTGATGGTAAAATAAATCATGAATCAACTAATACTTAAATCGTATGATAACTTTAGAGAATATTAATAAAACGTTTTACACGAGCGAGGTGGAGACACGGGCATTGGAAGATATTAACCTGACGGTGGAGAAAGGTGAGTTTGTGGCTATCATGGGACCTTCGGGGTGTGGAAAGAGTACGATGTTGAATATTATGGGATTGTTGGATAAGCCGACGAGTGGTTGGGTGATTATTGATGATGTCAGGGCGGATTCTTTGTATGATAGGGATATGGCGAGGATTCGTAACCAGAAGCTGGGGTTTATTTTCCAAAGTTTTCATTTAATCCCGTCGTTGAACGTGTTGGATAACGTGTTGCTGCCGATGTTGTATCGCCGGGGAAGTTCTGCATCGGCCAATAGGAAAAGGGCGCTGGAGTTAATTGAAAAGGTGGGGCTGACACATCGGTTGAAACATTTCCCCTCGCAGTTGTCCGGGGGACAGTGCCAGCGGGTGGCGATAGCGAGAGCGTTGATCGGGCAGCCAAAAGTGATTCTGGCGGACGAGCCGACGGGGAATTTGGATAGTAAGATGGGAGCGGAGATCATGGATTTACTCGTGCAACTGAACCGGGAGGGAACGACGATCGTGATGGTGACGCATGATGAGAGATTGGCAGAGGAAACCGGGCGGATTATTCGTTTGTTTGACGGAAAATTAGTGTTATGAACCGGTGGAAAAATTATATTATCCCGGCGTTCTACCATATCCGGCACAACTTATCGTTCGCAATTTTTTACGTGTTGGGTACGGCGTTGGCGTTCGTGTTTATTGCGATCGTGCTGCAACTCGTTTATTCTGTTGTTGGTAATGAGCCGCCGATGGAGAATGCGGACCGGATTGTTCAAATTGGAAGTTCTCGGGATATACGAGGTAAGACCGTGTATGTTTCTGCCGAAGAAATCGAAAGTTTAATGAATGGAATTTCGGGATATGAATTGTATGCTGTCAGTCACTCGGAGTTTGTGGATGTTTTTGGGGAGCATACGTTTGTTTCTATTCCTGTGAATTACGTGAATGCTGATTATTGGAATGTTTTCCAGTTTGAATTTTTGGAAGGACGTGCGTTTTCACGAGAAGAATTTGAGTATAAGCAGGCCGTTGCCGTGGTAAGCAAAAGTATTGCGGATATATTGTTCAAGGGGGAGAGTGCTGTGGGGAAAAGAATCGAGTGCCAGAAAGTTGTTTACACGATTACAGGGGTGGTGAGGGATGTTTCTGTTTTTACGACAGGTATATACGAAAAAATTTGGTTTTCGAATAAATATAATTCTTTTACACCCAGCGGGGATCATGATTATGATGTTTGTGTTTTGTTTCCACAGCATGTTTCCGTTATGACGGCTAAACAAGGAATTGCACGTGTGCTAGAGGATTATTATTCACGTCGGGGAAGAAAGGTTGAAGTTACCGCGGAAAAAGTATACACGGTAAAAGAAAATTTGGTGAATGATATCGGTATTCAATTACTGTTTTACGGGGTACCCGCTGTACTTTTGATTTTATTGATTATTCCGGCGATTAATATTGTGACGTTGAACGTGGCGAATTCTGTTAAACAATCCGAGGAAATGGTGATCAGGAGAGCCATTGGGGCTTCACGTTTGGAACTTTTCTTACAGATTATAATAGAGAATCTGATTCTTGTGGTTATCGGAGTGTTTTTGGGATTGTTGTTATTTTTCCCGATGGTGCGTATGATCGAGGAGGTTTGTATTAATGGAGTATTGGAGGGGACAGATGCTTTAATTACACGCATTAATTATATGGTTATATTGGGCGGAATTTTACCTATGATGTTTGTGTTTACTTTATTGACAGGTGGGTATTCTGCGTACTTGGCGGTAAAGAAAAATATGGCGGTAGTTTTGAAAGGAGGTGATAGATGATCAGGCATGTATTTAAAATAGTCAGGAATTCCTGGAAGATCTTTTGCGGGATTTTCATCGAGCAAGCGGTCGTTTTTGTCGTGTTGATGTTGGTGGTCGTTTCTGTTTTTGGAATTTTATACAAGATATATTCACCGGGATTATTGAATACGGATAACTCGGTTTGTTTCGGGTATATGCTTTCGGAAATAAACGATAATACGGGGGAGGTCGATAAACGTGTTGATATTTTGATAGATAATTTGAAGAAGTTGGATTGTGTGGTCGGGATTACGCAGAGTATGGCGATGATTCCATATATGAGAACTAATGCTTGGTATGATAGCGTGCGTATTGATGGAAAGATATATCGTGTGAATTATAAAGGAGCTGAAGAGGAGGCTTACAAGGTGTTTTGTCCGGACGTTGTGGAGGGGAAATGGCTCACGGATGACAGGTTGGAGGATGGTTCATTTGCCTGTGTGGTCACGAAACAATTAGTTGATGAATTGCAGTGGTCACAAGCTATTGGACATAAGTTTTTTATGGGTAGAAATGACCTTACTGTAGTTGGTGTGATTTCAGGGATAAAGCATCAGGTTCTTTTGGCTTCAGAGCCGACTGTTATTATGCCATGTAATGCTATGGGATATAACAATATGTTCCGGGAACTTTGTGCACGTGTATATCCGGGTAGAGAGAAAGAGTTTATCATGGCTTATTATAAAGAATTTCAACGGTTGATACCTGTTCAAGAAGCTCAACCTTTTGCGATGGATATGAAATTTGCTAAAGGAGCTTCATATAATACAGCGCTTGTATATATCATGTTGCAAGCCGTTCCCACGATATTCCTGTTCGTTTTTGCGTTTATTGGTACGTTTGGCTTGTTTATGCAGAATTCGGAAAGGCGGGCACGTGAATATGCTTTGAGGTTGGCCTTGGGAGCGACTCCCCGCAGGTTACTCGAGTTCGTGATGCTGGAGAGTGTTGTCGTTACTTTACTGGCTTGTTTGCCCGGGGTGCTCTTGTCTGTGTTTATTTATGAGTATACTTTACCGGAATGGATAGGGGTGTGTGTAACGATTCTTGTTATGGTTGTGTTTTCGATGTTGAGTACTTGGTATCCGGCTTACCGGGTGACGAAGGTAAACCCGGCGGTGACTTTGAAGTAAAAGGAGAAGTGTATGGAAAGGATAAGGATATATTTCAAGCCAATCTGGTATAATATAGTACGTCATAAGGCGTATGCCGGGTTTTGCGTGCTCGGGACGATGCTGACATTCGTGTTCATCACGATATTGTTGCAAGTGGCGTACGTTATATTGTGTGATACGGCTCCGGCTATTGCAGCGGATCGAATTGTAAGTGTTCCTTTCGTGTTGAGAGATAACAAGGGAGAGGCCGTGAAAGGTCTGAACAGGTCGGATATTCGAACGTTGATGAATAATGTGAGAGAGGATGTCCGTTACACGTCTTATCATTATGAAGCGGTAGATATTATGGTGAATGGACGATATGATGAGTATGGTATTTATTTTGTCGATCGCGATTATTGGAACGTGTTCCAGTTTGAGTTTGTGCAAGGCCATTTTTTCACGGAAGGCGAGATGCAGATGCCTTGTGTGATCGTGAATGAGAATTTCGTGAGAAGTTTTTTCCCGGATAAATCGGTTATCAACAAGGAAATTCAGATTGAAGGTAACACGTATAGGATTACCGGTGTGGTAGCAGATGTTTCCTATTTTGCTCCACAGGGAAAGGCTTCTTTATGGGTCCCTGAGAAGTTTAGTAAAAATGAATCAAATGATTGGGTGGAAACTTATATTCTTTATCCGGAAAACATGGATGCGGAAACAATGGTTCGAAGTGTAACTAATGCCTATCAATTTTTTGTTAAGACATATTATAATATAGATAAGAGTGTCTCCGTGAGGCAGATTAGCACGGAGAAACAGTTTATTCGGAAAATGTACGGGGGTGATTTATTTCTCTCCGGGGTGGGGGTGATGATTTTTATACTTTTGGTCGTACCCGTTTTGAATATTGTTTTGTTGAGTATGGCCAATACAAGTGTACAAACAAGAGAAATAGGGCTTAAACGTGCGTTAGGCGCCAGTAAAAGAACGTCTTTTTTATTTATTCTGGTAGAAAATCTTTTACTGGTTATTACGGGTACTGTTTTGGGTATTCTGTTGACGGTTCCCGTGTGTCGCGGAATTGACTGGATCGTGTTTTCGAACAGTATCGAGGGGCAGATGATGTTATTACCGAGATTGAATTGGACCATTATTTTCATCAGTGTATTGCCTTTGGCTTTGTTGTTTTCTTTCCTGTCGGGGGGAATTCCCGCATATTTGACAGTGAAACGTCCTATTATAGATATGTTGAAAGGAGGTATGAAATGATGAAACATATTTTTACGTTGTTTTTAAATCAAAAAAGGAGATATGGGGGAATGCTTGCAGAGCAGATGCTTGTGTTTTTTGTATTATTATTTTGTTTTGTTATTGTCGGAGAGAAGATTGCTCAATATTTTTCACCGGGGATATTGAATACAAAGAATACGTTTAAATGTATGCTACTTCCCGTTTCACCCTCGGAATATCTTTCGTCTTCGGAATTGCAGCAAAAAATGGATCGTGTTGTTGAAAAGGTTCGAAAATCTTCTATGGTGATTGCTTTTGGAAAAAGTAAATGGTTGGTTCCTTATACCTGTCCCGAAGAGATGTACTTGAGTGATTCTATCCAAATAGGAACGAGAAAGATTCATGTTTTTTTGAAATTTGCGGATAACTATATGAATCAAGTTTTTCAATTACAAATGGAAGAGGGAGAGTGGTTGACGGATGAACTGTTGGAGGATGGAAGCTGCCCGGCTGTGATAACCAGTCAGTTGATGCAGGAACTTGGTTGGTCACGAGGGATCGGTAAGAGAATACATTATAAAGGAACCGTGTTTACGATTGTAGGCATAGTGACGGGAATTAAGCAGGAGCCATTAAAGGCTTCTCGGCCTACGATGATCGTACCCAATCGTATACAGCCGGATCAGTGGTTTGAATATATGGTTCGTGTAAAAGAGGGTGAGACGGATAATTTTCGGAATTTGATGAACAAAGAATTTAATCTGATGATGGGAAAGGAGCCTGTAAGATTATCTTTTGGAAATATCGAAAAGTGGAAACTGAATGATATGCGAGATGTTTTTATTACCTTACTTGGTATAGGGATTCCGACGATTTTTCTTTTTTTATTCGCATTCATCGGGACTTTTGGATTGTTCTGGCTTTATTCTTCCAAACGGCGGAAAGAGTTTGCCTTGCGAATTGTGGTAGGTGCCACGCCCCGAGGGTTATATCGTTTTGTGGTAAGCGAGAGCTTGTTGCTTTCGGTGTTGGCGTTGCTGCCGGGGATAGTTTTATTTTGTTTTGTTTATCCGTTCGACCCGGTTCATTTGTCGGCGTTAGGGTGTGCTTGCTTGGTGATGATTTTGTTCTCGGTGTTTAGTGCTTGGTGGCCGGCTTATAAAGTGGCACGGGTGAATCCCGTGGAGGCGATGCGAGAGGAATAATAAATAAAGAGATTATGGATAAATGGAAGAATTATTTAAGATCAGCGTTGTGTAGTATCAAACATAATAAAGTGTACGCTTTGTTTTGCGTGGTTGGTACGGCATTTACATTCGTGTTCATTATTATCATGCTTCAACTTGTGTATGATACAACCAGTAATAAGGCTCCTTTTGTGAATGGTGATCGGACAATCGTGTTCAACACTTTTCAAGATGTGAAAGGACGGAATGTTGGAGGCATATACTCGGGGAGTACGGCTTGGCTGATGGAAAGAATCCGGGAAAAAGAAGATTATTTCATGTATTATAATAGTGTTGGAGAGGTCGCTGTAAATGATGTATGTAAGACATTTCCTTTTGCTTTTGTAAATGGAGGTTATTGGAAGGTTCATCAGTTTAATTTTGTCGAAGGGCGTTCTTTCACGGAACAGGAATGTTTGAATAAAGATGCGTATGTCGTGTTGAGGGAGGATATGGCGGAGACGTTTTTCAAGAGCGGACATGCTGTTGGACAGAAGATGGAAATCCAAGGGAGGGATTACACGGTCATCGGTGTCGTACGTAATTTTTCGACCTATGCGACTATTACAGAGGGAATATGGATTCCTTATGTTTTTAATAGTTTTTCGCCCCGTGGATTTGGGCATTACGATTTGGGTGTTTTGTTTCCCCGGGATGTTCCAGTTCAAAATATGAAAGAAAGTGTTGTTGTGGCGGTAAAGGATTATTGGAGGCAAATAAATATGAACGTGGATGTGAAACCGGAGAATTTATACACATTTCGGGAGGCAAGAATTGATAATTTCGGTTCTGATTTGTATGCTTACGGGATTCCCGTGGCTATTCTCTTATTGCTACTTATTCCTGCGATAAATATTGTTACCTTGAACATGGCGAACGTGGATAATTATTCGGATGAAATCGCGTTGAAACGAGCTTTGGGAGCTGGGCTTTGGGATTCGTTCATGCAGGTGATCTCCGAGATCGCTCTGTTGGTGATTGTCGGGGCTATTTTAGGTATATTCCTAACGTACCCGATAGCGGATTGGATCAGCGGGTCGTTTTTTAATAACGGAGACGAGTGGCAAGTATCGTTAATTGAGAATTTGGATTATTTGGTTATTTTATGTGGGGTGTTTCCTCTCTCGTTGTTATTTACATTATTATCCGGTGGGATTCCGGCATATATTATTGCCCGGAAGAATATAGCCACGGTTTTGAAAGGAGGTTCTAAATGATTGGTCATGTATTAAAGATGCTTTGGCAAGGACGAAGAAAATATGCCGGGGTTCTGATGGAGCAAATGCTGATATTCATCATTCTGATGATAAGTATGGCGGCTTTGTTTGAAGCGATAAACAAATACCGGGAACCCGGACTATTAAATACGGATAATGCGATGATTTTCGGGTACATGTTGCATGGTGGTGGTAATGGTAGTCTGGATGATATGCGGGAATTGGGACGGGGAATAGATATTGTTATCGAAAAATTGCGTAAGGAATCATTCGTGGAGGCGATCACGAAGAGTAACGGGTTGGCTCCTTATTTACGTTCTGATGTATATTATGACGAGATGTTTGCCGACACGGTTAAGGTGGATGGGAAATCCGTGGGAGTTATTGTAAAGTTTGCTGATAAAGAGGCCGAGAGAGTTTTTCATCCGGAGTTGGAAGAAGGAGGATGGATTACGGATAACGTGTTAGAAGATGGCTCTCGCCCGGCAGTCGTTAGTCGCCAGTTGATGGATAAGTTGGGGTGGACAGAGGCGATGGGGAAAAGATTGTACATGAGAGGACATACTTTGATTGTTGTGGGGATAAGTCCCGGTGTGAAACAGAATGTTTTTTCCGATATGCCGACGACGATAATCATTCCCAGAGATGAGGAACAATTATCTGCTTATGAGGAATGTTGTGCCAAGATTAAGCCGGGATACGAGGATGAGTTCCACGCTTGTTTTAGTAAGGAATATAAACGGTTGGGGTTGGCTGAAAAGGCGGTATCGTTTTGTTATGAAATGAGCGGATTGAAACGCGGATCGATGTTCGAGGTTGTTTCCGGTGTTGCCATGCGGGCTATTCCCACGGCTTTTTTGTTACTTTTTGCGTTTATCGGGACATTTGGTTTGTTTTGGTTAAATTCTAAAAAGCGGAAAGTGGAATTTGCCTTGCGTTTGGTGGTTGGAGCCACGAAGCCACGTTTGATTAATCTTGTGGTAATGGAAAGTTTAATTTTGAGTGTTTTGGCCGCTTTGCCGGGAATGGTGCTTTTCGGTTTTGTATATGACTGGACGGGAGTAAACGTGGCAGCTATCGGGATGACGTTGATCGTGATGGTTTTATTTGCAGTGTTTAGTGCTTGGTGGCCGGCTTATAAAGTGGCACAGGTGAATCCCGTGGAGGCGATGCGAGAAGTGTAAACAGGTAAAAATGGAGGTGTTATGAAAGGATTGTTTATATGGTGGTGTTTACTGAGTGTTTTACCTGTTGCGGCTCAACAGGAGCAAAAAGTTGTTTCTTTGGGGGAAGCGATTCGTCTGGCACGGGAGCAGTCGCTGGATGCGATGGTGGCAAAGAGCCGGTTACGGTCGGCATACTGGCAATATCGAAATTACAGGGCAGATTTGTTGCCCAACGTGACGTTGACGGGAACATTACCGAGTTTTAACAGGACGTTATCGAGTTATTTGAAAGAGGATGGGACGTATAAGTATATTTCCAGTAATTCGATTTCGGAGCAGTTGGCGTTGTCGGTGACGCAGAATATTCCGTTGACGGGAGGAGCGTTGTCCCTACAATCACAGGTGGAGCGGGTGGATCAGTTGGATGGTGACAAGACTACGGAGTATATGAGCGTGCCGTTTAACGTGATTTTTTCGCAACCGTTGATCACGGCAAATCCCTTGAAGTGGAGTATGAGGATCGAACCGGAGAAATACAAGCAAGCTCAGCAGCAGTTTGCCGTGAACATGGAAAACGTGGCGATACAAGCTATATCGTATTATTTCGATTTGTTGCTGGCAATGATTAACGTGGATATTGATCGGCAGAATTTGAAAAATTCGGAAAAACTGATGCAGATAGCACAGGGAAAACGGGAAAGGGGATTGATTTCCGATAATGATTTGTTGCAGTTGAAGTTGAATTACTTGAATGCCTCGTCTTCACTGATTCAGACGGAACAGGCTTACGAGCAAAAGATGTTTGCTTTGCGTAATTATCTGGGGTATAACGAACGGGTGGTGATTATTCCCGATATGCCGGAAGAGTGTCCGGAAGTCGAGGTGACGTTTAAGCAGGTCATGGAGCTGGCGACCAGGAATAATCCTTTCCGTTATGACGTGGTTTGCCGGATGCTGCAAGCACGTCAGCAGGTGGCACAGGCGAAAGCGGGGAGAGGGTTCAAGGCGGACGTTTACGCTTCTATCGGGTTCACGGGAAGTGACAGGTCCTTCAAGGAAACCTACCGGAATTTGCGTAACCGGGAGGCGGTCAGTTTGGGAATAAGTATTCCGATATTGAACTGGGGAAAAGGACGAGGACAGGTGGAGTTGGCTCGCTCGCAAGCCGAGATTACACGGGTGCAGTTGGAGAAAGAAACATTGAATTTCGAGCAAGATGTGATGACGGCAGTGAAACAATATCAGGAACAGAATCGGTTGAACGAGATCGTGCGTTTGGCGGATACTGTCGCCCGCAAACGTTACAAGACGGCATATGAGACTTTCGTGTTGGGGCAGATCAGCGTGTTGGATTTGAATGCCGCGCAGACGGAACAGGATAATGCCCGGCGTACTTATGTTAGTCAGCTGTATTCGTCATGGGTGTATTTTTATACTTTACGCGGGTTGACTTTGTATGATTTCGAAAAGAGAGAAGATATAATTTATCAACAAGAAAAATATTAGATTATGGATCAGGCAATATCTCCGGAGATAAAAAGACGACGTAAGCGGAAGATGATCGTGAAAGTTTCTATGATCGTGGTCATAGGCGTGGGGGTGTTTTCTTTTTTGGTTAATATGTTTCAACCCAAGATTCGAGGGGCGGAGGTGAATTTCGGAGTGGTGGACGAGGGGGCCGTGGAGGTATCCGTGTATGCAACGGGGAAGGTGGTTCCTTTTGCGGAAGAGGTCATCACTTCTCCGGTGTCTTCGAAGGTGTTGGAAGTGTACAAGAAGTCGGGTGACCGGGTTCGGAAGGATGAACCGTTGTTGCAGTTGGATTTGGAAACGATACGGACAGAGTACGAGACAAAGAAGGAGTCGTTGGAGATGCAATTAAATAAATTGGATTTGCAGCGTAAAACGATAGCGAGTGATTTGGCGGAAATGAAGATGCAGGTGGACATCGACGAGATGATGTTGAAACGAACTTTGGTGTCGCTGAATAACGAGCGCTATTTGGATAGTATCGGGGCCAGTACGAGGGAAAAGGTGCGGGAGGCAGAATTGAATTACACGGTGAAGCAGATGCAACTGGAGCAATTGAAACGTAAATATGAAAATAAAAAGAGCACTTCACGGTCGGAGATTCGCTCGCTGGAGTTGGATTACAAGATCGCCAAAAGGAATATGGATTTGTTGTTCAAGACGCTTGGGGAGGCACAGGTGATGGCTCCTCGTTCGGCCACGTTGACCTGGATTAACGATCAGGTCGGGGCTTCCGTTTCGCAGGGAAGTAATTTGGCGATATTGTCTGATTTGTCGAGTTTTAAGGTGGAGGGTGAGATTGCCGACAGTTATGCGGATAAGATTACCGCAGGGAACCGGGTGAACGTGGTGATCGGTGGAGAGAAGCTTTCGGGTACCGTGGGGAATGTCACACCTTCGGTGAATAACGGAGTCATCAAGTTTGTCGTGTTCTTGGATGATCAGGGTAATACCCGATTGCGTTCAGGGCTGAAAGTGGATGTACACGTCACTCATGCCATGAAGGATGAGACGTTGCGTTTGCCAACAGGAGCTTATTACATGGGTCGGGGAGATTATGACCTGTGGGTTGTCAACGGAGGGCGGGTGGAAAAGAGAAAGGTTATGCTGGGCGAGAGTGGTTTCGAATACGTGGAGGTGTTGCAGGGGCTGACGGGCGGGGAGAAGGTTATTATCTCGGATATGGGAAGATACAGGGATAAGGAGGTACTGTATGTGAGGTGAGTTGCCAAGGGGAAGCTTGTTGATTTATGATTGACGATTTATGATTGACGATTTATGATTTAATCTAGGTGTTTTTGTTGAGAATATTTGTGCATGAATGAATTTTAACTTACCTTGGCTGTTGTGTTTAAAAATGCGTTTATGAAAAAAATCAGTATTGTTTCAATCGTAGTATTGTGTATTATTTTGTTTGGCGGATGTGCCAGCGAACCGAATCAGGAGGTGAATATTATTCCTCAACCTCAGCAAGTAACAGTTGTAGATGGTGGTTTTTATTTATCCCCGAAAACAGTGATTAACGTGGTGAAGGGGGCGGATGATTTGCAACCGGCTTGTACTTTTATGAGTACATTGGTTGAGAAATCTTTCGGGAAGGCTTTAACCGTGGAGAATGGGGAGGCTGGGAAAAATGCGATTAATATTGTTGTCGATCCATCAATGAAAACGGATGCTTATGATTTAACGGTGGAGAAGAATGCGGTTAATATAAAAGGCGGAAGTTCGAAAGCTGTTTTCTATGCTATGCAGAGTTTACGGCAGATGATGCCTGTGGGTGTGGAGAAAGGGGAGAAAATGGATCGAATTCGGATTCAAAATGTACAGATTCAAGATGAACCTCGGTTAGGGTACCGGGGGACGATGTTGGACGTGTGTCGTCATTTCTTCACGGTGGATGAGGTGAAGACTTTTATCGATATGTTGGCTTTGCATAAGTTGAGCGTGTTCCATTGGCATTTGACGGATGACCAGGGGTGGCGTATCGAGATTAAGAAATACCCGGAACTCACGAAGATTGGAAGTCAACGGAAACAGACCGTGATAGGTAAAAATACCGGAAAATATGACGGTACTCCATACGGACCGTATTTTTTCACGCAGGAGGAGATTAAAGATGTTATTCAATATGCTGCCGATCGGTATATCACGATCATTCCGGAAATAGAGCTTCCCGGACATGCACTTGCCGCATTGGCTACTTATCCGGAATTGGGATGTACGGGTGGACCTTACGAGGTGTGTCAGATGTGGGGAGTGTTCCCGGAAGTATTTTGCCCCGGTAACGAGAAAACGTTTGAGTTTTGGGAAGGCGTGTTGGATGAAGTTGCGGAATTATTCCCCGGAGAGATCATCCATATCGGGGGAGACGAGTGTCCGAGGGATGCTTGGAAAAAGTGTAAGAAATGTCAGGCCCGGATGAAACAGGAGAATATGAAAGAAGAAGGTGAACTGCAAGATTATACCGTTCACCGAATTGAGGGGTATTTGAAAGAGAAAGGCAAGAGAATTATCGGTTGGGATGAGATATTGGAAGGTGATGTTTCTAAAACAGCGATTGTTATGTCGTGGAGAGGTAAGACGGGTGGTATTAAAGGGGCGAAGAGAGGAAACGAGGTGGTGATGGTGCCGAATGACTACGCTTATTTTGATTACTATCAATCCAAAGATGTTGATAAAGAGCCTTTTAGTATCGGAGGGTTTGTTGATGTAGCGAAAGTGTATAGTTTGGACCCGACAGAGGGCTTGACGGTCGAGGAAGGAAAGAAAATTATCGGGGTACAAGCTAATTTGTGGGCGGAGTATATCACTACTTTTAGTCATGCCCAATATATGTTATTGCCGCGTATGGCCGCATTGGCCGAGGTGGCATGGACCCCGCAGGCAGATAGAGAATATTCTAATTTCTTGAATCGGGCGAAGTTGTTGACCCAACGTTACGAGGCTTTGGGTTATAATTTCGCGAAACATATTCTACAAGAGGCAAAGTCTAATGAATAAAATAGTTTGGATTCTGTTTTTCGGTTGTGTCACCTGGGGAATAATCGGGTGTTCAACCGAAAAAGAGATTCGTATGGAATTGAATTCCGGTTGGCAATTTCGCCAAAGGGATTCGGGAACATGGTTACCTGCTACGGTACCCGGTACGGTACACACGGATTTACGGGCCAACGGGAAGATTGAAGATCCTTTTTACCGGATGAATGAGTTGCAGTTGCAATGGATTGATAAGAAGGATTGGGAGTACCGGACAGAGTTCACGGTTTCGGAGAAAATAGGGGAAAAGGTCAATCAGCGAATCACGTTCACGGGGTTGGATACTTACGCCGATGTTTATTTGAACGGGGAGAAGTTGGGGAGTACGGATAATATGTTCCGGACGTGGAGGTTTGATGTTGAGGGAAAATTGAAAGTAGGTCGGAACGAGTTACATATCGTGTTCGCTTCCCCGACTCTTAAGGGGCGGGAAGAGATGGAACGTTACGGTTTGAGGTTACCCGCGGATAATGATCAGAGTGTTCGAGGTGGCATGGGAGATGATCGGGTTAGCGTGTACACTCGTAAAGCTCCTTACCATTACGGTTGGGATTGGGGGCCTCGTTTGGTGACTTCCGGTATATGGCGTCCGGTGATTTTGGAGGCTTGGAATGACGTGAAGGTAGAGGATGTGTTTATTCGCCAGCCTTCCGTGACAAAGGAAATGGCTCAGTTGGTTGCGGAGGTGTGTGTGAATTCGGATAAGCAACAAAATGTTACAATGGCGATTATGAACGAGGGGAAAGTGTTGTTGCGGGAGCAAAAAGAATTGAAAAAGGGAGAGAATAAAATATCTATACCTTATGTGATCCAGAATCCCCGTTTGTGGTGGAGTAACGGGCTGGGGGAACAGAACCTGTACGATTTCACGATTCAGGTGACCAGTGGGGGAGGTATGGTGGCGGAAAAGAAGGTGACGACAGGGTTACGGTCGTTGAAGTTAGTTCGACAAAAGGATCAATGGGGAGAATCTTTCGGTTTCGAGTTAAATGGTGTACCCGTGTTTGCCAAGGGGGCTAATGCTATCCCGAACGACGTGTTCCTGCCTCGTGTGACCCGGGATTTGTACGAGAAAATGGTGTTGGATGCGGCGAATGCTAACATGAATATGATCAGAATATGGGGTGGTGGAATATACGAGGATGATGCTTTTTTTGAATTCTGTGATAAGTACGGGATCATGGTATGGCAGGATTTCATGTTTGCCTGTGCGATGTATCCCGGGAATCAAGAGTTTTTAGATAACGTGCGTCTGGAGGCTATTGACAATGTTACTCGAATCCGGAATCATCCTAGTATCGCTTTGTGGTGTGGGAATAATGAAAACGCTTTGGCTTGGCGACACGGTGCGCCGGGGGGATGGGGATGGAAGAATGCTTTCTCGAAGGAGGAACAGGATACGGTTTTCAAGGCTTACTATACAGTTTTTCACGAGATACTTCCCGAGGTGGTGAATGATTACACGGATGGGGATGATTACTGGCCTTCTTCGCCGATGGCGGGACCGGAACCGGATCAGCATGGATTGGACGGGACGACTTCGGGCGACCAGCATTACTGGGGTGTGTGGCATGGTTTCCGACCATTGGAAAGCTTTGATGAGGTGACTACCCGTTTTTGTAGTGAATACGGGTTTCAGTCCTTCCCGGAAATGAGTACGATAGAAACATATGCACTGCCGGAGGATTATGATATAGAATCGGAGGTGATGAAATCACACCAAAGGAGTTATATTGGTAACGGGCGTATTCTGGATTATATGAAAATGTATTACCGGGTTCCGGACGAGTTTGAACAATTTATTTACATGACCCACGTGTTGCAGGGACTTTCTACAAAGATGGGTATTGAGGCACATCGTCGGAATATGCCATATTGTATGGGTTCCTTGATTTGGCAGATTAATGATTGTTGGCCAGTTGCCAGTTGGTCGACGACGGATTATTACCATAAATGGAAAGCGGCGCATTACGTGATGCAGGATTGTTTTAAAGAGGTGATCGTTGCCTCTAAATGGGAGGGGGATACTTTGGCGATTTATGCCGTGAGTGACAGATTGGAGGAGATTCAAGGGGAACTGATTATTGAGGTACTGGATTTTCAAGGAAATTCTGTTTCCTTGGTCGAGAAAGAGGTAAATGTAGCGGCAAATACTTCAACGGTTTTGTGGAAATTGAACCGGGAGTCGTTGCTTGGAGGAGGTTCGGAGAAGGAGATGATGCTTGTGGTATGTTTGAGACAAGGTGATCGGGTTCTAGACGAAAAGAATGCTTATTTTGTGTATCATAAGAATTTGAATTTGCCAGAACCGCACTTCTCCATTCAGGCAGGGGAGGAGAATGGAGAGAAATTTATTCAGGTTTCTTCGGATAAACTGGCTTGCAATGTTATGTTCTATATTCCGGGAGAATCGATTTTCTTTTCAGATAATTATATAGATATAATTCCGGGAAGGAGTTATAAAATAAAGGTTGACACGGATTTATCCCCCACGCAAATACAGGAGCGGATAGGGGTGCGTTATGTTCGTTGAGAAATTAAATTTTAAAAGAATCCGGGGGGAGGCGTTCCTTCCGGACTTCTTCCTTCTTTCTTTTTACCTATGGAGTTAAAGCGATAGGAAACTGTTAACATGTAGTAATTCCGCTCATTCGTGCTGTAGCTGGTTTGTGTGTACAGGTCTTGAATGCTGTAATTTAACAAGTTTCTTTGACGTAGAATGTCCATTGCTTTGAACCTGACTTGAAGCTGTTTTCTTTTCAAGAATTTTTTTCCGATCTCCATGTTTAAGAGACTATTGGATTGGTTCACGTTTCCACCTTTTTTACTTAGCGTGTAACTATATGAATAATCTCCGGCAAGGATGAATTCTTTCCAGAATATCCATTTGGCACTTGCGTTGACTGATTGAGAGAAAGAACTGGAGCCTTCTGTGGTTGTACTTGTCGAATTGGTGTAAGAGGTGCGAGAAGATACGTTATAGTCTAAATTTTCGGATATGTTACTATTGATATTAAGACCGAATGATGCATTATGAGAATTTGTCAAATTCTTTATACTATTATAGATTGAAGGAGTTCTAGAATAACTGTAAGATAAAGAAGGGCTTAATCTTAGTTTTAAAGATTTGATTTCAAAAGAATAACTGGAATTCATGGAAAGCCCCCATTGTCCGTTCAAATTTACGGGCCGTGTGAGTCGTGCTCCTTGCAATATTTGGTAACCGTTGATAACCGTGTCTTTTGAAATGAATTGTGTTGCCGTGGCAATATTGTTAAATGAGTTCCGGAAACTGAGATTTACGTTTAGGAAACTGAAATTTTCTTCGCTTACAATACTTCGGCTAAAAGTCATCGAGGCCGATTGTGAGAATGTTTTTTTCAAATTGGGATTTCCTGTTGAAATATTTAATTGGTCTCTCACATCAAGAATATCCTGTAATTGCTCGGCTCTGGGGGAATCTGTATTCCCGTTATAGTAAAAAGTCATGGTTGATCTTTTGGATATATTATAGCTGAAATTTACTTGAGGGGAAAGGTTCAGGTAATTATTTCTCACGTTAGAGTCCGGTGCATTCAAGTATTCGTATTTATTTTCTTCTCTTGATAGATTGATTGAGCCACCGGCACTGAAATAAAATTTTTCTTGATTGTATCCATAACGGATGCCTAGGCTATTACTTGTTCTTATGGTACTGGTTTTATTCGTTAAGGCGGTGTCAATACCAATGACTTCCGTGAAAAGTGCGTCTTTGTATGACATACTTTCTTTGTCAGAACTGTTCTTGTTGTAACTGAAAGAGTAGTTGAATGATAATCGGGCTTTTTCTGTTAACGGTTCTGAATAAGAAATAGAAGCCGTGTATGAATTGGATATACCTTCGGAGGTGTTAATGAGATTTCGTAACGTATCTCTCTTGTTTATAATACTACTATCTTGTTGTGTATTATTGTTTTCGTTTTTACTGATATTTATATTCCCGTTTAGAGTGAATGTCCGGCCCGTTTTCTGGAAGGCGTGCATCCAGGAGAAATTACCCCCAAAGGAGTGATTTTCACTGTGACTTTGATTTTTGCTGTTCGTGATATTTATCGTGTCGTTGTCTTGAATATTGCTATTCATGTTCAATGATCGACTATCTGATTTGCTAAATGAAAAAGAAGGGGTGAAGTAGAACCTGTTTTTCTTGTTCATGGAGTAATTAAACCGGGTATTCACGTTATGACTTGAACTTTCAGACCACGAATGTGATTCTGAATTATAAATGTTGCTCTGGAAACTTTCAGAAGGGAAATATTCCTGAATACTGGAATTGGCAGAATAAGACTCGCTGTTGCTACCATTGTAACTTCCTCCGATATCAGTACCTTTACTAAAAGTGTTGGCGAAGTCCACGGAGTAATTTTTCCCTCGATTATTCCCACCTTTCCCGTGGTATTGTGCATTAGGAAGTTCGGAACCTTGATTGGTGTTACGTAGGCTTCCTTGTATGGAAAATTTCTGCTTTTTGTTGAAGGCATTAGCTGAAACGCCTAGATTATAGTTATTATCTTTAAATGAATCTTCTAGGTCTTCTGAAATGCCGTATCCTAGGTTAGCTTTACCGAATACTTTCAACTGATTAGGATTTTTGGTCTCAATGTTTAATGAGCGGAATCTTTTTCCGTCATCATATCCTGAAAAATCAGCTTCTTCACTTTTTCCGTCAAACATCTTTATCTTGTTGACAAGACTGGCCGGAAGTGTCTGGAGGGCAGCCATCGGGTTACTAAGGAAATATTCGGTTCCGTCAATATAGATTTTCTTGACTTCTTCCCCGTTTGCCATTAATTTCCCGTCGACGATTTGAAAGCCGGGTAATTTTTTCAACAAGTCTTCCAATTCTGCATCTTCCGGGACTTTCAAGGCGTTTGCATTGAATTCTGTTGTATCACCTTTCTGAATGATTAAAGGTGGTTTTGCTGTAATAACGACTTCTTCCAATACTTCCGGAAGTAATTTAATTATTCCGACATTTGTATCTACTTTTACCAGATATTTTTGGGTTGTAGCTTGGTAACCAACAAAGGATGCGGTAATAACCAGCTCTCCTGGAAGGAGGTCTTTTAGGGTGAATTCTCCCATCGCATTAGTTACCGTAGTTGGTTTTTTATCTTCTCCAACGTAGATGTGTGCACCTGGTAGAGTTTCGTCATCAGTCTCTCCTGTTACGATACCTTTTAGTGTGTATTTGATAATTTTTTCGGGTATTGTGGTTGTTGTATCTTTTCTAATTGTATCATTCTTTTGCGTTTGGGCAAACATGATCACGGGTGTGGTTAGCGTGAATAAAAGAAAGATTATTTTGTAGATATGAAGTTGCATATTATATGTTGTTGTTCTGATTTAAACAAAAATAGACATATAATATGGATGTTCCATGATTAAAAAAAGGTTTATGATTTCTTTAAATACTATTTTAACAAAATATTTAGAAGTCTGTTAGAAAGTGATACAGGCGTGGATTCCAGGGGACTTTGGGAATACAGTAGGGGTGAGGGTGATCCGTGTACGACCGTAGGGTTTGGTGAAAATATAGGAACTTCCGATACCTATGGCAGCACCACCAAGAATGTCCCACCAATCGTGTTTATCGCAAAAAGTCCGTCCCCAAGCGACGTAAATGGATAAAAGGTAAGCGGGGACACCGAATTTCCAACCATATCGGCGTTGTAAAAAGGAAGCTCCTTGAAAAGTAACAGTTGCGTGTCCTGATGGGAATGCATGATGATCACTTCCATCCGGGCGTTTTTTACGAATCGTGTGTTTTAAGATGTAACTTGTTCCAACAGCCATGACTGCAGAAAAAGCAAGTTGCTTGGTTCCTTGATAATCTTTTTTCAATAGGGTGGTTGCCAAACAGAAGACTGGAGTTGCGTAATATATGACATCTCCGGAGGTCTCTACAGCGTTCTTTTGGGCCGAAACGTTCGTGATTAATAATAAAAATAGGGAAAGTGATAGAGCAAATTGAAAAATAATTGTCGGTATCCTTCTTTTCATCTTATTGATAATTAAAATGTAGCCGCAAATATATAAAAAATGTGCGGTTTTGAGTTGAAAAAAATTGATTTATCGTTTTCAAATTACAAAAATAGTCGTACATTTGCACCCGTTATCGCCAATTTAGCTCAGCTGGTAGAGCAACGCATTCGTAATGCGTAGGTCTGGGGTTCGAGTCCCCAAATTGGCTCCGCTGAAAATCAAGAAGTTAGCTATAAAAAGAGGCCTTTTCGAAGAGATTAGGCCTCTTTTTTCGTGTAAAAAAGCATAGTTTTTTGTACCTTTATGATGGGCTCACGTGAAAAATAAGGTGGAGCAGTTTCGAAAGTGTTATCTTCGCGTGTTTACTAAATATGACACGATGAAAGAACTTCTAGATTTAATTTTACCCGGGGATGTCCTCGCTTTTTTCGAGGTAGTGAAGGAGAGCACCACTAGTGATCAAATTGATATCTACCTTGACGAGAAAAATATCCCGCCGCGCGAGTATGGCGGTCAAGGCGTTTTATCCAAGGGTTTCACGGGCACGACCAGGATCCAGGATTTCCCGTTACGTGGCCGGTCCGTTTACCTTCACGTTCGTCGACGTGAATGGCAACTACCTTCGGGAGAAGTTGTTAGCAACAAGTTTTCCCTGTCTTCAGATGGCACGCGTTACTCTAAGGAGTTCGCGTCTTTTTTAAAAGGTATACTTGGATAATTACCCGATCAGCGGCAAGAGCCTGGAGAAGTTCTATCACGTTAACGGGGATTTACTGGTACAGCAATACAAGAAACATCTAAGCGATTACCCGTCCTGGGCCCCACGTTCCCACGCTGACAAGTGGTTGCTCTTCCCGGGGAACCTGGGCCCTCGCTTGAGTATCGACGAGAGTTCGCTCTCCCGTGGCGAGTTGTACACGATCGTCACGAACAAGGACGGTCACGGTGGCAAGGGT
>ERZ791871.234-NODE-234-length-83748-cov-5.862390_pt1 | contig 83748 bp, 70 predicted proteins | sample MGYA00510280_ERZ791871 | MGnify/ENA primary metagenome ERZ791871 (study PRJEB30046, sample SAMN00792111) | human gut metagenome | study: EMG produced TPA metagenomics assembly of the A metagenome-wide association study of gut microbiota in type 2...
CCATCCATATCCGAGGCTGCACCCGCCGCAGTTCCGATAATCCCGATATTTGCAAAAGCAATAGGTTGCCGTGTTGTCTCGTCCAGCACAACACCTTTTACCCGAATCTTCCCGTCATTCTGAGCTTGCATGACCGAGAACACTCCTAAAAATAAAATAATTAATGATAGTATCTTTTTATTCATAGCATTTCTATTATTCAAAATTAATTTTCTTCTGCAAAGATATAAAAAAGTTGCAGGTTACAAGTTCACCAGTCGCAAGTTATTAAAAACAATACACCAGATCGCCTTTCATTAACAATAAATTAAGATTCTAGCATTCCCTACATTCTTTGTTATACACAAATTATTTACTACTTTTGTCACACGACAACAGAAAAGTTCAATTAAAACATTTCAAATATGAGAAAAGGATTATTTTATATATCAGGCATCTTAATATTTACATCACTTCTTTCCTCCTGTGTTTCTAAAAAGAAATACGAGGAGTTAGCCAGAGCGAAAAGGAGCATTGATCGGGAAGTGGCAACTTTGGAGAATGACAAAAAATCATTGGAATCCGAGATGCAGAAACTGAAAGATGACTTCAATGCTGTTCGTTACCAATTAACGGCTAACAATGCCGCCAAGGACAAACAGATTGATGACCTAAACACCCAATTACGTGCTTTACAAAACAAGGAATCGGCCTTAAAATCAGAATTAAAAGACGTGTCAGAACAGGTGAAATCCAAAGTACAAAGTAGCGAAGGGCAACTAGCTGAACTACAACTTCAACTTAAAAGGACAACCGAAGAACGGGATCAAATTCGGAAACAGTTGAGCGACTATAAAACCAACGCAGACTGGGACAACCGCAAATTGAGCAATGAGGTAGAACATATCAAGTCAAACCTCAAATTCAAAGACAGCGAGATTGCCCGTTTGGAAAAAGAGATTGCCGGGATAAAGAAACAGTTAGCAGACGCCAAAAGCCAGTTAACCAAGAAAAAACAAGAAGTTGAAAAACTAACAAATCAGGTAAATCTTCTGAAAAAAGAACTTAGCAGGTAATTAAAAATGATCTATATCGTCATCAGTATAATAGGGCTACTAGTAATAGTTGCCCTTTTTACATACTCTTCAAAATCAAAAACGAAAACTGAAGAGCCTCCTGTTGTAGCTCCACCAGCCGACTGCTGCGGGGCCCATGCCATCTGTGAAAAAGGGCTAAAAAAAATAGATGAAAAAATCGAGTATTTCGATGACGAAGAACTCGATCAATACAGGGGTATTCCCTCCGACAGTTTCGATGATCAACAAATCGACCAGTTCCGAGAAATCCTTTACACAATCCGTCCCGAAGAGTTGTCTGACTGGTTTATCAGTTTGGAGAAACGAGGAATCGAACTGCCGGATGTTCTGAAACAGGAACTCAATTAATGCCGAATCAACCTCTTCCTACCCGACGGAATATTTCCGCTCCAATTTTACAATGCAGACAACGATGTGTATCACAATATTCCCGTTTTACTTGTAACAAAGCTTGGGACTGCAAAGCGGAATTCACCTGTACCCCGTAACGGGTCCACGCCTCCGAAACATGATTACGTTCCGCCTTCAGCTCTTCCAGCCATCGTAACGCCTTATCACAATATCGTTCTTCTCCCCGCTCTTTCCCGTAAATGAACAGGAACGGTATCAAGGCATTGATAATAATTACATTCTTCATGCTATTCCCCAGTTTCTTCACCCGTTTCATAGAAAACACTCCTAATTTATAGTGAGTATCCCAATAAGAAGAGGCGGTTACGTCCAGTAAACCATAAATTTCCGACACGTCCGAGGCATCCAGCACGCTGGAAAGTAAGAAATTGAAACGCATCATCAAAGAGGCCAGCAAGGCCAAGCGAACCGTGGGAAAAGCAATCGGACGAATCCGCATGAATTTCCATTGAGAAACATTCATGGCTTTCAGTTGAAATTTGGCTGCTTGGTACTCGTACTCCTCCCGCAAACGAAGGGCATACTCGTCTGCTTCTGGTACGTCAGCCAACAAACCGGCATATCCTAAAAGCAATGCCTCCACCCGGAAAAGAGATTCGCTACTACGAATCACTTTCTTGTAAGATAAGTTTTGAGCCAACTGGGCGAAAACATCAGCATTCACGTTCCCAGACCAGTAACGTACCAACATCCGGTAAAAACATTCCTCCCAGTCATTTTTAGTCTCCCGCAACATCACCTGAATATCTTTACATTTACGTTCCAACCGCTCGATCGCATACCCCGTAAACAACATTTCCAAGCGAGTCGAATCAATCTCTTTCAAGTGTCGATGACAACGGGGTTCAACAGGTACTCCCTGCATGAAAACATACTCATCCCATAACCGATTATCATAGACTAGGGTGATCGCATCAATTTCCCGACCACGAGAATCATATACTTCCATGTCGGCCTCACCCACCACGGAGAGAATAACATTATTATAGGCAGAATCTTTTTCGTGAGCATGACGAAACCAATCACTTCCTTTCTGATGAATCTCCACGTTTCCCACTTGTACGACATCATTGATACGCACTTTAGCATTAAAGAAATCCGGTCCGGCATCTCGATTCTGAAAACCGACATTCAAAATTTCTACTCTTTTCCCCTTGGTTGACACACACGCCATACTCGTGAAAAGCGAATTCGCCCATACATACTGCAAAAACTCTTCTGTCATAAAATTCACTTGTTAATTGATAAGAATATTTTAGACCCTAAAAACGCCATTCACAATATTACGCACTTTTTAGCTAAAAAACAAGTGCTAAATTTTTATAAATTCTAATCCTTTCTCCTTTCTATAACGTTTTATACCTATATTTGTTGGAAAGAATAACCAAACTTTGACTATAACATAAAACAGGAAACGAATATGGAAAATGAGAATTTAATTAAAAGCAAGAAAGATAAGACGTTAATGATAATTATCGGGGTGTTGTCCGCAGTTTTAATCGTACTCTTCGTGTTCTTCCTCGTGGAGAAAAAGGAAAACAGGGAAAATATGATTGCCATTACGGCCGAAAAAGAGGAATTGCAGCAAGAATTGACTGATTTGAGCCATCACTACGATAATCTGAAAACAGACAACGACACGTTGAACGCCAAACTCGTACACGAGCAAGAAAAGATTGCCACGTTGATGGATAAAATGAAGAAATTCCGAAATGATTCTTACGCTGAAATTAATCGTTACAAACGCGAGATCGGAACTTTAAAAACTGTTTTAAGAAGTTACGTGGTACAAATCGATTCGCTGAACCAACTGAATCAAAAGCTCCTTGCTGAAAACAAAGAGGTGAAGAAACAGATGGACTGGGTACGCGAACGCAATAAGACCTTAGAAAAGAAGACGGAAAAAATGGAAGAGACACTCGAAAAAGCCAACACGCTGGCCGTCGAAAATTTCCATATTTACCCGATCAACAAACGAGACAAGGAAACCACGTTGAAAAAATGTTTCCAATTAAAGGCAGACTTCACTATTTCCCGTAACATCACGGCAAAACGAGGTCCTAGAATGATCTACTTGCGGATCACCCGCCCGGATGGAGAAGTACTGGCTGCATCCAGCAAGTCATTCTTTAAATTCCAGAATGCCTCCTTGACCTATTCTGCCAGAAGAGAGATCACATACGAGGGAGAAAAATTGGATGTTGCCATCTATTGGCCGAATGACGGTAGTCTGACGAAAGGAGAATATGTAGCCGATCTGTTTTCGGATAATCAACAAATTGGTTCACTTAAATTTATTTTAAAATAAAAAAATGAAACAAGTTACAAGAAAATCAGTAAACTAATTAACCTAGAATTTGTAACTTGGAATTTAAAACTAAAATTAATAAACATGAAAACAGATATTGAAATTGCAAACTCGATTGAGATAAAACCGATTTACGAGATTGCAGATAAATTAGGCATAGATAGAGATTTACTGGAACCTTATGGAAGATATAAAGCCAAATTACCGTTAAGTTTAATTGATAAATCAAAGATAGATGGTAAAAAATTGATTCTTGTATCTGCCATATCACCAACTCCTGCGGGAGAGGGTAAAACAACAATCTCCATCGGTCTTACGGAAGGATTGAACCGAATAGGAAAACAAGCAACTGTCGTACTCCGTGAACCCTCACTTGGCCCGGTATTTGGAATCAAAGGAGGAGCCACAGGTGGTGGTTACTCTCAAGTCGTTCCAATGGAAGACATCAACCTGCACTTTACAGGTGACTTCGGTGCTATCGAAAAAGCTCATAACCTGCTATCCGCCCTTATTGACAATAATATCCAAAGTAAAACACATTCTTTGAATATTGATCCTCGTACAGTAACCTGGAAACGAGTGATGGACATGAATGACCGTTCCTTACGCCATATTATCGTAGGCTTGGGTGGTACGTCTGCCGGAATCCCGCGGGAAACAGGATTCGACATTACCGCGGCCTCAGAGGTGATGGCTATCCTTTGTCTGTCGGATGATTTCGAGGATCTAAAAAACAGGCTGGGTAACATTTTTATCGGTTACACCTTTGACAAGAAACCGATTTATGCCCGGGATCTACACGCACACGGTGCAATGGCGGCCTTATTAAAGGATGCAATCAAACCGAATTTGGTACAAACTTTGGAAGGCAACCCGGCCATCATACATGGTGGTCCGTTCGCAAATATCGCCCAAGGGACCAACTCAATCATCGCAACCCGTATGGGATTAACCCTCTCCGACTACGTGGTGACAGAGGCCGGATTCGGTTTTGACCTCGGTGCGGAGAAATTTTTCGACATCAAGTGTGTGAAAGCCGGGTTAAAACCTAGTGCAGTCGTTATGGTGGCCACCGTTCGGGCATTGAAATACCACGGAGGAGCCAAGCTGGATCAATTAAAAGAACCGAACTTGGAAGCTTTGAAGAAAGGCGTTGCCAATTTGGAAAAACAGGTCGAGAATATGAAAAAATTCAACATCTGCCCTGTTGTAGCTATCAATAAATTCGTTACGGATACTGACGAAGAGATCGCATTCCTTGCCAATAAATGTAAAGAACTTGAGGTACCCATGGAAGTAGCTGAGGTATGGGCAAAAGGCGGTGAAGGTGCGGAAAACCTAGCACGTCTGGTTTCCAAAGTAGCAGAACAATGTACTTGTAGCATGAAGCCATTGTACGACTGGGAATGGAGCGTTGAAAAGAAAATTGAAACCATTGCTAAAGAATTATACGGTGCAGCCGCTATTGACTACACGACAGAGGCAAAATCCGATTTGAAGAAAGTGATGGACTTAGGCTTGGATAAACTCCCGGTTTGTATCGCCAAAACACAGAAATCATTGTCGGACAACCCGAAATTACTTGGCCGTCCGAAAGATTTCGTGGTAACGGTACGTCAGATCGAGATTGCATCTGGAGCTGGATTTATCATCCCGATCACGGGTAGCATCATGAGAATGCCCGGTTTACCGGATATTCCCGCTGCTGAGAAAATTGACATAGATAACAACGGTAAGATTACCGGATTGTTCTAAATAAATTTTAAACTGACGTGTCAGGAAAGTTCCTCCTGACACGTCTCATTTTCGTTCTAAGCCATGGATACCATTGATATTGTCAAGTTTCCCCCGTATGCAAGTAACGAAACGCTACAAGTGTTAAGTTATCACCTGGACCGGGAGTGTAATCGTATCACCTTAAAGGAAATAAACTGGCCGAATACCTATCCTTATCGCCCGGACATCCATTTCCGGATTGCTTATAACGAACAGCACATTTTCTTGAAATTTGATGTGCATGAAAATGAATTCCGAGCCACGGAAATCACGGATTGCGGACACGTTTGGGAAGATTCCTGCGTGGAACTTTTCATCCAATTGAAAGATGGGGACGGATACTACAATATCGAAATCAATGCGATCGGTACAATCTTATGCGCTTACGGCACGGGTAGAGAGAATCGCAGCCTAATGCCAATACAAATAAGTACTACCATTCTCAGGGATTCTACCATAAAATTCAACAACGAGAATCAGGATGAAGCTTTTTATCAATGGTCACTGATTATCAGATTCCCTCATACAGCTTTTTTCAAACACACTTTTATTCCCACTTCCGGAACCACGATCAAAGGAAATATTCATAAATGCGGGAACAAACTTCCCCACCCTCACTTCGTCACTTGGAACCCGATTCCAACGGAAAAACCGGATTTCCATCGACCGGAATTCTTCGGAACACTTATTTTTAAATAACTACCATGAAAACAGGATTATTTATACTGATAGCTGGAATTCTCTGCGTGTTGCTGAATGACTCGCTCCTATTTTTACAAATCAGACGTTATTTCAAGCGGAAAATATACTCGTATTTATTCTGGTTGCACTCCTTGTTTTTCGTGTCATGTATCGTGTGGTATCACCTGTTTATCCCCAGTCTAAAAGGTCCGGAAGCCTATTTCTGGGTAGAAAAATGCATTTCTATTATCTTGCTGTTCTATACCCCCAAGACTTTGTATATCATTGTAAATGTTTTCTCTATCTTATTGAGGAAGGCTAAATGCATTCCAGCTGCCAAAATCGTGAACAGACTGGCTCTAGGTATAGCTCTAGCCTCCTTTATTGTCATATTGAACGGGATCACGTGGTACAGGTACAACTACAAAATTGAGCGGGAGACCGTGTGTATCAAAACTCTACCCGACGCTTTCAACGATTTTCGTATCGTACAACTAACCGATTTACACTTGGGAAGTTACGGGGAACACTATCCCGGAATCACGAAACTCGTGGATGAAGTAAACCGGTTAAATCCCGACTTGATCGTGTTTACCGGAGATATGGTAAATAGTTTTGCCTCGGAAATGGACCCGTGGATCGAAACCTTAAAAAAATTAAAAGCCAAATACGGCAAATATGCCACGACCGGGAACCATGATTATGGCACTTACGTAAAGTGGTCCTCAAAAGCAGACCAAGAGAATAACCTGAAACAGTTTTTCAAGAATATGGAACGGGCTGATTTCACGATGCTGAATAACACGAATATCCCGCTTGTCATCGCAAATGATACGCTTTATTTGGCCGGGGTTGAAAACTGGGGACTTCCCCCCTTCCCTTGTTTTGGTAAATTAGCTCAAGCCTTGGAAGGGACAAACGGTTATCCCGTCATTCTCCTTTCTCACGACCCGTCTCACTGGCGACACGAGGTACTAAATTATCCCGTGGACCTCATGCTGGCAGGTCACACGCACGCCATGCAACTGGGAATCAACATCGGCAGTTTCCGGTGGAGCCCGGCAGTATACATCTACCCGGAGTATAACGGACTATATACAGCAAACGGACAACAATTGTACGTCTCCCGGGGAGTTGGTTATCTGGGATTCGCCGGACGTATTGGCCAAAGACCGGAAATCACCTTAATCAAGTTAACCAACGATTGTAAATAATGAAATCTTCCCGGAAAAATTCTTTCAGTACCAGATTGACTATCTATATATTATCCGTTTGCACGGTCATATTTCTGGTCATCTTTATCATCTTGTATGTATTGCCGAGAATATCACAATACAAAAATGTCACGATGTACTCGGAACTAATCGCTGAACAGGCAGAAAATCAAATTAAAGAACAAGGCAGGGTGATTGAAAGAATTAATTCCATGCTGAAACTCGAGCCGATAAAAGACCTGCTTATTGCCGGAGATCGTAACACGTTCAAGTCCATCTTGAAAAACACTCCCGAAATATGTGGTTGCGCCTTGGAATATGAACCGGGATATAAAAATCATGATGTGTTTGTTTACCGCCATAAGGATTCCATTTATTTCAAGAAATTGTCACATGGTAGTATCCATTTTTCCACAGAACGTTTGGACAAAGACGCCCATGCTCAAAGAAAATCTTATTGGAGCAACTACTATTACAGTTTTTCCTATATCAAGCAACGGGTTTTCTCCCGTTTCGAGCCGATGTATGATTCGAAAAATCAATTTGTGGGGTATCTACGACTGGATATTTTCTTAGAAGAATTCACGGATTTTGTCAATCACCTGTCTCTCTATAAAACAGGTTATGCCTATCTAATGAACCGGAACGGTATTCTAATTGCCCACCCGAATCAAGAAATCCGGATGTTCAGTGATATTCGTAAATACGCAGAAACTAAAAATATTGATTACGAGAAAATCCTCAAAAGAGCCACGAAAGAAGAAAGCGGATCGGGTGAAATATCCATTGATCACGTTCGTTTCTTCGTGTATTTCAAACATATGCCCCACACGAAATGGGTATTGGTTGTAATCTGTCCGCATCACGAAGTGTTTGATTCTATCGCCCGTATTAACGATCTGATCCTGATCTGTTGCATCTCCTGCTTGATTCTTCTCTTCTGGGTGGTTATCCGGGTGATCAAACGTTTATTCTACCCGTTGAAACAATTCTCAACAGTCACACGCATGATTGCTGACGGTAATTTCAATGAACCTATACCCATGATTGGGAATAAAGACGAGATACAGGAACTACGGGAATCATTTGTCTATATGCAAAAAAGGATCGTTGAATCGATCGAGAATCTTAGGATCAGCACGATCGAAAAAGAGAAGATAGAAGGTGAAATGCGTGTAGCTCAACGCATCCAAGAAAGATTCCTTCCCTCAATCCCCCGAATCTCGAAATTCCATTTCTCCCTGTATGCCCGTTTGGAACAATCCAAGGCTGTCGGCGGAGATATGTACAGTTATTTCGTGAAAAGAAACTGCCTCTATTTTATCGTGGGTGACGTGAGAGGGAAAGGTATTCCGGCCGCCTTGTACATGGCTTCGGTCTCCACCCTCTTTAATTATATCGCTCCCCGGAAACGTACTTCCTCGGACATCTGTAATACTATTAATAATTACATGAGTGACAACGTGGAAGACGATATGTTCATCACCATGTTCGTCGGTATTCTCGATTTAAAGAACGGGATGCTATCTTATGCTAACGCGGGCCATCCTTTCCCAATTCTATGTACACGGGAAGAGAAAGAGGTGAAATTCCTTGAAGATTCATTGGGTATTCCAATCGGTGTTATGCGAACCATGTATAAAGAAAGCCGCTATCAAATGGAAAGTGGCGATATGCTCTTCCTATACACGGACGGGTTGACCGAGGCCCAGAATTCTGAACGCCATTTTTACGGGAAGGAACGGGTGAAAAAGGTTATCGAATCCAACCCTTGTGACACCCCGCAACAACTGGTTCATATCGTCTTAGATGATCTGAAAGAATATACCGGGAATAGCCATGAAGAGGCGGACGATCTGACTTTGTTTGCAGTGCAATATTTATAAAAGGGATAGGGATAAAAGTCGTTTACCAAACCCCCTCCCCTTTTGATTCATTTTTTAAAATCCCGATCAACAACTTGTAAATAAGCTTTCAATAACTCTCCATCTTGGGGATTGGTGTTAGGTCCTATCGGCTTTTTTGTTTTCAGATCATAGATGTATGCCCCGTTATTCGTCACCACTGCCGCCGCATTCGTAAAAGAATAAAAAGCAAAAGGTTTGGCCGTCGGGTTCAACAGATTCTTGCTGTAATGGAATGCCTCGGCGTTCATTCCCAACTGGGCAAACAATGTTGCCACCATATCGGTCTGAGATCCCAATGTATTGACCACGGAATCCTGCACGTTCATCGCTCCTCCCGTGAAGATCATCGGAATTCGATAAGCCTCCGGCAAATGAGGTTGTAAATTCCCCACGTGACGGGTTCCATGATCGGCTACCAGCACGAATAAGGTATTATCCCAAAGCCCCGATTTTTTACACTTTTCAAAAAATTCTCCCAGACATTGATCCGTGTACGCAATCGCATTCTTCAACTTGGAACCGCTATCATCTCCCGGAATCTTTGTCTCCATAGGAACGATAAAGGGTTCATGACTACTCATAGTAAACGCCATATACATGAACGGTACTTGGGCAATTCGTAAATCTTCGTAAAGACGATCAAGCATATACCCGTCATGTACCCCCCATTTGAAACGGTTCTCGATGGCCTCTCCCGAAAAATCATCCTCGGTAACTGTACCTTGGAAACTCATGGTCACGTAAGAACGGAATCCGCCAAAATTGAGATCCCCCGCATAATAAAAACGAGTAGAGTATCCTTCTACCTCGAAATTCAGCGGGAAACGGGGTTGTTCATAAGTCTTGTTCGGATATTTCAACATGGATGCGTTCGGATAAGCGGGGAAACCGCTAATCACCCCCAAAATACCCCGGTCTGAACGATTTCCGGTTGCGTATATATTAGAGAAAAATATCCCTTCCTTAGCTATTGCTTGTAAATTAGGCATGGCGTCCCAAGCGTTTAACGTGAATGTTTCCAACAAGAGTACCACCACGTTAGGTTTATCGGTTTTCAATACCTTGGGATAATCTCCCGTTTCCACATACACGCTATCCACCAACTGTTGAGCCTTATCCTCCGGCATAAAAGCATAATTTCCCTTTACTTTGTCAATATGCATTACCTCGTACAGGAAGTTCCATACCGGATTAACCGCAGCCTGATTCGCATACATATTTTTGTTATTGAAAAACACGAAACTCACGTTCATTGGGGCCACGTTGAAACCGCCTCTCACGGGAATAAACGCAACACCACCTAAAATAAGATATACGACACCGTGCCATAATGCCTCTCGTCTGTCCGTACGAAAAGTCTTGGCCACCCAACGGCGGTAAATCGCGTAAAAAACAGCCACCATGACCGCATAGAGTAACAAGAGCAACAGAATCAACCCTGTCGGAGTTGAGGCCATAGCCTCTCCGGGTGTCTTCAAGTAAAACAAGGGAGTCGCATCCATGTGATACCCCCAATTCTTGAATAATTCCAGATCTCCCACAATAATCAGACTCGATACCACTAAAAGCAAAAGTGTCAGGCAGGAGAAAATACGTTTTAATATTTTTGCGGATAAAAAGACACCTATTGCCATCAGAACACAGGACAACAAAATCACGTATCCGCCAAACGAAAGATCCATACGAAACCCTTTGGCAAAGATCATCATGTAATCATGTCCGGTAAGAGTGGCCGTCTCCTTATATTGATATATCAAGAACACCACCTTGGCCACCCATGAAAATACAATCCAAAAGAGGTAGTATTTCAGCAAAAACAGTAATTTATCACGCATAAATTTATTTTAGATTTTAAATTTTAGATTAAACTCCTCCGTCAGTTTCGCTGCCACCTCCTCTATAAACAGAGGAGGAGCTGGTAACTCTTCCCAAAGGCAGGAAGTATTTCAACTCTCCCTCTGTTTATAGAGGGAGTACCCCGAAGGGGGGAGGGAGTTTATTTTTCATTTTCAATTCTCCATTTTCAATTATTAAAACGGTGCTTTACTACTATTCGCCGGATTCTCGAAACTCTTGCCTCCCTCTTGAAAATCGGAATCCAATTGTGGCATTTGTGGAGCCGCATCCTCGTTCATCCGGGAGCCGAAAGTAACCGTCTTCACGGTAGAACCACCCGATGCAAACGGAGAAACCTCTTCCAGATCACAAAACTGTGCCAACTCGTTACGGAATCGCAACTGAATCTCTCCTACCGCACCGTTACGATGTTTGGCTATAATAATATCGGCAATCCCTTTCAAGCTGTTTCCCATACTGTCCTCCATAATCCCGTAACGTTCCGGACGGTGAATGAAAAGCACCATATCGGCATCTTGCTCGATGGCCCCGGATTCACGCAAGTCAGACAACATCGGTTTCTTGGCATCTCCCGTACGTTGCTCAACACCACGATTCAACTGGGACAAGGCGATCACCGGTATATTTAATTCTTTGGCAATAATTTTCAACTGCCGCGAAATCATACTTACCTCCTGTTCCCGGTTTCCCCGCATATCCGCCCCGGCAGTCATCAACTGCAAATAGTCGATAATCAACACCTTGATCCCATATCTTTGTTGCAAACGGCGACACTTGGCCCTCAACTCGAATATAGAGAGGGCCGGGGTATCATCCACGTATATCGGGGCCTTGATCAAGGCTTTAATTTTCGAGTGTAACTGTTGCCACTCTTCCTCGCTTAACTTACCATTACGTATTTTCTCGGAACCCAACTCGGTCTCGCTGGCAATCAGACGGTTTACTAACTGCACCGAAGACATCTCCAAAGAGAATAATGCAATGGGCTGGTTATGATTCACCGCCATATTCCGAGTCATGGACAACACAAATGCCGTTTTACCCATAGAAGGACGAGCAGCAATAATCACCAGGTCGGAAGGCTGCCAACCGGAAGTCACTTCATCCAAAGCGTTGAACCCGGAAGGAACCCCACTCAATCCATCTGCGCGTTTACCGGCAATCTCGATTCCCTTGATCGCTTCATCAATCAAAGCATTAATAGCCGTTGTCTCTTTTTTTATATTTCCCTCGGCAATTTCGAACACCTGCTTTTGGGCCATATCCACCAAGTCGGCCACGTCTGTTGCCTCGTCGTATGCCTTGTTCTGTATATCAGTACATACCCGGATCAATTCCCTCTGGATATATTTCTGTACCACAATACGGGCGTGGAACTCGATATGAGCCGCGGATGCCACCTTCGAAGTCAGTTGAGCCAAATAGTAATATCCCCCGATCTCTTCCAGTTCCCCTAAACGTTTCATCTCCTCGCTCACGGTAAGAATATCCACCGGTTCGTTATTCAAGGAAAGGTTTTGAATTCCCCTGTATATCTTTTGATGTGCCTCCTTATAAAAACATTCCGGTTTCAAGAAGTCACTCACGGTAATAAACGCATCCTTCTCCAACATCAGAGATCCCAAAATAGCCTCCTCCAGATCCACGGCCTGCGGTGGCATTTTTCCGTATTCGGTTTGTAACGATTTGTAATTATACTCCGGTTTTTTCGCCATATTAAATCACTTTTAACTCTTTCAATTTCCAGAAACAACGAACAGTTGCCCGCACATCTGCCAAAGCATCATGAGCATTCTCGAATCCCTCCCCGAACAAAACCTGGTGTAACTCGGATAACTTCGGAGATTTGAATCCCTGTTTTCCACCCGGCAATTTACAATAATTCGTGGACATTTTCATCGTACAGTATTTCGGTTTCAGAAATAAAGAAGTCATCATCCGTTTCCGCTCGAATTCAGCCCCCACAATACATTCGTCAAAACTGATATTATGCCCGATCAAGGCATAGGCCACATCTATCTTATCCGAAAACAGCTCTAAGCTTGATAACAAATCTAGCCCTTCCTCCTGGGCTTTTATTGTGGTAATCCCGTGTACACTGGATGCCTCCACCGGAATAGAAAACCCTTCCGGTTTAATAATATCGCTACGTTCCTCGATAATATTCCCCTTATCATCACACATAATCCACGCAAGCTGCACCAACCGGGGCCAATTATCAACCTCCGTCACGGGAGCATTCCAACGCTGCGGAAGTCCCGTCGTTTCCGTATCAAAAAATAAAAACATCTTTACTATATTACGATTTATGACTTACGATTTATGATTTTCTTTACCACGCCTACACCTGAAATTATAAATCGTAAATCCGAAATTATTTCGTTTCGCCGTTTTCAAAACTCTTGTTATACTGGTGCATAGCCCGGTAGCTCATACCCATGCTGGAGAACCCACCATCGTGGAACAAATTCTGCATGGTTACTTTACGAGTCAAGTCAGAAAACAAGGTAATACAATAATTCGCACACTCATCGGCAGAGGCATTTCCCAACGGGGACATCCGTTCTGCAAAATCTATCAGAGAATCAAAACCTTTTATGCCGCTACCAGCCGTGGTTATCGTCGGGGACTGTGAAATCGTGTTGACACGAACCCGTTTTTCTCGTCCGTAAATATACCCGAAACTACGGGCAATAGACTCCAACATCGCCTTGGCATCCGCCATATCATTATATTCGAACATGGTACGCTGCGCAGCCACGTATGAAAGCGCCACAACAGACCCCCATTCATTAATCGCATCCAATTTCTTCGCCGTCTGGAGAACCTTATGAAAAGAAATAGCCGAAATATCCAATGTTTTTTGTAAAAAATCGTAATCCAGATTATCGTAAGGACGTTTTTTTCTCACGTTCAACGACATGGCTACCGAGTGTAATATAAAATCAATCTTCCCTCCCAACAATTCCATCGCCTCTTTAAATAAACGCTCCAAATCTTCCTCACTAGTTGCATCTGCAGGAATCAATGGAACATTATTCTTCTCCGCAAAATCCTTGATTTGTCCCATCCGGATAGATAATTCAGTGTTCGTCAACACGATCTCAGCCCCCTCTTCCAAACATTTCTCCGCCACTTTCCACGCAATGGACATCTCATTCAACGCTCCGAATATTATCCCCTTTTTTCCTTTCAATAAATTGTAACTCATAAAACTGTATTAAATTAAAAAATTCTTTCTACTATTAAAATTGACCGAGTAGCAACCGGGCATTCTCCAACGCTGCATCACTGACAACACTCCCGCTGATCATTCCGGCTATTTCCGCCACCCGCTCTTCATCTGTTAAACGACGGATACGGGAAATTGTTCCCACCTGATCGTCTTCTTTATATACCTTAAAGTGGTGATCTCCCGCCGCAGCAATCTGGGGCAAATGGGAAATACTGATCACCTGCATCCGGCGAGCCATCTCTTTCATCATCTCGGCCATCCGGTGAGCGATTTCCCCGGAAACCCCCGTGTCTATCTCGTCAAAGATAATGACTGGCAACTGTTTCGTACGGGACAGGATGTACTTCAGCGACAACATCAACCGGGAAATTTCTCCCCCGGACGCCACTTTTACCAGCTCTCCCGGCTCTTGATTTTTGTTCGCCGAAAACAGAAAACTCACGTCATCTTTTCCCGTAGCCGTAAAATGATCCAATGGGGTGATCATAACCCTGAACACAGCATGTTTAATCCCCATGCTTACCAGCAATCCCCGCATCTCTTCTCTCAATTTCTCCTCCGATGCCACACGGGCTTTATGTAGCTTACCCGCCAACGAATCCATTTCCGTCTCCACGGACTTAATTTGTTTTTCCAATATTTCGATCTGTTCCGCAAAGGATTGTATTCCTTTCAACTTCTTCCCTAACTCATCCTTTAAAGCGATCAGTTCCTCGACTTTTTCCAACCGGTGCTTGTGTAGCAAATCATACATCACGTTCAATCGCTCGTTGATCACGTCAACTCTTGCCGGGTTGTATTCCACTCGTTCCGCCATTCGTTCTGATTCATCGGCTATATCTTCCAGTTCGAGAATCACCGAACTCAAACGCTGCTCGTAGTCAGTGGCCTCTTTCACAATTCCCTCCAATGTTGCCATTCTATTTTTCACCCCTTTCAAGGCCTGAATAACGGGATTATCCGATTCCGTTAATACATACGTCGATTCGGAAAAGGCAGATTTAATATTCTCCGCGTTATTCAACACGGCCAGCTCTTCCTCCAACTCCTGCTGTTCTCCTTCTCGCAGACGGGCTTCATCCAGCTGGTTAAACTGAAATTTCAAATAATCTTCCTCTTGCTCGGCCTCTTTTGCCCGCTGTTTTAGTGAAGTCAGTTCTGACAACAATCCCTGTCGGCGGGTATATTTTACCCGGTAATCTTTCAACAACGCTTGATTACCGCAAAAAGCATCCAGTATTTCCAATTGATATTCCGGTTGCCCGATAAGTAAGGACTGATGTTGTGAATGTACGTCGATCAAGAAACTCCCAAACTCTTTCAATAATTTGTTATTAACGGGAGTATCATTAATAAACGCCCTCGATTTGCCGTCTGCCGTCAATTCTCGTCTCACAACCACCTCGTCGTCATAATCCAAGTCGTTATCAGCAAACCATGGCTGTAAATCGTACCCCACGACATCATACGTGATCTCGACCACGCATTTCCTGTTCTTATCCATAATGGCTGCAACATCAGCCCGCTGTCCCAACGTCAGCCCGATCGCACCCAACAAAATGGATTTTCCCGCACCTGTTTCCCCGGTAATAATCGTAAATCCCTTCTCTAGCCCGATATTCGTTTTATCGATCAAAGCGTAATTTCCTATATGGATGTTCTTTATCATTCCTACAACCTTTATTGCATAAATCATGCGAAAGTACTAATAATTTTCCATTTTCAATTTTCCATTTTCAATTTAATTAGTACTTTTGCGCACCGGTTTAAACATATAGTTCTTTATAAAATGACAAGTAGAAGATTAATTAGAATTAAAGTTTTACAGCTTTTATATTCTTACACGAAGAAAGAGGGAGTGACAATTACGGAAGTGGAAAGAGATTTGTTCAAAAGTATAACCAAAAGTACGGATTTATACTACCACGTTTTCCTCTTAATCACGGAAATCCAACGTCGTGCATTTTTAAAAATAGATGCTGCCCGTAATCGGAAACTTGCATCGCAAAGAGAATTAAACCCAAACACCCGCTTTATTGACAACCCAGTAATCAATCAAATTGCCAATAACCGGAAATTCAAGACCTATGTATCTACGAATCTAGTTTCTTTGAACGAGTGTCAAGACGTGGTCGCCTTATTACATGACCGCATGATGGAAATGGATTTTTTCAAGCTTTATATGTCCAAACCCAGTGTGACCTACGAGGATCACAAAAAACTCGTACTCGACATGATCACGGAATTAATCGCGGAAGACGAAGATTTCGACCAAGCCATGGAAGAAAAGAATATTTTCTGGAATGACGATTTTGAACTCGTGTTGAGTATCGTGTACAAAACGGTGAAGAATATGAAAGAAAGTTATTCTGAAGACACAGTTTTCTTTATCTCCTTATATAACGAAGAAGAAGACTTGAGTTTTGCGAAAACCCTGTTCCGAAAATCCATTCTCGACATGAAGGAAAACCTGGAATTAGTGGATCAGTTCACAACCAACTGGGAACTCGACCGTATTTCCGACATGGATAAACTAATTATGGATGCAGCAATTTGTGAACTGAAATATTTCCCCTCTATCCCCGTGAAGGTGACTCTGGACGAGTATATCGAGATTTCCAAAAACTATTGTTCCCCGAAAAGTAGCGGGTTTATTAACGGAGTTCTCGACAAAACCGTAGCTCTTCTGAAAGAAAAGAATGAAATCAGAAAAGTCGGTCGAGGTTTGATGGAGTAATACTACCCCCTCCAGCTCCCCCTTACAGAGGGGGGAGGGGAGCTGATTACCAGGCGGTTTCCCTCCCGTGTAACGAGGGTTAGAGGCCGTAGCCATTTCACAAATTCAACTTTTGGGTTACTCCTTTTCTGTTCATGAATTTCGTTTGAATCTATCCCAGAATGTTTTCCGTTTTTCTGCCTTTGGCGCTTTCAAGCGATTCATTTCCTTTCTTTCCTGAGAACGTCGAAATGCCGTCTTGATACGCCATTCCACTTCTTGCGAGTTACGAGTTCCTTTATCAATACACTCATCAACTCCCTCATTCAAAAGGCTGTAATCCGGCAGGCCGCTATATATCACGATGGCAATATCATCTCCCGCTTCCCTAACAAGACGCATCACTTCTTCACCTTGCATTTTCGGCATATCTCCATCTAGAAGTAATAAATCATAACGACCTTTTTGATATTCGTCCCAAGCTTCCTGTCCATCCTCTACCGAGGATACGTTAAATCCACACTCTTTTAAACGCCTAATTTCAAATTTCCGTGTAAACTCATCATCTTCCGCATACAAAATCTTAATTTTCATATCTCACGTATTTAGTTATTCTTTCAACAAAGGAAAGGTTTATTTTTCTAATATAAAGAATTCAAATATGATAAAATTATGAGAATTTTTAGAGAATAAAGATCCGTACACGCAGGCCTATTTCAATATAGTCTCACCGTAGTCTCACGCCTAGCATCATTAAATATCGGGAACAAATCAACAATAACTTACCGTCCCCGCCTCGGTAAGTTATCGTTAACTTATCGAATACTTATCGAATAGTTACGCATGCGACACTAGTGAGAGTATACTGAGAAACAGAAGAATAACTAACGAAATAGGCCCCATTCACACTTGCCACACAAAACATTTATTAACAGATCACCTATTTTATCCCAATAAATAAAGGGTGACAAAAGCCACCCTTTACATTCTAAACTAAACTAACCAAACTTTTGTATCACTACAATAGTCAACTCATACGCTATATTAGCTTTGTAAATATAGAATATAAATATTAAAAAAACAAGTTTTTTTTAATATTTACTTGAAAAATCTTTAGCCTGATAATTCTTAATATACTCCATCGCCTCTTCCACCGTATTTACAACAGTATACAGCCCGTCATAAGCCTTTGACACGAATCCTTCCTTACGAATATTACTGATAAAAAGGAAAAAATACTCGTAAAAATCATTCGTATTAAGAAAAATAATTGGTTTATTATGTATTCCAAGCTGTTTCAAGGTAATCACTTCCGTGATTTCCTCCAGCGTTCCCCATCCTCCAGGTAAAGCGATAAAAGCATCCGCTTTTTCACGCATCATGCTCTTTCGTTCTTTCATATCGGGTGCCACGATTAATTCGGAAATACCTTCTGCCGAAACACCCCGGTCCACAATGCATTGTGGAATAATCCCGGTCACCTCTCCCCCACCATTTTTCACGGCATCCGACACCTCACGCATTAACCCGCAATTTGTTCCGCCGTATAGCAACTCCCATCCTCGCATCACGATCTCTTTCCCCAAATCAGCCGCAGCCTCAAAATACACGTTATCAACACTCTCCGATGATGCACAAAACACACAAATTTTCATAGATTAAAAGTTACAGTTTGCAAGTTATTCGTTTCATAAAACAAGTTGCAGATTAATAGTACAAACCTGTAACCCATTAACCTGCAACTTGGAACTACATTGACGCTTAAGCGTCAATGTTAGCGTATGTAGCGTTCTGTTCGATAAACTGTCTACGAGGCGGCACATCGTCCCCCATAAGCATGGAGAAAATACGGTCTGCCTCGGCAGCATTCTCGATCGTCACCTGACGCAACGTTCTGCCATCAGGAGACATCGTCGTGTCCCACAACTGTTCTGCTGTCATTTCACCAAGACCTTTGTAACGCTGGATATGCAAACTGCTCTCTTTACCCGCTCCCATTTCCTGAATCAATTGCAAACGCTGTTCTTCCGTCCAGCAATAGCGTTGCTCCTTTCCTTTCTTCACGGAGTAAAGAGGCGGAGTTGCGATATACAGATAACCGTTTTCAATCACCGATCTCATGTAACGGAAGAATAATGTCATAATCAACGTGGCAATGTGCGCCCCGTCGACGTCGGCATCGGCCATGATCACGATCTTGTGGTAACGTATTTTTTCCAAATTAACCGCTTTACTGTCTTCCGCCGTACCAATCGTGATACCCAAAGCTTGGAAGATCATTTTGATTTCCTCACTTTCCCACACGCGATGAGCCAACGCTTTCTCCACGTTGAGGATTTTACCTCTCAATGGAAGGATTGCCTGGAATTTACGGTCACGCCCTTGTTTAGCCGTACCCCCTGCCGAGTCTCCCTCGACAAGAAATATCTCGCAGTTCTCCGGGTTATTGTCCGAACAATCCGCCAATTTACCGGGCAAACCGGAACCGGAAAGCACCGTCTTCCGTTGCACAAGTTCACGGGCTTTACGGGCCGCATGACGAGCTTGTGCGGCAAGGATTACCTTGTCCACGATAGCACGGGCATCTTTCGGATGTTCCTCCAGATAATTTGCTAATGCAACACTCACTGCTTGAGCCACGGCCGACCCGACCTCAGTATTACCTAACTTAGTCTTGGTCTGTCCTTCGAATTGAGGTTCTGCCACCTTCACGGAAATAATAGCTGTCAGACCTTCACGGAAATCCTCCCCGCTAATATCAAACTTCAACTTGCTTAACATCCCGGAATTATCGGCATACGTCTTCAAGGTTTGCATCACTCCCCGACGAAATCCTGCAAGGTGTGTTCCCCCCTCGATCGTGTTGATATTATTCACATAAGAGTAAACATTTTCCTTGAACTCCGTGTTGTAATGCATGGCCACCTCGATCGGAATTCCATTCTTCTCGGTCGTGATATGAATGGTTTCATCAATCAATTTTTCCCGGGTTTCATCCAAGTATTCCACGAATTCACTCAATCCCTTTTCCGAGTAGAAAACTTCAGACTTGAACTCGTTTGTGTCCGAATCAATTGTTCGTTTATCGGTTAACGACAAACGGATACCCCGGTTCAGGTAAGCCAACTCCCGCAAACGGGCAGCTAAAATATCATATTTATATTCTGTTACATAAAATATAGAATCATCCGGCTTGAAATAGATCGTCGTACCCGTCCGATCCGTCTCACCAATCACTTGCACATCTGCTAATGGGAATCCTTTACTGTACTCTTGGCGCCAGATTTTACCTTCACGATAAATGGTTGCGACCAATTTTGTGGAAAGTGCGTTCACACAAGATACACCCACCCCGTGAAGTCCTCCAGAAACCTTGTAAGAACCTTTATCAAATTTACCACCGGCATGCAGAATTGTCATCACGACTTCCAGAGCCGAGCGATTCTCTTTCTGGTTCATTCCCGTCGGAATTCCACGTCCATCGTCAGACACGCTGATCGAGTTATCCTCGTTAATCGTTACATCAATATTTTTACAATAGCCAGCCAACGCCTCGTCAATCGAGTTATCGACCACCTCGTACACCAAATGATGCAACCCTTTCGTATTAACATCTCCAATATACATGGACGGACGCATACGAACGGCCTCTAACCCCTCCAACACTTGAATACTATCAGCCGAATACTCGTTATTCGTTTGCTCTATTTCTTCACTCATGTTCTGCTCTAATTCTTCACTCATATGATATATTTAATTGTTTTTTCTTATTTCTTATATTCGCTAAACTGTTCATTCACAGCCGGAATTTTATCCCGACACAAAACATACAAATATAGGAAAAATCAGCTATAATATCGAAAGTATTAAGATATATTTTCCTCTCGTTAACACATCAATTGAATCGTCATCTATAATGTCGGAATTTCAAATATCCTTACTCTTGAAGCATCTACAACAATTTTAACTCATAACTTCAATCGCAACATCACGCATCACCTTAAATCCCAATCATTCGTCCTCCTCGCAGCCCATTGGGGGTGAAGTTGACATCATTTAGATGGGCTTTCCTTATCTTCATTTCTTCGGGGTATTGGCTGCCTGTCAGGCAAACATTTCATATATCGTTCTAAACGCTCAAACTGTTCCCGAATCGGGGAATATTCCATTTCATCTATTTTCTCCCGATACAAATCAAACAAACCGAGAGTTCCCCGCTTGTCATAAGTATTCAAATAATATAAACAGATGCCATGCAAAATACGTTCCCCAGTCCACACGGCCAAAGGAGCCCAACCGGAAACATTAAAAATATCCAAGGCTTTCTCAACCTTCTCATAATCGTTCATTTCCTTGAAAAAAGAAAGTCCTACGCTCTCGAACTCCACGATCCACTTTTGCACGAGTGAATGAAGCTTTGCTATTTTCATCTGAAACCAAGGCTTATCATCCAAAGGTATTCCCAAGTACTTGTAAGCCCACCCGACATCCAGCACGCCGCAAATAGGCATACAGTCCTTTTCCAATATAGCCTCCTTGTATAATTGACTGACTTTCTTACAAGTTACAAAGTACTCCGTACGCAAAGACAACTGATCATTCTCCCAATTCGTGAATCGAAGAATACACTCGTTCTTCCATTCACGATCCTCATAAACAAACACATTTTTAGCCTTCATGAAATGATAGCCATGCCTCTCCATGACCGGAACAATTTGCTCGATAAAAAGCCCCTTGATACCTTCACCTTTCATTTTCGTATGCATATGCTTATGCTTATCTATAAATTAAATGCCTGCCCCTTTTTATCAACAACAAAGAGAATAAAATTTTCTTTATTTTCCCTATAAAAGTTCATAAAGTTTACAAACTTTTTATTCATTACCTATATACAACTCGGCCACAAAGCGTGATTCATGAGATACTGGTGTTAAATTTATATATCCGGACACGATTCGCCCCGCCTCTATTAGTAAGGGATGTACGTCTCTATTCTTCTCCACCGATTGCATAATTTCTCCCGCTTTAGGAGAAAAGCGAATATTAAAAACACCCTCAACACTCTCTTGTAAATAACGCTGCAAAGCGATTGAAACGATTCCCATGTTATAACGCAGATTTATCTCGACACAAGGCTGTATGCCGAATTCTCCTGACTCGTCCTCGTATATCATCATATCCACTCCCATGTATCCCACGTATTTTCCGTGAAACACCGTCGTCACTACCTTTTCCAACTGTTCACGGATTTCACGTAGAAATCCCGTTCCCGTATATTTTGCAATTATCCCTTCCAAACTAGAATTCGACGCCACCGTATTCCCCTCGTATTCCCCCCGTCGACTTGTTTGAAAAACAGAATACCCAAGAAAATTCAGGTGAAATAAACGATCCATTTCAAACTCCATGGCAAAATCCAGCACCCGATTCAATCTTTTTTCCACCATCACGTACCCTTGTTTACGCAAGATACCGGATAAAACTTCCTCTTCTTTACACGTAATCTCTCCTTTCGGGATAAAAAGAACACCTTTACCGGAAGAGGACCAAGGAGCTTTCACCACGATATTTTCCTTTTCTGACAATAACCTAATTTCTGCCAACGTGTTACACTCACTAGGAATAATATCTTTCCCTAGACAGGGAATAGCCTGTACCATCTCTGTCAAACAAGTAGCAGCCATTCGCCTGCTATATAAATCCCTCCGTTCATCACTCCACGTTGACATTACACTCTCCTTAAACTGCTCGTTACAACGACTTTTCAAATCTTTCAACAAATTGTGAACCCGGGGACTCCATCCCCAAGGCTTTAACTCGCTAAAAGAAAGTAATTGAGCTTTTTCCCAGGTCACCGGTTTACAATCCAGACCAAAAACTTCCTCTCGACTTTTCATAAAGTCGAAGTCTGGCATCTTCGTAACCAACACATAATCCCCTTTTCCGGCCAAATATGCAGATAAAAACGCCAGATCACCGGCCATAACGGAAATATTCGTCTTTGGCGTGTAACCATTTGTTCCATTGGCTATTGAAATTTCATTATCCGGATTAAACAGATATAAATCTTGCATGAATGTTAAATTTTAGAGCAAAAGTAACACTTTTGGCTTAAATTTTGTATTACATATAAAAGTTTAAATAAATGAGGAGAAGAATGACTATCCACAATTTATACAGATTTTAAACTAATAACAACAAGTTTCATTTATTTTGCAAAAAGTGAAACATTCATTTCGGGATAACCGTAGGATATATCGTGTAAACTTGATAATGATTGAAAAATTAAAACTTTAAATAAATAGATGAGATGATTTTACAACTAGCTTTCGTTTTAACAGCAATCATCATCGGAGCGCGTCTAGGTGGTATCGGACTGGGTGTCATGGGAGGTATTGGATTGGGAATTCTGACATTCGTGTTCGGACTGCAACCAACGGCCCCACCTATTGATGTAATGCTTATGATCGTGGCGGTTATTTCTGCGGCTGCATGCATGCAGGCTGCCGGAGGATTGGACCTTATGGTTAAGGTGGCCGAACGCTTATTAAGAAAGAACCCGGCACACGTCACAATTCTAAGCCCGTTAGTAACTTACGCATTCACGTTTATCGCCGGTACCGGCCACGTTGCCTATTCCGTACTTCCGGTAATCGCTGAAGTTGCCACGGAAACCAAAATTCGCCCGGAACGTCCCCTAGGAATTGCCGTGATCGCTTCCCAACAAGCCATTACCGCCAGTCCAATTTCTGCCGCCACGGTAGCATTACTGGGCTTGTTAGCTGGTTTTGACATTAGTTTGTTTGACATTCTGAAGATCACGATTCCCGCCACGCTAATCGGTGTACTCGTCGGAGCCTTCTTCTCTATGAAAGTCGGGAAAGAACTTGTTGATGACCCGGAATATCAAAAACGTTTGAAAGAAGGTGTTTTCAATGACAAAAAATACGAATTGAAAGACGTTTCCAACCAGAGAAGAGCAAGTCTGTCTGTTTTTGTTTTCATTATCGCCACGGTATTCATCGTACTATTCGGTTCGTTTGATACCATGCGTCCTTCATTCATGATCAATGGCGAACAAGTATTATTAGATATGCCATCTATCATTGAAATATTAATGTTATCCGCGGCAGCTATCATATTATTAGTAACTCGTACAGACGGGTTAAAAGCCGCACAAGGTTCAGTCTTCGGAGCTGGTATGCAAGCAGTAGTAGCTATCTTCGGAATCGCCTGGATGGGAGATACTTTCTTGCAAGGCAATATGGCAGAATTAAAATCTTCTATCGAAGAAGTCGTGAGACAAATGCCCTGGTTGTTTGGTATAGCCCTGTTCGTGATGTCTATCCTCTTATACAGCCAAGCAGCAACCGTTCGGGCGCTCATGCCTCTCGGTATAGCCCTAGGAATATCGCCTTATATGCTGATCGCCATGTTCCCGGCCGTCAACGGGTATTTCTTTATCCCAAACTACCCCACCGTGGTAGCGGCCATTAACTTCGACCGAACGGGAACAACTCGAATCGGCAAATACGTGTTGAACCACTCGTTCATGATGCCCGGACTTGTCGCGACCATCGTGGCCGTCGGACTTGGACTGCTCTTTATACAGATTTTTTAAATACTCTAATTATAAGTAAATTTTAAATTACAGGTTATGAAAATGTTTAAGAATTTAAGTTTGCTGGTAGCCTTAGTGCTATTCTCTGTTGCGACCACGTTCGCACAAAAGTTGCCTAACATCCATATTCTGGCAACAGGAGGTACGATCGCCGGAACCGGAGCTTCTTCAACCGGAACCAATTACACGGCCGGACAGGTAGCCATCGGTACTCTTTTATCTGCTGTACCGGAAATTCAGAAAATAGCCAATGTAACCGGAGAACAAATCGTTAAGATCGGTTCACAGGATATGACGGATGACGTGTGGTTGACACTTGCCAAAACAATCAACAAATTACTGGCAAGAAAAGACATTGATGGAATCGTGATCACCCACGGAACCGACACGATGGAAGAAACCGCTTATTTCTTGAATCTTGTTGTAAAAAGTAACAAACCGGTTGTACTTGTAGGTGCAATGCGTCCCTCTACCGCTCTTAGCGCTGACGGCCCGTTAAACTTATACAATGCAGTGGTTGTTGCAGGAGCAAAAGAATCCATAGGTAAAGGAGTTTTAGTTTCCATGAATGGTATTATTCTCGGGGCTCACAGTGTTTTAAAAATGAACACGATTGATGTTCAAACTTTCCAAGCACCGAATTCAGGAGCCCTTGGCTATGTCTACAACGGCAAAGTATTCTACAATCAATCCCCGTTAAAAAAACACACCAGCCAATCCATATTTGATGTAACGAATTTGAACTCTCTTCCGAAAGTGGGTATCGTGTACAGCTATTCAAACATGGAAGGTGACGTTGTTAAAATGATGGCTAATAGTGGTTATAAAGGAATTATTCACGCCGGATTAGGTAACGGAAACATTCACAAAAACGTGTTCCCGGAATTAATCAATGCACGTAACAAAGGAATCCTTATTGTTCGTTCCACCCGTGTACCGACAGGGCCTACCACGCTTGACGCAGAAGTAGATGACAATCAATACAAATTCATCGCTTCTCAAGAATTGAACCCTCAAAAATCAAGAATCCTCTTGATGTTAGCTTTGACTAAGACTAACGATTGGAAACAGATCCAACAATATTTCAACGAATATTAATTCATAAAAGCACCCAAGTCCTTTAAAGCAGGACTTGGTGCTTTACTCATTGGTAATTCTAGTTATTAGAACTAGAAATTATATTTTTATCAAAACGCCGAATATGAAAAAATTAGCTTTATTAATACTTGTTATGGGGTGCGCAGCAGGCGCTTTCGCGCAAAATGCCACGAACGAAAAGACTCTTTTCGAACGAGTAACCCAAATAGAGAAAAAAATGGACTGGTTCAACTTCTATTTGAATATGCAAGGTTCTTTTGATGCCAGTTTCAACTATGACCAAAGCGGACTAAGCGAGGCTGCATTCAAGATGCGTCAATTCCGTATTGAAGCAAAAGGTAACATCACCCCTTGGTTGTCCTATCGCTGGAGACAACGTCTGAACCGCGGGAACAACGGGGGCAACAACATTGATAATATGCCTACCTCCATTGATATTGCAGGTATCGGGGTAAAATTAAACGACCAATTTTCATTCTTTGCCGGAAAACAATGTGCCGCATACGGTGGTATCGAATTTGACTTGAACCCGATCGAAATCTATGAATATAGCGATATGATCGAGAACATGAGCAACTTCATGACCGGTTTGAATATCGCTTATCAAATCTGCGACAACCATCAACTTCAATTCCAAATCTTGGATAGCCGTAACGGTTCTCAAGAGGAAACGTATGGTCCCGGTTTTGAAAAAAGCCGTGCCCCACTCTTGTACACGTTGAACTGGAATGGTAACTTATTCGATGGAATCTATAAAACTCGTTGGTCAGCATCCGTGATGTCCGAAACAAAAGATAAGCAAATGTACTATTATGCTTTAGGTAATGATTTCACATTCTCTAAAAAAGTAAATATGTTTGTAGACTTCATGTATTCTGACGAACAAATCGACCGGAAAGGTATCATTACCGGGATTGTAGGGAATGAAGATGGCCATAACGCTCTTGATGCAGAATACCTGTCCGTGGTGACAAAAGTAAACTACCGTTTCCAACCGAAATGGAATGCTTTCGTGAAGGGAATGTATGAAACGGCCTCCGTGTCAAAAACACGTGGTGATATCGAAAAAGGTAACTATCGTACCTCTTACGGTTACTTGGCAGGTATCGAGTACTACCCTTTAGAAGACAGCAACTTGCATTTCTTCTGTACATTCGTGGGACGTTCTTACAAATTCACGGACCGTGCCGCCCAAAAAGGATACAACACGCAAAGATTGGAAGTAGGATTTATTTACCAATTACCGATGTTCTAACTATCAATAAATTAGACAAATCAAGAGAGGGAATATCTTTAAGTATTCCCTCTCTTGATTTAACCTATTTTATTTTGAACTTGTTTTAACGAATGTTATTTTTGCACTACAAATAAAGCAAAAATTTACGGTCTAAATTTATAAACAAAACTATTACTATGAAAAGAACTAATCTACTCACTATTCTAGTGTTAAGCGGAAGCATTATTTTTTCTGGATGTGCCTCTATGAGTAACACGGGAAAAGGCGCTGCTATCGGAGCTGGCGGTGGAGCCGCGCTTGGAGCCGGCATCGGAGCATTGATCGGTAAAGGCAAGGGAGCCGCCATCGGAGCCGCCGTAGGTGGTGCGGTTGGAGCCGGAACCGGAGCTTTGATCGGCAAAAAGATGGACAAACAGAAAAAAGAACTGGAAGCCATCGAAGGAGCTCAAGTAGAAACTGTTACAGATGCCAACGACCTGCAAGCCATTAAAGTGACTTTTGACAACGGTATATTATTCGCCACGAACTCCAGTCAATTAAGCGCGTCTTCCAGAGATGCCTTGACGAAATTTGCCACGTCATTAAAGAACTCTCCGGAAACGGACATCACGATCTACGGTCACACGGACAACACCGGAACCCGCACCGTGAATGAAAGAATCTCCAAAGAACGCGCGGAAGCTGTTGCCAACTTCTTGGTTGGAAACGGGATTGCTCGTAACAGAATCACCACGGAAGGACTCGCATTCGATCAACCGGTAGCCGACAACAGTACAGCAGAAGGACGTGCCAAAAACCGTCGTGTAGAAGTATACATCACGGCAAGCGCAAACATGATCAAACAAGCAGAAGAAGGTACCTTGAAATAAGATACAATCACAAGTAACCACTAAAAGCTGGAAGACTGTTTTCGAACGATCTCCAGCTTTTAGTTTTTTTTAATTCAATAACAATGATGAAAAAGAAACTATCACTAATCACGCTATTAGCACTATCGGTACAGGGTCTGTTTGCCCAAGGCCTGTTATCCCACCTAAACGACACGACAAACAAACGCTCCCTTTTCGAAAGAGTGACCAACATTGAAAAAAAGAATAATCTTTTCAATTTGAAACTACATATGCAAGCCACGTTCAACGGTGCATTTACCGATGGGACATTCAAGCAGGCCGCTTTCAAAATGAACCAACTCCGTTTGGAAGCCCGCGGGGACATCAATGACTGGCTTTCTTATCGCTGGCGTCAACGCTTGAACAGCAGCAACACGCCTCACGCGCTGGATAACCTCCCCTCCTCCATCGATTATGCCATGCTCTCCGTACGTTTGACCGACAAGCTCGTCACCTCCATCGGTAAACAGGCGGCAGCATACGGTGGTTTCGAGTACGATTTGGACCCGATTGAAATCTACCAATACAGTGATATGATCGATTATATGCTCTTCGATTTCATGACCGGAATCACGTTCTCCTATCAAATCACCCCTACTCAAGAAATAGCCTTACAAGCCGTGAACAGCCGGACAGCTTCCATGGATGATATTTACGGGCAACTCCCGGGAGACGTGGAAGAAAGCCGTGCTCCTCTCGCTTACACGGCCAACTGGAACGGCAACTTCTTCAACGACAAGTTAAAAACCCGCTGGTCATACTCCTTACTTAGTCTGACAAAAGGGTATAACAATCACTTTTATGCCATCGGTAACGAACTGGATTTAGGAAAGTTCAACATGTACCTCGATTTCTACCTTTCCGATGAAGAACTCGACAACCGAGGCATCATTTCAAGCCTCTACCGTCTTCAAGGGGATGCCGATTGTATCAAAAACGCCCGTTACGAATCTTGGGTCACCAAATTAAACTACCGATTCCAACCCAAGTGGAATATTTTCGTGAAAGGAATGTACGAGAATGCCTCTATTTACAAACATATCGATCAATTAGAAAAAGGGAAATACCGGACAGCTTACGGGTATTTCGGTGGAATCGAATACTATCCAACAATGGAAAACCTACATTTCTTCGCATCGTACATCGGGCGTTCTTATCGATTCACGGGTAAGGCCAAAGCATTGGGAGCCGAAAACTACTCCACCTCAACTTTATCTATCGGGTTAATCTACCACATCCCGTTATTTTAGATTTACAAAATAAATAAGGGCAACCTTTAGAAGGTTGCCCTCTTCCCTGTCTCGGCACCCCCGACACAGAAAAAAACAACACACACATGAATATCAATAGCTTCTTCTTCCCACTCTCGCGTTCAAGAAAAAGCATTTACTAACCCTCCTTTTTCGAGGATTTTCTGAAACTCCGCGTCAACATAAGGGAGCTTGTACGCCCTCTCGTTCAAATATAACAGATGATTTTCATCATCTATCGTCAGTTGTTCCCCTGACGTGTAAGCATCCACCACAGCCCAATCAACAAGAATTCGTAACCCATGGTTAATAGCCATACGATAAAAATCCCGATTCACCGACTTCGCGATCACCAATTTCACCCCCACGGCCACCAATCCCGTCGCCGCGTGTTTCACGAGTTGACCACACCCGAAATTCTCCCCGGCAATAATAATATCTCCCGGTTTCACGTCGCAAGTAAAATTCGGGTCCAATCCTTTAAACAAATAAGGTTTAATCTCCTCCACCTGTTCAAGCGTTAATCGACAGGTCAATTTTTCCGAGAAAATCTGGTTACTCGATATATTGTCTATATCCCCGTAATTCCACACCCCGTTACTCTTGCGGTAATCATATTCTCCCAGCACGACAGGTTCAACCCGGGGAATGTTATACTTATACTGCGTTCCCTCGAAATGAATCATCGGGGTCAATTCCCCTCGCAAAGCAGTCATGGCCACGGTTGCCGGGGAAGCGATATATTTCTCAACACCGGAGTGATTCGTCCCCCCGATGTACTGGCTATTGGCGGTAGAGATAAAACGGCTATTCCCGACAGACGCCACGCGTCCCACTCCCAAGCAAGGTCCGCAACTGGAGCCGAGAACCATCGCCCCTGACTGTGCGATCTTATCAATAATACCCTCTTCAACCGCCCGTAAATATATATCCCTGGAAGCCGGAACCACGAATAATTGGAACCCGTTAGCAATATGTTTACCTTCCAAGATCATGGAAACCAAGCGTAAATCCTCCAATCGTCCCGAAGCGCAGGCCCCGATGAGCCCTTGCTGTATTTTCAGCCCGACAAGCTCCTCCACTCCTTGGAGAACATTATTGCCAGTGTCATACACCATCGGAAAGACATTGGCCAGATCAATCTCTATAAACCGGGAATAAACAGCCTCTTCGTCCGCCCAAACGCCCCGCACCGCCGGCTCGTTAAAATAGTCAGCCAACCGGTCGTCCGGAGGGAAAGCAGAACTGACCACTCCCATTTCCGTGGAAATATTGGCTATCGTCATTCGATCATCGATGGACAACGAGGCAACCCCTTCCCCGTGATACTCGATCGCCAACCCGTTCACGTCCAGCTTACTCAATATACCCTTGATCCATAAAGCCAAATCTTTAGCGAACACCCCTTCCGGCAGACGGTTCTTTAAAACGATCTTCACGGTTTCAGGCACCCGGAACCACATTTTTCCCGTTTTCCATAACACAGCCGTCTCTGTTTTATTAATCCCCATGGCTAACGTGTTAAAGGCTCCCGCCGTGGCGGTATGCGAATCGCTCCCAACAACCAACATTCCCGGACGTACCAACTCGGAAATAATCTGGTGACCGATCCCGCGGTCACAGTCATAGAAATGCTCTATCCCTTGCTCTTCCACGAAATCCCGTATCGAATTATATTCCAACGATAACTCGTTGATTACTCCCGACACCTTCCCGTCCAGCACGATCACCAGCTGGGAAGGATTGTACACCCGGGTTCCATGAATTCGTTCAAACAAAAACCTAACCCGTGCCGAATTATCGTGACTCATCACGTAATCCGGTTCACGGACCACGATACTCCCACGTTCGGCATTTAATATCTTCTCTACAAATGTTCGCATATATTGAATTTAGAATCTAGAAGTCAAAATTTAGGATGAACATCGCACCCTGAATCTCACGTTCTAAACTTTACATTGCACTTTATCTAAAACAGCTTTTATCTTCTCCACGTCACTATAATACTGCTCGTATTCCGGTAGTCCCGGAACCCCACCCATAAACACGTTCGGGTTACGGAATTCCATTTCACTATCCCGACCGCTTTTCCCGCTCAAGTGAATGGCATCCACCCCCGCTTCTATTAACATGCCGGCATTCGCGGCGTTCACGCCACTTCCCGCCATAATTTGCACGCGTCCCCCCGCCTGCTTCACCAAGGCTTTAATCCGCTCCATTCCCTCGTTTACCGTGTTGCGTCCTCCCGATGTCAAAACCCGGTAACACCCGGCCTCTATAATCCCCTCCAAAGCCTCTTCCATATCTCGGGTCATATCTATCGCCCGGTGAAACGTTACTTTTAAAGGAGCCGCCAACTCGACCAATTCCCGCGTACGTCGCACGTCAACCGAACCGTCAGCGTTCAATATTCCCAACACGACTCCATCCGCCCGGCACGCTTTGACAAACCGGATATCCTCCTTCATCATCTCGAACTCCAGGTCGGAATAAAGAAAATCACCCCCTCTAGGGCGAATCATCACGTAAAGTTGTATGGACAACTTTTCCCGGGCCATACGAATCATGGCCGCGGAAGGGGTTGTCCCCCCATCATACATTCCGGAGCACAATTCTACCCGGGACGCTCCCGCCAACTGGGCATTCAAGCACGATTCCAAAGAAAAAGTACATATTTCGACATCAATATTATTCTTCATTCCACTCTGTCAATTTATTAATTCGCTTTACGAATATAACAAAATTATTGACAAACTTCAAATAAAAAATTAGGATAAAATGCACCTTGGCCCTCAAGTTATTTCTAACTTACATACATTCAACAGAGTACCTCATGTCAAAAAAGAATCGCGGGAGAAACAATGATTCTTAGCCTGTATTGCCTTATTATGATCCATTATTGGAACATACGGGGGCGCTCTTGAAACGTATTCATTATTTAACGTTTCCCCCACCTGTTCCCCACCTGTGTTATAGTGGTGGAGAACAGGTGAAGAAGTGGTGAGAGAGTGGTGGAGAAGAAAGAGGTTAAGTGAGATTATTTCGTTTCTCAAGACCCGTGGGGCCTAAGAGAGAATGAAAGAAGGGTGAATTTACGATATGTTAAATGAATTCAGACTTGTTGACGAGAATAAATTAACATTTAATATATAATATATGTGATTTACAATTAATAAACATAAAAATGACAACGGGGATATTTTGATTTTGCATGACAATATTGTTATACAGGCTTTCACGTACGAGAGAAACAAAGACTATCGTGACACATGTATAGAAAACACAAAGTACGACGAAACCGGGAAAGATTTAATGATGGAGGCTTGAACGCCCCCAAACCATAATTATATATAGAAATCCATCCCGAAGAGTTTCTCGAAATACCTCTTCACGATCGTTTTCACTTCCGCCACGGGAACCTCTGCCCCCACCTCTTTCGCGATAGAAGTTACCCCCTTATCCACGAAGCCGCACGGGTTGATATAATTAAAATAATTCAAATCCGTATTCACGTTCAGCGCAAAACCGTGCATTGTCACGTAACGGGAACATTTAATCCCGATCGCACATATCTTGCGAGCCCGAGGCGTGTGGGCATCCAACCATACCCCCGTGGCTCCTTCCAACCGTTCCCCGGTAATCCCGAACTCCCCCACGGTACGGATAACCACCTCCTCCAACAGATCCACGTACTCCTTCACCCCCACCCCGAAATTAGCCATGTCAATAATCGGATACACGACCAGTTGCCCGGGGCCGTGATACGTGATATCCCCACCCCGGTTTACTTTCACGAATTCGGCATGAGCCGCCTGCAACTGAATGGCACTAACCAGCATATTCGCCTCGTTCCCGCTCTTCCCTAGCGTGTACACGTGATTATGCTCCACGAAAATCATGCAATTCCCCGTTTCCTCTCCCCTTAACTTCGCGGCAATAATCTCGTTATGCAGCTCTTCCTGCTGCCGCCACACGGGCACGTAGCTCGCAACTCCCAGATCAATTAATCGTGTACGTTTCATAACTTATCTCACATGCTTTTCGGCGTGATAACTGGAGCGAACCAATGGGCCACTCTCCACGTAACGGAACCCTTTTTCCAACCCAATACGCTCATATTCCTTGAAGGTATCCGGTGTCACGTACTCTTTTACTTCAAGATTCGCCTCGGACGGTTGCAGGTACTGACCGATAGTCATTACTTTACACCCAACTGCCAGCAAATCATCCATCGTCTGAAGAATTTGTTCACGAGTCTCCCCTAATCCCAGCATAATACCGGATTTGGAAACAATACCCGATTCCGAAACCTGACGAATCACTTGTAAAGAAATATCATATTTTGCCCGGCTACGTACGCCATCCGACAATTCTCTCACCGTCTCTAGATTATGAGAAATCACTTCTGGACGAGCATCAATCACCTGTTGCACGAGTTCCTGCCTTCCCTGGAAATCCGGAATCAGTACTTCCATTGTCGTTTGGGGATTCTCTCGTTTCACCGCCTCGATCACTTTCACCCAATGAGCCGCCCCCAAATCAGCCAGATCATCCCGATCCACGGAAGTTATCACGGCGTGTTTCAAACCGAGCAACTTCACGGAGTTAGCTATATTTTCCGGTTCTGCCGGGTCCAATGGAGCCGGACGCCCCGTTTTCACGTTACAAAACTTACACGAACGAGTACATACATCCCCGCCGATCATAAACGTTGCAGTTCTGTTTCCCCAACATTCGCCTTGATTGGGACACATACCACTGGTACATATCGTATGTAGATTATGTTTTCTGACTATATTTAAAACTTCCGTGGAACTCTGTCCTTTCGGTAATTTAATTTTCAACCATTCCGGTTTTCGCCTGCTATTACAACACGTCATACTCTCTTTTTTTTAATCGTACGCAAATATACGACGAAGTTTTTAAATACATACTGATATTTCTGATCTTTCAGGTTGTTAAATTCCCGGAAACACCTCTTTTTTTTAACTATATGCAAATAACAGAAAATGCGTTAAATAAACTTGGAAAACTTGCATTCATTGGGATTATACCCTACATTTGTTTGCAATAATTCAAAACCAATTTCGTAATGTACAGAGCAGAAATACACACAGAAAAAGGTGTTATGAAGGTTCTTTTCTTCGAAAAAGATGCGCCGAATACCGTTGCCAATTTTGTAAAACTAGCCAGAGAAGGCTTTTATGACGGATTAACGTTTCATCGGGTCATCCCGGATTTCGTAATCCAAGGCGGTTGCCCTAGAGGCGACGGAACAGGAGGACCGGGTTACACCATCAAATGTGAGTTAAACGGGGATAACCAGTACCATGACCGGGGAGTATTATCCATGGCTCATGCCGGACGGGATACCGGGGGATCTCAATTCTTTATTTGTCATAACCGTAGAAACACGGCTCACTTGGACAGACGCCACACGTGTTTCGGGCAAGTTTACGAGGGATTGGAAGTAATTGATGCCATCCGTCAGGGAGACGAAATTATTAAAATCGTCATCACGGAGGAAAATGAATAAGCCTGTGTTCTTAGTTGTTTAAATAATTCAGAAAAGCCGAAGTGTTAACACAACAACTTCGGCTTTTCACTTGTATCTTGTTTATCTTACTTTGCAAAAAGAGCAGCCAACGCGATAGAATTCAACTTCGCATCCACACTGTCACCCCTGGAAGACAACACGCTCGGGGCAGTTGCACCCACAAGGATAGCACCTTGACGAGCGTTAGCCAATTTCGTGTTCGTTTTGTAGAACACGTTACCAGATTCAATATTCGGGAATACCAAGCAGTCCGCATCTCCCGCTACCGGAGACTTGATTTTTTTGATCTCGGCAGCTTCCTTATCGATAGCCACGTCAAGAGCCAATGGTCCGTCGATGTCGATATTACCTAACTGACCTCTCTCTCCCATCTTGGCAAGAATAGCGGCATCCGTGGTAGATTCCACTTTCGGAAGAACTTGTTCCGTGGCAGAAATCATGGCCACCTTCGGACGTTGAACACCGAGAGCGTTGGCAATCTGGGTAACATACTTCACGATAGCCATTTTTTGGCTGAAATCCGGGGCCGGGATAATAGCGGCATCACTGAACACCAACAACTTGTGGTAATTCGGGCACTCCATCACAACCACGTGAGATAACGTGGCCTTCGGGGGCAATAAACCGCAATCCTTGTTCAAGATAGCACGCATATATTTGTCGGTACTAACCAAACCTTTCATGATAAAGTCAGCTTCCTTGTCACGTACCATTTGTACCGCTTTGGCAGCTGCTTTCGTATCCACCGGCTCGTGTACAATTTTAAAACGAGAGATATCAAAACCATGCTCCGCGCACACTTTCTTGATTTCGTTCTCGTCACCACACAAAGTGGCTTCAACAATACCCATTTCAACTGCTTTATTCACAGCTTCAATAGAGTGACTGTCGTTAGCATAAGCTACAACCAAACGCTTTTTTTGGGTATTCCCCTTCAATAACTCATAGATGTCATCAATTTTCTGTATTGCCATGGCAAACTTATTTTTTTACTTAATTAGTGATTTATGTTTTAAATTTGGAAGCAAAAATAAAGCTTTTTGATGAAAATAGAAACAAAAAGGTGCTTTTTGATTTTAGATTCTAATCACTTCGTTTATTCTTAATTTTAAATTACTTTTGTCTTCCGAATAAAAAAGCAGAAATCACGTGTCGTTAAAAAAAAATATAATAGCACTTTATTTGATCAAGGTTTCCAAATGGTTTACCCTGGTGATGCCGATCATCGTGCTATTTTACAAGGAATGCGGGCTGGATTTGGCTGATATATTCATCTTGAAGAGCGTCTATTCCATCGCCATGGTGTCGCTGGAAATACCGACGGGCTACCTGGCCGACGTATGGGGACGCAGGAATTGCCTAATTGCGGGATGCATATTTTGCTTTCTGGGATTCACCAATTACTCGATCTCCGACACGTTCACGGCATTCTTCCTCTCGGAAATATTGCTTGGATTCGGCCAAAGTCTGGTGTCCGGGGCTGATTCCGCCCTACTCTACGATACCATGCTACGCTATAAAAAAGAGGATGAGTACTTGAAATACGAGGGAAGAGTTACCATGGTCGGGAATTTTTCGGAAGCTTTTGCCGGGATATTCAGCGGGTTGTTAGCAGTTTATTCCCTTCGGCTTCCTTTCTATGTGCAAAGCGGGATTGCTTTTATCGGCATCCCGGCAGCCGTAGCCCTGACCGAACATGCCGCCAAGACAAGAATTAAAAACTCGTTTGCCAATATCGTGCAAATCATTCAATACTCACTTTTCACGAACAAGGAACTGTGTTACAACATCATGTTCTCCGGCGTGATCGGGGCTGCCACACTCACCATGGCTTGGTTTGTTCAACCCCTGTTGATTGAACTGGATACCCCAACCTCATGGTTCGGAATTATCTGGACAATTCTAAATCTCACCGTGGGGATCTCGGCCTTATACTCCGACAAACTGGATCAACGTCTGGGAAGTCTGCGGATGTACACGTTAATCCTGTTCTTCATCGTGGGGGGATATATTGCAGTGGCCTTCAATATTTCTTATATTGGCTTGGTATGCCTGTTCTTCTTTTACATCGTGAGAGGATTCGCCACACCGATATTAAAAGGATACATTAACCAAATCACCTTCTCCGAAATGCGAGCAACCGTACTTTCCATCCGCAACTTCATTATTCGGCTTATGTTCGCAGCCATGGCCCCGCTTGTCGGCTGGCTCCACGACTTATACTCCCTTTCTGTCGCCCTGCAAGCCACGGCCGCTATCGTTTTTGTACCCGGGTTACTGTTCTTAATCCTGCAATGGCGCTACAAACCGAAAGAACCTTCTTTATAAAATAATAATCCCCTAAAGTTTGTTTTGTCTATTTAAATACATATATTTGTAACCTAAAGGTTACTTTATGAAACCTAAAAGTATCTCAATACAACTTTAAAACAATAACAATCATGGAAAATTCAAGAATTGAAGAAGTTGAAATTGAAAGATTTAATTCACTTCGCCTTCGTGCTATCAGCTTTGCCGTTTGGTTTCTTGGCTTGATTTTAATACAACTCCCGCTCAATAATCTCGTGTTGGCCACGATAGGGATCATCTCCGCATTATTCTGTTTATCATTCATTTACGCCACGTTCAAAACAACAAACGTGTTCAAAAAGATCAAAAAAGATTCCACGCTGAATCAAGCCTTAATGAACGAAATGTATTTAAGTTTTGATTATAAAGCCGTATGCACGGGATTTTACTCGACCATGTTTTTTGTAATGCTTCTATTCATCGTGAGCAACTTTATGGAGATTCCCGGAAAAATCATATGCATGTCCGTCATTTACATCCAAGTTGTTTCAACCGATTTACGAAGATTATTCCTGTATAAACAATAACGAGTATGCCAAGCCAAGAATTAAACAATAAAATAAAGATTCATAGGGTAATCAAGAATATCAGTCAGGAAGAACTGGCGATTGCTATCGGGGTTACCCGCAAGACTATTAACACCATAGAAACCGGAAAATACATCCCTTCTACCGTGATTGCCTTAAAGATTGCCCGATATTTTCAAACCACAGTAGAAGATATCTTTGAACTCAACGACAATAAACCAGCCTGAACGCTCCCCAACTTCATTATTCGATTCGAAGAACGACTCTATAACTCAAAAAAATCCCCCAAAAACAAAGGTACCCGGAACAACCCGGACACCCTCTTTTTTTGATAATGCAAAAAATGACTTATAAAAACATCCTAACCACACAAAGGAATGAATGAAGCCAAATACAGATAACATGCCATCGGCTGAAAAGAAACAGGCATTTACAACACAATATCCCGATAACACATACCTTCTTCAGCAAGATGAAACAGTCATTCTCTCATTACCAGATTCTTTTCCCTGAAATTGAAGGTGGAACAGCATGATCTGACACCCCCCGCTTGTAATTGGGACGCCCACTCATCACGAAATGCAAATCCATTCCTTCTTTAAGATCATCATAAGTGATGTATGACTTATCGTACTTCTTACCATTCAAATAAACCTCCTTCACGTATACATTTTTCTTGGACCAATTCTTGGTTGTCACCCGAATATGCTTGCCATTACTCATTTGCATATCCACGGCAGCCAATCCCGGTGAACCCAAGTTATAAATATTACTTGACGGAGCTGTGGGGTAAAAACCCATCGTGTTGAATATATACCAGGCCGACATCTGCCCGCAATCGTCATTCCCACTCAATGCATCCGGTGTGTTCCCGTAAAAAGTATCCATGATATAGCGTAACTTTTCCTGACATTTCCACGGTTGTTTCAGGTAATTGTAAAAATACAATATCTGATGACAAGGTTCATTACCATGCCAATATGCCCCAATACGCCCTTGAATATCATGGGCCCCCGGAATATCATCGGCCATCTTGGTCACGAACATAGAATCCAACCTCTCCAGCAACAAACTTTCACCCGCTTCATTGATATATCCCTGAATATCATGAGGTACATACCAGGTATATTGTAAAGTAAAACCTTCTGTAATATCCCCCCAACCACGCACGGAACCCGGTCCCTGATACGCGATCGGAGAGAAAGGTGTACGCCAGTTCCCCTGACTATCCCGCCCACGCATATACTTGGTTTCCGGGTCTATCAAATTCTTATATGACAACGCACGTTTCATAAAGAAGCGATAATCTTCCGTTTTCCCCAACTTCTCGGCAACCCGGGCGATACAATAATCATCATAAGCATATTCCAAGCTCTTGGATACCGATTCTTTCTCCTTATCAAAAGGAACCCATCCCAATTTCGTGTATTCCGGCAGACAATCATAGTGCAGGTTTGTGGCAGTCGTTTTCATGGCCTCGTAAGCCCGCTCGTAATCAAATCCTTTCACATCTTTCATGATGGCGTCGGCAATCACGGACACGGCATGATAACCGATCATACACCACGTCTCGTTCCCGTAAAAAGACCAAATAGGCAACATGTGTTCCACACTTTTATCATAGTGTACTAGCATGGAATTGATAATATCCGCATTTATCTCCCGTTGCACTAAATGAAACAAGGGATGTAAAGCCCTGTACGTATCCCACAAAGAGAATACCGTATAATTCGTGAAACCTTCCGCCTGTCCGATATTCTTATCCAACTCCCGGAAACGCCCGTCGGCATCTTGGAAAATAAAGGGATGCAAGAAAGCATGATAAACAGAAGTATAAAAAGTCTCTTTTTGTTGTTGTGTTCCTTCTATCACGAACTTTGACAACTGTTCTTCCCACAACTTCTCCCCTTCCGCCTTCAAAGAAGCGAAATCCTTTCCTTCCAGTTCCTGCATATTGTTCGCGGCCCCCTCCGTGCTAACAGCAGAAATAGCTACTTTCACGGTAATCATTTCGCCTTCCCGGGTCGGAAAACGCATCCAAAAACGTAAATCCTTTCCCCAAGCCTCCAAATGACTACGGAAACGTTTCGTGTTATAGATCACTGGTATCGTATCCTGCATGATTCCAAAATCCTCGAACGGCCGGGAAAATACTGCCGTGAAATACACGTGACGTTCCGGTCCCCAACCTTTCACCAACTTATACCCGGTCAACGTGGAATCATTTTCTACCCGAAGATTACTCCACGGACAACTTTGCCAAAGCGTGTGATTCAAATCCAGCAAGACAAAAGAGCTATCGGAGGCCGGATAAGTGAATCGTAAAATACCACTCCGTATACCAGAGGTCATTTCGGCCTTCACCCTGTAATCCAACAAATCTACCCCGTAATAATTCGGGGAAGTCCATTCCCGATCATGACTATAACGGGAACGATAACCGGAATCTGGTTTCTCGTGTGTTCCGGGAGTAAAATGAATCTTACCCGTACCCGGCATAAAAAGAAAATCTCCCAAATCCGGAATTCCCGTACCACTCAAATGCGTTAAACTAAAACCAAGTAAGGTTGCGTGATCATACTTATACCCTGCCGCAGCATCATAATAATCAAAATCCGTGTCAGGACTAATCTGAATTCCACCGAAAGGAATTTGTGAACCGGGATAAATATTTCCGTACCCGGAAGTACCAACCAACGGCCGCACGTACGAGATTAACGGCTGTTCCTGAGCATACACAAATTTACATGCCAGTAAAGCTAAAACAATAATGATATGTCTCATCAATTCAATATTTATTATAACAATTTATTCTTCCGATGTCCTTGGACTATTTTCCTCCCTCAATCACATCTTGATGAAATGCATCTAACATTTCAAATTTAACAACATCACTATCACATGCCATTATCGGTATATATAAAAATCAAACGTCCGGGTTTACACTAATTTGATATAAATCCAGACGTTTTTTGAATCTATTATTTTACACTATTCAATATTGTTTCAATCTCTTCTTTTTCAGAAGGACGAGTCGCAAAAGCCGTAATAATTTTAAAATCCCTGTCGATCAAAATAAAACGAGGAATAGAAGCCAGATCCCAAGACTCCTGCAAAGCATAAGGATCAGCCAAATATTCCTTAATACGAGGAGGAATCCCTTCCTTTTCTAATTTCTCTTTCCAACGTTTCACCTCCAAATCAATAGATATTCCAACAAATTGAATCCCGGGATATTTTTCACTCAATTCTTGAAAACGAGGCATCTGAGCCAAACAAGGTAAACACCAAGTAGCCCATATATCCACGAACAACGGTTTTCCCTTCAGATCACTTAATTTCAATTCATTCCCGTCAATATCTTTCAAAAGGATATCCGGAGCCAAACGACCTTCCATCAAAATCGCTCTTCTTTGTAACTTAGCTGAAAATGCTTGTTTTAAATCCTTGTTTTGGATTTTCCGCGTGAAATCTTTATACAATTTATAGTCTGCCTTCTTCAGTCCACAGTCCAATAAACTCGCATTCTCCTGTACTTTCATCAATTCCAAAAATGTCACCGATTGTGGAAACTCAAATACATTGGAAGAATAGCATTCACCCAACACATCCCGAACTTCCGCAAGTTCCAGATAATCATCAGAAGCTGTCAATTCTTTCAACAACGGTTCAACAAAGAGTTTGATCGTCTGGTAGAAAGCATTTTTCTTTTCCTGTTTCACCTCCGCCGTGTCATCCCATCTACTCAATTGTCCGTACGAAAAATAATCCAAATAAATTTGCACTTGACAAGCTTTAACTCGAATAGTTTCCAATTCGCGGAACCGATCATCTACTTTCGTCAACCGATTCAATTCTTGCAACCGAACCCCGATCAGAGAATCTATCTTTATCCGACACTCATCAAAAGTCGGTATTCTGCTATTTGAATCCAAGGCCCATTTCATAGGATCAAACATCTTCCAGCCACTTAATCGCTCACGTCCTTTTAAGTAAACATTTGCCTCTTCCCCTACTCCTTGAAATTGTCCACGAGCTACAGCATGCCCCAACTTCACTTTCAAATCATCCCCAGGCGACAAATACAACAAATTATGACCGATCAAGTAATAAGTCGGTCGTTTCAATTTCAACTCCAACTGAAACAAACCGTTAGAATCAACCTCGATCAACATTTTACGGTCATGTATATTTACAGCAATTCCACAGTTTTTTATTTCTACTTTTCTTATTTTGAAATCCTTCAACGAGCCGGATATCTTAACGATACCCGCACTCGCAGAAAAGAATGTAGTAAATACAAATACCAACAATACTATTATCCTCTTCATTTCCATATTTTTTTAATTAGCAGCTCTCCAACTCATTTTTTTAATCTTTGTCAAACCTGTCCAACAAGAATTTGACACAGGAGTTACCTCCACCTTATCCGGATTCATGTCTTGAATATATTTACGTAACGTACCTCCATTCGCATTATTATAAGTCGCCACGTAAACCGGATTAGCAGAAGGTTCTATCTGGGTATCACACTTCAACATCGTTATTTGATCTTCTCCGAAATCCTCCAATAAATAACATTTTTCGTTCCCCTTATTATAATCATAAGCATACAATCGCGAACCGACCGCATAAAATACTACTGTACGACGAGAAGAGAAAGCGTAAAAATCCGCTTTATCAAAATCTATCGCCAGAGAAGAGCTAATCGTGTAAGCATCTCGTTTCGCCACACTGGATGAGACATAAAACTTATAAATATAAAATTCTCCGGAGCCATCTTTAAGAAGAGCAAAAGAATTACCATTCGTCGATCCCCCATCCGTGTTAAACGTGTTTTCTCCATACACCATCGTACGTCCCGTTTTGCGCTGGTCCCAATCGAAAGGATCACCTTCCACATCATTCATTGTTTTTGAGAACGAATCATATGAAGACTTCACTCGCATAAAGCGTTCATTCGTTTCATCATACCATACAATTCCACCATTATATTTTTTCAAACTGTACAATAAATAAGGTTTAGCTTTTAACCAAACATTAGGATTTGACTCTTCTCTATTTACAGGATCAATATAATAATCTCCTCCCATCAATACGGACGATCCGACAAATATATACCCATTGTTACAAACAACAGCCCGATTATAGGTACTGGCAACATTTCCCAAATTATCTTTTATACGTGGAATAATATCCACCGGCACAAAGTCCGAATCGTAAGATTGAGATAAATACAATAATTTAGAGAATACATCCGTCTCATTTCCCTTAAACGTTTTACGATCCATGGAATAAGCCTGGGATTTTGTCAACACCCACAATTTGATACACTTATCATTACTATTGTAACCAGTGTGAATTACATCCACAGGATCTCTCAAAACAGGTAAACCGCTATCTGCCAATAAATCCCTACATAATACAGTATCAGTGCTCATAGCCAACATTTGTACATCCGCTTCACCTTCCCGGTTTTCTCCGATCAACAGGATACCCCTTGAATAAGGAGCCCCGACATTAAGTGAGGCTGTTGCGACTGCCACAAGATCAGTCTGGCGATCAATTACTCTAAAATACAACGTATAACTACGAGGATCCAGTTTTACCGGGTAATCCAACGTGCGTGTTGTCCCCAATAAAACAGTACTATTATAAGCCACGTTAGCCCTCCATTCGTACTGGAACCGTGTCGTATCCTCTGGATCTGCCATTGTCATAGTAACTTTAGGATCAATCTTTAAAGTCGTTACTCCCATCGTCACATTATAACTACCATTTATCCCCTCGATAGTAGTTTCATTTACATCATGATAATCGTAAGAACCCTTGTCATCATAACAGGCTGCAAAAAATATTCCTAACAATACATATAATACTTTCTTCATAATCTTCTCAATTAATAGAGTAACACATCAATCATAATAACCTTCATCCGGAATCCAGGGTACCCCGATTTTAGATGCCCAAGGACAACCGTCAAAATACATCAGACGTCCATCATCTTCCAACACCGGATCTTTAGCATTATACCGATCAATTAAAAGCTGAGACATCGTTTTTGCAATCAACATCTGTAACGCTAACGGCATCGTTGTCTTACTCATAAAATCATTATATGTCAAATCAAAACGCTCGCAAATCATCTCTAGCTTCTTACGGCTGAAAGCCCCCCAAGACCCCGATTCTGCACCATCATAATAAGGAGAACTATCCGTTCCGATCCATTCCGTTGGCCTGACCATCATATCACTAAACCGGATTTCATGCAAGGATGCATCAAAATGTTCACGAACATCTCCACTCGTAAAACCTTTCACTGCATCCCATTCCGGAAAAGCAAGTTTGAAATACTGATTTTCTACCAATTTCAACCCTAAAACCTTTTCTCCATGCTGGAGAGATTCGGTACGTATTAACCTGACGGGAACCATCGCCATATATTCCCCGGCCCCAATCATAATATCGTTCTCCAGTGGCAGATAATCCACATTCACCACGGCTGTAGTGCTATCCGGATTTACTTCTACCCGAAAAGTTCGATCATAATCCTTCACAGAACCGGTAACCATCACTTTTATATCAACCGTGGCCGTATCCGCATTTCCCAATTGCATGAATTTCACCTCTGTGAAGGGCTGATAAGGCCAAGTGCGTTCACTTCCCCACGAGTTTCCCCATTGCACCGCGAAATACACTCCCTCCAATCCTTCATAATCCATCAAATCTTTTTCACACCCCGATAAAAAGATCGGTAACATCAATATATAATAGAATATCTTTTTCATAATTCACTATTTAGAAGTATCCGTATTCGTTCTTTGACTGGTTTCACTATCCGGTAGCGGAACAACATATTTATTCAACTCAACATTCTTCGTTCCGCTTGCCTGCGTTCCATCAGGAATATTCACAATCTCTTTCCGTTTATAGAAAAAGAACATTTGCCCCTCACCCAACATCTCCTTTCGATATTCCAAAGCAATATAATTTTTTAATCCATCGACTGTCGGATAAACACTGAAACAATTCCGGGCATTACGAAGGGTATTCAAATAACCGACAGCTTCATCCAAATCATCACAACATTCCGCAGCGATCAAATACACCTCGCTCAATCGGATCAACGGTACCATGTAACGATAAGTTCTCGTACCGGAATTATCCTCGAAATCTTCATATTTTCGGTGATATAAAACCGAATTCCCGTTATTATTATAAGTCGCCCAAATCTTGTAGCGATAATCATTCTTATCATCATACAACTCTTCAACCCGTCCGCTATTCAAAGTTCCGGCAAAAGTCAAGATTTTTGCCGTCTCAAGAGTAGGGGCAAACAGCGTCTCATGAATTGTCCCACGGGAAGAATTATAACAACCAAATAATACCTCAGTTGAAAACACTCGGTCAGGAGTAGAACTACTTGTTGCGGCCGCATTCGTTACAAATGGAAACAATTCCGTACCCGAATCCCGAACGGCCTTCAATATTTCTATCGCCGTAGCGTATGCCAAAGTCCTATCACCTCCCCACAAATAAACTCTGGCTAACAAAGCTTTCACCGCATAATAATTCATTCTGAATTGACGTAAATTCACATCCGTATCGTCATACACGTTTTTATTCTCAACTAAATAAGGATCAGACATCTTCAACAAATCTAAAGCATCCTTCAAATCTTTTATCACCAACTCCAACGCTTCCGTCCCGGGTAACAGGGATGACATCTGTTGTTTAGACGTTGTCTGATAAGGGATACTCTCTTTGCTCAACTCGGAAGGAATCGGCCCAAAAAGCCGCAACATATCAAAATGCAGCATGCCACGCAACGCCAAAGCTTCCCCCTTGATCATGCTGAAATAAGGCTCGGGTAAATTATCATTCTTCTTTCCGCATTTTTCAATAATCGTGTTACAATTAGCTATCACCAAATAGCACTTCTTCCACATATTATCAAACAACGTCTTTTCATTCGTTTCAGTAAAAATTAACTTTATATACTGATGAAAAGCGTGCGATGATGATGAAAAATTCGTGTAATACTGTCCCATGGCATCCAAAGCCCCAGCCGTCAAATCCAACCCGTACAATTGGGTTGTATTCAATTCTATATAAACACCATTCAATGCTTTCACAAAACCTTCACGATCCTTAAAAAGCATGTCCTCTGATAGCCTATCTGAAGGTGTAACATTAATCCAAGATTCACAGGAACACAAGGACATCAGGATAACTAGCAATCCATTACTTATTATATATCTCAGTTTTTTCATCTCAAATCATTTTAAAATCTCAAACCTAAAGACATCGAAACCGAACGAGCAAACGGGTAATCAATTCCCCTTTCATTTTTCACGGTAGACACTCTAAAAATATCATTCATGTAGACCCTCACGTAAAATGAAGAAGCACCGATAGTTCGCAGCCATTTCCCTTGAGATTCATACCCCATCGAAATAGACTCTCCCGAGAAGACATTATTGTCAGCAACGAAACGAGAAGACATCGGAGTCTCGTCGGTTATTGAAATAGCTTTAAATTTTGCGTTATCGCCAGGCTGTTTCCAACGATCATACAAAGCCCGCTTATCTTGATTATAATGAGCATCATCCACGGAAATATTCTCCACCTTCTCGTACAATGTAGAAAGGAATATCTGTCCTCCCACCCGGTAACGGAAGTTAGCCGAAATAGAAAAACCTTTATAATAAAACGAGGTCCCGATAACACCTTCAAAATCCGGATCACTATTCCCGACAACAACCTCGTCATCATAACTATGCGTGAAAGTTTGAGAACCATCTTTACGAATAAAGATTTCACGACCCGTGATTGCATCAATACCTGCCGAACGAACTGCCCATAAATCAGAAGGACTACCACCGTCATAATACCTCAGCATATTTTTCGATTTATTATCCGCGTTAAACTTATCCAGATACCGACTAACATCCCGGTACTCGGAAGCCAAATGACGTAATGTCGCATTCACGGACCAAAGCACATTTTCACGTTTTATCACTGCATAATTCAACATAACCGTGTACCCCTTCGTCAATTGTTCTCCAACATTTGTAGGCGAGGAAGTCGTTCCTGTCGACGAAGGCATCCCGACATATACTAGCAACGGGTCTGTTTTCTTCGAAAAATAATCGAAATTCACTCGCAAACGATTATCCAATAAATACAAATCAAAACCGATATTACGATCCAACGTTTTTTGCCATTCCAAATCCTCGTTTCCAAACGTCTTGATCAACGTGCTCACCCCCCACGGGTTTGTATGATGACTATTATAGTAGTAAATCTTCATAGCGATATAGGCATCAAAATTCTGATTACCGGGATTCCCGATAGAAGCTCTCAATTTCAACTGATCTATCCATTCTACACCTTCAAAGAATGCTTCATTATGTACATTCCATCCCAACCCCACTGACCAAGTATTAGTGAACAACTTATTGACTCCGAAAACTGAAGCCCCGTCTGCACGCCAACTGGCATCGAACAAATAACGATTCCGATAAGAATAACCTAAATTCACATAATAACTAGCTGTTCTACGTTTCACTTCTTGGAATACTTTTTTATCCTTATTATAATCTTGAGCAAAGATTGGATTTGAAAACTCATCATCACTAAAACTACGCATCGTGTAACCGCTTACATCTGAAGAAGACTGGGTAAAACGCATCCCGGCAACAGCATTCACCATGTGGCGCTCTGCCAACAATTTACCGTAAGTAACACTCAAATCACCATCATACCCGAAAATATATTTGTTGGATTCCGTGTATTCTCCCTTTTTATCCGTCTCGACACCCACGTACGCTGCATTAAAAGGAGAAGAAAATTTCTGGGCCAACTCACTCGATTTATTTAACCCGATCTTTCCTCTTACCTGCAACTCTTCAACCGGCCGCCAGTTCATTTCGAAATTATTCGTAAAACCAAAAGTTTTGGTATGATCAAAATTATTATTACATAAATCATAATAAGGCCCATATACATTCTCCGTTTTTATTGAAATTGTCGAAAGATCCAAATAAGAATAAGATTCCAGAATTTTTACCGGATCTCCATTCTCATCCGTCTTACGGAAATAAGGATTTACTCGGGCAAATTTGGAAAAAGGTACACTTACCCTTTTGGCTATAGTATAATCAACATTAAACGAATTAGTAAAAGATAACTGCCCTTTACGATACATCAACCGAACATTTCCATTTACTACATCCCGATCAGATCCTTTCATTACCCCCTGTGTCTTACCGTAACTCCCACCTATACCGTAACGAAAACTCTCATCACCACCTTCAAGAAATACATTATGCTTATGAGTTGTTGCAAACCGTAAAGGTTCATTCAACCAATAAGTATCTACTCCCCTCCGCACTTCGGCTAAACGATTGTTATATTTAACTTCTTGCTCAACAGACCCCAGATATCCGTCGGGTCCCATACTCTGGTAAATCGCCCCACAAAGTAACTCGTATTCCAATTTTTCTTCGGCATTCATCAAATTATAATCCGACAAATCGGCAAAAGTAAAATTTAAGTTTCCTGTATAATTCAACCTCAACTGCCCGGCTTCCGGAGCTTTCGTTTCTACAACAACAACACCATTGGCTGCTTTTGCCCCGTAAATTGCGGTGGCTGCCGCATCCTTCAATATGGTGATACTTGCCACTCTATCCACACTCAAATCACTAATTGTTGCCAATGTCGATTCAAAACCGTCCAGAATGAACAATGGTTGATTGGGATCTGTATTATATTCTTCAGTCAAACCAATAACACTAGTCTTACCACGAATCTCAATATTCGGCAAATGATTCGGGTCAGAACCAAATTCATTATTTTCCATGATCGCAAAAGCGGGATCCAAAGTCTTCAAACTTTGTAAAATATTAGAATTACCAACCATCTTCAACTCTTTCGTCGTGAATGTTGTTGAAGAACCCGTGAAACTCTCTTTTTTACGAGTAAATATACCAGTAACAACCACTTCATCAACCTGTTTCACATCTTCCCGCAGCACAACATTAATCGTGTCCTTCCCCTGATACTTTATTTCTTGAGATTCCATCCCGATAAACGAATATATCAGTAAAAAATCTTCTTTCATCCGAGGTAATCTCAATGCATACATTCCGTCTTGATCTGTCACAGCACCTAATGTAGTTCCTTTAACAACCACGGTTACGCCCGGAATGGGTTGTTTCTGCGTATCCGTCACTTTCCCAACAATCTTAATTTCTTTCGTCTTTTGCTGCAAAGCCTCTGTTCGTTTAACTAGCATAACCAAATCTTTGTCGAAAACGGTTGTCAAAGAAGTTCCTGCCAACACGTCCGTCAACACGTCACATACCTTTTTATTCTTCACGCTGACATCAACCGAAGAAACCGTATTCATCTGTTCCGCATTATACAAAAAACGTAACCCCGTTTGCTTGTGAATCGCATCAAACAACTCGTACAAGCTTACCTTCGTCAACTTTAGCGTTACAACCTGTTCCTGCCCCAAGCTTCTAGCCGACACAGAAAACACGAAAAACATGACAAAAATGCAACACAATCTCATAATTTTCCAGATTTTTTCATGTGCTCTTATTCGAAAGAGACACAACATTCTCTTTTTTTTCATAAATTTGTAATTAAATTTTATAGTTAAACACGATAACAACATCCGGCAAGATGAGTTATCAATTACTATCATTCGGAGAGTCTCCACAACTCTCCGTTTTTTATTTATCGCTAACAATCACCGTCTTTCCTTTTATACTAAAACGAACATCCGAAATCTTTTCCAACAGCGACAACAACTCTTCTATATCCGCATACCGCTGCATATTTCCATAAAATCGCACCTCTTTAAGTGATTCATGCTGGAAAAACACATCCACATCATACCATCGTGCCGCTTTATCCATGACTGATTCCAAACGCTCGTTCACGAAAACGACATCCTGATTCTTCCACGCGATATACGGGTACACGTCCACATTCGTAATCTCCGATTCTCCGGTAAAAACATTCACCACGGCCAGTTGATTCGGTTTCAATTGTTTTTCCGGAGTTGCCTCGTTTGCCTTAAAACCGATAGAGCCCTCAACCAAAACAGCCTGTATCTCATCCGGCTTATAAGTATTCAGGTTAAACTCCGTCCCGTACACCCGCAAACTATACTCTCCGGAATGTACCACGAAAGAACGTTGTACATCCTTATGTACCACGAAATATGCCTCGCCTTTTAACCGAACTTCCCGGCTATCCCCCGTAAATTGAACAGGATACTCCAATTCCGAATCTGCATTCAACCAGACATTCGTTCCATCCGCCAGAGTCACAAAAAACTCTCCGCCCCGGGGAACTATAATTTTATTGTATAGCAACCGTCCTGCTTTCGGAGTTGCCTGGGCCGTATCGTAAACAAGCCCTTTCTTCTCTTTCACCTGCACGAAAGACCCATCCTGTTCCCGGATCACTTCTTCGTCCTGCATCAGATCAACCACCTCTCCGGAAGAAAGAATCAGTTTCGCCTTCGGTGATCCGGGACGAATCGTTTCAATCCCATTCGCCAGTTTATCTTCTCTGGAAGGACTATTTAATAAATACAATCCTCCCAAAGTAACGATTATCGCCACCGAAGCCGCCACCCTATAGCAAATTTGGCGAATCTTCGCACGACGAATGCGACGCACCATAAGTTTTTTTCCCCGTACAAGATCAACGCTTTGCTCCTTCTCCACCCAACGAAAATGCTGGCAATCTCTCAAAAACATCTCGAATGCTTTTCGATTTTCCGGTTTTTCTTCCACCCAACGTTCCACCACACGACGTTCCTCCTCCTCCAACTCTCCGTTGAAATAAGCTAACAAACGGGCCTCCATTTCTCCTTCGATATATTCTTTTTCCATAAAGTATAATAAATTTTCACTATTAATACCGGAAAATGAAAAAAAGGTCTAATGGTTTCTGTAAAAAAATCACATCTATTTTATTCCCGCCGACAGAAAAAAAGCAAAAAACCGGAATACATCTCTTTATTCAAGCGTTCTCTCAATTTCCTCACCGAATTACCCAGCAATGTCTTCACAGTCGAAACAGAAATCCCATAACGCTCAGCTACCTCCCGGTATTTCATCCCTTCCACGAAAACACATTTCATAACATCCCTACTCCGTTCCGGTAATTGACTAATTTCCTCCAACACCTTTGAGACGATTATATCATGGCGCTCGTTATACTCCTCGAAAACAAGATCCACCTGATCAAGCGACATCACATGACGAAATACATCCTGTTTCTCGATCTTCTTCAAACAACGATTCCGCACGGAAACATACAAAAAAGAAGCCAATGTCTCCGGCCTCAATTTTCGATAAATCTTACCGTTCCAAATATCAATAAAAAACTCTTGTATCACATCCTCCGCGGAATCCATATCATGTAAAAATGTATCTGCCCACACGACCAAAGTACTGTAATAGACATCAAAAAGCATTTCCATTCCTTTGGGATCATCGGAATGTAACACCACGCATATTTCTTGATTCCTATCTAATCTAGAACCATTCACTTTATACCTTCCTAAATTGTACTCGATTAACACAGCTTTATCACAAAAGTAAAAAATAAATACTTCTCCCCAAAAAAGCTCCAGTAAATTTTCTGAAAACGTAATATCACTAATCATGAAAAACAGAAGAGAGGTTAGTCTTGTCGATTAACCTCTCTTCATTTTATTTTCCGATATAAACTTACCGTATCTCTTCGAGTATTTTGGTTATAGCCTGAAATACATCTTCCACGGTACCATGACCATTCACTGAAAAATGTTTCTTCTGAACCTTGTAATGATCGGCCACGGGCAATGTCTTTGCCTTATACTCGCGGAAACGATTTTCAATCACTTCCTCGTTGTCATCGGCACGTCCCTCGATTTTAGCACGTTCTAGCATCCGGCGCATTAACTCGTCATGAGGTACGTCGATACTCACCAATGCACTTAACGGGTGTCCCGTCTTAGCCAGCATCTCATCAAGAATTTCAGCTTGTCTCACCGTTCTAGGAAACCCGTCAAACAGGAAACCATCCACGTTCTTGTGATGTTCGATGCTGTTTTCGATTAACGCAACCACAAACTCGTCAGATAATAACTCGCCTTTATTAATAATCCCGGCAGCCATTTTACCAAAATCCGAACCTTCGGCAATCTCTTTACGAATCATCTCTCCTGTTGACAGATGCGCTAGATTGTATTTTTCAACTATCTTTTTCGCCTGAGTACCTTTTCCGGCTCCTGGAGGGCCAAACAATGCAATATTCAGCATGACAATAACTTTATTTTATTCCTTTTGATGTATTAATTGTTTCATTTTTATGAACTCAGCCACAAAGGTATACTTTAATCCAAACTTTAAAATAGAAAAGTCAGAATATTTTCTAATTTTATGTTCGGAATAATCTTATTTTTACATTATTGTGAATTCCAGTAATTTAAAAACTCCATGCTAAAGTTATTCATGTTAATTTGCCTCCTCCATAATTACTCTTTCACCTTTTCAAGCACGTCCAGATCCGTGTAATAGGTACGATGTTGTGATTTTTTACCCGTTACGTTCATTTTGGCCAAAACATACTTGATATTTCCCTGGTTATCAACCTCATAATCTTCTACAAATCCGTATTTACATTCCTCGTCCATGTATCTTCGACCACTCTCGTCCGGGATAGCCCGCCGGAAAGTGGGAGTTGTAATTTTCACCTTCTCGTTCACCTCAAACTGCTTGTTCTCATCAATATACTGATTTTTCAGTTGCTTTTCCTGCTCTCGATATTTGGCTATAATTTCTTCTAGCTCTTTTATAGAAGCTACATACTCTTCTTTTGTCATGGTTCTATTCATTTATCGAAATAATTTACTTACTCTTTTTACATTATGAATGTAATTATCACCTTGCAGTTACAAATATATAAAATAAATTAAATATACCATTCAATTTGTTCTAAATTCGACAATATTGGATACAAACAAACAAAAGTAATTATAAGACCTTATCTCTATTCTTGAAAATTACATTGCAATTTCGTACATTCGCAGACATTTCCGGAATCAATAACATGAACAAGAAAAAGACCACAACACGAAAAAAAGCCACGAAGAAAAAACAAAGTATCTTTGTCCGTGTTTTCAAGACAATACTATTGAGTGCCTTACTGGGCGCCATTCTCGTTGGACTCTTCGTGTGTTGCGTGTACTACGGGATGTGGGGGAAAATTCCGGATTACCGGAACTTGAGAGAAATTCGTAACAACGAAGCTTCTTCTCTGTATAGTGAAGACGGGGAGTTACTCGGAAAATATTACGTGGAAAACCGTACGAACGTCATGTTCGGCAGTATATCCCGCAATGCCGTAAACGCCTTGATCGCCACTGAAGACGTGCGTTTTTACGAGCATCACGGGTTCGATAAAGTCAGTATGCTGAGGGTATTGTTCAAGACATTACTATTAGGCGATAAGAGTTCGGGTGGGGGAAGTACGATCAGCCAGCAATTGGCCAAAAATCTCTATCCTCGCCAGTATAGCAGTCGTTTCATGATTCCGGTAATCAAGATCAAAGAGATCATCACAGCACATCGTCTTGAAAAATTATACACGAAAGACGAAATTCTCACCCTATATTTAAACACTGTATCTTTTGGTGAAGGCACGTTCGGTATTGAAAGTGCCGCCCAAAAGTATTTTTCCACGACGGCAACACGCCTCTCCGTTCCGGAGGCTGCCACTCTGATCGGACTTTTGAAGGGACCTTCTTACTACAATCCCCGGGTGCATCCCGATCGCACGTTACAACGACGTAACACGGTGATCACCCAAATGGTTAAGTACGATTATCTGACCGAAGAAGAAGGGGAAACATTAAAACAAGAAAAACTGCAACTCCGCTTCAAACCTTTAAATCATTATTCCGGCTTAGCCCCCTACTTACGTGAACAAATCCGCCAAGATGCTGTCAAGCTCATTGCCGAATTCAACGAAGCAAACAGTACCAATTACGATTTATACAAAGACGGGCTAAAACTCGTCACCACGATCGACGCGGAGATGCAACGTTACGCGGAAAAAGCTATGCGACAGCACATGAAATCATTGCAACACGCTTTCTACACACACCTGGGAAAACAAGAACCATGGGACAAAGAGAAGAATCTCCTTGATAATGCTATCCGGGAAAGCGAGACATATAAAAATTTGAAACGCCAAGGACTTAGCGAGAAAGCCATTCTCGTCGCCATGAACGAAAAAAAGCCCATGACTATTTACAGTGCATACCAGGGAGAAGCCGAAATGCAAATGTCCTCTATTGATTCGCTCAAACACTACTTGAAGATACTTCAACCCGGCATGATAGCCGTAGAGCCACAATCCGGAAAAATAAAAGTATGGATCGGGGGACTTGATTTCAAGTATTTCCAATATGACCAAGTGCTGGCACCCCGCCAAGTCGGTTCCGTGTTCAAGCCGGTCGTTTACAGCGCAGCCATTGAACATGGAGCCCGTGTTGATGCCTATTACAATAATGAACAAAAAAGTTACCCGGAATACGACAACTGGACGCCCCGAAATTCAAACAACCAGTACGGTGGTTACTACACGCTGAAAGGGGCTCTAAGTCAATCCATCAACACTATCGCCGTCCAAGTTCTCCTGCAGACAGGAATCGACGCCACGATAGAACATGCCTGCCGCTTGGGAATACAAAGTGAACTACCCGCGGTTCCCTCCATCGCACTGGGAGCTGCCAACATTCCTCTCCGGGAAATGATTCTCCCCTACTTGTGCTATGCAAACAATGGAGTGTCGACAACGCCCTATTACCTGCTTTCCATAAAAGACCGGGACGGACGTATCCTTTACGAGGCCGAACCTCCACGCAGAGAACGGGTGATCCCGGCAGAGCAAGCTCATATCATGTCCTCCATGCTTTCCGCCGTTATTCAAGAAGGAACAGGAAAAAGACTAATCAACAACTATGGGCTGAACATACCCCTAGCCGGGAAAACCGGGACTACCCAGAATCAAGCCGACGGCTGGTTTATCGGCTACAACCCTCGTATAGTCGTGGGTGTAAGAGTCGGAGCCAACAATTCCCGTGTACATTTCAACTCTACCGCACTAGGCCAAGGAGCCAACATGGCTCTTCCTATCTTCGGCTTGTTCATGCAGGAATGCCTGCAAAGTAACACTTACGCCTATTGGTCCGGTCTGTCCTTCCCGGTTCCACCCGTGGATGTACAAAAGGATCTGGAAGTACCTACTTTCAAGGAAAACATAAACTTGTTAGAAAGATTGACCAACCAAAAACTGGAAAAAGTAAAGAAACAAGATACAGGAAAAGATACCGATTCTCCCAAGAAAAAAGGTTTCTTCCGGAAAATCGGGGATCTATTCAAGAAGAAAGATAAAAAATAATTCACCATGAAAACAATAAACAAGACATCCCTGCTCCTTGCCCTTATCATACTGGCCATTGCTTTCAGCATCATATCAATGATTGCTGCCCCGGCTGAAATACGTTACACGTGGCATGGGCTGAACCCATGGAATACCGTCCAAGCTGTTCCCCTCATGTTCAAACGCTTCCTTAAAATGGACGATTGGATTATCTATTCCCTATCCGTGTTAATCATCGCTTACCTCTGGTGGAGAATCTATGCACTCGTGAACAAATTCAGAAGATCATAAACCCTTTATTCTTTCACCCCGTACACACTCTGGGATATACGTTTCACAGCTACCACGAAGAAACCTGTTAAAACGAGATTAAGGACCAAACTTAAAATGGAGATAATCAATGCGGAACCTCCTAACTGGTACCCCATAGCAATCACGATAATTCCTGCACCGACTTCCCCTCTCGTGAACATACCGATCGAAAGTGCCAGACGCTCTTGAATCTTCCGGTCACGATAAAAGAATAGCGGGAACATCTTCCCAAGATTCGAAAGAATCGTTACCACAATTACATGGAAGATCAGCATCCCCCATCCGGGCATCCCGTCTCCCCCGGTCTCCAAACCGATAAAAATAGGCGTACTCAACCCGACTAAAAACATAAACAGGTACGAGATAAAACTAGAAGCTCTTTCTTCCTCCTGCGAGTGATTATGCACGGTTTTCATCACCATTCCCAGCACGAATGCCGGTAACAGCACCTCAATATGAATTGCCCCATCCTGTCCCATCAAAGCCTTCGAAATCAGATACACACTCTCGAATGCCGCCACGATACACACGGAATAGAGCAGAATAGACTTCCAAGATTGTGGCAAGTTCAGCGAACTCAACCGTTTCCACCCAAAAATCAGAAGAATACAAACCACCCCAATAATGACAAACAGTTGCCATTTGAAACCGATCATCAATATTTGTAACGGAATCATCAATAAAATCGTATCCAAGTCATCAAATATAGCCAGTACTTGCGTTTTCTTGTAGATCCACTCCTTTTTCAGCCCGGCAGCAGCAAGCATCGTGAAAAGAATACCTGCGGATGTAGGAGCGGCAAACCGACTGATCAGCAAATTATTCTCCCACGATAATCCCGTATCCAAGAAAAAGATATAATAACCAGCTATCAGAAGCCAAGGTACTGCAGCTGTCGCCATTGCAATAAAATAATCTGTCGTGTACGAACGCCATTTTGCCTTATCCAACTCGAATTCTCTCCCCACGTTAATCATAATAAAAGCAAGACAAATAAACATCAACCATTTACTTATCGATGCCAGAGTTCCATATGCGCTCCCTAACGCCGAGGGAAGTATTTGAGAAAAAAACAAGCCGCAAAGTAAGAAAATAGAAAACAAAAAAACTTTCTTCATCCCCATTAAAATTAATTTGCCACAAAGATAGGGATTTTCAGGTAATTTATTATCGCTATTTAAAATGAATCTAGTTAAAAAATGTATATCAAAAGCTTTGATCTACTCGTATTTAATCGCATCGGGTTTATAAACACGGTAATCATAAAATCCACTTTTCCGACGACTGGACACGTTCACCTCTATACTATGAATATCAGGTGGTCCTTTGGGGTAAAAAGCAAAACGTATACTTACATTCTTGAGAATCAGGTTATCATTTCGCAAATTCAAACTAAAACCAATCCCCCAGTACGATTGACTATTCAACAAATTCTTCTCATCCCGAGCCAACACTCCCCAATCTACGAACCCGGTAACCGATGCCCGAAATCCTCTTTTAATGTAAGGCAGGAACAACGTTGCGGACATTGAAGCGGAGAGTCGTTGTGTCCCACGAGTGGTATCGGAATCAAATCCTCGAATGTTAGCATCCTCGAAATAAATATAATCATCCGGATTCCTCTTGATTCCCAACACGTAATCCACGTTACTATAAAAACGTAACCGATGCCGGGACAGATCGTATAAACGACTAATATACTGACTTCCAACTTTAAACACGCCACTCTCTGCCGTGTAACCATTCAAAAAAGTCCCCAAGGCTGCATACCAAGAATAATACCTTTCCGTGTACTTGTTGAACCAAGAATAATGCCATTCCGTTCCCAAGTACCCGTACTCCGTGAAATCACTCTTCTCGTACCCGAAAAGCAACGTTCCTGACAATCCGGATGGTATATCCTCTGTTCGCCCGAAATCATAGATTAAGTTCGCCTTGAAATACTTGATCTTGGTAAATGTCAAGGCTCCCATGATCCGGTCTCGGTCGTAATAGAAATGATTGGAATCACTTGACACTTCCGGACGATCGACAAAACTAGTACCCGTGTAACGCCCCGTCAGATAAAACATTCGGTTATAACTATACTTTTCCGGCAAATAAAAAGAGGTTCCACCCCAAAAGTCCCACAACCGGTAATTAAATAACTCCACGGGCTTATTTATATCCCGATCAACTAATGTTTTCGAGGAATACACCCGACTGTACGCAGCTCCTCCAGCCCATTTCGTCTTGTACGTCAAAAACTCTTTATCCAGTTCCACCCGCAAAATATCCTGATTATAGGAATTCTCGTACATCCCATAGAAATCCATGTGAGACCCAAGAAGGTTACTAGCCTTATACTCGATTAAGTTTCCCCATTTTTTATCTTTACTTCCTCGAAAGCTGGCTTCGTAATGCAAACTATGCCCCAGTTTAAACAAGTTTTTTGTTTCCAGTCCTAAGTCGACCGCATTCAAGAAGTTACTCCACACCTCCCCCGTCCATGAAAATTCATCCTTACAAATAACCACCAAATCGACTTGATTCGTGTCGCTCTGTACTTCCTGTATTCCGATCAACGCATCATCCACGTTCGACATCGACTTCAACAACTGCTCATTCTGTACTAACTCGAAAGGGTCGACGGTCATCCCCGGTCTCACTGTCAACTGTTTCTTTATCACCCGTTCAGCCGATTTCTGATGAACAGAGTTTGCCACACTTAAAAGCCATTGCAAACTGTCCTGCAAAGGAGTCGTGTCGTTAACGCTCGTTCCAAAAGGAGGTAAAACTTTCACGTAAATATCACGAATAGTCTTTCCCCGGTAAGGTTTGTAACGATCCTCGCTATTCTCCGTTTGGACAATATCAATATTAATCTTCCGAGGATTCACGAAGATCATCTTGTACAGCTCTTTCGTCCACTTCCGACGATAAGCGACCTCCTTAATCTTGGAAAACTCGTACTGGAGAGTATCCCGGATTAAACTATCCGGCAAGAAGACCACGTTATTTTGTTTCAGTGTATCAGGTAGCTTTATAAATTCATACTCGTTATTCTCACGCACGCCGAATGATAAAGGCCTTGCATTTGCTTGACTTTCCACGAGTAACACCCATGCCAGCATCCATATCATACAACGAATAATCACACGCTTCTTTTCCAATAAAATTACTCCTCTAACACTAACGTTTTCAATCGATCAGACATCCAAACCTCACGTTCTCCCTGTTTATTTTGATAAATAAAACAAGCCTCAAGGTGAGGATTATCCTTCACGATTCTTTTGGCTTCTTCTGTTCCCAACACCATAAACGCTGTTGCGTAAGCATCTGCCTCCATACAAGTCGGAGCATATACAGAAGCTCCTAGTATATCTTGTTGGACAGGATAACCAGTCCTAGGGTTTATTGTATGAGAATATTTTTTTCCATCCACCACATAAAAACGACGATAATTCCCGGATGTAGCCAACGCTCCTTCCCGCAATGCCAGTACAAGCTGCAACTCCCGGTTTGCCGCCGCCGCATCGTCAATCGGCTTGTCTACACCGATATGCCACGGACGCTGTTTATTACTCTCCCCCTTCACCCGAATTTCGCCACCAATCTCAATCATGTAATTTTGTACTCCTTCCCGATCAAAAAACTCGGCCACGAGATCCACCCCCAATCCTTTGGCGATAGAACTAGCATCTATCTGTACTCCCTCAACTAGTTTCACTAACCGCACTCCTTCTAGTTGCACCTTATCCATTCCGACGTATTGCAACAGAGAATCAATCTTCCCGTCCGAAGGCAATTTCTCGTTTTTAAAACCGAATCCCCAAGCGTTCACCAGTGGAGCAACTGTTATATCAAATCCACCTCCCGTTGCCTCATACACCTCTCTTGCCTTCTCGTACATGGTTACAAAAAGTGAATCCACCCGCTCACTCTCACCCCGGTTCCATCGGGCAATTACCGACTCCTTGTTGAACATCGACAAGGACTGATTCACCCGTTCCATCTCCTGCCGGATCTCCACGGTATAGTCCACTTCACTCTGGTATGACACATGATAAACAGTACCATACACACTACCTTCCGTGAAACGGTATATATTACGCTCACATCCCATCATCAACACCAACCCGCAAATAATAATCCCCAACTTTTTCATACACTTTTCTAAAAATAATATCCCAAGTTAAAATAAAAGCCTAGTTTCTTTGACCAATCCGAAAGACTGAACATGAAATCAATCGGCCCCACAATACTATCATAAGAATATCCTACTCCTCCCCCAAAAATATCATCGCCTCCGAATACATCAAAGAAGTTAGATTCCTGTTTTGCATAATTCCCAGCTAGAGAAATATAATGATTACGACCGATATTGTATCTCACCTTAACTTTTGCCACCACCACCGAATTGTCAAATATCTCCAAATGCTGAATGCCCAAGAAAGGCAACTGTTGATCGACATATCTCCCGGCTACATCTCCTCCCATGCAATTCAAATAAGGATAGGGAATGTTATGTCCCACCAACACTCGCCCGTAGATAGACGGAATAAATTTCACCCGTCGAGTGATAGACAACACGGACTCGAAATCTAACCCGATAGCCGAGAACGGAGCCCCGTCGTTATAGGTAATGAGGTTATCCGTGTACAAAGAGTAATCCACTTTCAATGACATTCCCCGTGTCGGGTAATAACGTTTATCAAAAGTTTCCAAGTGAGCCAGTCCGTAATAACTAAAGAATCCTTCCGGTTTTACCGAAATATTGTGATCTTTGTCAGAGAAAAGGAACGACTCGTAATTGTAATACTCGTAACGCACGCCCAACTGCAATTTGAAGTTACGGAAATAAATATCAGAACCTCCCAAGGTTACCCGATGAACCCCGTAATCCACGTTATCCGTTTTCTTTCCCTTGGTATAAATATCTAGGTTATTATATTTAAACATATACTCCAATTCAAAACGCCGCAGGAAAGTATTTCCCAGTGAATAGTTCAATTTCACGTAAGGATTCATACTCAAACGTCCGGTCAGGGAAAGCCGTGAACCTCTCAACTCTTTGTGCGTAAGTGTCGTGTTCAATAAAATAGCAGCCATTTCCTCCGAGTCAAACCGAAATCCCAAGTTCAAAGAACTCATCGATTTTTGTTTCAATATCAATTCCAAATCATACACCGGACCACCGCTAAGTTTATAACTCACACTCGAAAACGCCCCGATCCCGTACAATTCAGCAATCGCCTCGTGCAGATCGCTCAACGTAATCCGACTATAATCTTTTATCCGTATCTTTTTCCGTAACCATTTTTCATCCCGTTCATCAATTCCTGACAAATGGACGTGTTCTACCATGATCGTGTCATTCTCGATAATTATATCTTCAGATACTTTTTTCGGTTGGTAACTTTCTGCAAGTCCCAGCTCCTTCTTCAACTGCATTAATTCATCCCATTGACTCCGGGCCACGTCCTCTCCCCGCATGATCAGCGTGTCGATAGCACTTGCCGAGAAACTAGCAGCCGAATAAGGAGTAACATCCGGCTTAATATAGATGTTTACCATCTTTTTATTTTCCTCGTACTTCTGAATTCCGAGAAAAGAGGTCATTTGGTCAAGAATTCCAGTCACGGATTCCAACCCGGAAGCATCTTTCAGTTCCGCCTGCACGTCTACCCCGATAATTATATCGGCTCCCATCGCTTTAGCTATATCCACCGGGAAATTATTCGAGATTCCCCCGTCCACCAATACCATACCATCTTTCCGCACGGGAGCAAAAGCCCCCGGAATCGCCATACTCGCACGCATGGCCAAAGGCAACACGCCGCAGTCCTGTATCACCTCCTGACCATCCACCAAATTACTCGCCACGCAGGCGAAAGGGATTGGCAATTTCTTAAAATCCAACGAATCATGGTAACCAATCGTTAGGTCCGAAAATAGATTGTAAATATTCTGCCCACTGATAAATCCCGATGGAATCTTGATTTCCCGATTATTCTTTATCGGTACGGAAACCAAATACTTTTCCGTTTCCTCCTTCTCCGAAAAAGGGAGATTATAACGATACACTTTATCACTCAACAGAAACGTCCAGTCCTGTCTTCTCACCAAACTATCCATCGTATGCGCATCGTACCCGATCGCGTACAACGCTCCAACGAGAGATCCCATACTTGTCCCTGCAATATAATCTATCGGAATCCCGGCTTCCTCCAACACCTTCAACACTCCGATATGCGCCACACCTTTTGCACCTCCACCACTCAGCACCAACCCGACCTTTTTTCGTTGTCCTTGAACATCTAACATGACAAATAAAACAAGAAGAAACACCAAAATTCGTTTCATACATTTCAGAATTTAAATTTAAGAGGTTAGAATCAAAAAAGATACCATTCTTCTCGCTCTAAACTCCCCAAAAATACAAATTTATCGGAACATTAGCAACTCGCCTCCCCTAGTTCGTACAACATTTGACATTTCTTTTTCCAAATTATTTAGCTAAATTTGCGGTGAGACAAAAAGAATGTAGTATGACGAAAATATTAGTGATTGATGATGAGAGAAGTATCCGCAATTCGATGAAGGATATTCTACAATACGAGGGACACGAAGTCGTGCTGGCTGAAAACGGAATGGAAGGACTCGTTTCCGTGAAATCTGAAAAACCCGACATTGTTTTCTGTGATATAAAAATGCCCAAAATGGAAGGTATCGAAGTACTGGAACGTATCAAGGAATTCTCCGCGGATACCCCGGTAATCATGATTTCCGGTCACGGAACAATCGACACGGCCATCGAAGCCATCCGGAAAGGAGCATACGATTTTATCGAAAAACCGTTGGATCTGAATCGTATACTGATCACGATAAAGAACGCAACAGATAAGCATTTATTAATTCACGAGACAAAGACCCTAAAAAACAAGGTCAGCAAGAAATACGATATGATCGGGAATTCCGAGGCTTTAAACCATATACGAGCCATGATTGACAAGGTAGCAGTCTCCGATGCCCGAATCCTAATCACCGGACCTAACGGTTCTGGAAAAGAACTTGTCGCCCATCAGTTGCACGAATTAAGTCACCGGAAAGACAATGCTTTCGTCGAGGTAAATTGTGCTGCCATCCCATCGGAACTGATCGAGAGCGAGTTATTCGGACACGAGAAAGGTTCTTTCACCTCGGCCATCAAGCAAAAGAAAGGTAAGTTCGAACTCGCCAACGGGGGAACGCTCTTCCTAGACGAGATCGGTGATATGAGTCTCAATGCCCAAGCAAAAGTACTAAGAGCTTTACAGGAACAAAAGATAACTCGTGTCGGCGGGGATACTGATATAAATATAGACGTGCGGGTCATTGCCGCCACGAACAAGAATTTAAAAGAAGAGATCAAGAAGGGGAATTTCAGAGAAGACCTCTATCACCGGTTAAGCGTGATTATTATTGATGTACCCCCTTTGTGCCAACGTTTGGAAGATATTGATGATTTGGCCAATCACTTCTTGACGGAAGTATGCACGGAAATGGGCATTGCCCCTAAAACGCTGTCTCCCGATGCTATTGCCGCATTGAAGGAATGCGAATGGACAGGTAATATCCGCGAACTACGCAACGTCGTGGAACGATTAGTCATTCTTTGTGGTAACACCATCACCCGGGAAGACGTGAAAATGTATCGATAATAGGAAAGTTAAAAATTAAAAGATAAAAACTAAAAAGTTGAAAATCCAAAAGCGTCAGCTTGTGCGGCTGGAATCTAAAATCTAAAATTTAAAATTAGCTCGCTTTATGGGAAAAGACAATAAATTACATATTATATTATTGGGACGGAGAAACAGCGGGAAAAGCTCGTTAATCAACGCCTTAACAGGTCAAAATATTGCTATCGTTTCGGATGTGGCCGGAACGACTACCGATCTAGTAAAAAAAAGTTATGAAATCCCGGACTTTGCTTCCGTTATTTTTATCGACACAGCAGGTATCGATGACACGGGAGCTTTGGGTGAAATGCGGGTGGAAAAAACTAGAAATGCCATATCACAAGCGGATATGGCTCTACTTGTGGTCACGAATAACCATTTCGGGGAACACGAGCAGCAACTTGCCGAACAATTAAAAAAATTGGAAATCCCATTTCTGGTGATCCATAACAAACGGGACGAATCCGCCTTGACTCCCGCTTTAAAGGAGAAACTGACGACGACCTATAACTGTCCGGTAATCGACTATTCCACCCGAAAAGACAACACGGATTTAATTCTGAATACCTTAAAAAGTGTATGGAAAAAGGACAATACCCCGAAATCTTTAATCGGTGATTTGCTTTCTCCCGGGGACATTGTGTTACTGATCACCCCGATCGATTCCGAAGCCCCCGCCGGACGATTGATTCTACCGCAAGTACAAATGATTCGGGATATACTCGACAATCATTGCACCTCTATCGTATTGCAACCGGAAGAGATTACCCCTTTTCTAGAAAAAACGGGTATTCGCCCTCGTCTGGCAATAGCCGATAGCCAGGTATTCAAGAAAGTGACTGCCATCATCCCCCCAGAGATCCCTCTCACGAGTTTTAGTATCGTTCTTGCCCGCCACAAAGGAAACTTTAAGGCTTATCTCGCCGGGACTCCCCGGATAGAGGAACTAAAAGAAGGTGATCGTATCCTTATGCTAGAATCCTGCTCCCATCATGTTTCCTGTGAGGACATAGGACGCCACAAAATTCCCCGTTGGTTACAAGAATATACCGGGAAGAACTTCCAGTTTGACTTTATCGTTGGCTTGGATGCCATCATTCGTCCCATCACCGACTATGCTATGGTCATTCAATGCGGAGGCTGTATGATTACTGGAAAGCAATTAAAAAACAGACTCCAGCCTGCCATTGATGCAGGGATACCTGTCAGTAACTATGGAATGACGATTGCTTACCTGCATGGAATATTCGGAAGGGCAATGAAAGTATTTCAAGATTGATGATTTTAGATTGAACTCCCGAAAGAGAAAAGGAGTTCAATCCAAAATTTCCATATTTCTAAACAGTTATTCCAAACCCTACGGCAAAAGGTCTCAACTCCGGAGCCCGATTCTTGTTAAACATATTTGTCAATGAATAATTTCCCCAAATACACACTCCTCGGTAACCAATGCGTAACGTGTAATCTACCTTAAAAGGTACCATCCCGTAACTTCCGTTTTCCTTCAATTTCCGTTTATTTCCCTTCTCACTCGTGTAAACGACCTTTGTTTTCGAGTGCAAGCGGATTCCCCCGATAAACCCAGTGGAGACATAAAACCTTTTCCAATGTGGAGCCGGGAATTGCTTTTCCAGCATCAGGGGTATCGTTAAATAGAGCGTCTTGAATGTACTTCGTTTCACATCCGTAATGTCCCACTCGGACAACGGCACAGCATGTAGCATCTCACCTTTCTCCCGACGAATAGTAATATCTCCATCCAGACACATACGGGAGTAGTCCAGGCCAAATCCCGTGAATATACCGAAACACTGCCGGGGACTCAAACCAAAGCTAAATTTGGCAAAGTTAAAATGCATCGTAAACGAACTTGCCCAATCTAATTCCATAAAGTCATCACCACCATATTTGGAATAGTTTGTTTTCCCAAAGTTCACAAACCCAAAATAGAACCCGTTCCAGTGTCCTCGAAATTTGTTCGGACGGCTAGGCTTTTGGGATAATACCCTGACATCCCAAGGAAGCTTGACTGGATCGTTAATCCTTTTCTCGCTGCTTTCTCGCACCGTATTATCCCAAATTATCATTTCCGTTTCCTTACTAATGGTGTCGGAGACCTGTCCTTTTGCACGAATCGTATCTTTCCGCCAGCCGTCATTGACAATCACGCTGTCTCGTTGCGCCGAAACCGATAGTCCACACACCATGAACATGATAAAAGCTGCTATTATTCTCATGATCTTATCTTTAATTAATTTCTTTCTTACATGACGTTTAACCCCCTTGATTAGTTACAGGTTTCCCATGTCTTTTCTCTCTTTACTCCGAAGACGTTCCAACACATTCCTTCCCGCATCAATCAAATTATTCACGATATTATCCGACTTACCTGATCGGTCAATCAATTGAAACACGGGTTCCCGTTGCTCTTTCACCTGCACCTGAAATTGAAGCCCCTCATACGGGGAGGTTAGTATCTCACTTGGCTGTGGAGCCATAATCTCCACGGAAATTTTCAGTTGTTTTTTCAACTCAATGACATCCGGAGGAATCACTCGTTCCACAACCTCAACCGGTGCTTCTCTCTGTTCCGTCGGCTGTATCATCATCCTTTCCGGTTCCTCAATTATTCCCACTTCTCCGGCTTTCTCCGGTTCTAATACCTGCGGCAACGGGAGAGTTTCTGTCTTCACCACCGTCATAGGTATATCTTCCATAGAGAATTCTTCTTTCCTCGTGGTATAAATAGCAACCACAATACCCAAAGCCACAACCGCGGCAATGGCCGCATAACGTTTAACAAGAAGTATCACTCCGGACTTACGATATAACCCGGCTTTTCCTTCGAACCGACATGCTGGATCAGGTTTCACTTTGATCTTAGCATACACATCAACTTCCCGTTCAAACACTTTTTTATCAGTATTCTCGTCCACCCACGCCCGTTCTTCATCCGTGATAACCCCTTCGGTGACAGCGATGGCATAATACTCCATTTCCCTTTCTCTCACCGCTTGTTTTATCTCCTCTTTTTTACCGAAAACTTCCGTGGGAACTTCCAACCTCACCTCTCCCATCCCGTCAAGTTGTTCTTGCAAATCGGGGTGAACTAGCAAAAACGCCTCCACCTCTGCCCGTTCCCTCTCCGACAAATTCCCGTCCATGTAATCAATAAAATAAATCTCGTAATTCTCTCTCGTTATCATATCTCCTCCCGCTTAAACAACCACATCCGGCCTGCGGATGTATGCTTTCATAAATGCTCTCGCTCGAAAGATGTACACTTTCACCTGCGATTCGTTCAACCCCGTGATCCCGGCAATTTCCTCGTAGGAATACGCCTCGTAGTCCCGCAGAAGAATCACCGTTTTCTGCACCGGGGGCAATTTTTCCAAGGCCATATCCAATATTTCCTGTAATCCCGTGTATCCCTCCTGCACATCTCCCGCCCGGTCAGCCACGTTCTCGATGTCCCCGAACTTCGTTTCCCGCCGCAATACATCAATCATCCTGTGATATGCCGTGCTAAAAAGAAAAGACTTCGCCTTGTCGTAGGCAATATATTCCACTTCCTCCCAGAGTTTCATGAAACTATCCTGCACGACATCCTCCGCCATCTCTTTCGACTTGCACATTTTAAGGATAAAACGATACACACCATCAGAGAAATGGTCCACGGTCCGGTTATACTCGGTTCTAGTCATTCTGTTTCCCCTTGGTCCATAGCTCAATTCGTTTCACATCCCGCCAACGCACGTAAACAACTTCTCCCCCGGTCCGGAAGATCAGTATCCCATCATTCGTTGCCATCACGTCATACATTCCCCCCAACACCAGTTCGGTTCCTCCCGACAACTTGACCCACGTGTATTTATAGTTTTTAGGTTCTATTTCCCGCACATACTTGAAAGGTATTCGGTAAGATATATTCCCGTTCTGCCCGTCCAGTAATTCAAAATCCATAGCCTCGTCGAGATCATACACCAGTACACCCTCCAACGAACGTCCATCCCGTGTCTCAACTCTCCCGAACAAACGCTCCGGAGCCCTAAAATCATCGTAAACGGGAAGTTTCAACTGATCGAGAGGAATCGCACGAAACAATTTAAAATCATGCCACCCCACGATCACCTGCCCAATCGACGGCATATTGATGGCTATCCCCCGATTCGTGGCATTCACGTCGTTCTCCCCCCACATGCAAAGTTCCCTGCCACTATGAAGAGTTACCAAGGAAGAGTTTCCCAACGACTTGATACTCCCGATATTTTTAAATGCCACGGAAACCCAGCTAGATTCTGTCCGCCCGTCAAGTAACGATTCCTGTGAATTCTCGTCCAAATCCCATTGAATAAGCCCCTTGTACATCCCGTAAGGCGTTTCCACGATACCTGCGATTGGATGGTCTTTCGGCTCGTTAATCGAATCAGGAGCGGCAGAAAAAACGATCTCGCTAATATGCTCCCAGACCACGTTTTCAATCTTCCCATTCCGAGGTTCCACGGCGATCCAATTACCGATAGCAAGCGACCGTCCTCGTTCAAGCTCGATGACATTTCCCCCTTTCACGCCCAACTCGATCCGTTTATCACCGATTACTCTAATCGATCGAATATTCCCGAAACGGCAAGAAAACTCATGCTCCGGTGGAGTATCCCTCCGACCATCACTAAAACGCACGTTTTCTCCCATAATATCCCGATACCGCATATACGGGTTTCCGATTTTTCCCGCGGAAAAAATGTCCGTCCAGTAAAGATTCTTTCCCCACGTGATGTATCCGCATATTTTACGATTCATCACGGTAGTCACTTCCCCGTAAATCCGTATTGCCCGACTCCCCTGTGCCAACCCGTTAGTAGCACAAAAGCAACAAATTAAGCATCCAATTATCCATGTTTTTAACATACCACTACTTTTGTTTATTGATGGGACGAATGAACTAGGCGAAAAGTTACAAAACTAATTAAGAATAGAAAACAATTTAAACTAAAATCCGGCTCAACAAAAGAGATTTCTCCATGTCAAACCGGATTTCCAATAAATTTATTACGAAATGATATTCTTGACTCATTCAGCATCCAACCGCTTGAAACCTTTCCCGAGAATTTGTTTAGCGTCGAATATCGTCACAAAAGCATTCGGGTCAATCTTGTATATGGCCTGTTGTAAAGTTACCATCTGCCGACGATTAACCATCGTCATGATCATCTCCTTTTCTGCACGGTTGTACATACCTTGTATCGGCACGATGGAACCACCGCGGTGCAAGTCATTCAATACATACTCCCGAATTTCCTCTGCTTTGTCGGAGATAATAAAGAAACTTTTCTCTGCATTGAACCCTTGAAGGATTATATCAATCGTTTTACCCATGAGGAAAATCGAAAGCCACGAATACATCGGCACCTTCCAGTCTTGGAACATAAGAAAACCGAAAACCACGATACACGAATCAATCATTATCTGCAACTGTCCCAGCGGACGATGAGTCCACTTGTAAAGTATGTTCGATAACACATCGGTTCCCCCGCTTGACGCACGTGTTTTCATGATCATCCCCACGCCAACACCCATGACGACACCACCAAAAATACACGCCAACAACACCTCATCACCTAACTTGAAAGGATCGAGTGCCATCATCGGATCCGTGGGTATCGGCTCACCCATCAATGTTAACAAGAGCGTAGGCAAACTATCAGAGAAAACAGCGACAAGGATGAAACAAATAAACGTTTTCACCCCAAAACCGGAACCCAGTACCCGCAGGCCCAACAAACTCAATGGCAGGTTGAAACACAAGGCGGCTATACCGATCGGGAACCCCCACTTGTGTTGAAGGACGATCGTGATACCATAGATTCCCCCCGGGACAATTTTATAAGGTGCCATAAAACAACTATACCCCAGTGCTAGCACAAAAGCACCCCCGATGAGTAAGGCATATGTCCGGAACCACTCACGGGTAAACGGTTTCTCTTTTAAAAGTATATTCACCATTTCATCTAATTTAAATTCGGCCGCGAATATACACCTCCCCTACCTCACGAAATATGACAAAAGTCATCTTTCCGAGGGAAAATATCTTAATCTGTTTTTTAACACTTCTGTATTACCCGTGGCATTGATTTTGCTCGTACGAGAATATTAATTATAATTGCACACTTTTTCCAATTTGTGAAATTAAAATGAGAACAACCTTACTGATTACGAAAGAAAAAATTATCAGCGTGGCACAAAAATTGTTCATAGAAACAAGTTTTTATCGAACAACGATGAAGGATATTGCCCGTGCCGCTAAAGTCAGTCGGCGCACGCTATACACTCATTTTAACAGTAAGGAAGACATTTTTAACCACATCGTGGATCAAAAAATAGAATTAATCGAACAAAAACTTGAACAGGCAGTCAGAACGGCCTTGCCAGCCGACAAACGGTTGAAGTTATACATCAAGGAACGATTCAATTTAATAGCGGAACTCATGGGCGGTAGCCAACCTATCAAAGAAACTTTTTTACACAATAACAGCAAGATTGAAATACTACGGGAGAATATTGACAGACAAGAGCTCGAACTTCTCTATTCAATCCTTCGGAACGGGGCCGATGCGGGAATCTTCTCGATCAAGCAACCCCGGCGTTTGGCTAATTCCCTGCAATCCGTCTTCAAAAGCCTGGAATTCGGTTTCATACGCCAGTACGAACATCAACCACGACCACAAGTGATTAACGAGTATATTAACATATTATTTCACGGTATAATTAAGAAATAAACTAACACGCACTACGATATGGAATTATATATCAACGCCTTTGCCCATTATCTCCCGGACAACCGAGTACCTAACTCTTACTTCAAAGACGTGAATGGTCTGGATGACGAGTGGATTCGCACTCGTACTGGAATAAGCACCCGGAGTAAGGCTGGCGAGAACGAGAACACGAATACCATGGCCTTGGAAGCCGTTAAGCGCTTGCACGAAAAACTACCCTTCCCCATAGAGGAAGTCGACTTGATCGTGGCTGCTACTTACTCCCCCCACGACACGGTAGCAACAGCAGCGCACATGATACAACGTCATTTTAAGGCACGAGCCGCACGCTGTCTCACTGTTTCGGCAGCCTGTTCCTCGTTTATCAACGCCATGGAAATTGTAGAAGGATATTTCGCCATGAACAAGGCAACAAAAGCCATCGTCGTGGCCTCTGAGCATAACACGGAATACAGTAACGAGACTTGCCCGCAAAGTGGTCACCTGTGGGGTGACGGGTCTGTGGCAATCGCCATTTCCACCATACCGGAAGGAGAAAAAGCAGCCCGTATACTTAATATATTTACCCGCGGACTCGGACACATCGGCAAAGCAGACACCGCCGTTTACCTACGCCCACATCACGGGGGTATCGGTATGCCGGAAGGGCGTGACGTATTTATCAATGCCTGCCATTACATGATCGAGGGATTAAATGCTGTAACTAATAGCCAAGGCATAAAACTGACAGACTTGAAATTCATCGCCTCTCACCAAGCCAACAAGCGAATCATGGCTACCGTTGCACGTCAGATCGATTTCCCCGAAGATCACATGTTATCGAACATCGAGGAAGTAGGTAACACGGGATGCCCTAGTTGTGCTATCGCCTTATCGCAAAACCTTGACCGAGTCGACCATGGTGACCTCGTGGCACTCTCCGTGTTCGGGGGTGGGTACTCTTGCGGGGCAGTACTCTTGCAATTTTTATAAGCAAATACAGAATCAAAAAAATGAATCCCAATGAACACTCATTTGGATTCATTTTTTAGTCTATACGCAATAAAAAAGATATACCTTTGCACGAAAGAAATTACCATGAATGACCAGACTGTAATATGTGCCATTGCCACGGCCCCCGGAATGGGTGCTATCGCCGTGATTCGCCTATCAGGGAAAGGATGTATTGAAATTTGTGACCGGATATTTGTTTCACCTTCCTATAAAAAACTGGTGGATGTTCTTCCGAATACAATTCATTTCGGAAAGATCGTCAACAAGGAGGAACTGATTGATGAAGTACTAATCTCCGTGTTCCACGCCCCCCACTCCTTCACCGGAGAAGACTCCATCGAAATTTCCTGCCATGGTTCAGTATACATTCAGCAACGCATATTACAACTATTAATCTCCTCCGGAGCACGGCTTGCCGCCCCCGGAGAATTTACTCAACGGGCTTTCTTGAATGGTAAAATGGACCTTTCACAAGCAGAAGCCGTTGCAGATCTAATCGCCTCATCCTCGGCAGCCGCCCACAAAATGGCATTAAGCCAAATGCGGGGTGGATTCTCGGACGAACTGATGAAACTGCGAATGGAACTGTTGCACATCACCTCCCTGTTGGAACTGGAACTGGATTTCTCGGAGGAAGACGTGGAGTTCGCCGACCGATCGGAACTTCGGAGTATTGCCATCGGTATTGACACGTTAATTTCTCGCTTATGTGCCTCCTTCTCCCTTGGCAACGTGATCAAAAACGGCATCCCGGTAGCCATTGTCGGTAATACTAACGTGGGAAAAAGTACCCTACTCAACGCTTTGCTAAAAGAAGATCGTGCCATCGTGTCCGACATCGAGGGTACCACTCGCGACGTGATAGAGGATACCATCAACCTCCAGGGAATCACCTTCCGTTTTATCGATACGGCAGGCATCCGCCACACAGACGACCGAGTAGAAAACATGGGTATCGAACGTACTTTTTCCAAAATTGAACAAGCCCGTATCGTATTGTTTTTAATAGATGCCACCAAAAACACGGAACAATTCCTTCCCTATTATACCCAAGTGAAAGAACATCTCGGACCGGATACCCGCTTAGTCATTTTACTCAACAAGACAGACCAAACAGATTCTGCCGACATGATCTTGTCACAAATCACGTCTCTATCTTCCGGGGAAAAGATTCTCCCGATTGCTGCAAAGACTGGATATAACATCCATCACTTGGTGGACGAGCTAGTTTCCACGATCAACCTAAACGCACTTCATTCAGGAGATGTCATCGTCAGCAATGCCCGCCATTACGAAGCCCTCTCCCATGCCCGCCTAGCCATCGAGCGAGTCATTACCGGCCTGGACTCCCATCTTAGTGGTGAGTTTGTATCACAAGACATTCGGGAATGCCTGCATTATCTCGGTGAAATCACGGGACAAATCACGACGGATGAGGTATTGGGAAATATATTTAAGAATTTTTGCATCGGTAAGTAGTCTGACACACTATTGATCTAATAAATTGGGCGCTATAGATAAAGCATCTCTTTTAGCATATGTCCTCCATAGCATTGTGTATTTTACCGTTTTACAGCCTTTATAGAAAGCCTCGCAAGCCGTTCCTTCAACAATTCGCCATACTTTTCCTTTAATTCAGCACTTAGAAAAGAGTTTTGAATGACAGCTTCAAACTTGGGCAATAGTTTGATATACTTATTTATCAACCGTTCTACAATCACATTCTCTATACCCAGCGTGGCTGCTGACCTAATAAAATCCTCTCTTTGAAGTTTTTTCTTCCGACCATTCAAGGTTAATGCCAACTCTTCGTCATCCTTAGGATTGACGATAGCCGCATTCAGCAAATCGTAAGCAGGGGTCAAACGTATCATATCCGCCACCTCATACAAAGAGAAGTTTTTCAAGTGCATGTCGTTATTTCCTGTCAACCAAGAGAAAAGCACCAACTCAAAGAAATTGGTAACATCCATTTTAGGCAAAGACGAGTATTTCAAAACAGCCTTGCCGATACGTTCATAGCTACTTTTGTATTTATGCTCTGTTTGCCTTTCGGTCAGTTGGCACATATCTTCCATCGCAATCTTCTCTCCGGCAGCAGTCCTGTCAATCCGACGGGTAAGATAGCATAGCGTATCATCTGCCATCCGCATCAGCGTATGAGGAACTACCTCAATACGTGCCACCTCTGCAAGGTGCATGGTTAAATCCTCGACCTCAGGCATCATTTCATATTGCGAGGTCTGTGGCTTACAAATATAACCGCCCCATAGCCCGACAATAGTCAATCGTTTGTTGCCCTCATGCTCATTCAAATGCAATGATAATTTCGGCTGAACACCGGTCAAAGAGGTTTGGTCTTGAATGATTTGCAGAGCAAGCTGATCAAGTTGTTCTGTCGTATAATCAAGAACAGGCAATGTTGTTGTTCCGAAGAACTTTTTTATGCAAGCCGTGTGCATATCCCTTTCCCCCTTTAAGAGCGGACGATAACAATATAAACAATTACACATGGTTTCCCTCCTTTTCTTCTAAAGGAATAACGCTTACAGCTCCAATACAATCCTTGCAGCATATCAGCAACAACGACATCCGGTCAAGAATACTGATGTCTGTATTCCGCAATGCAACATCCAACAGCCATCCTTCAGGAATCAAACCATCGAAAAATGGAAACAGCACAGGACTTGTATATGCTTCGCCTTGTAAAGGCAATGTCAGACTAACAGACTTTGCCGTTTCAAGAGAGAGGTATTCCGGCAAATAGCAGAACTCATACCCAGCATCGTTTTCTGTCAGAATACCAGCCAATTGGTCTTTATAAAATATATGTGCTTGTCTCATTGTTTACTGTTTTTTGAGTGGCTACCATTTCATAATTGAAAAAGTCAAGAAGCTGATTCACTTTATCAAGACGTAGCGTTTCTTTGCCTTGTTCTAAGTCTCGCACAAAGCGTAATCCTACTCCCGACTTCAACGAAAGTTCTTCTTGCGTCAGATTATATTGCTTTCGCAACATTTTGACCGTAGTAGAAAGATTATTCATAGCATCATATTTTATACCTTTTCGGGTACAAAGTTAGCACAAATATTCGATATTATATCAGTATGGGTATAATTTATCGTTTCGTTACTATAATTATATCAGACAGGGTATAATACAAGGAGGATTGAGACGTTACTATTAAGGCTAAAAACAAATACAACTCATATGATTTTACACTTTTTCAAGCGAATAAATCCGATTCTTTACACTTTTTCCAACGAATATCACCCATAACCCTACACTTTTTCCAACGAATCAAATGTATATTCAACAAAAGTGTTCTGGTTCCACGACCGATTTTCTACTGTTAAGTACCTTCCAATAAAAATAAGCGTAAGCATATAGAAAGACAAAAAATACCTTCGTCAAATGAAATACTTACGGCTTGGGAAGCCTTTTATAGCCCAATTCTTCGCTTAGAAGCTACCATGTTTTGCTCTTTGGGAAAGGGAATTTGAAGTCGCTGATGATGAGAACATCTGCCATACCGAACTATTCTCTTTGGCAAGCCTCAACAGTTGTACCAACACTATGGGCAACCTTTTTCCTGTATACCGCTCTTAAAACTTCCTCCTCCTAATATGGCAATACGGCTCACCACCTGTCTTGTCGTAATAACGCTGGTGATACGCTTCGCCAATGTAGAACTGACTTTCGGGCAGCAACAGCGTGTTCACTTCATCGCCTTTGTCGCGGAGCAGCTGCATCACGTACTCGGCTACTTGACGTTGCGGTTCGTTTCTGTAGAAGATGCAACTACGGTATTGCGACCCGATGTCCGTACCTACCCCATCTGTCTGTGCGGGGTCGTGTATTTCAAAGAAGAGTTTGCAGAGGCTTTCGTAGGAGACAACCGTCGGGTCGAACTCTACAATGACAGCTTCCACGTGATGGGTCTTGTGGTCACGCACATCGGCATACGATGGGAACGCCTCTTCACCACCGGTATAACCCGCCAACGTACGCTTCACCCCTTTTTGTTTGGCAAACTGATGTTGAGTACCCCAAAAGCAGCCACACGCAAAGATTCCGACCTCTACATTCTCATCCGAAGATGCGTGGTAAAGTTCCACTTTTGAATACTCTTCGATAGCAGCCTTCACCCTCTCCAACGCTTTTCCGTGTTTGGCTTGAAGGTCGGGATAGGCTTTTCTGCGTGCGAAGTTGTGTTGCAGGTCGTTGTACTTCACTTGCAAGGCAATGGGGTTACCAGAGTCGATGATGGCTTGCACATAGGCGTCATAATCCGTTCCCGGCTCGTGCATCAACAATCGGAGGGCATTCACCACACCGACAGGAATACCTGCACGGAGCAAATCATCAAACGTGTAATCAGTGTCTTCCACCACATCGTGCAGAAAACCGGCAATCTTTTCTTCGTCAGTCTTCCCCATCAACCCTACAGCAAGGGGATGGAGTATAACGGGGTGACCATCACGGTCGAGTTGTCCAGCATGGGCTGTGGTAGCGATGCGGAGGGCAATGTCTATTGGGTTCATTGTATATACTATTTATACGATTATTTGTTCTTTTTTTTAATGTATTCAATCTATCGGTGCAGAATCGGAAACGTCACACCGGACACATCGAATATATCCTTCTTGCTCATACCCCTTTTTATAACGATGAATCAATTGCACAAGCGCATTGAGGCGCATATCTGTCAGTGTCATATTGCGATACTTTAGATACTGCGCATCGTACAATCGGGCATTACCACGGCTCAACCTTTCCTCAACATCTTCGGGGACGAAGAAACTTGCTCGGTCGCCTAAATACTTGTAAAATTCAGATTGATAAATATGGATACCCGCCAAGTCGAAATCACCGAAATGGATGTACGGATTAGGAATGCTTATCAACCAATCACGCAAATCGGACGACCGGGGATAGCGAGATACAAACAACACTTTCCACCCATCAAACAGGTGCTTTTGCCGACGGATATGGCGGAAGTTCTCTCCATTCTCAACACCGACCACCACGACATCCGACGGTATGCGGAACACGTCCGGTTGCTGAATGAAAAGAGCGACACCGTCCGATGGTGCAATAAGGAAAGCCTCATCCCCCATCCACGCCTCAATAGGTTCGTAACTGTTCACAAGGAATCCGCAAAAGGTTCTCAACTTGATGGACTTGGAATTTCCTGTTTCCTGCACAAGCATACTGCGTTCCAACGTTGCATGCTCGCCATCGGCAACTTCCAACCATCGTTCAAGAGACGTACCGGAAGTGTAAGTATCGCAAATGAACTTACGACAGACATCCACATTGGTCAGGCGGTAAGAGACACGACTTCCGTGTGTAACAGGAATCAGTAACCCCTCTCCCTCTAACTCACCCGCCAACCAACGCGGCAAGGAACTTGAAGGCACAGTCTCCCCTGCGAGCATTCGCAACAGTTTCTTTGCCACAGACGGTGTAAATCTTCCTTTATCCATATCCTTTTCTATCGACACTTTTTACTTACGGGTGAGCAACGGCACTATCCGGGTGTGGCTCTTCGCATCTTTGCTCAACAGGCACGTATATTTATAGTCTTCCACGTTGTAGGTGGTGGGCGAACTGTTTATCAGCAAGATGTTGCGGCAGTTGGCAAAGTCGAGAATACCTTTGACGTTGTTGGGATGCAACTTACCAATTTCGTCCATCATACAATGCACTTTGAAATCGCCAAACTTCCTCGATGCTTTTTCTTTGAACACGTTGATAAGCATAATGTTGACCATCGCCTTCACCAAAATATCCGTACCATCCGAACCTACATTGGCAATCTTCTCCACCCAACCCGTATCGTTGTCGTTCTCCATCACACGGAACTGCAAGTTGAACGAATCGGACACGACAAGGTTCTTCCGCGACGGTTCGTCTTTCAAAAGTTTACTAAATGCATTCAGGTATTTCACGGCATGCAGATTGACGTCCGCACGCAAATCTTGCGAAAACAAATCCACCGCACCCATATTGAACGCATTCTCATCATTAAACTTCTTCATCTCCAACAACAGCAACATCAGTTTGTCATTACTCTGCAAGGGACGCAGTTCGATGCTACGAATCACTCCGGCAAAGTTCCGTTTGATGAAGTCTTCATTGATGTCTTTGATGGTCTTGTGTATCAAGCTCTCGCTCCGGGTCAGTTCACCTGTCTCTTTGGAGATACGGCGCAAGATGTTCACATACCTCTCGCTGATGCGGTTTTGATATTCGGCAATCTTGTTGTTGTCGATAAACTCGCAGAGGTTGGAAGCAAAATCCATATAATCGGCATCGCTCGCAAGTGCTTGCGGGAAACTGAACGTATTTCTTGCGGTGAAATTACTATTGAACAGATTGACAGACTTCTTGAAATTGTCCGTATCGGTCTTCAACGATATAATCAAGCTCTTCAATTCGTCCACTATCACACCACATGTCTTCTTGGTGGCAAGTTCGCAGGAAGTGTACGACTCGGGAGGAGAGAAATTCTTGTCTTTGCGGAAATTCTCCAGCACATCCATATCCTTCTTCAAAGCATCTCGCTCACCGCAACGGGTACGCATCTTGTTGGTGGTATCCTCGCATTGGTCGGACAGTCGCTTCTTCCGCAAAACGTACTTCTCGTTCAAATCAGTCAGATGTTGTTCGTTGTTCTTCTTCTCCGCACGCAAATCCAGCTCACGGTCAAACAACTCTTGCTTATCTTTCTCGTAACTCCACACCAAAGGTTGCTTCTTGGCTATATACTCCAGTTCAGCAGCGATGGTGTCAATCTTCGCTTTGTAAGTATCGATAGCAGCAGTGTCCGCACCTTTACCGTTCAGTTCGTCTTTCTGCTGACGGAGCAGTTCTTGCTTCCGCACTTTCATCTCCAAGCGATGATTGGCAAGTTCCTTCTCGATAAGTTGCACATCAGCATCTACGGCAGTACGCTCTCGTTTCTCTACTTTGCGCAGTTCTTCGGCGATTTGAATGATACGTTTCTCCCGTTCTTGCTTCAATACCGCTTCTGCATCGTTACATTTCTGCCGTTCCTTCTCTTTTCTGCCAATGGCAATTTCTATTTCAGCAAGTTGTTCTTTCTTCCATTCATCCTCTTTCCGTTGCAAAGAGGCACGTTCTGCTTGCAAGTTCTTTTGCTGAACAGGGTACTGTTGCAACTGCACTTCAAGCAAGTGCATCTCATCGGAGAGGGCAGAAATTTGCTTTCTATACTTCTTTCTTACAGCTTCCGTCTCCTTCTCTTTCCCTTCGTTCAACTGAACAAGTTGCTGAGTATCGGCATCTCTTTCCGAAGATTTGGCATCCCATTCGGCTTGCAGTTGTTCGGGAGAACGCAAATCACGTTCCACCTCGGTCAGGTTCAACGTCACACCAAAGAAGGTGTTACCACCATCGGCTACCAACTCCGGTGAAAGATGTCGGTTATAAAGAATCTGCTTTTCGTCGGCTATCTTACCGATGTTCTCCTGCCAACCCGGTTTGTTCTTATCCAACCATTCGCAGAAAGAACCTTTGCTGTTCTCTATCAAATGGCGTAGCGATTCTATATCGGTATCCAGTTGCTTTCTGTGCCGCACAACGATCTCTATCTTCGCTTCCCACTCTTTCTCCAACTTCCCCACTTCCTCTGCCGACTTCTGTCGAAAACGGTCGCCCTCCAGCTTCATACGTTCCACGCGCACGGATGTATTTCTTTCTTCTGTAGACAAAGCATTCAGACGTTCACTACAATCTTCTATCTCGCATTGGTAATGAACGGTATATTTTATCTTCGTCTTTCGTTGCTTCAAAGTAGAGATTTCTTCCAACAACATCTCTTTGCTATCGGACAGGGTTTTCAGCTTCTCTTCGTAGACGGCGCGGATTTCATCGGTCTGCTCGTAGTGCTTCTTTTGTAAAACAGAAATACGCATGTTCAATTCTTCTTTCTGATAGAGTATTCTGTTCTTGGTCTCGTTATCGAACTTGGCAAATTCGGTATCAAGAGTTTGTTCGAGTTGCCGGTACTTACCCATAATGTCATCGTAAGTACCGGTTAGTTCGTGATACACCTTGTTCAACGACTCCAGTTCGTATTTCAACGCAGGTTCTTTGCACACTTTGGCGATGACCTCTTCGATGCGTTCTTGTTCGTAATATCTACGCTTGCTCTTTATCTTCTGTAAATCGGCATCGATACTACCCTTCTGCTGATTCAGCTTGTCGCGCTCACGATTGAACTTCTCCCGTTCTTCACCCAACAAACGGGTGTAGCGTTCCACCTCCTTGTTCAGCAAGTCTATCTGTTCGTCCAGTTCGGGAAATCTTCGGCGAGCATCCTTTTCGGCATAATTGAGTTCGGCTCTGCCATCTTCGATTTGCTTTTTGGAATAGAGCAACGTCCGGTAACCTTTTATTACCCTTTCGGCTTGCTTGCGGACAGGCACTACCCCGTTCTTGTCTTGCTTCATCCACAACATCACATCGTCATACTCCTGCTCGAAAGTCTCTATCTGATTGCGGTAGTAACTAAGATCGATAACAAATTCATTGTCGTCCATAGACTGAATGATGGTATCTTTGATGAAGTCGGCATCCAGTTTAGAATTTAGGAACACATTCTGAATGGTACGGGGGATGTTCTGATAATGCGCACTCTCCACAATGGCATATTTGCGGAATTGCAGCAACTCAGGCTTCCGGTTGTTACCGAAGATAATGTCTCGAAACATATCATAACCGGTCACCAACGATGATGCGTTGTAACCGGAATCGGAAATACGCACACGAATCTCGCTCCAATCCGCCGCCACCTCGTTCCGTTCGTTCACAAACCACTCCTTCCGATACGGTGCATCCACAAAGCGGAAAGCAGCCCGCCCCATCGACTTCGTCACCACCACCGTATAAGCACCATTTTCACGCATCACTTCATAGACGATGTACGAATTGGCAAAGGGCAGGTAGAACGCATCGAAGTTCTTTTTCTCCTTCGGAATACCGAGGCGCATCTTGTCTGCATTGTAGAAAAAGAGGATGGCACGCAGCAACGTACTCTTCCCCACCCCTTGCGTACCGATAAAGTGCACATTTCCGTCCACCTTCACCTCAGCATACGGCACGTGGGCACTGTTCACAAACACCACTTTATTGAGATACCTCATCGTTCAGTTCCTCCGATATCGTTATGCAATCCACCAAGTTCTCCATATAGTGAAATGCGGTTAATACTTTATACGTGCTGTCGTGCTCGTTTTCCAGTTCTATCATACCCGACTTCTCCAACTCCGCCACCAGCTTCTCCACCACCTCGTTGTACTTCTTCTTATCAGAGAATAGTTTGGCGGCTTTCTCTTTCAACTCCATCTGGCAACTGATTTGCACCTCGATGTCTGCCGGACGGAACTTGAAACCGGGACCGAACGTAGCATCATACGTTTTCAGGAAACTGAGGTAGTCTATCCACTTCATCGCCGCTTCCAGCTTACGTTCCAAATCCACCTTCGCTTCCCGTCGCGTAAACAGGTAATAACCATCGCCACCTTCCAAGTAGAAACCGATTCCTTTGTAGTACTCGTAGTATTCTGCCAACTCTTCTTCAATGGCATCGTAGTAGCGTTTCACGGCAGGCGACACGCTGTTGGAGGAGATAAACCCTCCTTTGCTCAGTATATTGAATATTTCTTCGGTATATTTCATAAGCATTCCGTTTGCAATGTTATTTGGAATAGATTAAAGGATACTCCACCCCGCAATCCGTTTCGTAGGTGTCGGTAAAATCCAACCCATCGGCATATTGCGACGCTATCTGGCAGAAGTAGAGAATCTTTCCGTTGGTATCCACCTCCTTGTGGTAGCGATAGTTCATGACAAACCTGAACAAGTGGCTGCTCGATGCAGCAAAGGCATTGTACACCTCCTGCAAGTTGACGGCATCCAACACCTCACTGTCCGCTTCCAAGAACTCTTGCGGAATGGCTTCGGCTATGTTCTTCGGACCTCTCACCAAGTTCTTCTGCCGCGAGACAACCTTCTTGATAAGTTCAAGTGCAGTGGCAGAAGTACGCAACTCGTCCACCGACAGTTTGATGCGGTAGTTGGTCTGTGGTTCCATCCACACCGGGTTTATCAAGCTCAGTTGTTGACGGATGTCGCTCTTTTCTTCCAACAGGAACTGGTCGCGCAAATACTTCAAGCGACGCACTTTCTCGAAAATGCGGTTCTGATAAGCTATCAGGTTCAAGTAGTGGATAATCTGCTTTTCAATCTCTATCAAGTTGTGGTAAGCATCGTTCAGCTGCAACTTCACATCACTCACCACGGTGCGCATCTGAGTATCCATCGCCACTTTGAAAAACACAGGCTGCTGGTTTTCGATGATATCTTCGCTTCGGTTAATCAGTAGGGCAATGTTCTTGCGCTTCTCATCGAGATTCTTCAGTTTGGCAAGTTTGATGGGATAATTCGGCTCGTTCTTGTACGTATTGTCGATGTTCCGTTTCAAGTCTATCACATTACGTACCGTCACCATAGCAATGTTCTTCAAACACCGCCGCACCTTTTTGTGGTAGTTGTACTTCCGTTGCTCGTTGTTCTCTTGCAAGTAGTAGTCGATGTTTTCATTCAACCTTCCCAAATAGTCGTCCACAAATGATACGTTGATGCTCTCGTTCACCTGCAACACCTCTTCAAAGAACTTGAGATACACGTCCTCCATCTCCAAGAAATTCCCGCTATCCCTGATGACACCATAGTCGATGAGGTATTTGATCCGTTCCTCTTTATACTCCGTCAACTCCAAGGCATAATCGTACTTCAAGGAAGTCGAAGGTCTTTTCTGAAACATCTGCTTCATCAAGACTTTCTCCCTTTCGAGGACACGCAACAAGTCGTCTATGGATTTGAATGTATTCATAAATCAAGATCTTCTTATAACAAAGGGCAAATATAGTCTCTTCTCTCCTTTTTCCCGTATATTTCTCGGTTTACTTTTCACTTTGCACACGGTTCTTTCATTTAAGACAGAAATAACGGCATAGTATCCCTTACCCAACTCATCACGAATTGGGCAAGGGATTAATCCTGTATGTCAGCACGTTATCTCTTATTCAAAATGCTGTTATTTTCATTTTTGGCCCAAGAAAGCCAAAAGTCTGGTAAAACTCATTGATACATGTCTCATAAGTTCAGCCATCCCCTTTCTTTTGTCAGCCCGTTTTTTGCGCAGTCCTTTCCAAATGGAAAACACAGCGTAGACTATTCTCTGTATGGTGTCAAGGTTACGGGCAGCTCTTGCCGACTTGCGTTTTATCTTGTCCTGTAGAAGATTGTAGTCCAACATCCAGTGCATGCTTTCTATTGACCAGTGGATGCGCACCAATGAACCCTACGCCGGAGTACTTGTAGCAGGCTGCTCACGTACAGACGCTTTTCCAGGGTATGGGCACCTGATGACTTCTTGATTGTATCGGCTTCATATTTAATAATTGTCATATTGCCTCCCCATTTTTCCTTGTCACAGATGATTGCAAGCCCGTCAAAGAGCCGATAGGTACGAGTCTCGATTCTGCCATGTCCGAGTTCCGGACCATCCGTATAAGAATACGCCGGAGTGAGTCCTTTGAGCCTGTCTTCCACTCCATAACGCAGTGAACGCTGGTTTGCCTTCAGTTCTATCTGGAAATCCCCCCCTTTCTTTCGGATCTTGTCGATGATGTCCTTTTGCATGGACATCGCATCGGCAGTGACTATCTTTCCAGATATACTGATTTTGTCGATTAGCTGCGGTATGGCTTTTATCTCATTGCCTTTCTCCCGGCAGGCTTCGGTGGCCAATGTGATGCCGGTGTTATAGGAATATGCGGACACAATATTAGAATTGCGCCCGTTGTCCTGTACGATGCCGTGTTCGGCTTTGTCATCCACGCAGATTATTTCCTTGCCGCATTCTTTTTTGAGCAGTTCACCGTGAAAGGCTTCTACAAATCACTGCATCCTGTCAACCATGGTCAGATCGTCAATGCCGTCATCCACACGGTAAAGGGTCGCTTCGGAAAGGACACCGTTCCTTAGCATGCCCATCTTACTGAATTTGTTGAGGTTGTGTCTGCCGAACTCTATAATCTCGGCACGTCCAATGCACCCCGATGCACGGCCGAGAATCATCAACATGGTGATGTCATCGAGCCTGTGACGAAGATTTCCTTTGCCTGACCTTCTAAAATCAGGGACAGATGAGGAAAATTCCTTCAGTTTGTGCAAGATGCTTCCTTGTGAACCGAATTTATTTACTACTTTCGTAATCTGATTGTGCGCATCCGCTTCAATCGAAAGAACTTGATCGAGTGGCTTGATTTTATTCATAACTATTTAATTTGCAACTCTAAAGTTACGAAGAATCTGCCATTCGACCTATTTATTCAAACACTTATTTTACTGAAAATCAAAGAAAAGGCTATCTTCAGAAGCCTATTCTCCAACCATCAAATAAGCGCATGGATTATGAATCATGGGAGCAAAAAGTGTACTCACCACCCAAGGAAACGTTCACTATAAAATAACAACATTCTTGAGCGAGCAACGCAATCCTAAATGAAAGAGCCGTGCCTTCAAAGAATAAAAACATCCCGCAACCCACAAAAATCCCAAGAAAACCACTACCTTCACATTCAACAAGCGTTCTGTAACATACCTGCGGAAATGTCCTATCATTCAGTACCTTGTATCTGATAGCGGACATTCCACAAAAGGGCTGAAAAGAGGCGGTACAACACGTATATGCAAA
>ERZ791871.236-NODE-236-length-83535-cov-5.917417_pt1 | contig 83535 bp, 65 predicted proteins | sample MGYA00510280_ERZ791871 | MGnify/ENA primary metagenome ERZ791871 (study PRJEB30046, sample SAMN00792111) | human gut metagenome | study: EMG produced TPA metagenomics assembly of the A metagenome-wide association study of gut microbiota in type 2...
GCTTTTTGAGCGCTAATATACTAAAAATATTAGGTGTGTTTGCGGAGAATCAGAATCTTTTTTACTCAATTTATCCCTAAGTAAATGAATAGCACGTTGTTTATGAACTCTTACGCTATTGATAGAAATTTGTAAATTATCCGCTATCTCTTGGTTTTTCAATCCTTGAATATATGCCATACGAGTAACTTCACGACATTGAGCCGGTAAAGTTTCTATAGCTTGATAAATTCGGGAAGAAATTTCAGATGAAACGATGGCATTCACAATATCCGTATCATCGAATATTGAAAATTGATTTTTAGCCTGATAGTCCTTGACGATATTATTATGCCTAATTTGATTAAGACAAAGATTTTTAGCAGTCAAATACAAGTAATTCTTTATAGCGACTTCATGTTGACTAACATTCTCTTTCTGATTCCAGAAATTCACGAAAGTATCTTGAGCAATATCCTCTGCTTCTTCCCGATCTCCTATAATTTGGAACGCAAAATAAACAATCCTGGCATAATAAGTCACAAAAATCTTCTTAAAAGTAACATTCCCTTCCAAATTATCCTGTAGTAAATTCTTCATATCGGCCAGATTGTTTTATTCATACACCAATAAACATTATAAAAGATTTACAAAATTACAGAAATCACGGACAAATCAAAGAATGTTCACAAATCTCGAATAAAAATACAAAATATTTTGATTCCCAAGTCAATCTATGATCATCTAAGATGATCACAGGAATCCTTCGAAATAAATAACGGCAACTCTCGTTGCCGTAGACAAAGCGTTCCGTAGATGTCCATAAACCTTATGGACTTTACAAACTCATTTCATCCCCAACTCCTCTCGCAAGAAAGGAGCCGTCACGGATTTTTTATTCTGAGCAACTTCTTCCGGCGTTCCGGTGCAAACGACGGTACCTCCCATCTTACCTCCGCCGGGTCCCATATCGATAAGATAATCGGCCACTTTAATCACATCCAAATTATGCTCGATAACGATTACGGTATTTCCTTTATCAACCAGCTTTTGTAGCACTCCCAACAATATATTAATATCCTCAAAATGAAGTCCGGTTGTAGGCTCATCCAGTATATATAACGTACTTCCGGTATCTTTCTTCGAAAGCTCGGTGGCCAATTTAATGCGCTGAGACTCTCCCCCGCTTAACGTGGTACAAGGTTGTCCGATCTTGATATACCCCAACCCGACATCCTGTAACATCTTTAATTTGGATTGCAGGTGAGGCAGATTTTCAAAAAACTCTACCGCTTGATTAATCGTCAGGTTCAACACATCGCCGATGGATTTTCCTTTATAGCGAACCTCCAAAGTTTCTTTGTTGTAACGTTTACCATCACAAGCTTCACAATGCACGTAAACATCCGGAAGGAAATTCATCTCGATGGTCTTCACTCCCGCACCTTTACAAACCTCACAACGTCCTCCACTCACGTTAAAGGAAAAACGTCCGGCCGTGTATCCCCGGATTTGTGATTCCGGTAACTTTTCAAATATCTTCCGAATATCGGTAAACAATCCCGTGTAAGTTGCCGGATTAGAACGAGGGCTTTTACCTAACGGGCTTTGATCCACCACCACGACCTTATCGATTTCAGTCATCCCTTCTATCGATTTATAAGGTAACGGTGCAGCCAAAGCATTATAAAAATAAGCACTCAATATCGGATGCAAAGTTCCATTAACCAAAGAAGATTTTCCACTTCCACTCACCCCGGTCACGCAAATCAATTTCCCCAGAGGAAAATCGACATTCACATTTTTAAGATTATTTCCGGTACATCCTTTCAGGGAAATCTTCTTTCCATTCCCTGCACGACGTTCCGCCGGGATAGTGATAACCTTCTCCCCTTTCAAGTATTGTGCCGTCAGACTATCACTTTTCAGAATATCGGAATACCCCCCGATAGCCATAATCTCCCCTCCTTTTCTTCCCGCCTTGGGTCCCAAGTCCACGATGTAATCGGCATTCTCCATCATCTCCTTATCATGCTCCACCACGATCACCGAGTTACCGTTATCCCGCAATTCCTGTAAAGAATGAATCAACTTCCGGTTATCCTTTTGATGCAACCCGATACTCGGTTCATCCAATATATAAAGGACGTTAACCAACTGTGAACCGATCTGTGTCGCCAGACGAATACGCTGAGACTCCCCTCCCGATAACGTCATGGACTGGCGATTCAAGGAAAGATACTCCAAGCCGACATCAAGCATAAACTTCAATCGAGTCCGGATCTCCTTCAAAATCTCCCCCGCAATCTGTTTCTGTTTATCCTCCAGATGCTCCTCCACGTTACTGACCCACTCGTATAAATCAGATAATTCCATATTGGCCAACTCGGAAATATTCTTCCCGTTTATATAGAAATGTAGAGCTTCCTGGTTCAAACGTTGACCGTTACACACGTCACAGGTCGTCACGGAAATAAACTGTTCCGCCCATTTATTCGCTTTCTTGGAAGTCGAATTTTCCTCCTGCATGGTAACATACTTCAATATTCCCTCGTACGTCGTGAGGAAATTGGACGATACCCCGATCTCCGCATTCTCCAAACGGAATTGCCCCGGATAACCATACAAAATATCCGTCAAGGCCTCTTCGGGCAAATCCCGGATCGGTTGTTTAATATCGGCACCGTGTTTTTTCAGAATCGTTTCGATCTGGTAGAAAATAAGGGAAGCCTTATATTTTCCAAGAGGTAGGATTCCCCCGGCATGAATGGATAATGAATTATCCGGGATAATCTTTTCCATTGCCACCTCGTTGACAAATCCCAATCCCTTACATTTCTTACAAGCCCCGTGAGGCGAATTGAAAGAAAAAGTATGCGGGGCCGGATCTTTATAGGAAAGCCCGGTATCCGGACACATCAAATGGCGGCTATAATATTTAATCTCATCAGACTCGTAATCTTTTACCGTCATCACGCCCTTACCATGTTTCATGGCAGTGGCCACGGAATTCTTCAAGCGTTTCAGATCAACCTGATCCATGACAATTTTATCCACCACGATTTCAATGTCGTGCATCTTGTAACGATCAACACTCATCCCGATCGTTATTTCCCGCAACTCACCGTCCACCCGTGCCGAGATAAAACCATTCTTCCTTAAATTCTCGAATAACTCCCGGTAGTGTCCCTTACGTCCTTTTACCACGGGAGCCAACAACAAGATACGCCGCCCGGCAAAATCACGCTGCAACAATTCCAATATCTGTTCATCCGTGTACTTTACCATCTTACTACCTGTAGCGTACGAGTAAGCCACCCCTGCACGGGCATAAAGTAAACGCAAAAAGTCATAAATCTCGGTGGTCGTTCCGACCGTAGAACGTGGATTTTTATTCGTAGTTTTCTGTTCAATTGAAATCACAGGACTTAACCCGGTAATCTTATCCACATCCGGACGTTCCATCCCTCCCAGAAAACGACGGGCGTATGCGGAAAAAGTTTCCAGATACCGACGCTGCCCTTCGGCATATATCGTATCAAAAGCCAAGGATGATTTTCCACTCCCGCTTAACCCGGTAATCACCGTCAACTTATCCCGTGGAATCGTCAGATCTATATTTTTTAGATTATGCTCTCTGGCACCAAATATGGCTATATTGTTATCTTCTTCTTCTCTGTACTCCATGAATTCCTATTCCTTAAAAATCAACTTACAAAGATAGAGAAACTATTTCGAATGGAAGAAAAATTTATGATTTATGATTTACAATTTACGAATAAAAAGTATAAACTTCGTACAGAAAAAATCTAAAATTAATACATGGTGGGATTTGTGGTTGGAATCAAAAATCTAAAATCGAAAATAAAAAATAAAAAAAGGAGGGATTTCCTGTAGCGTCTTAAATGGAATACATTGGGACTGACGAAAAGATGTTGTATGTATGTGTGTGTGCGTGCGTCTGTGTGTGTGGTGTGTGTGCGTGGTGTCCCGTAGGATATATTCCAGTACTTTTAAGAACTCTATCAGAAAATCAGCTTAAACCCCAGTCAAAGCTATCCCCTCTCTTTATGCTAGATGATTCAATCTAATAACAGCTAAAAATAAATCATAAGTTCATCATCTATTCTACCTCTTTAACGTTACCGCTAAAGAAAGGTTTCGTTTTTTCTCGAAAAAATCGAGAAATTTTATTTTTCAATTATTCAAACTAACTCTTCAGTCTTCAACCATCAAGAAACATTCCTTGATTGTGAATACATAAAGTATAACGGGAATTATTTGGATAGGTTACACCTTTCAGTAAAAAAATCATGATTTTTTTGTTCTGATGAAATTCGGAGTAAATATAAAAAGAAACTACCCCCTCCAGCTCCCCCTTACACAGGGGGAGAGCTGATTACCAAACATTACAATATCTCAACGTAGCATGTCCTCCCCCTGTGCAAGGGGGAGAGCTGATTACCAAACATCACAATATCTCAACGTAGCATATCCTCCCCCTGTGCAAGGGGGAGTTAGAGGGGGTAGTTTCCGAAGAACAAAAAAAGAGCGCCTCACGACGCTCTTTCTTATATGAAGATTTTAAATCTTACTTTTTCACGGCTTCTTTCACCTGATCGTTAGGAACCATTTGTTCCTTAAAAGTATAGGCACCGGTTTTCGGAGACTTCACCATTTTGATGATTTTTGCAAATCCCCTACCATCTGCTGTTTTAAGTGTTGCAACAACTTTCTTTGCCATAGCTTAATTATTTTATTTCTCTGTGTAAAGTTACTCTTCTCAGAATTGGGTTGTATTTACGCAACTCCATTCTCTCGGGGGTGTTCTTTCTGTTTTTGGTAGTGATATAACGAGACGTACCCGGCATTCCGGATTCTTTGTGTTCCGTACACTCCAAAATCACCTGTATTCTGTTTCCTTTGCTCTTCTTTGCCATCTCTTCTTACTTTATACGTTCTTAATTAAACCATTGGCAGTAGCTTCTTTCAAACAAGCACTAATACCTTTCTTGTTGATCAGGCGCAATCCGGCTGCAGATACATTCAAACGGATCCATCTATCTTCTTCTGGCCAATAAAAATTCCTCTTAAACAGGTTGATCTCGAATGTTCTCTTCACTCTTCTTTTGGAGTGAGAAACATGGTTACCAACCATCGCTTTCTTTCCAGTTATTTGACAAATTCTTGACATCTCTCAATATTTTTATAAACGCTTTCCAAACAGGATGCAAATTACGCACTTTTTATTCAAACAATCAAATGTTTCGGTAAAAAAGTTTCAAGTTTTTTTTACCTCAATATAAAATATAATATCACGAGGAATATTGCCAAGGCAATAAATTCTCGGATCACTTTTTTTCTTCTCTCCGAACCCGCCTTTGTATCGGCCTTTCTCAAAATATCCAGCAACGCCCCGGTAGGACAAAAATAGTTACACCAAGGACGGGCAAAAAATACGGATAAGAGTAAAAATATGACAGCCAAAGCAATCACCCACCCCGTTGCAGCGGTCAATAAAAATGCCGGAAAGGGTTCCAACGATGCCAATTCTAACGGGATTCCCCACAACAACAGAGCGAGAATCACCATAAAATAGATCACACGAGTATATTTAAATATATTCTTCCACACTCCCTTTGGGGCTATTTTTTTCTTACGAACTTTCCCTACCAACTCCTGTGCTGCCCCAAAAGGACATAAATACGCACAATAATAAGCCTTATTTAGGAACAAAGGACAGGCCAAAGCCAGCACGGCGATCACGGGCAACAAAACACGTGCCCCCCAGGGTACCCCGTTCAACAACCAGTTAAACAACAACTCTAAAGAAACGAAATACCCGGACCAAAAGCCTAAAATCAACACGGAAGAAACCTGCAACACGTAACGCCAGCGCTTCATCCGACTTCCCCAGAACATGCTAGCTAACGCCAACAAAACCACGATTCCCCCCAAAGCGTGTTGCAACAATTTCACCCAATCCACTTCAAAACCTCCCCCATCACGTTCCAAGTGAAACTCCAGCACCCTTTTCACGCTTCCCCGGATAGCATCACTCGACATTGTGGCTCCACTCACTGCTTCCACGTTCAGCAGCGCTGCCTCCTCCAACGTCTTACCATCCCATGCCGAGAACAGATTCTTTTTCTCCAAACGCCTTAAAAACCCGGGCGACTCGCTATTATCTAATAGGGTAAGTCCTAAAATCACATCCTCCTCGGAAACAGCCAAAAACAAAGGTACATTCCCGGCATAACCAATCAGATCGTCCGCAATCGGGGTCGTAACAAGTAATTTACCGACCTCCTCCCCACCAGCTTTAACGACATAATGCACTTCATTTACTTTCTCAACACTCGTACAAGTCGGAAAATATTTCTTCACCGCATCCAGAGGAACAATATTCGAAACTTCAGCTTTCACCTCTTGATTCTTCGGGACCTCGTTGGCCATCTTGAAATTCAACGAAATCAGGTAAATGACAACACACAACAAAATCACCTTAGGTAACTTCGTGACAAAAGTCGCAACATTCTCTTGTATACTCATATCAATCTTATCCATTTTTGAAGGACACAAAAATAAGGAGAAAATCATTTATTTGTATATTCTGCCCGACTTAATTATATTTGTCACATTCTAAAACCAAATAATAAAATTCAAAATGAAAAAAGTCACTTACTTAGTTTGTTGCGTAGGACTAGCGCTGCAATCCTGCCAATCAGGGCAAGTGAAGAATGAAAATCCATTTTTCAACACGTATGAAACCCCTCACGAGGTTCCCCCTTTCCACTTGATTAAAAATCAACATTATCTCCCGGCTTACGAGGAAGGGATGAAGCAACACCAAGCAGAAATCGACGCGATCATCAACAATCCGGATGCACCGACATTTAAAAACACGATCGACGCTCTCGAAACTTCCGGCGAATTACTGAACAAAGTAGCTTCCGTGTTCGGCAACCAACAAGGAGCAAACACGAACGATTCGATCAAAGCTATTGCCAAAGAGATTACCCCAAAACTTACCGCTCACTGGGATGCGATCAACTTAAATGACAAACTTTTCGAACGAATCAAAACGGTATATAATAATAAAGAGAAAGAAAATCTGACCCCGGAACAATTAACCGTACTCGATAAATATTACCAAGGCTTCGTTCGAGGTGGAGCAAACCTCTCTCCCGAAGACAAGGAAACGTTCAAGAAATTGAATAGCGAGTTATCCATGCTCAGCCTGCAATTCGGCGAAAACTTGTTGAATGAAACCAATCGTTTCAAACTGATCATCGATAACGAAAAAGATTTATCCGGCCTTCCCGAGAACGTGATTGCCACGGCAGCAACCGCAGCCCAAAATGCCGGTTTAGAAGGGAAATGGGTATTCACCCTTCACAATCCAAGCATGATCCCATTCTTGCAATACGCTGACAACCGGGATCTAAGAGAAAAAATTTACAAAGCTTATATCAACCGTTGTAACAACGACAACGAGTTCGATAACAAAGAAATTATATCCAAGATCACTTCCCTGCGAGTGCAAAAAGCCCAGTTGCTCGGTTACGATACCCACGCGGCATTTATTCTCGACAATAACATGGCCAAAACTCCGGAGAACGTGTACAACCTGTGTAACCAAATCTGGAATGCCGCTCTCCCGATAGCTAAAAAAGAAGCGAAAGAACTTCAAGACATGATTCAAAAGGAAGGTAAAAACTTTAAATTACAACCTTGGGACTGGCGTTATTACGCGGAAAAAGTAAAGAAAAACAAATACGGGCTGGACGAGAATGAACTCCGTCAATACTTCCCGTTGGAAAATGTCAGAGAAGGTGCTTTCTACACGGCCAATAAATTATACGGAATCACGTTCACGCAACGTACCGACCTCCCCGTTCCCCACCCGGACGCTTTAGCATTCGAGGTAAAAGAAGCGAACGGAGACCACATCGGGATTCTATACATGGACTTCCACCCGAGAGAAAGCAAACGTTCAGGAGCATGGATGAACGCTTATCGCAAGCAATCCGCACTAGGTAAAAAAGTAACCCCAATCATCACGAACGTGTGCAACTTCACCAAACCCACGGGGGATGTTCCAGCATTATTGAGCTTTGACGAGGCACAAACCCTTTTCCATGAATTCGGCCATGCACTTCACGGTCTATTGTCACAATGTACATATAATAAAGTATCAGGAACTTCTGTTCCCAGGGATTTCGTGGAACTCCCGTCCCAAATTATGGAGAACTGGGCCGCTGATCCCGAAGTGCTGAAAGTTTACGCCCGCCATTACAAAACGGGAGAACCTATCCCGCAAGAGCTTATCGACAAACTAAAAAATAGCGGACATTTCAACCAAGGATTCGTCACAACCGAATTCATGGCAGCCGCCCTACTGGATATGGCTTACCATACGCGTAACACGACCGATCCCGTCAACCCGAACGAATTCGAAAAAGCCACGTTGGAAAAAATCGGCCTTATACCAGAGATTACAGTACGCTATCGCAGTCCTTACTTCCAGCACATATTTGCCGGAGGTTATTCTTCCGGCTATTACGCTTACACGTGGGCCGAAGTACTGGATGCCGATGCTTTCGAGGCATTTAAAGAAACCGGAAACATCTTCAATCCCGAAAAAGCAAAAGCATTCCGGGAGAACATTCTTTCTAAAGGAGGCTCCGAAGATGCCATGACCCTTTACCAAAAATTCAGAGGTCAAGAACCTTCTATTGATCCATTACTAAAACGTAAAGGATTAAAATAAAAATAACCAACTATCTCCTCCAGCTCTTTCTCACACAGGGGCGAGAATTATCAAACACCACAAAATACCAGTGTAGCGTGTTCTCCCCCTGTGTAAGGGGGAGCTAGAGGGGGTAGCTGAAAATATAAAAACAAAATAGGCTATGCCCATTCCTCCCCAAAAGAATCCCAAACACACAAAACCTCTTCGACAGGAATTACGCACTAACGCTACCCCTGCAGAAAAGCTCTTGTGACAGTATCTTAAAGAAAAACAAATAAGTAATTATAAATTCCAAAGACAACATGGGGTCGGTCCCTATATCCTAGACTTTTATTGTCCTGTCCTTCGGTTGGGCATTGAACTGGATGGAAATGTACACGAAGATGTTATCGTGCAGGGACATAATTTGGAACGGGAGATGTACTTGAAAAAGATTGCAAGTATTAATATATTACGTTTTGAAAACGAAGAAGTGACTAGCAATACAGAAGCAGTTATAGAAGTAATTCACAGTTGGATTAAGAGGAACTACCCCCACTAACTCCCCCTTACACAGGGGGAGAACACGCTACACTGGTATATTGTGAGAAAAAATCTAAAATTTTAAGATTGCATACCACCTCTAATTTTTTTTATTTTTTCACGCAACCTTTTCAAAAAACCTACATCTAATAAACGAATTCACACTAAGTAATAAAAACGGGTTTATTGCAAGAAAATGGATGCTCGAAGTAGTTCCAATTTTAGGGTTAGTAGTAAATAGTGAAAAAGCTGTCTCTCGTCAAGACAGCTTTTTTTGATTATATCTGCACCACTCGGCAATCCCACACTCTTCACACTTCGGCTTTCTTGCTACGCAAACATATCTTCCATGCAATATCAACCAATGGTGAGCCGTGGACAGCCACTCGGCAGGAATATGCGCCACGAGTTGTTTTTCCGTTTCCAACGGGGTCTTGGCACCCGTTACCAAACCAATACGATCAGCTACCCGGAAAACGTGCGTGTCAACAGGCATGGCCGGACGTTTGAAAGCCACCGCCTCCATAACATTGGCCGTCTTCCGTCCCACCCCGGGTAACGTCTGCAATAACTCGAAATCATCCGGAACTATTCCATTGAAATCTTCCATCAGCTTTTTTGCCATCGCAGACAGATGCTTGGATTTATTATTTGGGTAAGAGATAGACTTAATCAACTCGAAAATCTCCTCCACGCTTGCCTTAGACATAGACTCCGCATCCGGAAATTGCTCGAACAAAGCGGGAGTCACCATATTCACCCGTTTATCAGTACACTGTGCCGATAAAATTACAGCTACCAACAACTGGAAGGGATCATTATACTGTAATTCCGTGTTGGCTACCGGCATACGTTCCCGAAACCATGCCAGTACCTTATCATATCTTTCCTCTAATCGCATAATATTAATTTCTTTGCCTACAAAGATAAGATAGCTGAAAATTAAAAGCTTCTATTTCACCCTAATTTTCTCCCTTTTTCAATTTTGAGCCGACCAGTCCGGCCACCAATTGCTCCGTCTGAAACCACAACTTCCGACAAGCCTCCACATCAAGAGCCGTTTTAGGTAACCCCACCTGACGTTTATTCCTGAAAAAACCTCCCGATACATTCACGTATCGATCGGAAGTTGCCAAAAGTATAGCCGTCATCGCCCCCCGTTCCGGAGATTTAATAAACGGACGAAAAAATATATCCGCTAAGGGGTCATACCATTTATGCATGGTAATCATCCCCGTGTTCACCACGCCCGGATCAACGGCATTCACGGTAATCGCACGCCCCTGTAGCCGCCGGGCCAGTTCTGTAGTGAACATCAGTATCGCCAATTTTGAATCGGGATAAGCCTTAAAACGACGATAATGTTCTGGATCCAATTTAAAGAAGTGATCTCCGACTTCCCCCATCTTACAAGTAACCGACGATGTGTTAATAACCCGAGCCTTTCCGCCTCTTCCCATATTCGGAAGTAACCAATTCGTCAACAACCAAGTCCCCACGTAATTCACCCCCACGGTCATCTCTAACCCGTCCCCGGTTGTCGTGAAATCCCGACACATGATCCCCGCATTATTCACTAGCACGCTAACCTCCCGTCCATTCAACCCGTCAACAAAAGAACGGATGGAAGCAACCGACGCCAAATCTAACTGATGCAACTCCACCCGACCGTTTCCCGTCTCCCGCACAATTTCATCCCTCACTCCTGCCGCCCGTTCAACATTCCGACAAGCCATAACCACGGGAACACCCGTCCCGGCTATCGCCTTCGTGATCGCCTTTCCCATGCCCCCATTGGCCCCAGTGATGATAAACAAACCCTTGTTCATTTCAGATTTTAGATTTTAAATTTTAAATTTTAGATTCCAACTGCACGGAGCCGGTGGGGGTAGTTTTTCAATTTTCAATTGCCCTTTTCACTTTCCTCATCACCCACCTCACTACTCCGTAAGGCCAAAAGAACATAAAGCCGATAAAGAAATAATTAATTACCCCGGGTATCATTTGAGCTCGATGACGGAACATCCCGTTAATTGCACGCCGGGCAAGCGTGGTCGGTTTCATCATCACACCGATTCGCACGGCCAACCGTTGCAAATGAAGAGGTAAATTATATAAATCGGTAGCGATTGCTCCCGGGCAAACCGTGGTAACGTTCACCCCGTAATCAAGCATCTCCAAACGGAAAGCACGGGAAAAACTCTTCAAAAAACACTTCGTGGAAGCGTATAACGAAATGTCCGGATAAGAAAACCAAGCCGACATGGAAGACATATTGAGAATATACCCTTTTCCCCGTTTTCTCATATCCTCGCCAAAATAACGACAAAGCAATACAACCGTATTCATATGCAACATCAGCATGGTTCGCACAACCCCAACGGAAAGATTCACCACATGCTCGTATCGAAAAATACCGGCATTATTCACCAACACCTCCACTTGTAACCCTAATGCCACGCAGAAACCATGCAAATGTTCCGCTGCATCAGGTAGTGATAAATCCATATAAAGAGGCCACGTCTGCACCCCGTACGTTTGCGAAAACTCCTCGGCACATTGCGTAAGACGCTCTTCCTCGTTACTGACCATCACGACATCATATCCCCGGGAACACAACTCCCGGGCATACTCCAAACCGATTCCCGAACTGGCTCCCGTGACGATGGCCACCGGACGAACACTAGGCTGATCAATTATGTCCATAAATCCTATTTCAATTTTTCTTGGAAGTCGATTCCAATTCCTTCAATAACTTCTTGGGCAAATCCGGAATATGCTTGTGACAGGCCATCTCCCGAGAATACATACGGGCAATACAATAATTTGCGTGTTCGCAAGCATTCCGGGCATTCTCCTCCCTCGCCATCCGGTTCACGAAATCCGGTTCATTCAACAAGGCACGAGCCATCGACACCCCGTCAAATCCGGCATCCAACACCATATCAATCTTTTCCCGGGAAACCAATCCCCCCACGTACACGAGAGGTAACTTTACCGCTTCCCGGAATTTCAACGCATCTTCAAAAAAATAAGCTTCTTTAAATGGCACCGTCGGAATCATCATATGTCCGGCAATCCGAACGCCTATCGGTAACCAAAATTGTTGCATATAATACGTCAGACTACGGATAGGCATAGCCCCCCTCATCACGTACATCGGGGCCCGGCTAACAAAACCGCCACTCAGAATCAAGGCATGAGCCCCAGCCTCTTCTAGTGCCTTGGCCACCTCTATACATTCTGGCACCTCCATCCCTCCCCGGAATCCATCCCGGGTATTCATCTTCACCAACACGGCCATATCGTCCCCCGCCGCCGCCATCACTTCTGCCATCGCCATACGCATAAACCGCATCCTATTCTCCAGCGATCCCCCGAACTCATCCTTTCGGTGATTCGTGTAAGGAGAAAGGAACTGACTGATCAGATACCCGTGTCCGGCATGAACCTCCACGGCATCAAAACCCGCTTCCCGAGCCATATTCACGGCCCGTCCGAATGCCTTTGCCATCTCCACGATCTCCTCTTTCTTCATTCCTCGCACCAACGTCGGTGAGTATATATTAAAACCACTTGAAGCTGATATAGGCGTGCAACCACAGATACCCTTATGCGACATATTTCCGCAATGCCCGATCTGGATGGATGCAGCCGCACCCGTGGCATGTATATCATCCGTGAGCTGCCGTAATGCCGGAAGAATCTCCGGCCTCAACCATAATTGATGGGGAAACGATAAACCACTACGAACAATAGCCGCGTAAGCGATCGTCGTCATCCCTATCCCCCCTCGGGCCACCGAAAGATGATAATCATGTAACATTTCCGAAGGTGCATTCCCCGGACACATACCCTCAAATGCCGCTGCCCGTATGGTTCGATTACGCAAGGTCAGCGGTCCGATTGTTAATGGCGTGAATAACTTGGATTCTCGTGTCATATGCTTAATATATAAAAGGAATCACTCGTTTCAGACGACGTTTTTTCACCTCGTCCCCGAACATCCCTAAATATTTGTGATAAATTGTATTAGCTCTCGGTACTAAATTAGCGAACGTCCAAATAGCGAAAACGGCACCGGAAAGTGACCACGTGAGAATGGCAAAGCCGATCCATTCAACAATCTCGCCAAAATAATTCGCCGAAGTCACGTAACGAAACATCCCTCCCTTGGGCAAATAATGCCCCGTGTCACCGGGACGCCGCAAATGACGAATGATGTGATCCGACTGTATATTCGTGAACATCCCGGCAAAAAACAATACCGTTCCGATAATAAACTGCGGAGATGTCAACCATTCCGGGGTGTAGAGATCCGACGGGGCAAAATAAAATATCCATCCCCCCTGCATACACGCATTCAACACGTTAAACGTGATTCCCATCAACATGATTCCCATCGGCATTCTCCCCTTACCTTTCAGTAGTAACGGGAAAATAAACGCACGCTGAAAATAATGTATCTCGAAAAAAATAAAGAAGATCAACGGCACCAACTCATACCCCCTATCCGAAAAATACCAGAAAAGTGCCATCGCGATAAAAACAGGAGCCTCCATCAATACCCAGCCGATCCGGTTATTTATTGGTCGCCCCCACTTGGCATCGAAAAACATACCATAACCCGCTTTCACGAAGTACAGGGCTACAAAAACAATAACTGCCATTCCGGTCATCACGGCCAAAAAAATATGAAATGCATCCATCCTACAATTTTATTGATTACACGAATAATCAACAAATATCATGCCAACAAACAATAAATGTTAATAACAATAGAAAAAAATCAAATCCGGCGTAAAATACCTTTTCATAGACACTCGCATATTTAGTTCGGAAAACGAGGTTAATTCGGGAAAAGCAAAATCCCAAATAATGTAAAATAACGTTACTGATCTTGCATCAAATTTCTACCATATTGCGAGCCGCTCCCATTCCGCTCCCATTCTCTTCCTATTCCGCTCCTATTATAAATGCAAAATATTGTAATAAGATATTAGGTATTTATAATCTTATAAGTACATGCTACCTGCTTTATAACATGGTCATAGTTATATCGAGTATAACATTCTCCCGATGAGTTAATTTACAGATTCATACCATTTTACTTTATCCCACCATGCGGCCCCGGCAAACCGTCCCGAAAACGAATACTCACGTGTGTCCCGTCACAGAAAGGTTTGTTCGATGACGCTCCGCAACGGCATAGCGTAACCCGGTTACGAAGTTCGTACCTCACGCCCTCCGTGTCGTCAATCGGAATCCCACCCCGTACGAACAAGGGACCGCTACAACGCTCCTGTGGGTCTTCTAACAGCACTAACGATGGTTCCAGTTTATTTTCAATAAATTCCCCTTTATCCTTATCCCAAGCCTTTAAACGACCTGCCGGACAATAATTAGCTTCCCGGATTGTCAACTCCCTAGCCTCCGGATCATCGGACTCCTCCACGAGATTCCAAACCTTCCCGTAAGCATCACAAAAACGAGCAAAAGCACAATATTTCTCGTTGTCCGTCAACTCAAGCGTGGGCCCGTCAACCACATCGGCATCTTTCAATAAAGGAATATTATCTGCCGTTAACGAGGGGTCCCAATTCGTGTTCAAGTGCGCCCCGTCGCAATACGGTTTATTGGCAGAAGCCCCACAGCGACATAAAGCCGTGGGTTCATCATTCATATCGTACTCAACCCCATCCCGGTATGACCAGGAACTTCCCTCGTCATTCTGCACGATAAACTGTTGCTTTAAAAGCGGATGACCATACACCAAGTAAGGCCCTTTTCTATCAACTACAATGGAATACTTTTTATTGATTTCAGGTGTTCCCGGTTCTATCTCTCGTTCTTTCATAGTTAAATCAGATTAATTATTACGGTTAGATATACCTACAAAAAGCCTTTTTTGTTTCTTTCCTGACCAAATATTTTAGAAAAAGTTGCAGACTGGGAGGCAACATGAAATATGTACCCGCAACTCTTTCTGTTTTACTTCTTTATTCGGGTAAAGAAATAATGTTCCTCATCCGAAAGGTCAGCATTAAACGTGTACCCATCCCAGTTGAAAGCCTTCAACTCCTCGGGTTCCTCAACACGGTTCATTACGACATATCTCGTCATCGTCCCCCGTGCAATCTTGGCATAAGTACGAACCGTTTCGTATTTACCATCCCGCCATTCTTGAAATTCCGGTGTAATCACCCTTACCTGTTTCCTCAACTCGTCCATCTTCAACGCTCCCTGAATATCCATACTGGCCAAATTCACCATAATCCCTCCAACCTTACGCACATCTTCCAATAATGGAGTTGTCAGCTTCGGAACCCAATAATCGTACAGGTTCGCCCCATCTAACTTCACGGCAAACGCAATCCGGTAGGCCTGAATCAAATCCAATGGACGCACCAAACCATAAAGTGTTGAGATAATCCGAACACGATCTTGGGCATACTTCAAGTCCTCTAAAGAAAAAGAATTCGGATCTATAGCTTTGAAGACACTCCCGTTATAAGCAAACAAAGCCTGTTTGCGAGGATTCGAAAGTGAACCGAACCTCTGATAACGTTCGTAATTCTCCGCAGCCAGCTTAGAACTGATCTTCAATATTTTCTCTAACTGGGACTCGGAAAAGCGGCGCATTTGCCCTGCCAGATATTCCGCTTCTTCCGCGTACTCCGGGGTAGTACCCGGAAACTCCTGTTCCACCACGGACATATCCATGGTCTTGGCCGGTGATAAAATAACTAACATCGTCTATCTGAACTCTTCAACTTTATACCCCGCGTTCTCGAACGCCTTCTTCACCGAGTGCGTGTCTCCGGTCTTCAACATAACCGTCAGCACCTTGTCCGGATGTTGCAAATCCACGCTCCATTCCGTCACGTCTCTCAAACTATTCAAAAACGGAGTGACTTTCGATACGCAGCCACTGCATTTCAACGTTGTCTTAAATCTAAACTTTTTTTCCATGTTGCTTTCTTTTATTGGTTTATATAATAGCTACAATTTCTTCCATTTAATTCTCAAACTATTAGTCACCACGGACACCGAACTGAAAGCCATCGCGGCAGCCGCAATCATCGGGTTGAGTAAAAAACCGTTGATCCCGTACAACACCCCTGCCGCTAAAGGAATACCAATTATATTATAAATAAACGCCCAGAACAAATTTTGTCGAATCGCCCGCACCGTCTGACGCGAAAGCACGATAGCACGGGGAATCACGTTCAGATCGGAAGTAATCAATGTCACCTTTGCCACGTCCACGGCAATATCCGACCCTTTCCCCATGGCAATACTCACGTCGGCCTGAGCCAATGCCTGCGAATCATTGATCCCGTCACCCACCATTGCCACCACTTTCCCTTCGTGCTGTAAAGCCTCCACGAAATTAGCCTTCTCACCCGGCATCACTTCGGCCTTAAAATGACGAATGCCCACCTGATCTGCCACGGCACGAGCCGTCAAGGCATTATCCCCGGTCAGCATATAAACATCAATTCCTTTTTCATGCAGCGTCGCAACCGCCTGACGAGAACTCTCCTTGATCTTATCGGCAACGGCAACCAATGCCAACACCCGGCCCTCTCCGGCAAAAAAGACAACCGTTTTACCGTCTCCTTCCCACCGGACGGCAAGTTTCTCGTTATCATCGTCTAAAACAACATGATTCACTTCCAACAAAGCCCGGTTACCGACAAGATATACCTTATCCCCGACTTTTGCCGTCACCCCTTTACCGGTCTGATTTTCGAAATCCGAAACTAATATTTCATTCACGACCCTCTCCTTAAACTTCTGCACCACGGCATCTGCCAGCGGATGTTCCGAACGCCGTTCGATCTCCAAAAGGATGGATTGGTAACGCTCGTCTTCCGCCCCCGGAGTCCAGTGAATATCCGTCACGACAGGTTTTCCCTCGGTGATCGTTCCCGTCTTATCCAGCACGATCGCATTCACCCGGTACATCAGTTCCAAACTCTCCGCATCCTTGATCAGTATATTATGTTCCGCCCCTTTACCGATCCCGACCATGATCGCTGTCGGCGTCGCCAATCCCAGCGCACACGGGCAGGCAATAACCAGCACCGTGATGGACGTCAGCAAAGCATGAGTAAAAGCAAGGTCTCCGCCTATCAGCATCCACACGATAAACGTGATCACCGCGATCCCCATCACTACCGGAACAAAAATTCCGGCAATACGGTCCACCAGTTTCTGCACGGGAGCTTTACTTCCCTGTGCCTCCTGCACCATTCGGATAATATTGGCCAACACGGTTTCTCCCCCCACCTTATCGGCACGGAAGCGGAAACTTCCCTTCTCGTTTATCGTTCCGGCATACACGGGTTGTCCTTTCACCTTCTCCACGGGTATCGACTCCCCGGTAATCATGCTCTCGTCGACAAAAGAAGATCCTTCCGTCACTTCTCCATCCACCGGAATCTTTTCTCCCGGTTTCACGACCAGCACATCTCCGACCACTACCTCACGGATAAGCACCTCCTCTTCGCTGCCGTCGGCAAGAATTTTAGTCACCGTTTTGGGTTGTAACCCCATCAATTTCTTTATCGCGGTCGAGGTACTGAACTTAGCCTTTGCCTCCAGCAAACGCCCCAACAAAATCAAAGCAATGATCACAGCCGCCGCCTCATAGTACACGTGAGCCTCCAATCCCCGACTCGTCCAGTATTCCGGCCAAATCGTGTTGAACAGACTGAACAAAAACGCCACGCCCGTACTGACAGCCACCAACGTGTCCATATTCGCACGTCCGTGTTTCAACTGCATATAGGCATGAACAAAAAAGTCCCGTCCGAAAAATGCCATCACCGGAATGGTAAAAGCCAGCATAATCCAATTACCATAAGGCATATGCATAAAAAACATACCGATCACGAACACGGGTACCGCCAAAACAATAGCCCCGATCGTCTTTCGTTTTAACACGAGAAACTCTTCCCGCTGTAAACGATCCGCTTGATCCGTATCTTCCGTGTTTTCTACCACCAGCTCGTAACCGGCAGACTCCACGGCCTTTTGAAGTTCCACGGGTGTAATCACCCGCGGATTATAATCCACTAAAACGGTTGAACCGGCAAAATTTACCTTTGCCTCGTAAACTCCCTCTTGAGCACCGAGTGTTGTTTCCACATTCAAAGCGCAAACAGCACAACTCATGCCCAAAACTTGGAAAGTCTCTTTCGTATGAATTTCTTTTCCTGACATTTCACATTGTTTGAATATATGTTTACGGAATATCGTAACATTTAGTTACAACCTTACCATGAACAACACTTAAGTTGCATCAAATCCTATACCAGCAACATATTCTACTTTAACGTTTTCACAAGAAATGATTGTATACTATTGACGAATTACGAGTATTTGACCTCCTTACTTACAAAAATAGCATTAAAATCACCTGTGCCATAATGACCCTCACGAACATCGTCAACGGGTAAACTGTTGCGTAAGCCACCGAAGGTGTGTCACTATCCACCGTGCTATTCACATAATTCAATGCCATCGGGTTCGACATACTCCCACACAACATCCCGGCCACCGAACCGAAATCAATCTTCATCCATTTAATGGACACAGCCGCTACAAGGATCACCGGAATCACCGTAATGGCAAATCCCAATCCAACCCACAATGCCCCTTCCGGACGGAACACGGTTTCGAAGAAATGAGTTCCCGCATCCAATCCCAAACAAGCTAAATACATGGAAAGCCCCAGCGCCCGTAACATCAAGTTGGCACTGATTGTCGTGTAAGTCACCATGTGAATCCGGGGACCGAAAGCCCCCACGAGAATCCCCATCACAATAGGTCCCCCGGCCAAACCTAACTTTACCGGAAAACTAATGCCCGGAATCGTCAAAGGAATCGATCCCAACAACAATCCCAATACCATCCCGATAAAAACGGCCACCAAATTAGGCTCGTCCAAATCCTTCACGGCATTCCCCACCACGTTCTCCACCTTTGCAATAGCCGATTCCTCCCCGACCACCGTCAACCGATCACCCAACTGCAAGGTCAGGTCCGGCGTAGGCAACAACACGATACCTGCCCGATAAATGCGGGTTATATTTATCCCATATTGATTTCTCAATCGCAACGCCCCTAATCGCTTCCCGTTAATCTCCGACCGGGTAATCACGATCCGGTGGGATACCAACTGACTATCAATAGCGTCCCAGTCAATATCTTCCTTATTCCAATCCCTCGTATCCCGCTTCCCAATCAACATGGTCAATGCCTCTACATCTCCTTCTGTCGTAATCATCAGCAAACAGTCCCCCTCTTTCACCATCGTATCGGATGCCGGAATAATCACCTTCTCATCCCTCCACAACCGGGAAACCACGAACTTCTTCGACGATTGCCGGGCGATCTCTTGGATGGTCTTACCGAACACACCGGGATTACTCACAAGAAAACCTATGACTACCGTCTTCTTGTGACTATCTTCATCGCTTTTCTTGAAAAATATACTGGATGCGAAAAGTTTACGCACCAAAATAACGGCAAGAATCACACCCACCACTCCCAACGGGTAAGCCACGGCACACCCCAAAGCCAAATCCGATTGCTGAATAGCGGGATCATTCAACTGTTTCAAAGTTTGCTGAGCCGCTCCCAATGCAGGCGTATTTGTCACTGCACCACTCAGAATTCCCACCATATCCGGCAAAGATACCCCCGTGGTCCAATGAAATCCCAAAGTCATCACGATCCCCAACAAAACCACCAACATGGCTAACATGTTCAATTTCAATCCACCTTTTCCCAAGGAAGAGAAAAAACCAGGTCCCACCTGTACCCCCAAGGCATACACGAAGATAATCAACCCGAAACTCTCCGCGTAATTCAACATCTGCGGATCGATCGACAATCCGAAATGCCCTGCCACGATGCCCACGAAAAACACGAAAGTTACTCCTAGCGACACGCCCCACATACTGATTTTCCCTAAAGCCAACCCCACAGCAGATACCAGCGAAACCACTATTACAGCTTGAATCACTGAATGTTCTGTTAATAAACTAGTCAACCATTCCATAATCTTATCTTTGAACGCCAAAATTAATTAAAAAAACAGGAATACGTATCGAGGGCTATTTTGTTTTTAATTTCACTTTTCCTAACTTTGCGAACAACCAAAGTTGGATTATGGAACGTGTGCAAGATAATAAACAGTGTAGCCTAGTGTTTGAACAATTATTCAAGCAACACTATCGTGCCCTATGTTTCCATGCCATGAGTTTAGTAAATGACTTGGATGCCTCCAAAGACATTGTACATGACGTGTTCCTTAGTTTGTGGTATCACTGGGACTCCATTGATTTCACTCGCCCCATGTTTCCCTATCTGTTTAACCTCACCCGCAACCGGGCGTTGAACTATCTGGAACATAAAAAGATTCAGAACAACCACGTGCGTCAACATCTTGCAGACGATCCGACTTACACGTTATCGGATGATCCCGCCCGAGAAGAATTATTAGAACGCATCCTAGCCCGCATCGAACTCCTCCCCGAACGTTGCTCGCAAGTGATGAAACTCAGTTTTATCGAATGTAAAAAGTATAAAGAAATTGCCGAAGAATTAAATATTTCGGTGAATACAGTGAAAACTCACATCACGACAGGCCTAAAAACCTTACGGGACGAATTTCCCGCTTCTCTCCTGTTGCTCCTGTTCACACATCCGTATCGACATCTCGACTGATCCGGCATCAGTCATTCCTCCCGCTACTAAACACTCTAAACCTTTCTTTTGCCTTATCCAACTCTCCCTCATCCACCTCGATGCCCGGTATAAAGAATGAAGATTCTATCCCGAATTGTTTCTTTTTAGCAGACTTATTCCAATTCCCGACAATTTTCCCATTATACAGAATCACCGGATAGAAAATACCAAAGGTATTAAAAGCTTTCCTGTAATACTCCGGTGCCAACACCATCGAACGATCTTTATAACTGATGAGATACTCGTCATACGAAGGTAACAAATGTACCACTTGCTTCGCCCGTACATTCCTTGCACATGAATTATGGATTAACCAATCCGTCTCCCCCATTCTTTCCGTGATCAGTTCTGAATCAATCAACCCAACCGCCTGCTTCGCTTCTGTTATAGACAACCCTGACCACCAGATAAAATCCTGTAAACTAGCAGGGGAATGACTCATGAAATATTTTATTGCCAACTTCGCCAAAGCCTCTTCCTTATGCAACTCCTTCATAGGGGGAACCCGTTCATCCAGTAAAGCGTAAGTCCGTTTACTCCCTTTATCTACTCCATTACAAACAACACCATCAACTTCCGCTCTCCCTAAAAAATATTTCACCAAATCATCCCCCACGATAACTCCCGCCCGATTCAATTCCTCACCAATCTCCTGCCGAGTTAAATATCTATTCCCTTCCAAAACTCTTACGATCACATCATGGCCCTTGATATATAATTCCTCCGATATTCCGTGATTCTTCCAATACGAATCATACGCCAGTTTCACCCGCCTGACTGACAACTTCAACATCCACCGAATATCCTCCGCCACCACCAGATGCCAAGTCGGACGCAACACGTGAGTCCTCAATATCTCCCCCTTCTCCAAAGCTGCCTCCACCTTCCGAATGTCCGGTTTCTTCAACCGCAAGCCCACAGCCCACTTCGCCATACTATACTCCTGTCCCTGCAATGCACCCATCCATGCCACAAGCTCCTTGGGATCATCAAAAGCCGGGTTCACCAACTGCTGGCTTCTCAAACGAATATCTGTAATCATATATTTGTATTTTTTAGGACCTCTTCGTTCATTTTTTCCAAATATATAAAGAACGTACTAAAAAATAGCAGGATCAGGGAAAATAATCATCATTTAGCCTGTTCTAGTTTATTGTACTCTTCATCCGTAACCGGTTCGAGCCACTCGTTGGAGGTTTTCTCTCCGGGAACCTCGAAGGCCAAATGAGCGAACCAACTATCAGCGGCTGCCCCATGCCAATGTTTCACGTTGGCCGGAATATGGATGACCGTACCGGGCAAAATCTCCACGGGAGTCTTACCTTCCTCCTGATACCAACCACGTCCGGCAACACCGATAAGCATTTGTCCGCCACCTTTCGTTGCACGATGGATATGCCAATTATTGCGGCAACGCGGTTCAAAAGTAACATTGGAAATCGCAACTTGCTCACGAGAAACCGGTGCGAGATAACTATTACCAATAAAATACTTCGCATATGCCGTATTCGGCTCGCCAATAGGGAAAATCATTTCACGTTGGAAAGCTGCCTTAGCATCATTACCGGTCGTGTCTTCCGCCCACACCCCCTTTGCCAAATTAAATGCCGCCCACGCTTTCGGCCAACCGGCATAAAAACCTATATGGGTGATAATTTCAGCGATTTCCGTACGGGTAATTCCGTTCTTTTTCGCCGACTGAAGATGAAAAACAAGCGAATTATCCGTAATTCCCTGACTAATAAGGGAAGTAATCGTTACTAAACTACGGTCACGCAGACCAAGTTTGTCGGTGCGACTCCAAACTTCACCAAAAAGGACATCATCATTGAGTTCGGCAAATTTAGGAGCAAACTCTCCGAGTTGATTACGCCCAGCCGTCTGTACGATCTTTTCTTGTGCCATAACATTAAACGTTAAAATACTGAATACTGAAAATAAGAGAAATTTATTCATAATTTGTGATCTTTTACTGTTAAACTTCTATTGACAAATTTACGACAACAAGACAAATGGGTTTGTATATAATTTACGGATATCCATACCTAAATCCTCGATTCTGTAATTGGACTCACGAGTGAAACTGGGTAGCTTTGTTGAGTCATCAACAAGAGCACCAACAAACGAAGCGGGAGCCGCACGGTTGTGATTTGCTTTCAAATTAGTACCTTTGTTGGGTCATCAACAGGTAAACCTTAAAAATCTGACATTTCGGCACAGTTGTGATTTGCTTTCAAATTAGTACCTTTGTTGGGTCATCAACAGGCAACTCAACAAAACGGTAAAAGAAAAATTTGTTGTGATTTGCTTTCAAATTAGTACCTTTGTTGGGTCATCAACAGGACAATTATTAACAGCAAATGAAGTTTTAGCGTTGTGATTTGCTTTCAAATTAGTACCTTTGTTGGGTCATCAACAGGAGTCGATTAGTCGAGTTTTATTCCAGTCTGTTGTGATTTGCTTTCAAATTAGTACCTTTGTTGGGTCATCAACAGGTGCCACGACATATGCCAACGTGTCCGCTGCGTTGTGATTTGCTTTCAAATTAGTACCTTTGTTGGGTCATCAACAGGCAACCGACCGGGGAGGGCGGATTGAGAGAGTTGTGATTTGCTTTCAAATTAGTACCTTTGTTGGGTCATCAACAGGACACCGTGACAAAACCTTGGTAATTCCACGTTGTGATTTGCTTTCAAATTAGTACCTTTGTTGGGTCATCAACAGGACTCTTCCCTTAATAAATCAAGCCATTTCGTTGTGATTTGCTTTCAAATTAGTACCTTTGTTGGGTCATCAACAGGTAATCCATCTTTTTTGATCCCGGCAATATTGTTGTGATTTGCTTTCAAATTAGTACCTTTGTTGGGTCATCAACAGGTGGATATGTATGCGGATGCCGATCTTTCATGTTGTGATTTGCTTTCAAATTAGTACCTTTGTTGGGTCATCAACAGGAATAGGACTTAGTTATTTCCCTTTCGAGATGTTGTGATTTGCTTTCAAATTAGTACCTTTGTTGGGTCATCAACAGGTGTCAGAATGGAATGGAGTTTGTTTGTTGTGTTGTGATTTGCTTTCAAATTAGTACCTTTGTTGGGTCATCAACAGGGCCTCAACACGATTAAGATCAGCAGCGGTGTTGTGATTTGCTTTCAAATTAGTACCTTTGTTGGGTCATCAACAGGGATATGGAAAGACAAGTTTATTATTCAGTTGTTGTGATTTGCTTTCAAATTAGTACCTTTGTTGGGTCATCAACAGGGCCTCAACACGATTAAGATCAGCAGCGGTGTTGTGATTTGCTTTCAAATTAGTACCTTTGTTGGGTCATCAACAGGGATATGGAAAGACAAGTTTATTATTCAGTTGTTGTGATTTGCTTTCAAATTAGTACCTTTGTTGGGTCATCAACAGGAGGATTAATAGCGGGAGTTAAAGCAACTGGTTGTGATTTGCTTTCAAATTAGTACCTTTGTTGGGTCATCAACAGGAGGATTAATAGCGGGAGTTAAGGCGACTGGTTGTGATTTGCTTTCAAATTAGTACCTTTGTTGGGTCATCAACAGGCGTTATTTACTTTGATGAATCGTGCAAGTGTTGTGATTTGCTTTCAAATTAGTACCTTTGTTGGGTCATCAACAGGGATATGGAAAGACAAGTTTATTACTCCGTTGTTGTGATTTGCTTTCAAATTAGTACCTTTGTTGGGTCATCAACAGGTAAGACTGATGTCGATTGTGTTGAAGGTGGTTGTGATTTGCTTTCAAATTAGTACCTTTGTTGGGTCATCAACAGGAAAATCAATAAAATAAGTTTTCATACGATAGTTGTGATTTGCTTTCAAATTAGTACCTTTGTTGGGTCATCAACAGGCTTCAAATTTACCTTCGTACCAGGAAGCAAGTTGTGATTTGCTTTCAAATTAGTACCTTTGTTGGGTCATCAACAGGTGGTTATTAGTATAGATTTAATAATCAAATCATTAGTCTAATAGCTAGAATTAAAAAAATGACACGTTTTAAAAATTAAACCCATTGATAAAATGGGTTTTCTTATTTCTAAAAAAGTTCAAGTTGTTGACCAGGAGTCGAAGATCTCACCTCTTTTTTGGAATAGTAAATTTCAATATCACCAAATTGTTTATCCGTTATACACAATATCCCCACATGCCCTTTTTCAGGTAAAATACTTTTTACTCTTTTAATATGCACTTCTGCATTCTCACGACTAGCGCAATGTCGAATATAAATTGAAAATTGAAACATCGTAAATCCATCTGCAAGTAATCTTTTACGAAAATCCGCAGACATCTTTTTTTCTTTTTTCGTTTCTGTTGGCAAATCAAAAAATACAAGTACCCACATAATACGATATTCACTAAAACGTTCCATCAAACTTTCTCTGGATATAAAATTTTTCGCAATTCTCCCGTAAAGCACTTGTAGAGAGAGGCTGTTGTTTGCCCAACAGCGATCATTAACGGGCTACGTTGACCATCAATCATGACATCGATAACAGGGATTTTCAACAATTGAGCTTTTAACTCTGTAGTTAATTCTTTACAAGCAATTCCTGTATCAACAATTTTCACAACCAACTCATCTACATATGGACGATAAGGCTCCATTATATCATCTGCCAAACAATAGGCATTATATCTATTATGATGATGAATCCCTAACGTCGGCAACAATCCACTTGTTACCAACGCCCTAGCCACGACAGCTCTCAATATGGCATAACCATAATTAAGCAAATTATTAGGAGGACATCCCTCTCTATCACGAGTAAATTCGGGAATTTCAACAAAAAGATTTCGCCAATAATAAGCAGCGGCACGAGCCTCTATATTATTTGAATCTCCACTTTTTACCTCATTTGCCCATACAAGCATATTTTTCACCACAACTTGGCGCATTCCCCCTAACACGGCTGCCTGATTGCGTATTTTATATTGAATCGTTTGTTGCCACAACTGTTTTTTCAACGGAACAGACACGTCCAACTGATTTCGAAACCTCTCATTTTGTGTCGTATTCCCATATAAAGGCAATAATAAACCAACAGGAAGACTTTTACGATCACAAGTAATCACAGCACAATTATTCTCTAACAGACTTTCTAAAAGGCCATGAGTTATTGTTATTTGCTTATTATCCAAAACGATAACCCCAATATCCTCAACAGGAATCGTACGTTCCGATTGTTTTTTAAAATGCTCCGGTAACGAATCATTTTTCTCAACTTCAGGTAACTTGACAACTAATTGTGCATTTTTTAAACTAAGATAAGCTGGATTACCAAAATACAAAGTTCGTTTAATCATGATACGATTTTTGAGACATTTACATTCCAGCACTTTAAAATCTTAAAGTGCTACCCTTAAACTACAAATCGGAGAAAACGCCTCTATCTTATTTTTCCCCGGCTACCACGAACAAATTTCAATATTCCCCAACATGAACAATTTGCCCGATATGATCTATCCTAACTTTGACAATCTGACTGGCAAAGTCTAAACTTTTGTATTGTTTATATGCAATATCTTTTAATTCTTTACAATCCTTCACGGTTGTCTCCAAATGATGCCTGAACTTGTAATCCCGTACGACTTGGTTTCCATACATCACTCTTGACATAGTTTGTACCCTGAACAAATTCGGGCTAATTAAAGCATAGTTATCAGGATTCATCAAATCCACCTCTTTAGGATCAAATCCGGTTTCTTCATTCGGAAATACAAAATACTCATTCTGTTTCATGCTAAATAGAAACTCCCATCCCTCCTGTTTTTTATACTCTCGATCAATGACAGGTAGTCCCTCTTTCGCCCGAACCGTCGCCTCGAAGAAAGAAACAACATCATCCTGAATCTTACCCTCCGGATCCCGGTAAACCACTACGTGGTGATTATTACCTGAACAAACAAAATCAACAGGTTGAGGCTGCCCATGTTCATCTAAAACCAGTTTCCCATCCTTGTCCAATTTATCATGTAATGCGATCACATTACTCACCCCACTAATCGTAACCCGTTTAATATCTATCCCCTTCTCTTTATTCAACCAAATAGGATTTTCATCTAAATTAGTAAAAGCCAGTTTACTATCCCCTCCGAACTCAACAAGTCGTGTTTCCAGAATATCTCTAACTCTTTTATCTATCACCTTATCAACTTTTAAATCAGGACCTATCTCCTTCCGTATCGTGTACACGGTTTCAAAAGAAACGACCTTCACTTTCTCCGGCACCTTACAAGTATGGGAATCATTAATAAAAATCGGGTTCTTCTCCAAACTATTTTTACCTGTAAAAGCCTTCTTGGCATCTTGATCAAAGGCATTTAGTCGTTTCAACAAAGCCTCTCTATATGCTTTATTAGCCACTTTTAATATCATCTCCATGTTAAACGCACTCCCGACTTTCACCTCTTTCGTCACGTATTGTTTAATACTCCCGTATATCGTTTCTTGATGAAGTTGTCCCCGAGGCGTTAATTGTACCTTTTGATTCATACCCCCTCTTTTCTTACTTTTATTTACGTTAGGAGTGATAACTTTATTTTTGGCCTTTGTCGATACGAGGACATTTTCAAGGTGTAGCTTAGCCTCCATTCGAAATTCTTTTAACGGCATTGGCGAATTAAAGCGAAGTTTACCCTTACTATCCCGACTCAATTCATCTCGCTCTATTCCATACACACTACTGGATTTATCGCCACGAGCGTTAAGATTATTCAGGTATTGGACATACTTAGGTTTTGTGAATGCTATTGTCAAGGCATCCATCGCGTGATGACGATGATCATTACGTTTCGTCCACCCTTTAATTCGTCGAATTTTTCTTCCGTCTCGATCTTCAACAATTTCCGTTAACCCCAACCGCTCGTATTTGTTCCAGTTCAATTCTTTCATCACGTCCACGAGCTGCCAATCTTCACGCAAACGATCCGTGACCGCCCCCGAGGTAGAAACAACGTTCCCGACCACCTCTTCTAGCATCGCTTTCGCCCGACGAGCTATATACTGAGTATCACGCAAATCCCGATCAATAAAATCATCTGGAATATCTTTTCCCGTCATTCTCAACTTGTTATATTTAGCTTTATTAATATATCCCCCTTTAAACAAATCCTCAACACGTTCCAAGTATTCTTGCAACCCAGCTTCCCCTCCTTTACCCGAAACATAATCATAAGCAGTCTGATTATCTTTTTCTTGATTCACACTCCTTAATTCGATTGTTTTATTAGAAAATGAATCATCAAACAATCTTGACTGTGGTATAATATGCTCAATATCAAATTCTTTAAAAAACAACTTTTCCAGTGGAATGTACGTGTTAGAATATAATGTTTTAAAACCACGAGACTCTAATTCCAAATAAAGTTTATATCGAACAATATCATTCCTACTTACTTGAGTAAAACCGAACTCTTTTTTCAAAACCGAACGCAACTTTTCATTCTCTATAGTTGACTTATTTATAGCACGGGTCCATTCTTCCCTTTCCTTGGCGTTTTTTTTCAGTTCTCTAGCCAACTCGATCCGAATCTCATCGGGTTTACCATACTTGTTTATAACACCGTTTACAACATGAACCATCTGGTTCAGAATCTTTTCAACAACCGGATTTCTCAACGTATTCTTGGGAAGTATATCCAACCTTTCTTTTAACACTCGTTTCTCCCTCTCTTCCTTCGTCAAGGAATTCTTTGAATGACGAAAACCGGCATATTCACACGCTAAGCTATATTTATTACCATCCTTCAAGTAAGGCAATATCTTATGAATAGCTTTAGCACTCAAATTCCCATAATCAGGAGGGAACACAACATCTGCAAGTATCACGGCGTATTCCCGATCAAAACCATAAAGGTTCGTGATTTTATTTATTAAATTCTCGTTACCACTGTTGGATTTATCCCCTTCAAACGAATATAACAAATGCCACAACCGATACAAGGGTTGTTGATCCAACTCTCCCTCGCTATTAAAATATAAAATATCCGTATTATACCCCAACCCGTCAAACACTCCGGACACTATTTCTAATATTTCAGAAGATAACATCCGTGTAAAATCATACTCTCCATGTCCACTTCTGGCGATAATTTCCTGGTAAGCCTTGAATAAAGTAGCTTGCGTACGATTACCTTCAACCTTTTCATAATTCATATCCAGTTTCCGTGCATCTTCAAAAAGTAATTCTAACACGTCTCGCTTGGAAAGTTTTTCCTTCAAAGACAATTCTTTAAACAAAATTTCTTTCTCTTCTTGGTTCAAATTAGGCTCTTTATCCCTCTCGTCCATTTTACGAGCCTCTGAAGATTTACTTTTATCGACACTCCACACGCAAATATTATTCAGTATACTCCAAATCTTAAATTCTTGAAACAAGGGGGAAGATTTAGGACATACCCTAGAGCCAACAACCTTTCTCCTCATCTTCCCGTTTACCTCAATCTCCACAAGTTTACTTTCGAGTTCGCAAAAAGAAATCAATCCTTTTTGACTTTTTAATGAACGCTGGTAAAAAATAATTATATCCCGAATCTCTTTCTTCAATTCCAGAGTCAATTCTTTATGAAAACCAGCTTGTGTTTCCCAGATTCGTTCAAATTCATCCAAGTAATCCTGACGATAGAAGACTTTACTTTTAAGACTACCATTCGGGTTCGTATTCAATTTTTCCATCAGGTATTGCCCCACCGTCTGCTTGCCAAGATAAAGTTCTTTACTTCGATCCCCGATAGCTCCAAGATACCCGCTCGATCCGCTAATGGAACCGTTTAAATCACTCATCACAAAAGCAAGTTCCTCGACAGAAAGTTTTCGGGATAATCCTTCAACTCTCCACTGCAATGCTCTTGATAATTTATCTGCGCCTTTATTATCTGCCGTGTATATCTGGTATTCTCTTAAGAATATTTGGGACGTGTTCTTCTGGCCTTTATCCCTGATCTGTTCTCTAAAATTCTGAGTCAATATCTCCGGATAAAATGATTGTTGGAAATTCCAAATCCGATCCAATTCATTTTGCAAATCAGAACGATAGTAATCCGGCAAATGCCTTTTCCCCTCTTTTAATAACTCCAAAGAAAATTGCCCCGGAGTAATACCCCTATCATAAAGTTGCTTGGCAACAGATATTCCATCGATAAACTTTCCCTCGTCTCCCCCCCTGTTTTTCCGACTACTCTTGTATCCCCTTTTCTTATTTATCATTAATAAAACACGAGCAAGTTCTTCCAATGATATTTCAGCAACAGCAGCCTTTGCACGTAAACGGTAAGTTTCAAAAGTCGTGTAATTACCCTGTTCGGAAAGTATGCTTGCGTCTGAAATAAAGCCATGTTTCTTCAAGACTTCAATCAAATTCTCTCTCCGTAACTTATAACGCTGCAAATTTCTACGCATACAACGCTTTAATGTTCGCGAAGCATTGGTTGTAATACTCTTACCCTGTTCGAAATTCCTTTGTTCATCTACTGTTAGCGGGTTCACCCTAACTCCTAATTTAATAATTTTAGAACTTCCCAACTCAGCCTCATTCTCAGCCTCGTGAACATACGCCCATCCGATACTACTGCTTCCCAGGTCAAGACCTAACACCTTTTTCATAACCTTCTTGTTTAAATGTATTGCAATTTATACAAAATATTTTGAAAATCTAAATCATTTATATAGTTTTGTAATACAAATTTGAAGCAAGTCACAATAAGGATTATTCCGTTGTGAAAACATTAAAGGCGGGAATGCAAATTCTCGTCTTTTGTTTGATTGCAATTTGTATTTTTATTAGATCATCAACAGCTCAATTCTACAACAGAATCATACCATAATCTAAGTTTTTTCTTATTTCTAACTTAATATCAATTATACTACATTTTCAAAAATAATCTAGACTTGCCACGAAGCAAACAAAAAATGAACAGGGAAAAACATCTTTATTCTTTTGTTGAAAAAAATTCATTTTCCACTCACCCATTTTTCAACCTCACCTGTGTATATAGTGTAAAAACATCAAGCCAGATGCAAATGAAAGAAAAACTGGATAAAATAGAATTCATACTGGAACACCTCCGAGAACCGGAACGGTTACTGGAAGAGGAATTTGTAAATTGGTTGCAGGAAGAAGAGAATAAACACATGTTCGAGGAAGTGATCACAAACCGAATGGCATTCTTAGAGAAAGAATACGGTCAACAAGTGGAACCCGAACAGGAATGGCAAAAATTATGGCAGCAAATGCAAAAGGATTTTCATACTCCTACCCCGGATAAAAGAAAAATCAACCGAAGAGTATGGTATTCCATGGCAGCAGGAGTATGCGTGCTGATGACCCTAGCCGGAGGAATATTACTACAACAAGGGAAAGAGAAAAAATCAGTTCCTCCTATGGCACAAATTGAACACGTGGGAAAAAGAAGCGCTCAACTGATCGTTTCCACGGGAGAAGTTCTTGATTTGTCGCAAAAAGAGATTTACCAGAAAGCCGTGGACGGGACGTTGATCACAAACGACACGTTAAAACTGCTTTCTTATCAAAGCGAGACAAGGAAAACAAACACGACCGAAACCAATGCCCCGGAAAAGGTAAACAAAGAAACCGTGTATCATACATTACGTGTCCCCGCTGGGGCTGACTACCAAGTAACATTGGCTGACGGCACAAAAGTGTGGTTAAATTGTGAATCAACTTTACGGTATCCCGTGGAGTTCGGAAATGAAAAACGGGAAGTATACCTAGATGGCGAAGGATATTTTGAAGTAAACAAAGCCACGGAGTGGCCCTTTATCGTTAACGCAGAACAAATGCGAGTAAAAGTCACCGGTACAAAGTTTAACGTGAAATCTTACTCCACCGAACCCATCGCACATACCACCCTTGTCGAAGGTTCCGTTTGGACTTACACCGACCAAACACAAGTACAACTAAACCCATCCGAACAATTCCAATATGACAAGGAGACCGGAAAGACATCCGTACAAAAAGTAGATACGGAACTCTACACGGGATGGATTGAAGGTATGTTCGTGTTCCGGAATCAACGCTTGGAAGACGTGATGAGCGACCTCGCACGTTGGTATAACATGACCATATTCTATTCCACGGCAGAAACCAAGGAAATCCGAATCTCCACGAATCTGAACAGATACAAGAATATTGACGATCTACTGGAAATTATTAATGAAAGTGGTAAAGTGGTGGCTGCCCGCAAGGACAATACCATAACTATCCACGCCCGATAATAAAAAAAGGATCGGGGCCTGCTCCAACATTTCCCGATCCTCTGTATTAATTAGTTATAATTAAAACATTTCAAAGGTATGAAAAAAAGATGGAAGAGTAATTTTCCGTTAGGGAGAAAATTGCAAAAAATTTTTAGATGTATGAAATTAACCTTTCTACTACTCACGTGTTTTGTCGTTCAGGCTTTTGCCAGCCTGAATGCACAAACTGTCACGATCAAAAAACAAAACGCATCACTGGAAGAAGTGATTTGGGAGTTAAAACAGCAGACCCGGTTCACCTTCATGTACAACAACGAAGACATCGCCCAAATAAAAGGGATTGATTTGAATGAAAAAGAAGTGGACGTGGAGAAAATTCTTCAAAAATGCTTGAAAAACACGAACTTGGAATATGTCGTGTTAAACAATGCCATTGTCATAAAACTCAAAATGAACACGTTGGACGAAAAAAAGTCTGTCACGCTAAAAGGCTGGGTTTACGACAAGAAGAAAGAACCCATTCCGGGAGTAACGGTCAAACTAACCAATATTAATCTAGGGACGGCTACCAACAACAAGGGATGGTTCTCTCTTTCACTCCCATTAACCAAAGGGACACTGGAATTTTCCTTCGTGGGCTTTAAAACCCAGAAAATAAATTTCACGGAAAGAACAGATACATTGCGAATCATTTTGGAAGAAGATGTACAAACGCTGGATGAAACAGTGGTTGTCGCTTATGGAACAACAACTCGTCGGAAAGCTACCGGAGCTGTTTCCGTGGTAAAGGCTGAAGAATTCAAGGGTATTCCTTCTGCCAATATCGCCAATCTTTTACAAGGTCGTGTAGCCGGACTCGACATTACTAATCTTTCCGGGGCTCCCGGTGGTGGTGACGTGGCCATTACTGTAAGAGGATATAACTCATTGGATGTAGAAGCCGGACGGAGATTCTCAAATCCGCTATGGGTAATCGATGGAGTACCTTTAAACACGTTTACTTCCCCAATCACGGGAACCAATTTACTTTCCGACTTGAACCCGGATATGATCGAGTCCATACAAATATTGAAAGATGCCTCTTCAGCTGCCATATACGGTTCAAGAGCAGCTAACGGGGTTATCATCGTTACTACTAAAAAAGGAAGACAAAACCAAGATGCCACCTTTTCCGTGAATTTTTCAGAAACATGGAGTATTCTCCCGGAATATCCAGCCCTGACAACAGGAAGAGCAGAAAGGTTGTTACGCTTGAAAAGTACGGAAAATCAGTTTAGAGCCTACCTGGACAAGAAAACCAACAGTTACAAATATCCTCAAAGTCTGGCAGAACAATACGAAAACACTCGAGGAATGTATCATGGTTTTTGGTTCCCGGATAAAAACAGTATGCCGGAAGGAAACGGGAGTATATATCAAGATAGTCTGAACGCATTCTATAATCACTCCACGAATTATTTTCCCATCTATTTTGAAACGGGCAAGGTCACGAATGCCAACATACAGACATACGGCGGTAGCGAACGAATCACTTACGGTATCGGGCTGGGATACTACAATGAAACAGGTGTTTTTAAAGGTACCGGGTTCAAACGAATCGATTTAAATTCTAACATGAACGTTATTCCTGTCCCCCGACTAAACGTTGACATTCGTTTCAATGCCTCACTGGCACAAAAGAAAAGAGCCACATCCAGTGCTGATGACCACTTGCGCTTTAGTGGGGCTTTGGTCCCTATTGAAACCATTCCCGGAGAACCTTATAAACTATCATCTTTGCTACCCGGAGAAGAATCTGTTGTATGGCAGGAAGTTCTGAAAGCATACAAAGGAACTAAAGAAACCAACCGGGCCATCCGTTTACGCAGTAATTTCCGGTTAGGATATGATATTATCGACGGGTTGAATATCTCCAGCTCACTAGCCGCAGACTATGCTATAAGTCGAAGAAATTATTTTTCCCCTTCGTACATCGCTAGTGATAATAACTCCATCTCCATCGGGGAAACAGGCATCAACCTAATGGTACTGAATGAAAACCTGTTAAGTTATAAAAAAACAATTCATGAAGATCACAACATTGAATTTATGGCAGGTTTTTCCTATCAATATGATCAAGAAGAATACAACGGAGGATCAGCCCGAAAATCCCCAAGTGACAAAATTTACTATGCACCTTACGGTATGCCTGATCTGGAAACCGTTGGTTGGGGAGATTACACGGAAATCCGAGCTCTTAAAGATTACCAATCCGACATGCAGGAAAAGACACTGGTATCCTACTTTGCTCGTTTGGAATACGGCTTCCGGGAAAAATACCTTTTTTCAGCCAGTATCAGGAGAGACGGAAGTTCCACCTTCGGGAAAAACAACCGCTGGGGAACTTTTCCATCCATTGCTGCAGCATGGAGTTTTTCGGAAGAACCTTTCGTGAGAGATAATCTCGGATGGGTATCTTTTGGAAAAATTCGGGCTAGCTGGGGACGTTCCGGAATGCACTTTTCCCAAAATTACTTGGCATTGGGAATTATGAACGTGGGAAGTACATCTTACCTTGGAAATAGTTATATCGAACCACAATGGGGTGACGGGCTTTATAATGACAAATTATCTTGGGAAGAAACGGATCAGTACGATTTCGGGTTAGATTTGGATATGTTTGATCATCGTTTAGGAATCACGATTGATTATTATTATCGCTATACAGATAAATTACTAGATCGGGTCCGCTTACCTAGTGCCGGAATAAACACCGGATACCAACAACAATGGCGCAACGCCGCAGCCGTTTCTAATGAAGGATTAGAAGTTATGGTCAAATACGAGATTTTCAGAAAGTCCGATTTATATTGGAAAATATCTGTGAACGCCGCCCGTAACTGGAACCGGTTTGAGAAATCCTACACCGGAAAAGATTTAGATTTAGTCCGAGTAATCGGAAAATCACTAAACGGGATATACGCCTTGAAAACAGACGGATATGTAGATTATCAAGATGAAGTCCCCGTTTTCTATAATCAAATAGGTATAAAAGCTCCTTTAGCTTCTGAAATGGGAAGTAGCACATTCTATAAACCGGGAGATTATAAATTCATCGACGTGGATGGAAATCGCAAAATCACCGCTTTTGACGATGAAGTATATTGTGGAAGTGCCTTGCCAAAAGTCTCCGGAGGGATCGTGAATGAATTCCAGTGGAAAAACTTTGATGTAAATATCCTATTAAGTTTCCAATTAGGACGACACATGTTAAACATCACTCAAACGAGGTGTTTATCCGATTTTGGAGCGGCAGAATATCCGGCTATTGTCATGAATTTAAATAAAGTATCTTTTTGGGAGAAACCCGGAGATAAATCGGACTTCCCTAAATGGCAATACGACTGGAACACTTATTTGTGGGGCGGACGATATGTTGATCGAAGAGTTGAAAAGGTAAACTGGCTAAAAATAAAAACAGTATCTATTGGTTACACTTTACCCAAAGCATGGATGCAAAAATGCGGGCTGGACGAGTTAAGAATCTTTGCCAGCGGGGAAAATCTATACACGTTCACCAATTATTCCGGTATTGAACCTGAAATCGTGGACATCCGCAACGGTGAAGACGTGGGAAGTTCTTACCCTTTAGCTCGCAAATTAACATTAGGTTTAACATTGAAATTTTAGGCGATGAAAAAACGATATTTATTTTTAACGGTAATCGGGGCATTTATGATATATGCTTGCGAAGAGTGGGTGGAATTAAAACCGGAAAACTCCGTTACCTTCGAGAATGCCTTCGACACGGAAAAAGACATCGAAGCAGCCTTATTCGGGGCAGAACAAAGCTTACGAGTAAACATGACCTCAGCCCCGTATTCACCAGAGATGCGAGGTGAATTTTCAGATTATCGTCAGATTAATTCTTATGACTTGTTAAGAGAAGAAGATCCCGAAGCATATGTAGCACAATGGAGCTGGAATTATAATGTAATTGCAGCAGCCAATGTTGCTTTACCCTATATTAACAAAGTCGATATGCCACAAGAAAGACGGGACTTTTACAGGGGTGAAATTGCTTTTTTCAAAGCATTCGTTTACCTAGATTTAGTCCGTCGCTGGGGAGATTGCGTGATGATACAGGATGAAGTGGAACTAAAACCTATCGGTAAAACGACTTGGCCCAAGGTGACAGATTATGCCATAACTTTAGCAAAAGAAGCCGCACGTCTTCTGCCGGAATGGAATGAACTGAAAGAATCCAGTGGAACTTCCGTAAGCCATCGGGCCCGCCCGTGCAAGGGAGCTGCCAACGCCGTACTAGCCCATCTATGTGCTTGGAAAGCCGGATGTAAATACATGGCCCAACCACAAGACCGTGACTATGACGAACAACAATTATGGCGAATGGTAGATTCTGCTTGTAGTGCAATTATCAACAGACAGGATATTTATGATTTAGAATCAACACCCGATGAGGTTTGCACCAAAACATTCGTAGATGGTGGTAAGGAATGCATTTTTGAAAGTGTATTTCGAGGATATTGGAATGAATTTGACGCGATGACAGAGAGCAACATGACAAACCTAGGAAGATACTACGAAGCGTACCCGGCTATCCCCGGCAAAAAAATCGGAGATAACAAAAAAACAATGTATCGCATACTAAATTCAACCGTCCGGGAAATGTTTCAGGACTACACCGATGGAAGTACCCCAACCACTGATTTACGTCGGGATGCTTGGTTTTACGAATTTGAAAAAATGGAACAAGAAGACGAAGAAATTACCGGAGGATATGCCTATCCTTACAAATGGCGTTACGCTCGGGTTGCCACTAACGGATACATGGCCGGAGAATTCATCAACTTTGATCAAAACAAAATATGGTGGAGACTGGCAGACATCTATCTATTACGTGCGGAATGTCGGGCCAGACTAAACGACCGGATTGGAGCTATCGCCGATTTGAATAAAATCCGAGACCGGGCAAAAGCCAAACGCTACAGTGAATCCGAGTATGACGGCAATCTACGCTATGCCATATTCAAAGAACGGGAAAAAGAATTATTGATGGAAGGGACCCGCTATTTTGATGTATTACGGAACGGGTACTATAAAACGGAGCTTTACGGAAATTTCCGAAACGTTTCTGATCAAGACGTGGTTGACGGTGTATTTTTCAATGCATTAGAAGACCCTTTGTTTTGGGATAATTCATTGATGAGACAGAATACCTATTGGCTAAAAAGACAATAAAAAGAACACATATAAAAATGAACATATCATGAAAACAGGATTAAATATATGGATATACTTTCTAATTCTCGCAGGACTTTCCGCCTGTGATACAAAGCAAGACTGGTTTGATTCCGGAATCAGCTCACCTTATCACGATTGCAGTATCATGGAATATTTACAGAAGGACACAGCTAACTGGAAATTAACCGTAGAATTAATTGAAAGGGCAGAACTCACCCACATTTTCGAGGGGAAGGATCCGAATTACAAAGAAATCACGTTTTTCGCACCTCCTTCCCTATCCATTCTTCGCTACGTGTGGGACAAAGCATCTGGAAAAGAACAATTTCCCGGAGATCCGGATCGTTGGAGAGCACTCTCGGAAGACGAAAAAAATCATCCGGAACATCTCGTTCAAGCACTTGACAAAGATTGGTGTCGGGAAATGGTATTACGCCACGTTATAAAAGGCAAACATCTGAAAGATGAAATCGCTTTCCGGAACCGGGATTACGAAATTGAAGCGGAAGAACAAACAGGGGGAACAGATTTTACTTGCGAAAGCGGGAACAAATTACGAGCTTACCGGGAAAAAACAAATTATGGTGGAGTCTCGGACGCCGGAGCAATTTTCATGTACCTTTATTCGTTTGATGCCATGGAAATGGTTCCATTAGCCTCTCCGGATATTCAACCGTTAAACGGGGTAGTACACGCGTTAAACTACAATTATGTACTAGGTAAAATCTAACACGGAACTTAAAATTTAAAATCATGAAGAATCTACTCATATTGGGAATACTCGTTTTTACAGCCTGTCTGGGATCGAGTTGCCAAGACGTAACGATTGGCTTTTTACAAACAGAAGATGCCGGTTATAATCCCGACACAATGGTCGTTAAGAAAGAACTGGACACCACTCCACCTCAATTAGAAGAAGTGGATAATCCGCTTTACTATGAATTATTAGCAGAAAACCCGGAATATTATACCCCGGAACTCTTGATCAGCTGGGGCATTTTACCCACTCAAATTATAGAAGTCGGTGCCGGAGAAGATTATCAACGGGCTCAATGGGGTACGCCATGGGTAAGTAACCCGATTGAAGGAGTGGACGGGACTACTCAGATATACGTTTCCATAAAAGACATCAAAACGACAACGGGAAATGCCGAGAAGATGTGGGAATATTTGAAAGTATATGGTGATGGGACCTTCGAAGTGCCTTTAGAACATGATATTCCGATCGGACGTTATCTGATTTCTCTGAATTTTAAAAACGAAGGATACTCCAAAGATGTAAACGATTGTTTCACGATAATCGTGAAATAAACGGGCGGTAAAAGAAAATATCAAAACTCGTTTTTATATGAAAAACTCCTCCGTCAGCTTCGCTGCCTCGTTTATAGAGGGAGTACAGCGAAGCCGGGGGGGGGGGAGTTTTCCTCCTTGTCTCGCTATTCTTAAACCCTCCCCTTACAACGAGCTATCTCTCCTTTATCACTGCCTTGAGACACCTACGAAATTCAAATATAACACCTACACATCATATACACACATCAGTATTCATACTATGTACTTGCAGTGTTCATGCTATGTTCATGGTCATAGGGAAAGATAGCCTAACCATAGCCAATCATCGGACAATCCTTCAGTTCACTTCACCTTTCACTACCAGCTGGATCTTGGGTTGACGGGGATCATTACAAAAGAGTGTGATCACTTTACGCTGTTTACCGCTCCGCCCCGCCGAGTGGAAAATGACATTCAAGTCCATTTCCTTGCCGGGAAGAAGAACACGCTGACCGGGGAGTACCGCGGTACAACCACAAGTGGTTTCTATTTTACGTATGATCAAGTTACGTTCCCCAACATTTTGGATTTTAAAAATCATCTTGGACTCCTCTCCTTCCCGAAGTGTTCCGAAATCACGTTCCGTCGAGTCCACCATGAAATGAGGGGCTCGTGCTTTTTCCTCCTCGCTCCAATGATCAAAATCCTCCCGTACAGGTACATCAATCATAAAACCGTAATTATAATCCACCTCCCCGTTTATCATGAAACGCATCACGTTATAATAATTACCCAACATGGATTCATTCTTTAAACGTAACGTTACGATTAACGTGTCGCAAGTCCCGGGCTCCACGGTATATCCTCCTAAATTCCAATCCTGTTCAGAGTGTCCGATTTTCTTGCAAGCAACCTCCGGAATATGGCTAAACCCCTCCAGGCGAATACCCGTTTTCGTGGGATTATACACCAGCACCGTATCAGCATATTCCCTACCAATATATACCTCATCCCACCCCGCTTTTTCCTTACTGAAAAACAAATCTCCTGCCGGGTAAATACACTTTTTAGAAGGCTTGTCCGCAGAACAAGCTCCTAATAAAAGGGTGATAATGAACCATCCAAATGCTCTCATCTCTATTCAACTTTAGAAACTCAAAATTACTACTTTTATAATGGAAAACGGAAAATACCCTCTTGAAAATGAAAAAACGAAGGAAAGAGGCGGGATATAGATAAAAAAATCCTAATTTCGTGCCAATTTACATGACACAAAAATGCGTAATTACGATTATATCATTGTCGGGAGTGGTTTAGCGGGTCTTTACACGGCCTATCGTGCATCTGCCTACGGGAAAGTTGCACTTTTAACTAAATCAAATATTAGGGAAAGTAATTCTTATTTTGCCCAAGGAGGAATCGCGGCAGTCACCGGAGAAGATGACGCCCCGTTATTTCACTTTCAAGACACGATCACGGCAGGAAGAGGTTTATGCGACTATCCCGCGGTGAACGTACTGGTAAATGAAGGGCCTGCCCGCATACAGGAATTAATCAATGACGGTATGCACTTCGACACGGAAAACGGAGAACTGGCCCTAGGTCTAGAGGGTGGTCACCACCAAAAACGAATCCTCCATGCCGGTGGAGATGCCACCGGAAGAATGATCACGAATTTCGTGATTGATAAAGTGGAGCATTGTCCTACCGTGGAAATATTCGATAATCATGCCGTCATTGCCTTATTACAAGACGAACATGGATGTTATGGTGTCAGATGCTGGGATTTTAACGAGAACCGGGAAGAGGTATTCTCCGGACATAACGTGTTCTTGACTTCCGGAGGGACTTCAGCCATTTATAAACGCACGACCAACCCTCATACCACTATTGGTGACGGTTTGGCTTTAACCTATAACGCCGGATGTGAAATCGTGGACATGGAATTCATTCAATTTCATCCCTCCGCGATCTACACGCCTACCGGAGAAGCATATCTGGTGAGCGAGGCTGTACGCGGTGAAGGCGCACACCTATTAAATCAACAAGGTGAACGCTTTATGGTGGGAAAACATGAACTGGCAGAACTTGCCCCACGGGACATCGTGGCACAGTCCATATTCCAACAAATGAAAGAACACCATGAGGACTACGTTTATTTGTCGTTAAAACACCTTGACCCGGAAAAGATCAAGAAACGTTTCCCCAACATCTTCGAGAAATGTGCGGAATTGGGCATTGACATGACAAACCGTATTCCGGTTGCTCCTGCCGCACATTACACCGTGGGCGGGGTGAAAACGGATCTCACGGGACGTACAAATATCCCACACCTGTACGTGTGCGGAGAACTTGCTTCTTCTGGAATCATGGGAGCCAACAGATTGGCATCCAACTCGCTTATCGAATGCTTGGTTTTCGGGAAACGTGCGGTGGAAGACTCCGTATGTAACCGACGAGAAGCCCCGATTCCGGAAACCACACCTCTATTCTCCCTAAATCATCAAAAACTGGATGCCTACCTGTCTTTAAAAAACAAAGTCGCCGACATCATGACTCAAGAAGCTGGTATTATTCGCACGGCAAACGGATTACAAGAAGGATTGGAAAACTTGCTCCACTTGGAACAAACCGAAATATTTGAAGAGAATGAATACTATTCGCTGGTAAGTAAAAATCTACTTACCGTTGCCGAATTAATTATCCGTTCCGCCCTCTTCCGTAAAGAGAGCCGTGGCGGTCATTTCCGTTCCGACTACCCCACCCCGAATGACAAATACGTGTGTCACATCATTCAGCAGAAGGGTAAAGAAATCAAGACGACACCGGTAATTAGCAAGCTAAAAGATAAAAGTTAAAAAATAAAAGTTGAAAGTAGGAAATTAAGAAGTGTCAGCCTTGTGCGGTTGGAATCTAAAATCCAAAATTTAAAATCTAAAATTAATATATGTACGATTCGCTCATAGACAGACTCATCGACCTTGCGATAGAAGAAGACATCGCAACGGGAGATATTACGACCAACGCCATTATCCCGGTACATGCTAAAGCAGTTGCCGAAATGAAAGCAAAAGCTGACGGTGTTATTTCCGGGCTGGAGATCGCAAAACAAGTATTTGAAAGATTTGAAAAAGATATAGTATGGGAACCTCTTGTTACTGACGGAACCGCTGTGAAGAAAGGGGATATTATCCTGCGCATCGAGGCCAGCTACCGCACGTTACTTTGCGGGGAGCGTTTATCACTGAATATCCTGCAACGGATGTCCGGTATCGCAACAGCTACCTCTCACTACATGAAAGAATTAGCAGGAACACATACTCAACTACTGGACACCCGGAAAACAGCTCCCGGCCTGCGAGTACTGGACAAAATGGCCGTACACCATGGAGGTGGTTCCAATCACCGGATGGGACTTTACGATATGATCATGCTGAAAGACAACCATATCAAAATTGCCGGAGGAATTCCCAATGCCGTGAAAGCCGTGAAACAGAACCTTCCGTTAAGTATCAAAGTGGAAGTGGAAACCACAAACTTAGAAGAAGTTCAACAGGCAGTGGAGGCTGGCGCAGACATTATCATGTTTGACAACATGAGTAATGAAGCAATGGCTGAAGCCGTGAAACTCATAGCAGGCAGAGCCAAAACAGAAGCCTCCGGAAACATGAGCATTCCTCGTTTGAAAGGCGTTGCCGCTACCGGAGTTGATTACATCAGTGTTGGTGCCCTCACCCACTCGGTTACGGCGATGGATATTAGCATGAACATTAAAATGAACTAAAAGATAAAAACTAAAAGATAAAAATTGAGGATTATAAAACTTACTTTCGTAAGTTTCAATCTAAAATCTAAAATTTAAAATCTAAAATTATTATATCTTTGAAGTCTCAAAAAACAAAGTTATGACGCAGACAGAGATTATCGACAGGATAAAACAACTCAAGAAAGAGAAAAACGCCATCATTTTGGCGCATTACTATACTCGTCCTGAAGTGCAAGACATTGCTGACTATTTGGGTGACTCCCTGGGACTTTCCCAGATGGCCGGAACCACCGAAGCCGATATTATCGTCTTTTGCGGTGTACATTTCATGGCGGAAACAGCATCCATCATCTCTCCCAACAAGAAAGTATTAATTCCTGCGGAAGGAGCCGGTTGCTCCTTAGCCGAAGGCGTAAGCGGATATGACTTGAGAGAATGGAAAAAAGCAAACCCGGATGGTCTCATTGTCAGCTACGTAAACACCACTGCTGAAGTAAAGGCTTACACGGACTATTGCTGCACGTCTTCCAATGCCTTGAAAATCGTACAAAGCCTGCCAAAAGACAAAAAGATACTTTTCGTTCCCGATAAAAATCTGGGAGCCTATATACAAAAGGTCACCGGACGTGAAATGGAAATTTGGAACGGAGACTGTTGCGTACATAACAAAATTGATACTCAGATGGTACTGGATAAATTGGAAGAATATCCCGATGCCGACGTGCTGATTCATCCTGAATCCAGTTGTTCGCACGACGACCGGATATTAAACCATCCCCGTGCTTTCATGTATTCCACGGCAGGAATTATCAAACATGCCAAGGAATCCCCGAAACAACGATTTATCATTGCCACGGAATTGGAAACCATTCACAAACTCCAGGCAGATAACCCGACCAAAGAGTTTATCCCAATTCATCCGAAAACCATATGCGGCCAGATGAAGAAAGTAACACTGGAAAAAGTACTTGAAGCCCTTGAAAAAGAGCAATACGAAGTACGACTCCCGGAAGACTTGAGAGAGAAAGCTTGGTTACCCATTCAACGTATGTTAGACCTTAGCTAAAGGATTCGGAAATTATCGTTTGTTTAAATGTACGGCCCCGTGCGGCCGGAATCTAAAATTTAAAATCTAAAACCTAAAATTAAAATATGAACGTATCACTGAACTGGTTGAAAGACTATCTAAAGATCGACCAAAGCACTGAAGAGATTTGCAAAATTCTGACAAGTATCGGACTGGAAGTTGGCGGGTACGAAGAATTTGAGGCAATAAAAGGGGGATTAAAAGGATTGGTCATCGGTCATGTGTTAACTTGCGAGGCACATCCCGATTCGGACCATCTACACGTGACGACTGTTGATTTGGGAACGGGTGAACCGGAACAAATCGTCTGCGGGGCCCCTAACGTGGCTGCCGGACAGAAAGTAGTCGTTGCCACCGTAGGAACAACCCTTTACAAAGGTGATGAAGAGTTCGTGATCAAGAAATCAAAAATACGAGGTGTAGCCTCTAACGGTATGATCTGCGCCGAAGACGAAATCGGTGTCGGAACCGATCATGCCGGAATCATGGTATTACCCGAAAATACCCCGGTTGGAATACCAGCCGCAGACTATTTCAACGTTTACCGGGACACGGTTATCGAAGTCGATATTACCCCGAACCGGATTGACGGAGCCTCACATCTCGGTGTAGCCCGTGATCTAGCCGCTTATTTACAACAGACACAAGATATTCACTATACTCTTCCCTCCGTGGAAACTTTCCAACCGGACAGTACGGATGCTAAAATCACCGTACGAGTAGAACGTCCAGAAGCCTGCCGTCGGTATGCCGGAATATGTATTGAAGGAGTAACCGTAAAACCTTCCCCGGAATGGTTACAAAACCGGATGAAAGCCATCGGATTACACCCGATCAACAATATCGTGGACGTGACCAACTACATTCTTTTCGGCCTGGGACAACCTTTGCACTCTTTCGATAAAGACAAAGTAAAAGGCAACGAGGTTATCGTGAAAAGTGTTGCCCAAGGAACTAAATTCACAACTCTAGACGGAGTGGAAAGAGAGTTACACGAGGATGACCTGATGATCTGTAACACCGAAACCCCCATGTGTATCGCCGGAGTATTTGGTGGACAGGAAAGCGGTATCTCAGACACGACAACAAACGTGTTCTTGGAAAGCGCTTGTTTCGACCCGGTATTTGTTCGCAAAACAGCTCGCCGTCATGGTTTGAACACGGATGCCTCTTTCCGTTATGAACGGGGAACAGACCCGAACATCGTGATCTACGCACTGAAATTAGCCGCCATGATGATTAAAGAAGTGGCCGGAGGTAAGATTACTTGCGCTCCCATCGACATCTACCCGGAACCCGTGAAGGATTTCGAAGTATCCATAAAATATGCTCACGTGGATCGATTGATTGGTAAAAAAATTGACCATGAGGTTATCAAAAACATCCTCCGTTCTCTTGAAATGAAAATCGTGGAAGAGTGCGAAGAGGGTCTTTTATTGCATGTCCCCCCCTACCGTGTTGACGTGCAAAGAGAGGCTGACGTGATCGAGGATATTCTTCGCATCTACGGTTTCAACAACGTGGAAGTACCTGCCAGCGTGAGATCCACGTTAAGCTATTCCGAAAAACCGGATGACTTCCAGCTGAAAAACATCATCTCAGACCTATTAGCAGCAAACGGATTCTGTGAAGTAATGAACAATTCGTTGACGAAAGCTAGCTATTACGAAGACTTCAAGTGTTTCGATCCCACGCAGACGGTAATGTTATTCAACCCTCTGAGCGCAGACTTGGGTGCCATGCGTCAATCCCTGCTCTTCGGCGGACTGGAAAACATTGCTTACAACATCAACCGGAAAAACAACAACTTGAAATTATTCGAGTTCGGTAAAGGCTACACCTTCAACAAAAAAGAAGGCATTGACAACCCGCAAAAACAATACAAAGAAGACAACTTGCTTTCTCTCTTCATCACGGGGAATAAAAACATGACCAGCTGGAATGTCAAAGAGACGAAAACTGACTTCTTCTATTTGAAAGCGTATTGCGAAATGATATTAACCCGTCTAGGACTTCACCCCGATAACTTGAAAATTGATGCCACAGACAAGGACATCTTCCGGGAAGGACTGACGTACAAAGCCGGGGATAAACATATCGTATCCATGGGTATCTTGAGTAAAGCCCCGCTGAAAAAAGCAGATGTCAATCAAGAAGTCTACTACGCTGAATTCTCGTGGGAAAACATTCTGAAAGCCATCAAAAACCTCAAGGTAACCTACACCCCGCTACCGAAGTTTCCTTCTGTAAAACGGGATTTAGCCTTGTTGCTTGATAAAAAAGTCACTTTCAAGGAAATCAAAGAAACAGCGTTCCGTACAGAAAAATCATTACTGAAATCCGTCACGTTATTCGACGTGTACGAGGGAGAAAAACTCGGTACAGACAAGAAGTCCTACGCCGTCAGTTTCACCCTTCTCGACGAAGAGAAGACCCTCACGGACAAACAGATCGACAAAATCATGAACAAGTTGATGGGTACCTACAAACACCTATTCAACGCCGAGATTAGATAGTTAAGTCTACAGGTTACAAGTTAAATATTAACTTGTAACCTGTCTTTTAATTTTCCATTTTCAATTCTCAATTTTCAATTGCATGAAGTCCCTTCTCCCCTCCTTTATCCTTATTCTTCTATACTTTATTGCTGAAGAGTTTCTTGGTCCGAAAATCGGTTTAATAGCCGTGATCGCGTTAGGAGCCGGAGAGTTTTTCTATTCATGGATGAGGGAGAAGCGTATCAACAAGATGACACTCTTCAACACCCTGTTCTTCATTGCCCTTGCGGCAGTCAGCGTGTTACTCGAAGGAACTTCATTTGAGAGGATACAACAAACCATCGTGGAAGCTGCCATGTGCGTGCTAATCGGGATATTTGCATTTTCGAAAGCGGACATGACTCAGACATTGCCCGAATCATACCGCAAGACATTACAGATCACCCCGGAACAGCAACAAGCCATGCACCGGATGCTACGCCTGCTATTTTACCTGCTCGTATTGCATACCGTCCTAGCTTTCACTTCTGCCTTTATCTTTGACGAAGAAATACATCAATTCATAGAAGGACCTCTATTGTATATTCTGATTGCCCTATTCTTCCTCACGCTGTTTGTTAAGAACAGACTACTTGCCAAAGCAGCCAGTCAAGACGAATGGTTACCTATCGTGAACGAGAAAGGCGAAGTCGTCGGTAAAGCAACCCGTAGAAGTTGTCATTCCGGTTCCATGCTCCTGCATCCCGTCGTGCATCTCCACCTGATCAACGGACAAGGGGATATTTACCTGCAAAAACGCAGCATGAAAAAGAACTTTCTTCCCGGAATGTGGGATACTGCCGTGGGTGGTCACGTTGCATTGGGAGAGAAAATAGAAGATGCTTTAAAACGGGAAACTTTCGAAGAATTGGGTATCACGAAATTTAAGGCCCGTTTCCTCGGTTCCTACGTGTGGGAGAGTTCCCGCGAACGAGAACTCGTATTCCCCTTTCTTTGTACCTCTCATGACGCCATTCACATCAATAACGATGAAGTGGACGAGGGGCGTTTCTGGTCACGCAAAGAGATCGAACAAAATGCAGATGCTAACATCTTCACCCCGAACTTTTTACACGAATACAATCGCCTGTTGAAAAAGATCAAATAACCGGCATCTAACTCATAACCACGTAAACCTGCCCAGCCTGGTATTTAACCACCCGTACCACTTTTCCTCTCTCGATAAAAGCACCCGTGTCTGACACGGCATCATACACCTCGTTTCCGATCATTACCTTCCCCGCCGGACGTAAATCCGTGAATGCAATTCCCTCTTTACCGATCTCTTCCTTTGCCGCCATATCCACGCCCACGAAACCATCCTCCACTTTCTGCTCTGCATGAAGGGCAAAATTCAATCGCCGGGAACCAAACAATTTTCGGCTCAACCAAATACTCCCGAACAGCGAGAGTAACGAACAACTCACCACGAAAAACAACGAGCGAATAATAGCACTTGTGAAATCCGGCAAGAAATCAAACGTGAAATCATCAATCCCCGCCAATACCAACGACGCCACCACGCAAACAATTCCCAGTACCCCGGAGACACCGAAACCCGGTATCACGAAGATCTCCAGCAGCAGTAGGATAATCCCCACCACAAACAAGATCATCTCCACGTAATTTGCCATTCCCTCCAGATACAACGGGGCAAAATACAACAAACACGCTGTTATCGCAGCCACCAAGGGAAACCCAATTCCCGGAGTCTGTAACTCGAAATAAATTCCCCCGATAATAATCATGATCAGAATCCCTTGCACGATCGGGCTAATTAAAAATCCGATAAACCGATCCATCGTCGTCGGTTTATACTCGTGTAACTCGTAATTCGTAACACCCTCTTTTTGCAACACTTCTGCCACATTCTCCGCAATCCCGTCACAGAACCCGTATTGCATCGCCTCATGCGGAGTAAACGTTACCACTTTCCCACTATCCGTTACCCCCTCGACCACAACCCGCTCGTCCACCATAGCTTCGGCAATCCTCGGATCCCGTTTCCAACGAATCACACTTTGCCCGTTCTCCATCACAGTATCTTTCCCATGCGCCTGAGCCGTGGCCCGAATCATCGATCGCATATATGACTGGTACTTATCGGGCATGGCATCCCCCGTTTGGTTCACAACTGTTGCCGCACCTATATTCGCCCCCTCCCGCATATAAATACGATCACAGGCAATAGAAATCAGCGCCCCCGCGGAGGCTGCATTGTTATCAATAAACACCCACACCGGTTTCGGGTAATTCAATATCAAGCTACGCAGAGAATCGGCATACACCACCATTCCTCCGTACGTGTTCATATGTACCAAGATAACATCTGCATTTTCGTCCGTAGCCCGGTCAAAAGACCTTTTCACCAACCGCCATATACTAGGACCGATCTCGTCCTTAATATCCACCTTGTAAACCAGTTCCCGATTCTCCCTAGATTCATCCTTCCCCTCCACAGCAAACGCCGACAGACTTCCCACCAACAAAATCAAAACTACCAGCCACTTTCTCATCATGTAATTCTTTTATTTTTTAATATTTTCCTCGTTTAACTGTTTCTCCACAACCACCGTTCCCGCCACAACCGAAAGCAACGACACGAAACTACAAACCACGATACTTCCCCACGGAATCATCAACGACAAAGCAAACACCGTCCCGATAGCCGTCACGCTTCCCGCATTATGTCGCATATAACGAACACTCTCCTTCACCCGGAAACGCTTCCTCTCCACAGCATAATCCATAAAAGCAAACCCGTAAAAATAAGCCCCTACTCCAAAAGTCAGCACAGGCATAACCAATCCGGCCAAAGGAATAAAAGAACCGAAAAACAACACAATCATCACAAGTAATTGCAGGATCATACAACGTAACGAAATTGCAATACCCCGTCCGATTTCCCAAAACAACTGTTTCAAATTAAACGAGTATTCCCGTCCCGACACAATTTCTTCCGTCCGTTCCGAAAGCCACGAGTAAACAGGTGACATCACCACCATTACCACATATCCCCCAAACGAAATAAATAGTATATAATACAGGAAACGGGTTAACAACTTTACTAAAAATCCAGCCACTCCCGACACCCATTCCAACCACGATATACCCTCGATCCACTCCGTCATTTTCGCCTCGATCACACCGGAAAGTCCGTCCCCCAAATACCCCACGGCATAATTACCGGCCACGAACAACACGATGACAATCACCACCGGGAAAAGCATAAAATACCACAACTTACTAGAAAACAATAAACTTATCGCCTTCCCGTATGCTCTTATTCCTCTCGAAAAATCTCGTGCAAAACCCATAAACAGTGCATTAAATTTCCCGTAAACTTAAACATTTTTTCGCAAACATCAAGGCAACGACACTGCCTTAGAGTTCATAAAGTCTATAAACTTTCCAGACCTTATGAACTTTACGAACTATTTTGTACTTTCGCGTGAGAAAGTAAATTCCTTGATTTAACAATAACGTGAAAAACAAATAAATATGCAAGCATTAACAGCAATTTCGCCGGTTGACGGCAGATACAGGGACAAAGTAGATAGCCTGGCAAACTACTTTTCCGAGAGTGCCCTGATTCGTTACAGGGTAATGGTAGAGGTTGAATACTTCATCGCTCTCTGCGAGTTACCGTTACCACAATTACGGGGATTCGACCACGCGCTGTTTGACAACTTGAAAGAAATATACCTGGACTTTACCGTCGAGGATGCCCAAAAGATCAAAGACATCGAGAAAGTAACCAACCACGACGTGAAAGCTGTGGAATACTTCATTAAGGAACGGTTCGACGCACTGAACCTCCACGAGTACAAAGAATTCATACACTTCGGGTTAACTTCACAAGACATCAACAACACGGCAGTACCCTGTTCTTTCCGCGATGCCATTCACGACGTGTACTACCCCGTGATTGACGAACTGATTGCCAAACTCGAAGAGCTGGCCGAAGAGTGGAAAGACGTACCTATGCTGGCAAAGACCCATGGGCAACCGGCATCTCCGACTCGATTGGGTAAAGAGATCCGTGTATTCGTCTATCGTCTGACCAAACAACTGGAATTACTGAAAAAAGTAGCTTGTTCCGGTAAATTCGGAGGTGCCACCGGGAACTTCAACGCCCACAACGTGGCTTACCCTGAGATCGACTGGACTGCATTTGCCAACAAGTTCCTCACCGAAAAACTGAAAATAGAGCGGGAACAATACACCACCCAAATATCCAACTACGACAACTTTGCCGCCGTGTTCGACAACCTGCGCCGCATCAACAACATCGTGGTGGACTTGGATCGTGACTTCTGGACGTATATCTCCATGACCTACTTCAAACAAAAAATCAAGGCCGGAGAGGTTGGCTCGTCAGCCATGCCCCACAAGGTAAACCCGATCGACTTCGAGAACTCGGAAGGTAACCTAGGAATAGCAAATGCAGTGCTTGATCACCTCAGTAACAAACTGCCGATCTCCCGTCTGCAACGCGACCTCACGGATTCCACCGTCTTACGTAACATCGGGGTACCCTTGGCCCACACGATCATCGCCTTCAAATCCACGCTGAAAGGATTGAACAAACTGATCATCAACAAGGCGGCCATCGAGGCAGACCTAGAGGATAACTGGGCCGTGGTAGCCGAAGCCATCCAGACCATACTTCGCCGCGAAGCTTACCCCAACCCGTACGAGGCATTAAAAGCCCTTACCCGTACCAACAGCAAGGTAACACAAGCCTCCATCGCCGAGTTTATCGACACGCTTGACGTATCTGCCGAGTTGAAAGAACAACTCAAACAAATCAGCCCGTCAAACTACACGGGCAAACTATAATACACTCGAAAATGGAGAATTGAAAATGCATATCCTTGTTTTCAATCCTCCATTTTAAATTCTAAATTTCAAATTCTAAATTCCCTTCAATGCGTGATTTCATACAAATTTTGAAGAGGTTCATCCCTCCTTACAAATCCAGACTCGGAAAAAACATATTCTACAATATTCTTTCCGCCGCTTTCGGCTCTGTTTCGTTCGTGTTACTCGTACCCGTGCTAAACATCCTTTTCAACGTGACGGAAGAAGTAACAGAACTCGTACCATTCGAACTCAACAAGGAGAGCTTGATGACGAACTTCAACTATTACGTCACGCTATCAAAACAACATTTTTCCGCATCAACCACCTTACTATTTGCTGGTGGTTTCTTCGTGCTGGCCGCTTTATTCAAAACCGGATTCTCCTACCTCGCCTCCTACGAGATCGTGTTTATCCGGAATGGTGTCGTGCGGGATATTCGTCGGAAAATATACCAAAAGATATTATCATTGCCTCTTCCCTTCTTCTCCGAAGAACGCAAGGGAGACATCATCGCCCGTACCACGGGTGACGTGCAGGAAGTGGAGAACTCCATCATGAACTCGCTGGAAATGTTCTTCCAGAACCCCATCATCATCCTGATCTACCTCTCCGGAATGATCTTCATGAGCTGGCAACTGACCCTATTCGTGCTGGTACTACTACCCATCATGGGTACCTTGATCGGTAAAGTGGGAAAGACCTTGAAAAAGCGCTCCAAGGAAGGGCAGGACAAGATGGGCGAAATTCTGTCCAACATCGAGGAAACCCTTTCCGGCCTCCGCGTGATCAAAGCATTCAACGCCGAGGATAAAATGGATAAACTCTTCACCTCGCATAATGAACAGTATCGTCAGATCATGAACCGTTTGATGTGGCGTCGTTCACTCGCTCACCCGATGAGTGAATTCCTCGGAACCATCGTCGTGGTAATCGTCGTGTGGTTCGGTGGCCTTCTTATTCTCGGGCAGACACCTCTCATGGACGCTTCAAGCTTCATCGCCTACATCGCCCTCTTCTACTCGATCATCAACCCGGCAAAACAATTCTCCACGGCACTATACAGCATCCAGAAAGGAGCCGCCGCCATGGACCGTATCGACCAGATACTAAATGCCGAATCAACCATACTGGAACCCGAACAACCGAAACCGTTAAACGGATTCAACAAAGAAATCGAATACCGCAACGTGAGTTTTGCTTACCGTCCGGACCGCACTGTCCTAAAGGACGTGAATGTCAAAATAGGAAAAGGACAGACCGTTGCCCTCGTCGGACAATCCGGCTCCGGGAAGAGTACCTTTGTCGATCTCCTGCCCCGTTTCTACGACGTGATCAAGGGTGAAATCCTGATCGATGGCATCAACATCAAGGATGTGTCATTACACGGTTTACGCGAACTCATGGGGAACGTGAACCAAGACCCGATCCTCTTCAACGATACTATCTTTAATAACATCGCCTTTGGCGTTGAATCGGCCACCCGGGAAGAAGTTGAACGGGCAGCCCGTATTGCCAATGCCCACGAGTTCATCATGCAAACCGAGAAAGGATATGACACCTGTATCGGGGACCGCGGAGGCAAGTTAAGCGGTGGACAACGCCAACGCTTGAGCATCGCCCGGGCCGTGTTGAAAAACCCACCCATCATGATCCTTGACGAGGCGACCTCTGCGCTGGACACCGAGTCTGAAAAGCTCGTGCAGGAGGCCCTCGATAACCTGATGAAAAACCGCACCTCCATCGTCGTGGCCCATCGTCTCTCAACGATCCGCAACGCTGACATGATCTGCGTCTTCCATGAGGGTAAAATCGTGGAACGGGGACGCCATGAAGAACTGCTGGCACTGGACGGCATCTATACGAAATTATACAATATGCAAAACTTCTGATCATGAGTATTGAATCCAAAGTCCTCGGTCAACAAGTTGCCTACCCGACTGATTATTGCCCGTCAATTCTCGTTCCGGTCCCACGGAACCTGAACCGGGAGATTTACGATATTCATACCCCGGAAGAATTGTTCCGAGGATTCGACACTTGGCACGCCTATGAAGCAGGATTCTTAACTCGAAATGGATTACCCGTATGTGGGGTTCTAAAACTGATCTACCCGGCCAACAGCCCGTGTATCGTGGAAAGTAAATCGCTGAAACTATACTTGAACTCCTTAAACATGACCCGCCTCGGGGAAGACATTCCATCGGGCATAGAAACATATCTCCAAACCGTGAAATCGGACCTCGAACAAATACTGCAAACCCGTGTAGAGGCCACGTTTTTCCGTCAGGTTCCCGAAAAAACGTATTTCGATTTTCAAGACTACACGCTGCTGGAAACCACGCCCGGTATCGAACGGGAAACCTTCACCGAGTACAGTGAAAACCCGGCATTACTGGAAAGCCGGACAACCGGAAGAGGGGAAATCAAGGTAGGCAGCCACCTGTTACGGAGTAACTGCAAAATCACGAAACAACCCGATTGGGGCAGCATCTACATCCATATGCAAGCCGACCGCCTGCCGGATCATGCCTCCCTCTTGAAATACATCGTCTCCCTGCGAAACGAGAACCACTTCCACGAAGAGATATGTGAAATGACCTACAAACGCTTGTGGGACCTCTTCCACCCGGAGATTCTTGCGGTATCCTGTATCTACACCCGTCGTGGGGGCATCGACATCTGTCCCTCCCGAGCCAACCAAGCAGAATACCTCCCGGAACATCTCCAAGCCCCGGAAATATTAACCCAGAAATTATTAAGACAATAGCAACCAATTAGTAATCAGCTCTCCCCCTGTGTAAGGGGGAGTTGGAGGGGGTAGTTGGTAAATAGCAAAAGGACTGCCTAAACGATATTTAGACAGTCCCTGCAACCAGTCCCCACTTTACGGGTCTGACAACCACTTTACACTATCATTTTTTGATTCGTTAAACGAAGGTTTATAGAGATCGTCCAAAACGACTTTTAGAAGGTTATGCGCAAAGAACAATTACTATCGTTTAACCATTGATTACAAACATATTAAACCTTATGACAACTTTTTTGGTAATTAAAAGAAAATAACTACATTTGTCATATCAAAAAAGGTTCATTAAATAATACTCGAAATAAGCCCTAGTTTTTACCCAAATTACACCTTCCAAGCCTCAAAATCAGTTATATTAATTATTCCCGTCGACTTACAAGAAGCAATACGATATAAAATAAAAAGACCGCACCTGAATATTCAAAATGCGGTCTTTTCAATAAAACTCATCTATCTCACGTCACGAAACTTACGAGTTTCTATATTTCACGGGTAAACGCCTAAAATTTCCAACCGGCTGATAACTGGAACACCCGGTTCTGGTTATTACCACCGAATTTGTCTTTCTCGATCACGTTCGTCAACCCCAAATTGTAACGGGCAGAAACAACTAATCCCATGTTGAAATCGTAAGACAAGCCCATGGCAAAACTCAAATCCACCGTGTTCAAATGATCAATATCCGTTTTCACTTCCGTTCCCCCGGATTTTGTTTTACTCTTACCATTCAAGGCAAAACCCAGTTGCGGCCCGAGATCAACGCTAACCCCTTCCCAAACATAGAATTTAGCCAAAACAGGAATATTCAAATAATTCACGCGGGCCCACGTCTTCACACCCCCAGACTTTCCTTTATCTCCTTGACGAGAATAGATCAACTCCGTCTGCAAACCGAAAAGATCATTAAATTTAAACTCGGCAAAAGCTCCCAGATGGAAACTAAACTTACTCTTGTTCAAACCATCACTGATACTTGCCACGTTAAAACCGAACTTCGGACCAAAATAGAATTCCGTCCCGGTTAAACCTTCCACCTTGTTTTTAAACGACGTTTGGGCCTGCACGCTACCTAACATGACCATGGCAAGCACCACTAATAAAAACTTCTTCATTCCATTAAATTTAAGGTTAATTATGGTAGAACTAAAAAACGAGTTTTTTAGTTCGGTTACAAGTTAACAGGTCACAAGTTACAGGTTAAAAATACCCTGCACACACCAGAACCGTTAACATCAATAAACACTCGCAACAAAAAACGGACCAAAAGGTAGAACCGAAAAAACAAGTTTTTCAGTTCGGTTACAAGTTAACAAGTTACAAGTTGCAGTTTTTTCCAACTTTTAGCTTTTAGTTTTTAACTTTTAGCTTATCAAGTAACGTCCCGTTACTTGATAATCCTCCCGTACGTCCCGTCATTCAATGCCTTCACGGCAGCTTTCAGTATCTTGTTCTCCTCGTTAGAGATTCGGTACAACTCGTTCATATTCCAAAGATCACGGGCGATCAGCGACTTTACGAACAACTTGATTTCCGGCACGATCGGGGTGAAAAGGTTCTCGTCCTTCTTCACGCCTTGCTTCTCGCCACTTTTTACGATCTCGTCGATCATATCACTTGTCACCTGGAAATTCTTCTGGAACATCTCGAACTTCGGGTATTTCTTTTTAAGCGATTCCCGATTCTTGTCCACGTAATTCAACACGTATTCATTGATCACGCCCTTTGCCAGCAAACGATTAAAGTAGCTATAATTGATCCCCGTATCAATCGGCACAAACACGTCGGGAATAATACCACCCCCACCGTAAACCAGACGATGATCCTTCTTCGTGTAATATTTCGTGGAATCCGTCAATTCGATACTATCGGCACTGAACATCTCGCCACTATTATACCGTTCGAACACCTCGGCCTGATAATCCTTCCCCTTGTAAGGCTTCTGGATACACCGACCCGACGGCGTGAAGTAATGCGACACCGTCAGACGAACCATAGAACCGTCCGTCAACGGGAATTGCCGTTGCACGAGTCCCTTACCGAAAGAACGACGTCCCACGATCAACCCGCGGTCCCAATCCTGCACCGCTCCCGACACGATCTCGCTGGCAGAGGCCGAGTTCCCGTCAATCAACACGACCACCCGTCCGTCTTGGAACAACCCTGCCGGCGTGGAGGACTCGCCCATACGCCCGAAAGCGGGACTATCCGTGTACACGATCAACTTCTCCCCGTCAAGCAAATGATCGGCCAAACCGATAGCGGCCCCCATGTAACCGCCCCCGTTTCCTTGCAGATCGATAATCAGGTCTTTCATCCCCTGCGCCTTCAACTCCTTCACGGCCTTCTCGAACTCTTCCACCGTCGTCGCGGCAAAACGGGCAATCTTGATATACCCGATATTTTTATCGATCATGTAAGAGGCATCAACACTATAAATCGGAATCATATCACGCGTGATATTGAAATCAATGATCTCACCACCTCTCTTCACTTTCACTTTCACGATAGACCCTTTCTCGCCTTTCAACCGTTTCCGCACGTCCGTGTTACTAATCCCGATCCCGGCAATATTCTCCCCGTCAACGGCAATAATCCGGTCTCCGGCCAACAAGCCCACCTTTTCCGATGGTCCCCCGGCAACCACATCCACGACCAGCAACGTATCGTTAAGCACGTTAAACTGGATCCCGATCCCGAAAAAGCCCCCGTCCAGCGGTTCATTCGCCTCCTCAACCTCCTCTTTGGAAATATACACGGAATGAGGGTCCAGATCAGCCAGTACCTTCACGATGGCATCTTCCGTCAATTTCTTCAAGTTCACGGTATCCACGTAAGCGGCATCAATCATTTGCATTAATCGCTGGTACTTAATCGCTTGTTCCTGCACCTCACGGGGTTTCCGTTGCGCGTCAGCATTTTCCCAGCTCAAACAGGCGATTAGCAATGCTACCGCCGATAGTAATACTCTTTTCATACTTTATTATATACTTTATGTTCTTCCTATTCTACGTGTAAGTTGCACAAATGTAACAAACAGAAAGTATTAAATGTCCTAACAGACTCTTAAATTATTTATTTTTCCAACTCGATCAATTCAAGGTTCTCGATCCGTTCCCCGTTAATCTCGAAACGGGCCGCGGTCCGCACCATGTGGAATCCGAATTTCCCGGCTGCCCCCGGATTGATATGCAGGCATCCCAATGCCTGATCGTACTTCACTTTCGCGATATGCGAGTGACCGCACACGAAAAGCTGCGGGCGTTCCCGCCGTAACGTTTCCGCAATCTTCCGGTCATAATGCCCCGGGTAACCACCGATATGAGTGATGACCACTTTCACGTTCTCGCAATGAAACACTTCTTTCTCCGGGAATATCCGGCGCAATATTCCCCCGTCAATATTCCCGTACACGGCGTGTAACGTGAATCGTTGCGCCAGCGCGTCCGTGATCGCCACGTCCCCGATGTCCCCGCAATGCCACACCTCGTTACAATCCTTGAAAAACTCCACGATCTTCGGGTCCAACCACCCGTGAGTATCTGATAACAAACCAACCTTTACCATTTTAGATTTTAAATTTTAAATTTTAGATTCCAACCGCACAAGGCCAACGCTTCTTAATTTCCTACTTTCAACTTTTATCTTTCAACTTTTAGTTTTTATCTTTTAGTTTTTATCTTTTATTACCACGCTTCCCCTCTCCACTGTGTTCTCCACGAACAAACATGCCGGAACCTCCTGCTGCATTTCCTCGACATGAGAGATCAGCCCGACCACCCGGTTCTCGGCCCGCAAGGATTTCAAGGTTTCGAAGACAACACTCAACGACTCCCGGTCCAGCGAACCGAATCCCTCATCCAGAAAGAAAAAGTTCTGGCTACTCCCGGTCAAATGACGAATATTATCCGTTAATGCCAGAGCCAGCGACAACGAGGCTTGGAAAACCTGTCCCCCGGAAAGCGTGCGGGCGCTCCTCACCCGTCCCTCGTTCATGAAATCACGTACCACGAAATCATTTTCCTCGCTTAACTCCAGTTTCAAACGCTGGCGGGTCATCCGGTAAAAACGCTCGTTCGCCGCGTTACAAAGATTCTGCAAGTAAATCGACGAAACGAACTTCACGAAATCATTCCCCCGGAACAATCCCTTCAACATCTGCAAATTCATCAACCGAGACTCCAAACCTTCCAATTCCTGCCCTATCTTCTCCCGCACCGCGACACGGGTTTCCATATCCTTGATCTGGTTCCCTAAAGCTCCCTGTTCTGCCAGCATCTCCCGTTCCCGTACCAACGCGGCCTCCACCCGTTGACATAGCGCAACGTGTTCTTCCTCGTTATAAGACACCCCGGCAAGCAACACCTCCAACTCCGCTTTCCGAACCTGCACGGCGTGAACCTGCTCCCGGTAACGGTTAATCTCTCCCCGTACCCCGGGCAAATCCAGCTTACCTGCCAACACCTCCCGAACTGCCGCCAGATCGGGATAAGTCGAATCTTTCAACAAACGACTCAGCTCCTGTACTTCCTCTTCCAATTCCTGCTGCAAACGAATCACCTCCTTGCTTTTTTCCTCCACGCTCCCTTCCCACCTCCGGAAATCCGCCTCGATCACCTGCAACCGTGCGGCATCCCGTTGATAATCCCGCCCAACCTGCTCGAAACGCTGCCTGCATTCATCCAGCTCCTTGCCGATCTCCATGTTGGGTACCCCCTCGTACTCCTTTTCATCAAACCCGGCTTGCTGCTCCCGCAACAACCCGACCTGTGAATCCCGCTGCACGATCTCCCGGCTGATCTCGTCAAGACGGGCGACGTACTTTTCAAAATTCACTCGTTTTTGCTCGATGCTCTTCTCCGTGTTTCCGCGTACCGTCTCCCCATCCAGTTTCTCCTTGTTCAAGAGTGCCACCCGGTTCATCTCGTCTGTCAAGCGTTGCATATTATCGGGTGTAAACCCTTCCCACGTGAAACGGGTCAGATGCTCCCGTAACCGTTCCCGCGCAACATCCTGCTGTCGGGTGATTTGCTCTTTCCTTTCCCCTGCCGACCGCAACCGTTCCCCGATCACGGTCAGACGGGACACCATCCGTTCCAACACCTTCCCTTCTTCCTCCAAGCCCGCGACACGGTCGGCCTTCTCCTTCAACTCACCCTCGACTTCCGTGGCGTGCAAGGCTGCGGGATGCGACAAGGCCCCGCAAAGGGGACAAGGTTCTCCCTCCGACAACTCCCTTGCGAAATCCACCAATCGCTGGCGAGTACTTAAATGTAACCACTCCTCCCGTATCTCCTTCACAGTAGCGGCAAGTTGTTCCTGCCTCTCCCGGCAAGCCTCCTGCAACGCCTCGCATGTCATGGCCTGTAACGCCCCGAACGCGGGATATTGCTCCTGTACCATCCGCACCTCCCTTTCCTCACGGGCGATTTCCTTATTCACCCCGGCTAACTCTTCCTGCCAACGGGTCAACTCTTCCCGAATGTGCTGTTGTATATTATACCATTCCCGAATGTCCGATAACATTTTCATATCGGGTATCGACTGGTTCAACTGTTCTAACCTCTCTTTTTGCTCTCGTAACTGTTCCTGCAACACCTCGATCTCCCGTCTCGTTGCCACCACGATTTCTTCACCCTTGCGGTGTCGCCCCTTCAATTCATCCCGCTCCTTGCTTATCGCACGTAAATGCAGCAACCGTTCCAAATGTCCGGCACGCTCTTTCAACACATCCCGTCCCTCGTACGCCTGTTTCAATTGAGAGAATTGCCCGGAAAAACGAGTAAGCTCCACCTGTTTAGCGGTCAGTTGCTCCCGGTAACCGGACAACACCCGCGCTGACTCTGCCAACCGCCGCCCTGTCTCGTCGTGGCGACTCAATGGTTGCTGGAACTGCTGCAAACATCGCTCGTACTCGTCCACGCGAGCCTGCAAACCCGCCATCGCCTCCCGTTGTTCCAACAGCTTTCGTTCCTCCTCCTGTCGTGCCACCCGCTCGTCGGTGAGTTGTTTCACTTTCTTCCCTCTCTCCACTTGCTCCTGTCCCTCGTGAATCTCTTTTTTCACCCCGGCAATTTCTTCCTGCAAGGCCACGTAACGCTGTTTCCGCTCGGCTAACCGCTCTCTGTCCACCTCTCCCAATCCAGTGAGCTGTCCCCGCAAATCAATCACCCGCCGGGTCGTCTCCCCCTCCAGGTAAGCCACCCGCCCACCCAGATCGTAGCGCCGGAGTTCCCCGAAAAGCTCCATCATCATATCCGTCCGCTCCTTGTCCCGCAACATCAGAAACTCCTGAAACTTCCCCTGCGGGATAATCACCACCCGCTTGAAATTCTGTGCCGTCAGCCCAATCGCCCCGACCACTTCTTCCCTCGTACAGGGCAACCACTCGTCGCCCTCCCACACGTGGTAAAGGTATTTCGGTGAACTCACGTCAGCAAACCTCTTCTTGCTCCGCCTGCACTCCACCGTCGCCCGGTACAGTCGCCCGTCCTCTCCCGCCCGGAACTCGAAGTCCACGAACAGGCGGTCGGATTGCAGATTCATCACGTTATATTTTACATCATTATTTAAACGGTCAATCGTACCGTAAATGGCATAAATCATCGCCTCCAATATCGTCGATTTACCGCTCCCCACCGGACCGAATATCCCGAACAACCGGGCCTCCGTCAATCGGGTAAAATCTATCGTCTGGCGCTCCCGGTAGGAGTAAATACCTTCAAGGGTTAATTTAACGGGCAACATAGGAAATTGAAAATTAAAAATGATAGAACCTGTAACTTACTGATATCTTTTAACTGTCACTTTTCCTCGAACCGCCATCAATCGACAACGCCTCACGGAAAAGTGACATGATTTCTTCATTCGGTTCCTGTCCCTTGCGCTGGCGGAAGTACTCGGCAAAGAGGGCGTTAACGTCCGAACGCAGGTCGTGGATAGAGGCCACACGATCGTTCACGAGAGAAGCGTCACGCACGTCCGGGATGATACAAACTATACCGTCATGTGCGGCATGCAGGGATTTTACTTCTTGCGCCGTGAGGAAAGTATCCGTAGCAACGGTCAGTTCCACCCACGTGTTGGGATGCTCCGCGAGCCATTGCAAGGCAGCCTCCACCCCCTCGAAACGACGACGCACCAAGGGACGCCCGCTCGTCAACCGACGTTTCGTGACACAGGCCGGACCTCCCGGTTCAAGGTTCACGAGCGTCACGTATTTATCCTGCTCGGCCTCGCTGAAACTGTAACTCAATGGACTGCCGCTGTACACCGCGGGACAAGGCTCCATGTCCACCGTTTGCCAACGATGCAGGTGTCCCAGTGCCGCGTACTGCATGGCCGGGGGAATCAACAAAGTATAGACGGCATCGGCACCGCCGATATTGATCGGTCGCTCATCCTCCGGCTCTTCGGGCAACTCACCGCCCTCCCTCGCCATGAAAAGATGAGCCACCAACAGGTTCACCCCCTCCGTATCGCAATACTTGTCGGCCACCCCTGCCCAGTGATCCCGCAGGAAAACCCGCAACCCCTCGTCGGCATCCTCCGCACCCATGTAGCGTTTGGCCCGTTGCCCGTTCGTGTAAGGGGTAAGTAGCACCCGCAACGGGTAATCAAACCCCGGCAAGCGGAACTCAGCAAACCCCTCATCCGACCGGACCAAGGTTACCCCGCCTTCCGTTCGCGTCTCCCGCGACACGATCATCGGGTTCCCGGCGAAGAAGATCCCGCTCTCCCGTGCCAGCACGTCGGGCGAATCCACCCGGTCCGGAGAATCGTGATTCCCGGCAATAGCTACCACCAGCCGCTGCCCGCCCCGTGCCAACCGATGCAACGTGCGGTAAAGCAACTCGATCGCCTCCACGGGCGGGTTAAACGTGTCGAACAAGTCACCCGCCACGATCACCGCGTCCACGGCCTCCTCGTCGGTCACCCGCACGATCTCATCCATCACGGCCACTTGCTCCCCGGCACGCTCCCGGTCATTCAACCGCTTTCCCAAATGCCAGTCTGAAGTATGTAATATTCTCATTCCTCTATTTAATTAGAGCCTCCACGTTCCGGAGTCCCTCGTCAATACTCTCTTTCACGCCGGGCAAATCCCTCGCGTACTCTTCCGCGATCCTGAAATACTCCCTCGCCCGGTTCAACACGGCCCGCGTCTTCCGGTTATAATTCAACAGGAAAACCGCCTCGTTATAGTACGTCACCGCCATTACCTCCTTGTTCCGCGGGTTAAAACGGTTCGCCCGCCGGGCAAAAAGCATCTGCCGTTCATCCCTCGGCAAGCGCCGGAAAACCGTAATACTATCCATGTAATTATAATAATCTCCCCGTTCACCATCTGCCAAATTCCCCTCGATAAACGCGTCCATGGCGTACGGCCTGTCGGTCAACTGCCACGCCGGATCAGCCGGCATATGAGTGGTCAGAAATTGCTCACCCCGCATCAACACGTACTCCGGGTTCCAATGCCGCTTGAACATCCATTCTCCCCCGGCATCTCTCCCCAACGCCCCCACGGCCCACATCATATCAACGTGCCACCACTCCCCCGCCACCCGCACGGCGTTCCACACGTGATTCGTCCGGAGACACGTTTCCCCGCGCTCCCGGCCATCCCCCACCACGTATCCTTCCACCCGCTCGTTCTCGATCCCCAACCTGTTGCATAACTCCCCGAACAACCCCGTGAAATCCCCGCAAATTCCCTTCCTCTCCTTCAACACGTCGCGGTAATCCCCGTCCGGGCCTCCCGTGAGGAACTTCCCGACATCAATCGCCATATACTCGCGGAACCCCCCCGCCAGCACGATCACTTTCTCCCGTTCCGTCCGTCCCCACCGTGCCACGCTGTCTACAAGTGCCTCCACGCTCACCTCGCCGGGAAGACGCCTTCCCCGTTCAAGAATACCTTCTTCCCCCGGCAAAACTTGCGCCGCGAGGGATACCCCCGAAAGGACGGCCACCGCCGTCAACAACCATTTCACGGATGCACGCACCCCTATCATTTCACGAACCCCTTTAACATCCGTATTTCCTCCGGCCACAACGCCTCATCCGGCGTTTCCAATATCAATGGAATACCGTCAAACCGTTCATCCTCCATGATCCACTTGAAAGGCTCTATGCCCAACGTTCCTTTTCCCAAACTGTCGTGGCGGTCCACCCGTGAACCCAGTTCTTTTTTGGCATCGTTCAGGTGCATACCCCGCAGGTACTTGAAACCGATCACGTTATCGAAATGCTCGAACGTCTCGGTGAATCCTCCCGTCGAGGCCAAGTCGTAACCCGCGGCGAAAGAATGACAGGTATCAATGCAGACGCCCACCCGGCTCTTGTCCTCTACCCGGTCAATAATATAGGCAATCTGCTCGAACGTGTAGCCGAGATTCGATCCCTGCCCCGCCGTGTTCTCGATCACTGCCGTCACGCCGCAGGTCTTATCCAGCGTCAAGTTAATCGACTCCGCGATCAGCGCCAGACATTCCTCGTCGCTGATCTTCTTCAACGTGCTGCCGGGGTGAAAATTCAACCGATCCAGCCCCAACTGCTCGCAACGCTGCATCTCGTCGAGGAAAGCCTCCCGCGACTTCGCCAGCGCATCCGCATCCGGGTTGCCGAGATTAATCAAATAACTGTCATGCGGCAATATCTGTTTCGGCGTGAACCCGAATTCCTCGCAGCGTTCTTTGAACAACGCGATACTCCCCGCTGTCAGCGGTGCCGCCTTCCACTGCCGCTGGTTTTTCGTGAACAAGGCAAAAGCCGTCGCCCCGATTTCGCGGGCGTTCAACGGTGCGTTCTCCACTCCTCCCGATGCACTCACGTGCGCTCCTATATACTTTCCCATAGCTTATTTTATATTATATGCAAAGCTACGATAAAGAATTGAAAGTAAAAATTCGCCCCTTTTTAATTTTAGATTTTAGCTTTCCAACTACCCCCTCCGACTCCCCCTTACACAGGGGGAGAGATGATTACCAAACACACCACCATCCCCCAACGTAGCGTATCCTCCCCCTGTGTAAGGGGGAGAGATGATTACCAAACACGCCACCATCCCCCAACGTAGCGTGTCCTCCCCCTGTGTAAGGGGGAGTTAGAGGGGGTAGTCGAGATCCGAAATTAGCAAGAAGGGTTGTTTTTCGCTATCCAGCAACGAATCACCTCTATAACCGCCTCCGTGTTACTCGTTACTTCCTCGTTTTCAAAACGTAGAACATGAATCCCCGCGATCTCTTTCAAATACTTCTCCCGTTCCCAATCATGCTCCTGCACGATAACATCATCATGCACATTCCCATCCAGCTCTATTCCCAGCCGGAGAGAAGGACAATAAAAATCAAGAATATAGGGTCCGACACCGTGTTGTCTTCGGAATCTATAATTATCTATTTGTTTTTCTTTAATATACTGCCATAGGAGCTTTTCCGCTGGGGTAGCACTTGCACGTAATTCTTGTCGGAGAGTTTTGGTGTTTTTGGGATTCTTTTGGAGAGGAATAGACATGGCTTATTTTATTTTTTAATGTTATAAATGTAATGAATAGTTTGATATTTCCCAACTACCCTCTTTTTAATTTTAGATTTTAGTTTTCCAACTACCCCCTCCGGCTCCCCCTTACACAGGGGGAGAGATGATTGCCAAGCACACCACCATCCCCCAACGTAGCGTGTCCTCCCCCTGTGTAAGGGGGAGTTAGAGGGGGTAGTTTTTTCTCTCTAAATACTAAACTTCTTTCAACTTTAAACTTCTTTTCCTATCTTTGCACCCGCTAAAAAAAACACGTAATCAGCATGGGTTTCAAGGAAGAAATATTAAAACGACGCACGTTCGGTATCATCAGTCACCCCGACGCGGGTAAAACGACCTTAACGGAAAAATTATTGCTTTTCGGTGGCGCCATTCACGTGGCGGGAGCCGTGAAGTCGAACAAGATCAAGAAAACGGCCACCTCCGACTTCATGGAGATCGAGCGCCAGAGAGGCATCTCCGTGGCCACTTCCGTCATGGGTTTCGAGTACAAGGACGTGAAGATCAACATTCTTGACACCCCCGGTCACCAGGACTTCGCCGAGGACACCTTCCGCGTGCTGACGGCCTGCGACAGCGTGATCATCGTCGTTGACTCGGCGAAAGGCGTGGAGACGCAGACCCGCAAGCTGATGCAAGTGTGCCGGATGCGCAAAACCCCGGTTATCGTGTTTATCAACAAGCTCGACCGTCCCGGACAGGACCCGTTCGACCTGCTGGACGAGATAGAGAAAGAGCTGCAAATACAAGTCACCCCGTTAAGCTGGCCCATCGGTAACGGCGACCAGTTCAAGGGCATTTACAACATACACCGCGAGAATCTTTGCCTCTACTCGGCAAGCGTGCAGACCATCCAGGATGGCATCGAGATCAACGACATCAACTCCGGCGAACTCGACGAGCATATCGGCGAGCGCTCGGCCGACAAACTGCGGGAAGACCTCGAACTCGTTCGGGAAGTATACCCCGCCATAGACCGCGCGGCGTACCTCGACGGGCAAGTGGCCCCCGTGTTCTTCGGATCGGCACTGAACAACTTCGGTATCCGCGAGATGCTGGACTGTTTCATCGAGATCGCTCCCAGCCCGCTCCCCCGCGAGACGGACGAGCGCCTCGTGCAACCGGACGAGGAGAAATTCACCGGTTTCGTCTTCAAGATTCACGCCAACATGGACCCCAACCACCGCGACCGCATCGCCTTCGTGAAAGTGTGTTCCGGCGTTTTCCGGCGTAACACCAACTACCTGCACGTCGGGCTGGGCAAGAACCTCAAGTTCTCCACCCCCACGGCATTCATGGCATCCAAGAAATCCATCATCGACGAGGCGTATCCCGGTGACATCGTGGGTCTTCACGACACGGGTAACTTCAAGATCGGCGACACGCTAACGGAAGGCGAGAAACTTCATTTCAAGGGTATTCCCAGTTTCTCACCGGAACTATTCAAATATATCGAGAACGCCGACCCCATGAAATCCAAGCAACTGGCCAAGGGTATCGACCAGCTCATGGACGAGGGTGTGGCCCAGCTGTTCACGAACCAGTTCAACAACCGCAAGATCATCGGAACCGTTGGCGCGCTCCAGTTCGAGGTCATCGAGTACCGTTTGTTGCACGAGTACAGCGCGGCCTGTCGCTGGGAAAACATCAATCTTTACAAGGCTTGCTGGATCGAGGCCCTCGACCCGAAGGAACTGGAAGACTTCCGCCTCCACAAGGCACAGTACATGGCCAAGGACAAATGGGGGCGCGATGTCTTCCTCGCCGAATCGCAGTACATGCTGCAAATGGCACAGGCAAACTACAAGAAACTGGTGTTTCACTTTACATCGGAGTTTTAGGGTTTATAAGGTTTATAAAGTTTATAAACTAAGAAAACATTCAAGGCGTGATCTCACCCTAGAATCTCGTCGGCGTCGCGGGCGACACGGAGATAGACGGAAGTGGAAAACTCGTCCTGCCCAGAACCCGCCATGTAGGGATAAAGGTGGACGATCTCGTCCGGGGAGAGGGGCTTGCCGGTTGCCGTCACTGGATCGGGCAGCGTGAACGTGGCTACCCGTCCGGCGCGGGTGACGTTGGGCAAGTGAAGTACGCGGGGTGCGTCGGGCAAGGAATCGTAGAAGTAGCCGATGACAAGCGTGTCCTTGTCCCTCGTATCGTTGGGGATGCCGTGGGGTCGCCACTCAATGGTGATCTCCCAGCCGCGACGGGTGACGCGGGTGAAGAGCGGCACGGCGAGCCACCCTACGCTGAATATGAAGGCGCGGAAATTCGCCACGCCGTTCTCGTCGCACGCGGTGCCGTTGACCTTGTGGCAGAGATTCGCAGGAGTCATGTTCGTTGTCTTCGCGAGGGACACCCACGCGTTGAAGTCCTGCAGCTTTCGCGTGAGGATTTTCACGAGCCGCGACACGAGGGCGAACACGCTGGCCCGCTGGCGCTGGTTCAAGGTACGGGCGGCGCGCCGGCGGTCACGTTCCTCGCTCGACCCGGGGAAGCGTTTGCTACTACAATGGCATAATTTACCTTTCCGGTAGTACGTGGTCACCCCGTCGCAACGGGTGGTTTCCGGTCGCTTGCCGACCGGCCGCGTGATTTTTTTCTTCTTTTTCATAACACCTCCTTGTTAAACGTTCCCGTAATCCTCCAACAATGCTTAAAGGCACCTTAACAACAAATATACTAAATTTTCGATAAATTACCAAATCATGCATGGTAAGTGTTCGATTCTGTATCGAACACTTATCGAACACTTATCGAACACTTATCGAACACTTGTCGAACACTTACCGAATGACTACCGAAGGTGACGTTAACCTACAGTGAAGATAACCAGCATCTTACACGAGAACTGGCAGGAATCCCATTATTTCTTACTTTTGTCAAGAAAAAAGGCTCTATTTATACCCCCGCGCGTTCCTTGATTTCCCACCTTCATGCCCTGACACGAAACGAGCCTGCACGAGCTGTTGTTACCGATAAATTTAATACCTTTACGCTGGAGCAAGAATTGAATATGGACGAAACATTACGGGAATTTTTCAACGACGTGTACGAGATCACCCGGCAGATCCCGCGGGGAAAAGTACTCACCTACGGCAGGATCGCCGCGCTGGCGGGACGACCGCAACACGCCCGGTGGGTAGGCCGGGCAATGGCACAATCCCCGGACGACAAGACCCTTTCCTGCCATCGTGTCGTGAACAGCGTCGGGCAAACTGCCCCGGGATGGCCCCAACAACGCACCCAGCTCGAAAGCGAGGGCGTCACCTTCCGGGCCAACGGGTGCGTGGACATGAAAAAGCACTTGTGGGAAATCTTAACTGCGCCTCATTCAGGAGGCTCCTCGTAACGATTCATAATTTCAATGACGTTGCCGTTATCGTCCCGGATGGTGTCGCGCACCCATTTACCCGGTCTACGCTGTATGTACGGGATACGAATCTTGTTTTTTTCCGCGCGGGATAGCTTGTCGTAATCCTTAATGCCCATGCAGTGGCCGAAGGAAACGTGAAAAATGGTCAAGTCTTCGTGGAAATAGACTTTCGCGGAATAATCGGTATAGAATCTCTCTTCTTCCTCGTTGTAAGGATATTCCACGGTGTAAAACACTTGCCCCGCGTAAGCCTCTATAAACTCTGGATAAAGATCGTTCCATGCTTTAGATACTCGCCTGTACCTGATAACAGGTTCCCGGTATTCCCGGTAATACTCCGGTCCATGCTTCAACACGACCTGCTTCGCTAACTTGATCAGTTTCTTGTCAAGTTTCATTTTGGCGATGCTGTCTTTGATAATTACCGTGTCTTGTTCTTGAGAATATGCTATACGATTGATTCCCAAGAGACAAAGCACGATGAATGATATGAATTTCAGTTTTTCCATCTTTATATATTATTTAAGGTGTTTCTCTTCTGTCCGGACCATAAACGTACATTTTCATCGGATTATTTGATATATTCACGGGACTTCCCGCCAATACTGTATATGAATAATCATACACGATCCCCGGCAGGTCGCTATTATTATCATCTTTAGATGGTCCAGGTGGACGTTCAAGTCCGTGTACGGCCCAAGTCATGGGATAATGAGAATGTATCGTTCCAACTATCAAGTCAAAAGTTTCCCTGGGATCATAGCTTTGTTCTGAATAAACAAAACGAACAGTTCCTTTGCCGGGAGCAGTAAGTTGTATTGGATCACCCGGGATTGTTGATCCGCAATGATATTCTCCTGTTCCCGTGTTCAAATAGATAAAACAACCGAACTCTCTTGTTGTATGAGTACTTTGATTTAGCCTGCTATAATTTACGGTCTCATTCCACAATTCAATCGCTCGATTTTGTACCACTGGTAAATCTTTGAATTTGGAAATGGAAGGACACATCTCTGTAACATAGACTGTATTAGAATTTACTTTTCCCGTTTCTCCTTCAAAGTGTACAATCGCGCCGAATTCGAACCTTCCCGCAGAAATAGCTTTACGCGGACAAATCCATTCTGTCGTCTCGTATAAAACTCCTCCTTGCCTTGTCCCTACCCTGTTTACGAGATACTCGATATTTGTTATTTTAGGAATAGGCTCTTGTTTTGTGTGATAAATGTCCACTATCAAATAATATACATCACCAATTTCAACTTCACCGGTGAGTTCACTTGTTGTTAAGTTCACCACAATATGCCCCGGGTCATCCGGTGTTATTGGAGGTTTTTCCGTGTTACCACCCGTGTTGCCACCCGTGTTACCACCTGTATCACCAGTGTTACCCGTGTTGCCACCTGTACTACCACCCGTGCTACCACCTGTACCACCCGGGGTATCCATCCACAGAAACGTAAAGGTTGCAATGATACTCATATCACTAAGACAACGTGCTAATTCAATGTAATAAATCACTGCAATGCTTTCACTAGGGGCTAGTACAAAAATAATATCTTCTTCAACTATTATTTCTATACCGCGATGTACATAACGAGCGACTTCATTTGCGATCTCCTCGAAACCATCCGTGTTAATTCCATTAATAATAGCAAATCCCTCATCATCTAGATAATTATCGGCCTCCAATGTATAAGATGCATAATAACAACCACCACTTCCCCTTGAAAGAGGTGAAAATAGGGTTGAATTTGCTTGATTAACTATCAATTTTTCATCAATAATGATGCCATTTTCTTGCCATTTCCGGGATATCGAAGATTTAAGTATACCTTGCATAAAAATATCGGATTTAATGTCTTCTTTTTCTAACACGCAAGAAGCACCTATTGAACACTCCGACAAACATTTGTTATCTTCACCGATTTCTACCGGGAGAGCTACCATTCCTATTAGCGTGCTATCTTTTAATAATGGCAAAACATACTGCCACCCACGGCTCCCATGGTATACAAGTGCAACTTCATTGGGTGGAATATCACCGAGACGTGTCAGTTCTTCCCATTGCCGTTTTCCATCAGAACCGGATAGTAGGTGATCCATGAAAGCTTGCCCGATCTTGTCCAATTTTTCCATTTGCACGTCATACCCCACGTAATCGTCGTTACAAGATAAGAATATGGTCAAGATAAAAAAAATACTGGATTTTAAATAACCAAAAATGACTTTCCTTTTCATAACGTTAATTTTGAGTACAACAAAACTTTTAACAACTCTATAATCGACTGTATAAAAATTCTATTTCTACAACTTTCAAAACTTATGTTATTTTACTATTGTATCGATGATCTCTAATCTCACCTATTACGGCATTTTATGGTTGCATTATTTTTCTGCAATTTAAACATATTTCTATAATTAACAAAAAATACACTTGCATTTTTTATGTTCCGTTTGCAAAAAGCTATATCATACTATATAACAAATACATACGTTCATCCATTTTATATAAATTCTAAATTAGAAAAAATTGTAGAGTTCAAAGAACGTTCTGGAGGAATATATAGTAACTTTTCAAGACCTATCATTGCAGGTCTTGAAAATAATCCGTAGCTTTGCCGTGAAATATTCTGAAGGGGTGCCTAAGAAGCGAGGGATTTCCCGATACTTCTACCTGCCGCGAGAAGGCAGGGTAATACAACGGGCTGAGATTATACCCATGAACCTGATCCGGGTAATGCCGGCGGAGGGAAAGAGTTATAATACACGTGCAAATTCCGTTTGAGAGCAACCCTGATGAAGTTAGTAAACGATTAAACTATCAGGTTATGCAAGTATTTATAAACGACAAATCCTTCGAATGCGCTCCCGGCACGACACTCCACGAAGTTCTGGCAGCCAACGCTATCCCGACGGGCAACATCGCCATCGCCGTGGACTTTAACGTCATTCCCCGTCCCGACTGGGGAAAAACCGTACTCCAAGACGGCAGCAAGATTATCGTTATCAAGGCAGTACAGGGAGGATGAAAGAAAAGATAAAAGTTGAAAGATAAAATTAGTAAATTAATTAAGATATGAGCCAAGAATTTACCATTTCAAGCGGCCCGCTACCCGGGTCGGAAAAGATTTACGTGAAGGGCGAGATGTTCGACATCGAGGTGCCAATGCGCCGGATTAACCTCACGCCCACGGTTGACACGGACGGGACGAAGATCGAGAACGAGCCTGTCGTGGTTTACGATACATCGGGACCTTACACGGACCCGAACTACACGGTAGACCTGCACAAGGGACTGCCCAAGATCCGGGAACAATGGATCGCCGACCGGAATGACACCGTGAAACTGGAAGGATTGAGCTCCGAGTACGGCCGGGCGCGTCAAAATGATCGCTCGCTCGATGCCTTGCGTTTCGAACACGTGAACACCACGCCGAGAGTGGCGAAACCGGGACACCGCGTGTCACAGATGTACTACGCCCGCCAAGGGATGATTACCCCGGAAATGGAATACATCGCCATCCGCGAGAACCAGATGGTCGACAAGATCCGGGAGGCTTACAAGAAAGAGAAAGGCGAGCCGCTGGGCGCGAACTTCCCGGAGTATATCACCCCGGAATTCGTGCGTCAGGAAGTGGCCGCCGGACGGGCCATCATCCCCGCGAATATCAACCACCCGGAGAGCGAGCCGATGATCATCGGACGTAACTTCCTCGTGAAGATCAACGCCAACATCGGGAATTCCCCCATCACCTCGTCTATTTCCGAGGAAGTGGAAAAAGCCGTGTGGGCCTTCCGCTGGGGAGCCGACACGATCATGGACCTGTCGACCGGGAAAAACATCCACGAGACACGCGAATGGATCATCCGTAACTCGCCCGTACCCGTGGGAACCGTGCCGTTGTACCAGGCACTGGAAAAGGTGCGGGGCAAGGTGGAAGACCTCACGTGGGAAATTTACCGTGACACGCTTATCGAACAAGCCGAGCAGGGCGTGGACTATTTCACGATCCATGCCGGGTTGCGCTGGCACCACGTGCCGCTGACGCTGAAACGCCTCACGGGAATCGTGTCCCGCGGGGGAGCCATCATGGCGCACTGGTGTACGACCCACAAGCGGGAAAGTTTCTTGTACGAGCATTTCGAGGAAATCTGCGAGATTCTCGCCAAATATGACGTCGGGGTATCCATCGGTGACGGGTTGCGTCCCGGTTGCATCGCCGACTCGAACGACGAGGCCCAACTTGCCGAGTTGAAAACACTGGGAGAACTGGCCCGGGTGGCCTCCAAGCATGACGTGCAAGTGATCATCGAGGGACCGGGACACGTGCCGATGCAGAAAATCCGGGAGAATATGCGACTGGAACAGGAATGGTGTGACGAGGCCCCGTTCTACACCCTCGGACCGCTCGTGACGGACATCGCCCCCGGTTACGACCACATCACCTCCGCCATCGGTGGTGCCATGATCGGCTGGTTCGGGACATCCATGCTCTGCTACGTGACCCAGAAGGAACACCTCGGGTTGCCGAACCGGGACGACGTGAAAGAAGGCGTGATTACCTTCAAACTCGCCGCCCACGCCGCCGACCTTGCCAAGGGACACCCCGCCGCTTACTACCGGGATTACGCCATGAGCAAGGCACGTTTCGAGTTCCGATGGAAAGACCAGTTCCATCTCGCGCTGGATTCTGAAAAAGCCTTACGTTTCCACGACGAGACGTTACCCGCCGAGGGACACAAAGAGGCTCATTTCTGCTCCATGTGTGGGGAACATTTCTGCTCCATGCGTGCCAGCGAGAAGTTGAGAAAAAAATTAAAATAATGCCATGTTGATCATCATCACCCCTCCCCACACCCTACCTGACGAAGAGTGTATCGTGAACAGGCTCTTTGAAAGCGGATTGCACTTGCTGCACCTGCGAAAGCCGGGAGCTGACCGGGAAACGCTGGAACGTTACATCCGGGGTATCCGACCACGTTTCCGGGAGCGTGTTATCCTGCACGACCACTTCGAACTGGCGGAAGAATACGGGTTAAGAGGGATTCACTTGAAATACAACGAGGCACGGACGTTCACCGGGCGGGATCGACTCGCACACGTGAGCGTGTCGTGTCACTCCTTCGAGGAAATCGACGCCCTGCCTTTCGAGCCGAACTACGTCTTTCTCAGCCCGGTATTTGACAGTATCTCCAAACCCGGATACCCGTCGGTTTTCGCCCCGGAATACCTGAAGGAAAACTTGCAAAAGAGACGCGTACCCGTGATCGCCCTAGGGGGAATCACCGCGGAAAAAGTCGCGGAATGTCGGAAAATGGGATTCCGCGGGGTCGCCTTGCTGGGACACGTGTGGGAACAGCCGTCGGAGGCCGTCGACCGTTTCACCAATATCTTGCCCGACGAGGTGCTAAGTATTGCCGGGTTTGACCAAAGTTCCGGGGCCGGGGTGACGGCTGACATCAAAACATTCGAAAGTTGCCGGGTATATGGACTTGGAACGAGCAGTTCCATCACCTTCCAGAATCAAAATACGTATCTCGGGACGAAGTGGCTCACGCCGGACGAGATCATCCGGCAATGCGACGTTCTCTTCCGGGAGTTCAACCCCGCTTACGTCAAAATCGGGTTAATCGAAAGTTTCAACACGCTGGAACAAGTGGTGAACTATCTCCGGACGGCTCTCCCCAAGGTAAGGATTATCTGGGACCCGATACTGAAAGCCAGTGCCGGGTTCCAGTTCCATGACGGGGAGAATCTAACACAGTTGCAGGATATACTTCAGGAGATATACCTGATTACCCCGAACACGGACGAGCTGAAAACACTTTTTGGGAATCACCCGGACGTGGAAAGCCTGCAAACGCTGGCTCGCAGCCTAAACCTTAATATCCTCTGGAAAGGCGGTCATAACGACGGGGTGCTAGCCACCGACCGGCTGGTCACCCCGGACAAGGTGTACACCTTCTCGGTGACACGGGCAAGACACGGGAAACACGGGACGGGATGCGTTCTTTCCTCGGCTATCGCCTCGTATCTCACGCTCGGCTATCCCCTTCCCGATGCTTGTCGGCTAGGGCAGCACTACGTGGCGGGATTTATCCGCTCCAACGACACGAACCTGGGGATACATAACCGCGTGGAAAGCACCGTCCCGGAAGTTGACTTGTATCGGATTCCCTTGCAATACATCACCGACTACAAGGAAGGGGTTTCTATTCCCGAACAGGTAGAGGCCGTGTGCAAGGGGGGATGTCGCTGGGTGCAACTACGGATGAAAGAGGCTGACCGGGAAGAGTTTACCCGCATCGGACGCACCGTGAAAGAGATTTGCAAACGTCACGGGGCCTTGTTCCTTGTCAATGACAACGTGGACATCGCCCTTGAACTGGATGCCGACGGGGTACACTTGGGAAAAGAGGACATGAATCCTCTTAAAGCCCGCCAGATTCTCGGTTACTCGAAGATCATCGGGGGAACGTGTAACACGTTTGAAGACGTGGTGACCCGTTTTCGTCAACAGGTAGACTACATCGGTCTGGGACCGTTCACATACACCTCGACGAAAAAGCGCCTCAGCCCGGTCCTCGGTCTCGAAGGTTACCGGAAGATCATGGAGGCCTGCCGGAAAGAGAGTATCTATCTCCCCGTCCACGCCATCGGGGGCATCCGGGAGGACGACATTCAACCGATACTAAACACGGGAATAACAGGCATCGCCCTCTCTTCCTTGCTTAAAAACAGCGAGGATATAACGGGGAAGACGAAGGAAACGATGGAACAATTGAAAATAAAAGAACTCCCTCCCCCCTTCGGGGTACTCCCTCTATAAACAGAGGGAGAGTTGAGTTACTCTTCATCTTTGGGAAGAGTCACCAGCTCCTCCTCTGTTTATAGAGGAGGTGGCAGCGAAGCTGACGGAGGAGTTCAATCTAAAATCTAAAATTTAAAATTAGTATGGCTTTAAAAATAGCAGACAAAGAATTTACCTCGCGCTTATTTACCGGAACCGGTAAATTCGCGTCGAATCAACTAATGGAAGATGCCATACTGGCATCCGAATCACAACTCGTAACCGTCGCGCTGAAACGCGTGAATATGGACGGTAAGGACGATGATATTCTGGCTCACTTGAAAGCACCTCATATCACCTTGTTACCCAATACTTCCGGCGTGAGAACCGCCAAAGAGGCCGTGTTCGCCGCGCAACTGGCGAGAGAGGCTCTCGGCACGAACTGGCTGAAACTGGAAATACATCCCGATCCCAAATACCTGTTGCCCGACCCTATTGAAACCTTGAAAGCGACCGAGGAACTGGCAAAGCTGGGATTCGTGGTGTTACCTTACATTCAAGCCGATCCGGTACTTTGCAAACACCTTGAAAATGCCGGGGCCGCTACCGTAATGCCGTTAGGCGCACCGATCGGCACGAACAAAGGGCTGGTGACCCGCGACCTGCTGGAGATCATCATTGAACAGAGCAATGTCCCGGTAATCGTGGATGCAGGAATCGGGGCCCCCTCCCACGCTGCCGCCGCCATGGAAATGGGTGCTGCCGCCGTACTGGTGAATACCGCTATCGCCGTATCGCCTAACCCGGTAGAAATGGGACGGGCATTTAAACTGGCCGTGGAGGCCGGACGTATGGCATTCGAGGCAAAACTTGCCAAACAATACCGCCACGCACAGGCCAGCTCCCCGTTAACGGCATTTTTGGATTAAATGAGTTCATAAGGTTTATAAACCTTACAAACTATTAAATATCAAGTGAATGACTTCATTTTACGATACCTTGAAAACCTACGACTGGGACGATGTGAAACAGAACATCATGGATAAGTCGAAAAACGATGCTATCGCGGCAATCAATAACCCGCATCGCACGTTAGATGATTTTATGGCATTGATCTCCCCGGCGGCAACACCGTTGCTGGAGGACATGGCCGTGGAAGCTAACCGCCTGACCCTGGAAAGATTCGGGAACACGATCCAGTTGTACATTCCCTTGTACGTTTCCAATTACTGCACGAATTTCTGCGTGTACTGCGGTTTCAACCACGATAACGATATTCACCGGAAAATGCTTACTCTCGAAGAGGTACAGGCGGAAACCGACGTTATTACCGGGTGGGGATTCAAGCACCTGCTGCTCGTGTCGGGCGAGGCGCCTGCCGTGACCACGGTGGACTACTACGAGAAAGTGATCCGTACGGTACGGGACAAGTTCTCGCAGATCGCCCTTGAAGTGCAACCTCTCGACACGGACGACTACGCCCGGCTACACGAGGCCGGGTTGAGCTTCGTGTGCGTGTACCAAGAAACGTATAACGAACAACAATATCCCAAGTACCACCCCAAGGGACGGAAGGCAAATTACCGCTACCGTTTGGAAACTCCCGACAGGGCATGCACGGCCGGGGTACAGAAAATGGGTATCGGGGCATTGCTCGGTCTGGAAGACTGGCGCACCGACTCGTTTTTCACGGCCCTGCACTTGAAATACCTGGAAAAGACCTACTGGCGTTCCAAATACTCGATCTCTCTTCCCCGCCTGAGGCCACACGCCGGGGCTTTCATGCCTAAAGACCCGATCAACGACAAGCAGATGGTGCAACTGATATGCGCCTACCGCTTGCTGGATCAGCAGGCTGAAATCTCCATATCCACGCGGGAAAGCCGGGAATTCCGGGATCACGTGATGCACCTGGGAGCCACGTCCATGAGTGCCGGGTCGAGCACGGAGCCAGGCGGGTACGTCGTTCCCCACAAGGAACTGGAACAATTTGCCATCAACGACAACCGTACCCCGCAAGAGATGGTCGAGGCCATCAAGGCACAAGGGTATGAACCCGTGTGGAAAGATTGGGACACTTGGATGTAGTTAACAATAATAGGGTTTGGTAGCCGCCAAACCTTATTATTATATGCTTGATAACTTCTTTTAACTTTTGAAAAACAATAAATATTCTTCTCCTTTTGTTACGTTTGTCTTTTTAATACTCTAAAATCATTTTAATTATGGTAGTTGCATATTTGCGAGTCAGCACAAACAAACAACATTTGGAAAACCAGCAGGAGGAGATCAAGAAATTTGCAGCCCACCGGGGACTTGATATTGACAAGTGGTATCACGACGTTGTCAGTGGAAAAGTACATAGTAATGACCGAAAACTAGGCGACCTTCTGGAATCTTTGCAGGAAGGTGATTGCCTTATCGTCACGGAAGTTTCGCGATTGAGCAGGACATTGATTGACATAATGAATATCATCAATACCTGTATTCAACGTAAAATTGTTCTTCATAGCACGAAAGAAGGGTACACTTTCGAGAATAACCTGAACAGTAAAATCCTAGGATTCGCATTCGGGCTAGTCGCGGAAATCGAACGTAATCTTATATCCATCCGGACAAGAGAGGCTCTCGCGGTAAGAAAGGCCGAGGGAAAAAAACTGGGGCGCCCGTATGGCAGTTGCCCGCAGTTGAACGTGTTGATACAAAACAAGGAGAAGATTATCGAACTCATGGATAACAGCGTACCTTACAAGAAAATAGCCAAGAAATATAAAGTATCCATCTGCACCGTCAACCGATTTGTCAAACAACACATTAACGAAAGCAAGTAACAGGAGTAGAACAAATTAGAATTTTAATTACCAATGCCACTAACCAATCAAGAACAAAAACGTTATAATCGACACATTATCCTACACGACATTAGAATTCAAGGACAAGAAAAAATTAAAGAAACGAGCATACTAGTCGTAGGAGCCGGGGGATTAGGCTCACCCATACTATATTACCTCACGGCAGCAGGAGTCGGCCATATCGGCATCATGGACGACGATGTTGTTTCGGAATCCAACCTGCAACGCCAAATATTATACGACACGACTCACGTGGGAACCCCGAAAGTCACCGTCGCCACCACGAAATTAAAACAACTAAATCCATTCACCCGGATTACACCATATTTTACCCGGTTATCGCTGGATAACGCACTGGAAATCATTTCCAAATACGATATTGTGATGGACGCAACAGATAATCTCCACGCCCGTTACCTAATTAATGATGCCTGCGTGAAGCTGGGAAAACCGTTCGTTTACGGCAGCATATGCGAGTTCTGCGGGCAAGTGTCCGTGTTCAATTACCAGAACGGCCCCACTTACCGGGATCTTTTCGAGTACAATGACGAGATCGAGAATTTCTCGCAACCGCTGGGTGTCATCGGGGCATTACCGGGAATTGTCGGTTCCCTTCAAGCGAACGAGGCAATTAAAATCATACTGGAGAAACCCGGCGTACTTTCCGGGAAATTACTGACCATAGATATATTGAATAACACGTACCTTACTTTTGCCATCCGAAAGAAGGAACGAAGAGAGGAATCCTTGTTCAAATAAAAAATGAACTGGCAATGCCAGTTCATTTTTTATTTTCTCTCGTACCCCGGCTTACCGAGCAGCATGAACATATTGTTCTTGTAGGCCTCCACGCCCGGCTGGTCGAAGGTGTTCACCCCGAGGATACCGCCGGAGATGCCGCAAGCCAGCTCGTAGAAATAGAATAGCTGACCCAAGTAGTACTCCGTCAGTTCCGGGATAATGACCCGGATATTCGGTACCCCACCGTCCACGTGGGCGAGTTGGGTTCCCAGTTCAGCCATCTTGTTTACCTCATCAACGCGTTTCCCGGCTAGATAATTCAGTTTATCGAGGTCATGGGCATCGCAAGGCACTTGCAAGCTGTATTTCGTTTTATCGATGGAAAGAACTGTCTCGAACAGATTGCGACGTCCTTCCTGTATGTATTGTCCCATGGAGTGCAAATCTGTCGTGAAATCAACGCTGGCGGGGAATATACCCTTATTCTCTTTTCCCTCGCTTTCCCCGTAAAGCTGCTTCCACCATTCGGCAACGTAATGCAGTTTCGGGTTGAAGTTCACCGTGATCTCGATCACGTACCCCTTTTCGTAGAGGGCGTTCCGAACAGCAGCATAAGTGGCGGAAAGTTCTGCCCCGTTACCTTTGCTGTACGCCCGCATATCCACGGCCCCTTTGACTAAAGCCCGAACATCAAAACCGGCAATGACCACGGGGAGCAATCCCACGGGGGTCAGCACGGAGTAGCGTCCCCCGACATTGTCCGGAATAATAAAAGTCTCGTACCCTTCCCGATCTGACATCGTTCGCAAGGCACCCTTTTTCTCGTCGGTAATGGCAACAATTCTCTCCCTCGCCACGGTAATTCCCTCCTGCTCGATTAATTGATCTTTCAATAAACGGAAAGCCACGGCAGGCTCGGTCGTGGTTCCCGATTTGGAAATCACGCATATACCGAATTTCTTATCTTTGAGGAACGCCTGTAACTCGTATAGATAGTCCTCGCTCACGTTATTTCCCGCGAAAACAACTTTCGTACCGGAATAAGCATCAAAACTACCGGACATGGCCTCGATCACCGCCTTGGCTCCCAGGTAAGATCCCCCGATGCCCACGATGACAACGACATCGGTTTGCTCCCTTAACTTGTTGGCACAAGCAGAAATACGATCCAATTCATCATCCGTGATGTGAACGGGCAGATCGAGCCAACCCAGAAAGTCACTCCCTTTACAAGTTCCGTCTTCCAAGTCCTTTAGAGCTTTTGTTGCTTTTTCTCGTTGCACGGCGATCTCTTCTTCCCCTACAAACGATAACACCTTCGAGTAGTCAAGTTTTATGCGATCCATTGTTTTCATGTTTTATATATTATTCCTCCTTCCTGGCTTTCAGCATATCTCGGAAACGAGAGGCACTCTCGTAATCCTCGTTCTTCACTGCCTCATCCAGTAAACGGGTTAATTCTTCTATCGTGAAGTTATACTCGGTTGTTTCAGATTTCTCCGGTTCAACAGGCTTTTGCCCGCTAAATTCTCCCGCTGCCAAATCGGAGATCGGGATGGCTGTCTTGGCAATCACGCTGGCCGCGATGTAAATCGGACAATTATAGCGCAAGGCAAGAGCGATGGCGTCAGAAGTACGCGAATCAATCTTCAGTAATTCCTCGCCATTCCTGAAACGCAGTTCAGAGTAAAAGATACCGGATTCCCAACGGTATATATAAACCTCTTCCAAAACCACTCCCAGATTATCCGCCAGACTCTTCATCAAATCATGCGTCAAGGGACGTTGCGAGTGCAGGTGTTCCATCTGTATGGCAATGGATTGAGCCTCTGCGATCCCGATAATGATGGGGATGCGGAAGGCATCGTTCTCTTCCGCCAGAATCAGCGCGTATGCTCCGGTTTGTGACATACTCTGATAAGATAACCCGAAAACTTTTAACTTAATCCTGTCCATAAGCCTTGTATAACTTTAGATCTACGATTTTCTATTCTTAGTTGTTACAATTAATGTACCATTCCGGCTCGCCAGCACCGGATTCAACGCTACGATTTTTTCAACGGAGCTCTGTATATACGGGCCAAACCACCGAGGCTTGTTTCGCGATACTTGGCCTGCATATCGCAACCCGTCTGCATCATGGTCTCCACCACGTCATCGAAAGACACCTTGTGCCGGCCATCCGAGAACAAAGAATAGATCGCGCATTCCCGCGCTTTCTGCGAGATAAAGGCATTTCGCTCGATACAGGGAATTTGCACGTACCCCCCCACGGGATCGCACGTCAAGCCTAAGTTATGCTCGAATCCCATTTCCGCAGCATACTCTATCTGCATCGGGGAACCTCCCAATATCTGGGCCGCCGCACCGGCTGCCATAGCGCAAGCCGTTCCCAGCTCTCCCTGACATCCTACCTCGGCCCCAGAAATAGAACCGTTGGTCTTCACGATGTTACCGATCAACCCGGCCGTGGCCAGACCTTTTATAATTCGTTTATCACTAATCTCCTGATCGTGTTTCAAGAAAAACAACACGGAAGGAACGACCCCGGCCGACCCGCACGTGGGTGCCGTCACTATCTTACCTCCTGCCGCATTCTCTTCGGCAACTGCCAAAGCGGCAGCAAATACCATTCCCATATGGCGCAGGGTTCCTGCCGATTGCTGGGCCCGCACGTGGTAGGAACAAGCCTTGCGTGCCAACCTCAAGTTACCGGGTAACACTCCCTCGTTTTCCAAGCCGTTATGAATACTTGTAACCATCACTTTCCAAACTTCTTCGAGATAGTCGAAGATTTCCGGTCCCTCGTGCAGTTCCACGTACTCCACGAAAGAGCGTCCCTCGGCCTTGCACCACTCCAGTATATCCGTCATTTTCGTATCGGGATAGACATCCTCCTCCTTGAAGGTTTCCAGTTCATCCCACAAAGCGCCACCACCGACACTGTATACTTCCCAACGATCCACGACTTCCCCGTTTCTCAATGCCTCGAACAACATCCCGTTCGGATGATGGGGCAGGGATTTCGTGGATTCCCATATAATTTCCGTGTCGTCCGGCCGATTAATCATTTTCTGAATGGCAACATCCGTTCCGTGGCCCACTCCTGTCAGGGCCAAACTCCCGTACAAGGTCACCCGGTAGCGCTCGGCATCCGGATTCTTTTCCTTAAAATAATGTGCGGCACGTCCCGGTCCCATCGTGTGACTGGAAGAAGGCCCGTACCCAATTCTAAATATTTCTCTGATTGATTTCACGTCCTAATTATTGTTATAGATTTTATTAATTTCCTGATTTATGATTTTAGATCAGGTGATTTCCTCCCTATACTAATGTTTTTCTGAATCATAAATCGTAAATTAATTGATTTACAATTAAAAAAAGGCAGGCCTGTAAGCCGGGTTCTGTACCTTGCGGTTTCTATCATTTATCTACTCCGAGGATCACTCCGCGGCTCTAGCGACCTACCCCCTGGCATCGGTCGGGCAAACCTAAGCGCCAGTGTACATGGTCTTGCAACTCGTGAGGTGTACGGCTACCCCGATCACCCGGGATACCGGTGGGCTCTTACCTCACCTTTTCACCCTTATTCCGCGAACGGAACGGTTATTTTCTGTTACACTACTGCCCCCTCTCGGAGACCTTCCCGTTAAGAAGCACGATGCCCTGTGTTGCCCGGACTTTCCTCTCTCCCTCGCGGGACAGCGATAGAACGGCCTGCCTTTATATTTTAGATTTAATGATTTTAGATTTTAGATTCCAACCGCACAAAGCCAACGCTTTAACAACCCCCTCTAACTCCCCCTTACACAGGGGGAGGACACGCTTCATTGTTACATTGAAACAATTCCTTGCGTTCGGCTCTCCCCCTGTGCAAGGGAGAGCCGGTGGGGGTAGTCCCCTCTAATCTCCAAACTCATCAAATCGTCTTCATTTTCAACTTTCAATTCTCAATTTTCAATTAATTAAGAATCGGGTCTTCCGGAAAATTCGCCCACAGCTTGTATCTTCCGCCCAGAGAACTCATGGCTTGTTCCCATAACCCCTCGTTCGGGATGGTAAACAGCGTGTCGGTAGGAATTGTCCCCACCATCCAAGAATTCTCCTGCAGTTCATTCTCCAACTGGCTATCTGTCCAGCCACTATACCCTGCAAAGAAACGAATCTCGCCTTCCAATACCTTTCCGGCTTTCAACATCTCCGTCAAAGCCTTAAAATCACCTCCCCAGTATATACCCTTCGCAATCTCTTCCGAATCCGGTATGTCATTTCTCCGATGGATGTAATACAATTGATTACGTTCCACGGGACCACCAATGTACACGGGGAAATATACGCCTTCGAGTTCTTTTACCAACTCGGAAGTCGTGTAAGGTAACGGCTTGTTCAATACAAAACCCACGCTCCCACTCGGATCATGTTCCACCATGTAAACCACGGAACGATTAAAATACTTACCTTCCAGAAAAGGTTCTGCAATCAACACCTTTCCCACCTCAACACGGTCATCGTTGTGACGTATCTGAAACAGATCCTGAAATTCCTTTTCCACTAGTTAATATTTTTACAAGTCAAATATATCTACTAACTTTGTATTGATAAAGCGTTAATGCAAAGATATAAAAATGTGCAAAATATTTATCATATCACTCCTATCTTTATTTATTAACAGCTTTGCAACAGCGCAGAGTGTTGTCCCATCCGTGATTATGGGTAGGGATACCGTGCCTCATGTTCTTCTCCATGAAGTAGATGTCGTCGCCCGATTGAAGAATCCCCGAAAATACGCCCGCCAGCAACAACGGAACCAAAGGATGGTTTATAACGTGAGAAAGGTGTTCCCGTACGCGAAAATAGCCGCCGCCAAGATCAACGAGATTGAATATAAACTAGCGCAAACGGATTCCGAAGCAAAAAGAAAGCAGATTATCAAGAAAGAGTACAAGGAACTCATGCACACGTTCAAACAACCGTTGATGAAACTAACCGTCACGCAAGGGAAGATTCTCGTTCGCCTGATCTACCGGGAGACAAACAACACGTCGTTCAATCACATCAAGGAGTACAAGGGTACGGTGAACGCCTATTTCTGGCAATCGCTGGCTTTGTTATTCGGGAATAACCTGAAAGCCGATTACGAACCGAACGGACGAGACCGGGAAATCGAGCAGGTCGTGCGCTCGATCGAAAAGGAAGCCCCTTCTCACATCTCCCGGCGATAAATCCTGTTCTTGGTGCTAAAATTACCACTCTTTGATATGATCGGAATTTAAAGTTTATTACTTTTGCCTTATGAAATACGAAGAGATAGTTGCAGATTTAAAAGCAGGAAAATATGCCCCGATTTACTTTTTATCGGGGGAGGAATCCTATTTTTTGGACGATATAGCGACACGCAT
>ERZ791871.241-NODE-241-length-82196-cov-4.630197_pt1 | contig 82196 bp, 78 predicted proteins | sample MGYA00510280_ERZ791871 | MGnify/ENA primary metagenome ERZ791871 (study PRJEB30046, sample SAMN00792111) | human gut metagenome | study: EMG produced TPA metagenomics assembly of the A metagenome-wide association study of gut microbiota in type 2...
GAGCAGCTGATTTGTAATCAGCAGGTTATCGGTTCGAGTCCGATCATCGGCTTAGCAATAAGATTTATTATAGATTTTATTGTAAAATAGTATATCGCGGGGTGGAGCAGTCTGGAAGCTCGTCGGGCTCATAACCCGAAGGTCATAGGTTCAAATCCTGTCCCCGCTACTCATGCCCAGATAGCTCAGTTGGTAGAGCAGAGGACTGAAAATCCTCGTGTCGCTGGTTCGATTCCGGCTCTGGGCATTTAATATGGAGCATTAGCTCAGTCGGTAGAGCACTTGACTTTTAATCAAGTTGTCCGGGGTTCGAATCCCCGATGCTTCACTGTTTTAAAACAGTCTAAGTCCTTAAGATAAGGATTTAGGCTGTTTTTTGTTTTATAGAAAAATTTGCTCTATGAAATAAAAATACTCGATATCTCATTTTTATCTCACTCTTGTATATCCATAGGATGTTTAGTAAAATTAGTTTAAATGAAAGAGGAGGTAAGCAGTATGAGAAACAAAAGAGTAAAATTATTTGCGGCAGCATTGCTTTTTATGGGAAGTATAGTTGTAGGCAATAAAGAAGTACAAGCAGCTCAGTGGGAGTATAATAGCTCGGGCTGGTGGTATCAGGAGGATGATGGAAGTTATCCGGTTAATACATGGAAATCAATTAGTGGAAAGTGGTATTATTTTGATGGAAATGGATATATGCTGACAGGATGGCAGAAAATTAATGGAGTGTGGTATTATCTTTATAGTGACGGAGCAATGGCATCAAATAGATGGGTAGGTGATTACTATTTAACCGAAAATGGAGCAATGGCAACGAATACTTGGATTGATGGGTATTATGTAGGCTCTGATGGTCAGTGGAAAAGAAATCAATGGATAAATACAGAGTATGGCTGGTGGTATCGTCATGGAGACGGAAGCTATACAACAAATAATTGGGAGTTTATAGACGGATACTGGTACTATTTTGATGGAAACGGTTATATGAAAACAGGTTGGCAGGAGATATGGGGAAAATGGTATTATCTTTATAGTGATGGAGCAATGGCATCAAATAGATGGATAGGTGATTACTATTTAACCGAAAGCGGAGCAATGGCAACGAATACTTGGATTGATGGGTATTATGTAGGACCTGATGGAAAATGGGTGAAAGATATTTCCATAGTTTATGAAATGGAAGTTGCCAACATTGTAAATAAAGAGCGTGCTGCAAATGGATTAGAACCTTTAGAATATGATTATGAACTTGCTGAGGCAGCCGGTGTGCGTGCAAAGGAGCTAGAGCAAAATTTGTCACATACTCGTCCGGATGGAACATCATGTTTTACTGTTTTGCAGGAATTTGGTATTGAATATTGGATGTGCGGAGAAAATATTGCAGCGGGACAAAGGACACCTGAGCAGGTTATGAATGGGTGGATGAACAGTCCAGGGCACCGTCAGAACATTATGGGTCCATATACACATATAGGTGTAGGGTATTATGTAGATAAGAACGGAAGAATGAATTGGGTCCAGCTTTTTATCGGAAAGTAGTTAAGGCAGACAATAAAAAAGAACCAGAACCAATGAGGGGGGAAGGTTGGTTCTGGTTTCTTTTTTAATATTTTTAAATATTAAAAAGAAGGAGAGCCGGTTTTTATTCCGGCAATATGAAAAAGAAAAAGATTTTTGAAAAAGTCTTATCGGCTTTTACAAGTTATACTATAAAGGGTAAATGTGATGAATTTGTGATGAAATGATAAAAGAAATGTGAAGAAAAGAAAAAAACAGAGAATATCATTTCTATGTGTAGTGGTGGGAGTTTTGCAGAATAATTTCATAGTATAGGATAATTTTGACATAAAAAAGCAAGAGCAGAAATCTGAGGGGGATAGATTTCTGCTCTTGTTCATTTCATAAAAAAGAAGGAGTTACTGGCAATAGGCTTGCCAGTAATATGAAAAGAAAAAGATTTTGAAAAAAGTCTTATTGGCTTTTACAAGTTATACTATACTATGTAAATAAGGATAATTTATGACGAAATACTAAAAGAAAAATGAAAAAGAGAAAATTTCATTTATTCTTTTTTTATAAATGCTTTTAAATTTCTTATCTTTCTGATTGATAGAAAGGATCGGCAGGATATCCGCCGGCGGATTTCTGTATTCCCCTCTGTATTGCATCTTTGGAGTTTTTCCAGTCAGCATCTTTGTTTTTGTAATCGAATTTGTCACAGAACCATGCTAAATCATCGGTAACTCGCTGTAAGTTTTCTGTCATTAAAGAGAATAATTGTGGGTAAAATTCAGCTTTTTCTTTGTCAGACAATAATTCTTCAGCTGTTTCTACTAAATCACCGAAGTGAGGAAGGCAGAAGCCATTGCTGTTTTTGAAAATCTCCTGAAATTCTTTATTTTTACGATAGAGTTCAAAAAAGGTATCTAAATATCTGGCATAAGTATTCTTGGAATAATCACAGATATAACAGGAGTTATTCTGTTCCTTTACCCAAGTGCCCAAAGAGGTTTGAGGGTTATCGGGATTTAATTTTGCCTTTTTAAAATGTCCCAGCATAGATGCCTTTTTTGGAGAAAACATTTTTATTTGTTGCTGCAATTCTTCATTTTTCTTTTTAAAATGTGTGGTGAGAATAAGTCCGGTACCAAGACGGTTGCCATAGTGAAACATCTTTTTATAGTGGTCTCGGCAAAATCCCATTTTATCGGTTTCTGCCCGTATGTCGTCTTCCATGTAGGAAGCGCCTTGTCCCAAGACAAAGTCCAAAGCGTGTTGTTCCAGATTTCTTTCAATAAAACAGAATGGACATTCATCATTTGCATGAAATGCGTCCATTAGTGGAATGGTGTATATTTTCTCTTTCATAATGCGTCCTCTATTCTTTAATTTTATATATTAAAGGGTATCATAGTTGGGGGTAGTTGAAAAGAGACTTTTGCAGATAAAAATTAGTGTTTGCAGGTTCTTTCAGAGTTTGGTAAGATAGTAAAGTAATGACAGAATTTGAGGAAAAAGGACATGAGAAAAAAGATTGATTTATTAGAAGGATCAATTGCGGGAACCCTTGCCCGTCTGGCTTTTCCTATCATGGGAACTTCCTTTATTCAGATGGGATACAATCTGGTGGATATGATATGGATTGGAAGATTGGGAAGCAATGCGGTAGCAGCAGTTGGAGCAGCCGGTATGTTTATGTGGCTGGCAAATGGATTTACAATGATACCAAGAATAGGTGGGCAGGTAAGCGTAGGGCAGCGTTTAGGTGCCGGGAAACCTGAAGAAGGCGCAGAATTTGCCAGAGGAGCTCTGCGTATGGGAGCATTTTTAGGTATTTTATATGGCATTGTCAGTTTGCTGTTGAATAAGCAGTTGATTGGATTTTTTAATTTGAACAGTCCGGATGTTATATGGGATGCCAGAGTTTATTTGATGATTACCTGCGGATTGATTGTATTTTCCTTTTTAGATCAGGTTATCGGAGGTATTTTGGCTGCGATGGGAAATACGGTCACTACCTTTCGGGTTACTACGGTAGGGCTGGTGATTAACCTGATTTTGGACCCACTTTTGATTTTCGGCATTGGTCCGTTAAAAGGAATGGGTGTTGCAGGAGCAGCCTTTGCAACTGTATTTGCACAGATAATTGTATTTGTTCTTTATTTAAAAGCAGTATGGAGAGAACCAATTATTTTTGGCAGAATTCATTTGTTTGCAAGAACGCCGAAGGAACATATCAGAGAAATTGTAAAAATAGGTCTTCCTTCTGCTATGCAGGATGCGCTGATGTCTATGATTTCTATGGTAATTGCTCGCTTTATTGCAGGCTGGGGAGATGCGGCAGTTGCGGTTCAGAAGGTAGGAAGCCAGATAGAGTCTATTTCATGGATGATGGCAGGAGGCTTTTCCACAGCAGTAAATGCTTTTATTGCACAGAACTATGGTGCAGGGAAAAAGAAGCGTATTAAGAAGGGCTATCGAAAAGCTATTGAAATTATGGCGGTGTGGGGAGTTATCACGACGTTGCTTCTGTGGGTATTTCCGGAATTCTTCTTTAAAATATTTATTAAAGAACCGGATGTTATTCCAATGGGAGTAGATTATTTAAGAATTATAGGAATTTCGGAAATTTTCATGTGTCTGGAGGGCGCTGCCACAGGGGCGTTTCAGGGAATTGGAAAGACAGTCCCGCCGTCTGTTACGGGAATTTTGTTTAATGCCCTTAGAATTCCGGCAGCTATGATTTTATCTGCTACGGGCTTGGGATTAAACGGCGTCTGGTGGGCATTGAGCTTATCCTGTGTGTTTAAAGGAACAATTTTACCGCTATGGTTTAAAGTTGTATTAAAAAAATATGAGAAACAGGGAATGGAGGAGGAAGTAAGATGACGCAGCAACAGATTGTATTGATTGTTCTGGCAGCAGTCATTATTTTGGCGGGAATTTTTCTTGCTGTGAAAGGTAAACCGTCTATGATAAGAGAACGCTTTGCCAGTGGGGTTTCACCTGAAAATGAGAGAAAGTTTATGATGACCATAGGCGGAGCAGTTTCTGTCATGGGTTTGGATTTATTGATTTTGCAGCTTTTGTCTTTACGCATGAAATTAAGTTCTGAGCAGACGCTTTTAGTGCTTGGAGCGGGATTGGTAGTGTTTGTGGCAATTATCCTTATTGGACAAAAGTATTACAGAAGATAGGGAGATAGAAGCTATGTTAAACTGTTTTTGTGTCGGCATGGGAGGATTTCTGGGAGCAGCAGCCAGATATTTACTGAGCCTCATTCCTGTACAGGATAAATCAGGATTTCCGTGGAACACTTTTTTTATCAACGCAGCGGGAGCTTTTCTCATCGGCTGTATTTCTGCATTCGCAGCAAAAAAGGGAATAGGAAGCAGCTCTTTGATTTTATTTTTAAAGACGGGAGTATGCGGAGGATTTACCACTTTTTCTACTTTTGCGCTGGAAAGCTATGTGTTAATGGAAAATGGGAAAGGCGTTCTTTCGGTAATTTATATGATTGCCAGTGTGTTGGTATGCTTGGGTGCAGTGATGCTGGCACAAAAAATAATTTAAAATTCTATATAAAAGGAGAGGATAGAGATGAGCAGAGAATATCATATTGAGACAAAATGTATTCAGTCCGGTTGGAAACCAAAGAAGGGTGAACCGAGAATGATGCCGATTTATCAGAGCACAACTTTTAAGTATGACACAACAGAAGAAATGGGCAGATTGTTCGATTTAAAGGACAATGGATATTTTTATACAAGATGTCAAAATCCTACCAATGATTTAGTTGCAGCGAAAATTGCAGATTTGGAAGGCGGAGTTGCAGCAGTGCTCACTTCCTCAGGTCAGTCAGCAATTTTTTATTCTATTTTTAATATTTGTGAAGCAGGAGACCATGTAATCTGTGCTTCTGCTATTTACGGCGGTACTTTAAACGTTTTGGGCGTAACAGCGAAAAAGATGGGAATTGAATGTACTTTTGTAGATGTGGATGCGCCGGCAGAGGAATTGGAAAAAGCGTTTAAACCAAATACAAAGGCTGTCATTGCAGAAACTATTGCAAATCCATCTTTAGTAGTATTAGACATTGAAAAAATGGCAAATCTGGCTCACAGCCATGGTGTTCCTCTTGTAGTGGATAATACTTTTGCTACACCGGTAAATTGCCAGCCGTTTAAATGGGGCGCTGATATTGTAGTGCATTCCACAACAAAGTATATGGATGGTCATGCAGCGCAGGTAGGCGGTGCGATTGTAGACAGCGGAAATTTTGACTGGGAAGCTCACGCTGATAAATTCCCGGGACTGACAACTCCTGACGAGTCTTATCATGGAGTAGTTTATACAAAACAGTTTGGAAAAGCTGCTTATATTACAAAAATTAATGCACAGCTTATGCGTGATTTAGGCTCTGTTCCTTCTCCTATGAACTCTTTTATCTTAAATTTAGGGCTGGAGTCATTAGTTTTAAGAGTGGAAAGACATTGCTATAATGCACAGAAGGTTGCGGAGTATTTAGACGCACATCCGTTGGTTGGAAAGGTGAATTATCCGGGACTTCCACAGGATAAATATCATGATTTAGCGCAGAAATATATGCCAAAGGGAACTTGCGGGGTTATTTCTTTTGAATTGAAGAAGGGAAGAGAAGCTGCTGTGAAATTTATGGACAGCCTGAAGCTGGCTTCTATTGTTACGCATGTGGCAGATGCTAAGACAAGTGTATTGCATCCGGCAAGCCATACTCACAGACAGTTGAATGATGAACAGCTGGTTGCAGCAGGAGTTTCACCGGGAATGATCCGTTTTTCAGTAGGAATTGAGCATATTGACGATATTATCGCAGACCTTTCACAGGCATTGGAGGCTAGCGAAAAATAAGTATGAAATCTTATCAGATTACAGAGTGGAGTCATGAGCTGTTTCAGTTACAGGTAAATCCGAATGGGTTGTATATTGATGCAACCATGGGAAATGGATATGACACGTTGTTTTTATGTGAATTGGCGGGAGAAAGTGGAAAAGTTCTGGCTTTCGATGTGCAGGAAAAGGCAATTATGTGTACAACAAAGCTTTTAAAAGAGCACAATGTGGAAAACAGGGCAAAGCTTTATCTGGACAGTCATGAAAACATGGATGAATATGCAGAAGCAGGAAGCGTAGACGGCATTTATTTTAATTTCGGCTATTTGCCGGGAGGCGACCACAATCTGGCAACAAAGGCAGATACTAGCGTAAAAGCTATTGAAAAAGGTCTTGAACTGCTGAAAAAAGGCGGTGTGATGGCACTTTGCATTTACAGCGGAGGAGATACGGGATTTGAAGAAAAAAATCGAATTTTAGAGTATTTAAAGAAGCTGAACAGCCGAAAGTATGTTGTGATTGTCAACAGCTATTATAACAGGGAAAATAATCCTCCAATTCCTGCGTTTATTGTGAAAAAGGGATAGAATAGCCAAAGACGACATATAATACAAGTAAGAAAATGCAGGTTTTGTATTTTTATGAAAAAAGAAAAAGACGCAGGTATGTTACTTGCAGTGTTGTTTTTGGTATTGCCGTATCTTTTGACTATGATTATTTCGGGCAGAAAGGCGTGTCCGTTAAGCCGGCAGACGGATTTGGAAGAATATATTCCGATTTTAACAGCGGCTCATATTGACTGGGGATATGAGAAAGAAGCAATTCAAGCGCAGACAGTGATTGAGAGAACGAATTTATCTTTAAAAATGAAATCAGAAGAAGCCATGAAGGATATTCGGGAAGCGGCTGATTATTTAAAGAAAAAAAGTATGAGCGGGGAAGAACTGAAACAATTTCGGAGGTTTCAGGAGGCAGCTGTTCATACCGAGGGAGAAGTTCTTGTATTTCAAAAGGAGAAAAGAGAGCTTCCTTATCATCCTCTCAGTCAGGGTAAAACCAGAAGCGGAGAAGAAATTCTGGGTGAAAAGTTTGCTTACATACCCTCAGTGGAAACACCGAAAGATATAGACAGTCCTCTGTATGTAGAGGGCTGTTATTTTTCTTTAAAGGAGTTGGAAGAGAAGATTAAAAAAAGTTATCCTGCTTTTTCCATAACAGCAGAGGCAGAAATCGAAATAACAAAAACAGACAGTGCAGGGTATGTTATGGAAATTCAGATTGGAAATCAGGCGTTTCAGGGAGAACGGATAAAAGAGGTGCTTGATTTGCCTTCCTCTTGCTTTAGCGTGCAAAGCAGTCAAGGGGAAGTGCGTTTTTTATGTAAAGGTATCGGACATGGAATGGGAATGAGCCAGTATACGGCTCACAATCTGGCATTAGAAGGAAAAAATTATGAGCAGATATTGGGATATTTTTTTCCTGATATGGAAATAGAGAAAGAAAAATGAAAAGATGTATAACTTCTGCTTTTCTGGTAATCCTATATTTGAAAACAAGAAAGGGGCGGATGAGCCCACTAAGGCAGAGGTGAAAAATATGAGTAAAAAAGGAAAAATTCGTGTAGCACTGGGAAGCTTACTGGCACTTACTCTGGTAGTTACCTGTGTGGCTGTTTACCAGTCCGGGAGTAAGAGCAGAGCAAATGAGAAAGAATTTGTTAAGGAGAACGAGGAAGATATTGTTGACCAGGCAATAAAAACAGAGGAACGAGAAGAGACAGAGGAAGAAACACAGGATGTAAATACCACAGATGTAGAGGGTACAAGAGAAGTGGAAGACAGTACACCGGAGAGCACAGAGGAGACTGCTCCTGAAACAGTGACACCGGAAACAACACCGGAGCAGACACCTACACCGGAGGCAGAAAATACATCTGCACAGGCAGCAGCAGCGCCGGAAATTAACTTTACAGAGAGTTCCTTAATGGAATGGCCGGTAAACGGACAGGTTGTTTTGGATTATAATATGGATAATACAATTTATTTTCCGACTTTAAATGTGTATAAGCTCAATCCTGCAATCGCTATTTCTTCAGAAGTAGGCGCTCCCGTGGCAGCAGTTGCCAACGGAAAAATTGTGTCTGTGGTAAATAATGAAGAAACAGGGCAGACGGTTACGGTGGATATGGGAAATGGCTATCAGGCAGTTTACGGACAGTTAAAAGACGTACCATTTCAGGCAGAGGAATATGTTTCCGCCGGAAGTATATTGGGATATATCAGTGAACCTACAAAATATTACACAAAGGAAGGGGCAAATCTGTACTTTGCTTTATCAAAGGATGGAGTTTCTTTAGATCCGATGCAGTATCTTCCGTAAAAGAATATCATTCACAAATTCTGACTGGGAGAGTATAATAAACTATGCGGAAAGAAAATCCGCAGCCGATTTTATATTACAGTCAGTATCTTGTTTGAGTGAAATACTTTTTAATCGGCGGCTTGATATATAGAACGTCATGTCTTTGGGCAAGGCGTTCCTTACATAGATTTACGGGAGAAGAAGATGAATTATACGTATATGGTAAAGTGCAGCGACGGCAGTTTTTATACCGGATGGACAAACAATCTGGAAAAAAGGATTGCCAGTCACAATGCGGGGAAGGGCGCAAAATATACAAAAAGCAGATGTCCGGTAGAGCTGGTTTATTTTGAAGAATTTGAGACCAAGACGGAAGCTATGCGCAGGGAATATGAGATTAAACAGTTGAAAAGAGAAGGGAAAATAGAGCTGGTTAAGAAATTTGTGTGATATCATAACTTTGAACCGCCACATTGACAGGACTAAGTGTCCGGTATCCATGTGGCGGAAGTTTTTGTCTAGTCTGTGATTTGTTTTTTCAGATAATGTCCTACGATATTAGCAAAGTTGGAAATATCGTGAATATAGGCAAAATCCTTTCCAAAGATTTTCTTTTCTGCCTGAAGGTCTTCTTCTTCGCCTGCAAATACACCTAAAACAGAAATTTTACGATTTCTCAGCCTGCGAATTTCCGTGGCAGTGTCTTTTACCGCAAAATCCAGACAATAGGGCTGCTTTTCTGTTTTTTGACGAGAATTTGCGGCGATGATATCGTTGGGATTTCCATCACTTAATACAATCAGAATTTTATTTTCCTGTGGCTGTTTATCAAGGCTGTCGGCAGCAGCTCGGATGGCAAGTCCGTCTCGGTTGTTGGCTGAACCATAAAATTCAAAGATATTTTCGTCAGCATCAGAATTATCTAAATAATCCCGATATTCATTTAAGATAGTGTAAGAGCCAAAAGTGCAAAAGCCTGTTACCCGATGGGGAATTTGTGCAAGGCTTAAGGCACGGCTGATAATAAAGCCTTGGAGCGCCACAAGACTTTGGCGTCTTTGCTGTGAACCGCTGGCATCGATGAGAACTTCCACGGCAAAATCGGAATTATTCTGTAAAAGTTCCCGTTTAAAAAGCATAGACTTATCGGTTCGCCCTAAATTCCAGAGTTTTTCCGGACAGATAGTACCATATTCGCTACTACACAGTTCCCGCTCCGTTCTGGTAAGTAAAGCTCTTTTTAACAGATTGGAAAGGGAGAGAATGTTTTGCCGTGTGAGAAGAAAATTCTTTTTATAAACATGAAGGTTTTCTTCCTTTATCCGCTTTACATAATCTGTTTTGGCGTTGCTTTCTGTCTGATTGTGAAGAACACCCTTTGTAATATGAAGCTTGCAGTCTTCATGTATGCCCGTACACATTTGTTTTTGCAAATGTGATTTTTCATTGGGTGGAAGAATACTTTTTCCATAATTCAGCTCAATATATTTCTCCAGATGCTCCGAGGACTGTTTATCAAGAGTCAGAAGTCTGGCGTTTGATTTATCTTGTTTTCCGTTATCCTGAGCATCGACATGACCGCTAAATATATTGGCAGTGTTTTCTTCAGAGATAAGATTGTCCTGTTCTTTCGTTTCCTCCGAGTCTTCAGCGGCAGATTTTAATCCGGAGGTATCTCTGCTGATACCTTTAAAATATTCTGCAAATCCTTTTTCATAGGCAGTGTGATAGACTTCATCAATACATTTACACACATCTTTTACAGAGCTTGTATGAGAAAGAGCAGTGATTTTTAAAAGCAGAGGCTGCAGCTTGGGATTTACAGTTTTTTGGTAAAGCTGAAATTCTAAATAGCAGTATTCCAGATAATCCCAATCTGTATGGGAAAAACGGAAGGCATCTTTTTTCAGAGTTTCATGAAAAGCTTTCCTGCGTATGTTTTCAATTCCCTTTCGTTCTGCGCAGACTTTTTGGCAGACTGCACTGTCGATACAGAGCTTGGAAATCAGGGAAAGAACGGAAGGTTCTGCTCCATATTGTATTTTCTTTTTTATATAGGCTTCAAAAAACTCTGCATCAAAATATTTTTGGAAAGCTCCCTGCAAAATCATATTGTAGAAAGCAATTTCAGGAGATTTTTGCAAGTCTGCGGGATTGATTTTTACATCGCAGTTATAGTCCTCACTGACTGTCCACAGAAGATTTTGCAGTCTGTTTTCCATCATGTTTTCTTTCATTAAAACACATCACCGCTTTTCCATGTATCAGGGATACGAGTCATAACAATATCACTGATAAGTTCCCGTTCAAAGGCATCAAAGCTTTTATTGATAATACCCATTTCTACGGCTTCTATTGGTGTTAAACCGCCGTGTATAAGGCGAAGGGCGCCGATAAGCCCACGCATATCTACTGCCTTTGTGGAAATTTCTCCATTTTTTGCTTTTAACTGTAAGTCTAAAAACAGACCACAGAATTGTTCCAGGGCATCTGGCTTGATGTGAGGAAAGATATTTCTTAAAATCTGTTCTAAACGTTCCATAGAAAGTGGAGGCATATTGATTACCATAAAACGAGAAACAAGAGCCTCATTTAATTCTTTTGTTCCGGCATAGCCATAGTTCATCGTACCAATAAAACGTGTAGCAGGATGAAGGGCAATTTTTTCATAACCGGGTACATCCATAATTCGGCGATAATCCAAAACTGCGTGGAGAACAGCTACCGCATCGTTTTTTGCCATATTAATTTCATCCAGAATACCAAAACCACCGGAAACAGCACATTGATAAATAGGTCCTTGTCTTAAAGTGACCTCATTATTTTTAAAGGTATCTGTTCCGATGAGGCTGCTGCTGTCGGTATTTACATGAAAAGAAATGTTATAAGTGGGACGGCCGAAAATCCATGCCAGATTTTCAGCCAGTATATTTTTACCTGTTGCTTTATCTCCACATAGAAGCAGGTTTTCCCCTTCTAATAAAGCGGTAACTGCCTGTGTGAGAATTTTGGTTCCGTAAAAAGGCATAGAAGGTTCTATAAGTCTTGCCTTTAGTGAGTCGGGCAGTGGATATTGGCTTTTAAAAGTGGCAATACGTGACTGCAAAGCTTCATTGAAATCCATAAAACGCCCCTTTCTGCAGATATTAGATTACCTGCTGAATTTCATAATTATCATTTACAAGTACGATGTCTGCATATTTACCAGGAGTAAGAGAGCCTACTTTGTCATATACGCCAATGCTATTAGCAGGATTTCTGGTAGCTGCAAAGATAGCAGTTGCTTCAGGAATGCCAAACTCCATAGCTTTTTTCATACAGTCAAAAAGGTTTGTAGCAGAGCCTGCAATTGTGCCGTCAGAAAGAGCTGCAAAGCAGTCGGTCATAGTAACTTCCTGTCCCCCAAGTTCGTATTTACCATTTGGCATACCGGTTGCCATCATGGAGTCACTGATAAGGACAACACGTTCATCACCGAACATCTTAAATGTAGTACGGATTGTAGCAGGGTGAATGTGGAAACCATCGCAAATAAGTTCTACCATACAGTCTGGGGTATCACAAGCTGCACCTACAACACCTGGATCTCTGTGAGCAAATGGAGGCATGGCATTGTATAAATGAGTTACGTGTTTCGCACCCATGTCCATAGCTTTTTTTGAACATTCGTAATTTGCAGTAGTATGACCGATAGAAATAACAACTTCATCTTTCACTTCCTGAATAAAGTCAAAGGCTTTGTCTACATTTGGTGCCAATGTAACCAGTCTAATCTGATTTCCGGAGGCTTCATTGCATTTTCTAAAGAAAGATGCATCAGGAACGGAGATATGTTCTCCTGCCTGTGCGCCCTTCTTTTTAATATCAATCAATGGTCCTTCCATATTTACACCGATAATATGAGCAAGCTCTTTGGATGGCTCTACTTTCGTAGCAGTAGCAAAAATATCCATAAGCTGGTCTTTTGCAAGTGTCATGGAAGTAGGACAGTAGGAAGTAATACCGTGTTCTTTTTCGTACTGTAAAATAACTTTTAAGCCTTCTGGATCTGCATCACAGAAATCATGACCTTTTGCACCATGGCTGTGCACATCTACAAGACCTGGAATAACCTTTAAACCGGAGGCATCAATGACTGTTTTATCTGTTACTTCTGCTTCTGAAGCTACAATTCTGTCATTTTCTACATATAAATCTTTTTGCAGGAAGGTACCGTCTTCCTGAAATACAAAACCATTTTTTATAATCATAGTGAATTCTCCCTTTTCGTTTATTTATATTTTTATTATAAGGAGATGAGAGAGGGAAATCAACTGTTTAAAATGAATATTTAAACTGTTCTAATGGCTACTTTTAAACAGAGAAATAATTCACAAATTTAAACAATAAGGGTATAATTGGTGTTATCAAATGACTAAAAGAATACGGAGGGATAATGTGAAAAAAAATGAAGTAAAGACAGAAAAAACATATATCGAAGGAGTACGGATTAATTTTTTATATGTGGATAAGTATTCTTTTGGCGGAGAGTGGTATATGCCAGAAAGCAAAATTCCATATAGTATGTTGCGGTACATTACAGCCGGAAAGGCAATCTTTATTATAGATGGAAAAGAGATTACTGTAGAAAAAAATCAAGTAGTGTATATTCCAAGAGGATGTGAGTTATCCTGCCATGCACTGGGGAGTACTTTTTCTTTTATGAGTATTCGTTTTAATACGTCTGTGTACTATGATGGCGGAGATTTTTTGAAAGATTATTATGAAATGCCGGATGTTTTAGAAGATAGGGGAGAAAAGGAATATTTTGAAAAAATTTATGATGCCATACATTTAGAAGGGGCAGAGCGCATGTTCTTAGTCAGAGGATATTTGGAATTACTGATTGGAAAGATTATTGAAAGAGTAGGAAAGGACAATGCACATTTGAAAAGAGAGGTATGGAGGAAAGAAAACTCTTTAAATTCAGGAACAGAGCGTATGGATGAAAGAATTCGTTCTGTGGTGGATTTTATGGTGCTACATCCCACAGAAACATATACTACAGCTAGACTTTGTGAAATGGCTGGATTAGGAGAAACAAGATTTCGCAAGCTCTTTAAAGAGCAAACGGGAAAAAGCCCGGGAGAATATTTACGAGATATGCGAATGACTGTTGCAGGGAGAAGGTTACTTTTGTCAGCAGAAAGTGTTAGCGATATAGCATATAGTGTTGGGTATGAAGATGTTAATTTCTTTATCCGCGTATTTAAAAAATATTTTGGTGTAACTCCTAATCAATATAGAAAAGTATCCAAGGAATAGTGCGGAATAATCCTATAAAGTGAGGGAAAATATATAAAAATGTATGGTTTTATTTGGCCGAACCTTTAGTAATTATACAAAATAACCAAAAAACTCTTTTCTGAAACAATAGAAAAGAGATTTTTTTGTTAAAAAATAAAGAATACACAGATGTGGAATAAAAAGTGTTGTTTTGTGCTACTAATAAATGGATATTCTGTGGTATTGTCTAAAAAAAAGAAGTAAAATTTCATTATCAAAAGCGAAATCCACAAAAAAAGAACGGGATATGTGGAAAGCGTTATAAAAAGGAACGTAAAATTATAGATGAAAGGAGTTAGATTTTATGAAAAAGAAACTAGCGTTATTATTAGCAGGAATTTTGGCATTGGGATCTTTTGCAGGTTGCGGAGGTGACTCTGGAAGTAAGGATAAAGGAAAAGAGCAGAGTTCTGTGAATGCAGACGGAGAGCTGGAAGGTGATATTACATTTTGGCATTCCTTTACACAGGGAGGAAGATTAGATACCATCCAGGCAGCAGCAGATAAGTTTATGGAAGAAAATCCAAAGGTAAATATCAAAATAGAAACCTTTTCTTGGAATGACTTTTATACAAAGTGGACAACAGGACTTGCTTCAGGAAACGTGCCAGATATGAGTACAGCTTTGGTTGGTCATGTAACAGAAATGATTAACTCAGATGCATTAGTTCCTTTAAATGATTTAATTGATGATATTGGAAGAGATAAATTTTCAGAAAATGCATTAAACGAAGGTACTGTGGATGGTAATAGTTATTCTATTCCATTATATTCCCATGCAATGGTTATGTGGGTGAGAAAGGATTTGCTGGAACAAAATGGATTAGAAGTACCTAAAACATGGGATGAATTATATGAAACAGCTAAACAGCTTACAAAAGATGGAATTTATGGATTGTCATTCCCATGTGGTTCTAACGATTTTCAGGCGACAAACTTCTTAAATTTCTATGTTAGAAGCGGTGGTGGAAGCCTTTTGAATGATGACTTAACAGCAAACTTGACTAGTGATTTGGCAATTGAGGGAATTAACTACTGGTTGAAGGTTTATGAAGATTGTTCACCAAAGGACTCTGTAAATTATGACGTTTTAGATCAGGCAACTTTATATTACCAAGGAAAAACAGCATTTGACTTTAACTCTGGTTTCCAGATCGGTGGTGTTCAGCAGAACTCTCCTGATTTATTACAGTATGTAGATTGTTATCCAATTCCTACTATAGACGGAAGTGAACAAAAGGGAATTACAACTTCTAATCAGCCGATTGTAGTATGGAAAAATTCAAAACACCCTGATATCTGTAAAGAATTTATTAAAACTCTGTATGAGGAAGAAAATTACTTAGATTTCTTGGCATCCCAGCCGGTAGGTATGCTTCCATCTATTTCTGGTATTGAAGATTTAGATGCATACAAAAATAATGAAACTATTCAGCAATTCCAACATGCAGAAGAAGTTATTAGTTCTCAGATACCAGGGGGAACAGCAATTGGATTTGAACATGGTCCAAATCTTCAGGCTGGATTAATTGTAAATCAGCATGTTATAGAAGAAATGTTCCAAGATATCATTACTAATGGTACTGATGTTGAGACGGCAGCGAAAGCAGCAGAAGAGGAATTAAATACATTATTTAAGGCTGCTGCACAATAAAAATAAAGTGAGGCTGTTGCCATAATATAATTTATAGCAACAGCCTCTAAAAGGAGATAACACATATGAAATATATGAAAAATAGAGACTTAACAAGATGGTTATTTGTATTACCAGCGATTATTGTTGTATGTGCCTTATTTCTTTATCCTATTTGTTCAAGTATTTTTTACAGCTTTACAAACAAGAACCTAATAAGACCAACTTACAGCTTTGTCGGATTCGATAACTACGTAACAATTCTTACAGACGAAGCATTTTGGAGTTCATTTTTTAACTCATTGAAATGGACCGTTTTTTCCTTAGTGGGACAACTTTTAGTGGGATTTACTGCAGCATTAGCATTGAACAGGGTAAAGCATTTAAAAGGTGTGTATAAAACTTTATTGATTATACCGTGGGCATTTCCATCTATTGTTATCGCATTTTCATGGAAATGGATATTAAATGGTGTATATGGTATTTTGCCAAATCTTTTAGTACAACTAGGAATTTGCGATGAAATACCTCAGTTTTTAACAGAAAAAACGTTAGCGTTTGTGGTATTAGTTTTGATAAATATATGGTTTGGAGCACCAATGATTATGGTTAATGTACTGTCAGCATTGCAAACAGTTCCACAAGATCAATACGAGGCAGCCGAAATTGATGGTGCGAAAAAATGGCAGTCATTTCTTTATATTACAGTTCCTCATATTAAAATTGTTATGGGACTTCTTGTAGTTCTTCGTACAGTATGGATATTTAATAACTTTGATATTATTTATCTGATTACAGGAGGAGGTCCAGCAGGTTCTACGGAAACTGTACCAGTATATGCATACAATATGGGTTGGGGAACAAAGTTACTGGGACAGTCATCAGCAGTAACAGTTCTGTTGTTTATATTTATGATGGTAATTTGTATTGGATATTTTGCAGTTATCGGACGTTGGGAAAAGGAGGATAAGTAATGAAACGTAGACAGGGAAGAGTTGGAAATGCAGTATGTCATGTTTATTTACTTATTCTGACGAGTATTGCAGTATTTCCTCTTTTATGGATTTTGATTTCATCAGTTAAGGGTAAAGGTGAGTTGACAGGAAATCCTACAGGTTTTCTTCCAAAAACAGTGACTCTAGATTACTTTGAACATGTTATCAATGATTTGGGATTTATAACTAATATTAAAAATAGTATTATTATTTCTCTGATTACAACAGTTATTGCAATTACAATTGCATCTATGGCAGCGTATGGAATTGTAAGATTTTTTCCTAAATTCGGGGCAGTTATGTCTAGATTTTTAGTGACAACATATATATTTCCTCCGATTTTGCTCGCAATTCCGTACTCAATTGTTATGGCAAAATTGGGATTGACGAACACAAGAGTAGGTTTAATTATCGTTTATTTATCATTTAGTATTCCGTATGCGGTATGGTTATTAGTAGGGTTCTTTAAGAGCGTTCCTATTGGAATTGAGGAAGCAGCTCGTATAGATGGGGCAAATAAGATTATGGTATTCGGAAAAGTTGTCCTTCCCTTGGTTGCACCAGGTATTGTTGCAACAGCTATTTATACATTTATTAATGCATGGAATGAATTTTTGTATTCTTTGATTTTGATTAACGACACAGAAAAAATGACAGTTGCCGTGGCTCTTCGTTCTTTAGATGGAGCAGAAATCCTTGATTGGGGAGACATGATGGCAGCGTCAGCATTAGTAGTAATACCTTCTATTATTTTCTTCTGCTTAATTCAAAATAAAATTGCAGGTGGATTATCAGAAGGTGCAGTGAAATAAAAAACATAACGTGAAAGGAGATTTTTATTATGGTAGTAAAATATGGAGTAGTAGGTGTAGGTTATTTTGGAGCGGAGCTGGCAAGAATTTTAAAGAGATTGGACGATGCAGAAGTAACAGTTGTATATGATCCGGATAATGGTCAGAAAATTGCTAATGAGCTTGGCTGTGATGCAGCAGCTTCGTTAGATGAACTGGTAGCGAGAGAAGATGTAGATACTGTTGTAGTTGCTACACCAAATTATTTACATAAAGAGCCAGTTATTAAGGCTGCACAGCACGGGAAAAATGTATTCTGTGAGAAACCAATTGCTCTTAGTTATGAAGATTGTGATGAAATGGTTAGAGCTTGTGACGAAAATAGAGTAACTTTTATGGCAGGACATATTATGAACTTTTTCCATGGAGTACAGAGAGCAAAAGAGTTGATTAATGAAGGTGTAATCGGAAAAGTTTTATATTGTCATTCAGCAAGAAATGGCTGGGAAGATGTACAGCCATCTGTATCATGGAAAAAAATTAGAGAAAAATCAGGTGGACATTTATATCACCACATTCATGAATTGGACTGTGTACAGTTTATTATGGGTGGTATGCCGGAGGCTGTTACTATGACAGGCGGTAATGTGGCTCATGTAGGTGAAAATTTTGGTGACGAAGATGATATGCTGTTTATTAATGCAGAGTTTTCTGATAATCGTTTCGCAGTAATGGAATGGGGGTCTGCTTTCCACTGGCCAGAACATTATTTGTTAATTCAAGGAACAAAGGGCGCAATTAAACTGGATATGTTTGATGCTGGATGTACTTTAAAGGTTGATGGAAAGGAAGAACATTTCTTACTTCATGAGACGAAAGAGGAAGATGATAATAGAACAAGCATTTATCATGGAACAGAGATGGATGGTGCAATTCAATATGGAAATCCAGACAAAATACCTCCATTATGGTTACAAGGAGTCATGAACAAAGAGATGAGATATCTTAATGAATTGATGCACGGAATGGAACCTTTTGATGAATTTAGACCACTGTTGACAGGAGAAGCAGCGAGAGCAGCTATTGCGACAGCTGATGCTTGTACAAAGTCAAGATTCGAAAACAGGAAAGTAGCATTAAGCGAAATTATAGGAAAATAAAAATATAAGGCAGGAGGAGAGGACATTTCATAGTAAAAGTTGAAGTTCTCTCCTTTTAAATTTCAAAATAATGGAAGGTTTTGTAATGAAAAAACGGAATAAAAAAATAATGGCGGTTTTTATGGCATTAACGCTTACTTCAACAATTGTACCAGCATATTCTTACAATGTATGGGCAGGAGAGAAAGAAAATAATGCAAATATTTCTGTAATTCCACAGGGACTTATATTGGAAAAGGAGAATATTGATATTGAAGAGGGAAATACCTATGACTTAACGAATGAGACAGGTGGTGATATGATACAGTCATTAGAAGAAGGAACAATTATAGTTTCATTTACATCTACAGGGACGCAAGCTTATCAAAGTCTTATTAGTGCAGGAAATTCTACAAAGAGAAATCGAAACCGATATTTTCATCTATATATTACAGATACAGGTGCTTTAGGAATGGAATTACGAAACACGGATGAGGTGTTTAAATATACATTAAGTCGACCGGCTGCATTGAGAGGTTCCTATAAAGGTGAAATAGCAGAAAATACAGTAGCTTTTAAAGCTGATAAAGAGAAGAAGGAGTACAAAATTTTTGCTAATGGAGAATTACTTGCTACATTAAAACAGGAAGACTTTAAGTTTATTAAAGATATAAGTGGAGTAAATAACGTTCAGCTTGGAGGAACGATGAGGGATGGAGCAGTAGGATATCCATTTGAAGGAACTATAAAGAATGTAAAAGTATATAGTAATCCGTTGAGTGACGAAGAATTACTAGAAAGTACAGGAAAAACTACTTATGGAAAAAATATTTTTTATGCAGGAGATGAGACCGGCTCTAATTATTTTAGAATTCCTACATTGTTAACTTTAAGTAGCGGAACAGTGGTTGCTACTGCAGATGCCAGATATGGAGGAACACATGATGCAAAAAGTAATATTGATATAGCTTTTGCAAAAAGTAAAGACAGTGGAGAGACGTGGAGTACTCCAACACTTCCTTTAGTATTTGATGATTATGCAGCTCAGGAAATAGACTGGCCAAGAGATTCTGTAGGAAAAAATGTACAAATTAATGGAAGTGCCTCTTTTATTGATTCGGTAACAGTAGAAGATAGTACTACCGGCAGATTATTCTTATTTGCAGATGCTATGCCTGCTGGAATAGGATTTTCCAATACAGCTGCTGGTTCTGGATTTAAAACAGTAGATGGAGAGAAATATGTAAAACTTCATTGGCACAAAGATCCAGCTAATACATACAATTATACCATTCGAGAAGATGGTATAATCTATGACGATAGGACAGGAATGCCTACAGAGTACTCGGTAGATGGTGATTATGATTTGCTGAAAAATGGCGAATATTTAACTCAGAAACAGTATGATGTTCATTTTGAAGGAACAAAACTGATTGAAGAAAAAAATGATGTAGACGTTAATATGAATATCTTCTATAAAGATTCTTATTTTAAAGTTTTGCCAACAAATTTTATTGTAATGAAATATAGTGATAATGAAGGTGAAACATGGTCAGATATGCAAATTCTTGGAAGGTTTAAAGAGGATAATCAGAGAGTCCCATTATATGGACCAGGAGTAGGAACGCAGATTAAAAATGGTGAGCATGCAGGAAGAATTATATTAACAATGTATAATAGTATATCAGCAGAATTTGGATTCCTGTATAGTGATGATCATGGAGCTAATTGGAACTATGTTACAACAGATTTGGGCGGAAGTGGAACTTTTGCAGAAGCACAAATTGTAGAATTACCGGATGGTACACTTCAAACTTATATGCGTACAAGTGTAGGGAAAATAGGTGTTATAACAAGCATTGATGGAGGTACAACATGGACAGAGCAGGAATTTGTTCCTGGCATGACAGCAGCATCTTATGGTACACAGCTTTCCGTAATTAGCACAAGTCAGCTTGTAGATGGAAAACCAGCAATTTTATTATCAGAGCCAGCTGCCACAAATGGTAGACGTGGAGGAAAGATATGGGTTGGTCTTGTAAATGATACAGGGGCAGAAGGATATGATAAATATGACATAGAATGGAAATATTGCTATTCAATTGATAATGATAAATATGGATTTGCATATTCTTGTATGTCAGAATTGCCGGACGGAAATATTGGAATTTATTATGAAAAATATGATTCATGGTCAAGAGACGAGCTTCATTTAAAAAATATTATGAAGTTTGAGAAATATAGTCTTGATGAATTAACAGGCAATAGTTGGCTAATTAAGTGAAATATGTAAGTGTGACAGGAGAGACAAAAATGATATACGACGAAATAAAAAACATATCACGTTATCGTGGAATTTCTTCTAATCTGGACACCGCCATTGATTTTCTGGAAAAAACAGATTTAAAGAGTCTTCCACTGGGAAAAACAGAAATTCTGGATGATAAAGTATTTGCCAATGTTATGGAGGTACAGGCAAAAGATGAGGAAGAATTAAGTTTTGAAATTCATAAAAAATATATGGATATTCAGATTGACGTTGAAGGTACAGAACTAATTCTTATCGGTCTTGGTGAATTTACGGAAAAAGAACCGTTTTCAGAAGAAAGAGATTTCGGAAGCTGTACAGCAGAAAAAAGTGCGCGGATGATTATGGGACCGGGAAGATTTATTGTATGTATGGCACAAGAACCTCATCTTCCCAGTGCAGCGGCAGGTGATGAGCGCAGATTAAAAAAATGTGTGATTAAAGTAGCAGTGGAAGATTGAGTCAAAATTGAGTACTGAAAAGGAGAAAATTATGAAACAAAAGTTGGAGCAGCTTAAAGGACATTTAATTGTATCTTGCCAGGCATTACCTCATGAACCGCTGCATTCCTCTTTTATTATGGGAAGAATGGCAAAAGCAGCAGAAGAAGGAGGAGCAAAAGGAATTCGCGCCAATACGAAAGAAGATATTCTGGAAATTAAAAAGAATGTAGACCTTCCGGTAATTGGAATTGTGAAACGTGATTATGATGACAGTAAAGTTTATATTACACCTACTATGAAAGAAGTAGACGAACTGATGGAAGTGAAACCGGAAATTATCGCTGTTGATGCTACCATTGAATTAAGACCGGGTGGATTGACATTAGATGAATTTTATCATGATATTCGCAAAAAATATCCGGATCAATTATTGATGGCAGACTGTTCTACTGTGGAAGAAGCGTTGCATGCGGATGAGCTCGGATTTGATTTTATCGGAACAACTCTTGTAGGTTATACAGAGCATAGTAAGGAAGATAAAATTGAAGAGAATGATTTTGAGATTATTCGTACAATTTTAAAAAATGTAAAACATTGTGTAATTGCGGAGGGAAATATCAATACCCCTGAAAAAGCAAGGCATGTAGTAGAATTGGGCTGTTATAGCGTTGTAGTTGGTTCTATTATTACCCGTCCCCAATTAATTACAAAGTCTTTTACAGAAGAAATGAAAAAAGCAGAAATTTAAAGTGAAATTTTAAGGAGGAAAATAAAATGGCAAATTTAGAAAAATATAAAGGAATTATTCCGGCATTTTATGCTTGTTATGACGAAGAAGGTAATGTAAGTCCTGAAAGAGTTCGTGCATTGACACAGCATTTTATTGACAAAGGTGTAAAGGGAGTTTATGTAAACGGTTCTTCAGGAGAATGTATTTATCAGGGTGTAGAAGAACGTAAAATTATTATTGAAAATGTAATGGCAGTTGCAAAAGGGAAACTGACAGTTATCAATCATGTTGCATGTAACAATACAAAGGACAGCGTAGAATTGGCAAAACATTCTGAAAGTGTAGGTGTTGATGCTATTGCTTCCATTCCTCCAATTTATTTCCGTTTGCCGGAGTATTCAATTGCGGCATACTGGAATGCAATCAGCGAAGCAGCGCCAAATACAGATTTTATTATTTATAATATTCCTCAGTTAGCAGGAACGGCTCTTACTATGAGTTTGTTTGCTGAAATGATGAAAAATCCTAGGATAGTGGCTGTAAAAAATTCTTCTATGCCTACACAGGATATTCAAATGTTTAAAGCAGCGGGAAAAGAGGCAAAAGGAGAGTTTGTAGTATTTAACGGACCGGATGAACAGTTTGTAGCAGGACGAGCTATTGGAGCAGATGGAGGTATTGGAGGAACTTATGGTGTAATGCCTGAGTTATTCTTGAAATTAAATGATATGATTGCAGCAGGTGAATGCGAAAAGGCAACAGAACTCCAGTATGATATTAATGAGATTATTTACAAGATGTGTTCCAGTCATGCAAATATGTATGCAGTTGCAAAAGAAATTCTTCGTATTAATGAAAATCTGGACTTGGGCGGCGTTCGTCTTCCTTTGGAGAATTTACAGGAAGCAGATAAAATGATTGCAAAAGAGGCAGCAGATATGGTAAATGCTGTTAAAGAAAAATATCTGTAGAAGATATAGATAATAGGGAAGAAAAGGAGCTGGCATTATGAAGACATATATATGTATTGATATTGGCGGGACTTCCATAAAATACGGTATAATTAAAGAAGACGGGATTTTTCTTGTTACCGGAGAAATGCCTACAGAAGCCATGAAATACGGTGGTCCGGGAATTATGAGAAAAGCGGAAGCGATTGTGGAGAAATTTTTACAGGAATATGAACCGGAAGGGATTTGTGTGTCAACAGCAGGCATGGTAGACTGTGAAAATGGTAAAATTACTTATGCAGCTCCGTTAATTCCTGATTATACAGGAACAGAAATTAAGAAAATTTTGGAAGAACGATTTCATTTACCGTGTGAAGTGGAAAATGACGTAAATTGTGCAGGATTAGCAGAAAATTTTAATGGAGCTTCAAAGGGAAGTAAAATCAGTGTTTGCTTAACCATAGGAACGGGAATAGGCGGTGCAATTCTTATAGACGGAAAGGTGTTTCACGGATTTTCCGGAAGCGGATGTGAAGTAGGGTATATGCACCTTCCGGGCGGAGAGTTTCAGGATATGGGCGCCAGCAGTATTCTTGTAAAAAAGACAGCAGAATATAAAAGTATATCACCGGAAAGTATTGACGGAAAATATGTGTTTGAACATGCAAAGAAGGGTGATATGGATTGTGTTCGTGCCATTGAGGAAATGTGTGACGTGCTGGGGATGGGAATTGCCAACATTTGCTATGTAGTAAATCCCGAAGTCGTGGTATTGGGTGGAGGGATTATGGCTCAAAAAGAATATTTGAAAGACAGGATAAGGATAAGTCTGGATAAATATCTTTTGCCTTCTGTAGCTAGATATACCTGTCTGGAATTTGCTAAAAATAAAAATCAAGCAGGAATGCTGGGAGCATTTTGTCATTTTAAAGAAAGACATTAACAAAAAAAGGCAGCCGTTGGATTTCAACGACTGCCTCTTGCTATGCGGAGGATTTACATTATAGATTAACCAAAGTATCTCTTTAAGAGACCTTCAAAAGCTTTACCGTGACGAGCTTCGTCTCTAGCCATTTCATGAACTGTGTCATGGATAGCGTCAAGGTTAGCAGCTTTAGCACGTTTTGCTAAGTCAAATTTACCGGCAGTAGCGCCGTTTTCAGCTTCAACACGCATTTCCAGGTTTTTCTTTGTGCTGTCAGTAACAACTTCACCTAATAATTCAGCGAATTTAGCAGCGTGTTCAGCTTCTTCCCAAGCAGCTTTTTCCCAGTATAAACCGATTTCAGGATATCCTTCTCTGTGAGCAACTCTAGCCATAGCTAAGTACATACCAACTTCAGAACATTCACCTTCGAAGTTTGCTCTTAAATCAGCTAAGATGTCTTCGCTAACGCCCTGAGCAACACCTACAACGTGTTCAGCAGCCCAGCTTCTTTCTTCAGACTGTTCTACAAATTTTTCAGCGCCTACGCCACAAACTGGACATTTTTCAGGAGCTGCATCGCCTTCATGAACATAACCACATACACTACATACAAATTTTTTCATAATAATAATCTCCTTTTCATTTAAATAATTTTTGCTATGAAATCTGGCATTGCCAGGTTTTTTTAAAGTAATAACAGTAATGATTACTATTTTAATTTAACATACTTGACTATATTTGTCAACTACTTTTTAATAATTCTTTTTCATTTAAACAGTCATTGCATAATCCATAAAAAGTAGTAGTCTGGTCCGTTATTCTTCCATCAATATTAGCAGCAACTTTCTTTACCATACAGTCGAACTCATTGTTTTCCACATCCTGTATACAATGGCAATGTGTGCAGATAAAATGACTGTGCGGTTTCGTATTGCAGTCAAAGCGGTCAGGGCTGTTTCCGGTAGAAATCTTTGCAATTTCACCGAGCTCCACTAAAAGTGACAGATTACGATATACAGTTCCCAGACTGATATTTGGAAATTCACGTTTAATTTCAGCATACACTTGGTCTGCAGTAGGGTGTTCCTTACATTTTTGAACATATTCCCGAATACATTCTCTTTGTCGGCTGTATTTCAAAGTAGCCATATATTCTCCTTTCTGCCAGAAAAACAACTGACGAATTAAATAATAGTAATTGTTATTGATATTATACTATCATATTGGATTAAAATAGTCAAGTATAAAAAAGAAATTTATGAAAAATAGAAAAAGGCTGCTGAATTAAGTCTTTTTCTAAAAAGAATATGCTTAATCCAACAACCTTTTGTCAGCGGAGGATTTATATTATAGATTAACCGAAGTATCTCTTTAAGAGACCTTCGAAAGCTTTACCGTGACGAGCTTCGTCTCTGGCCATTTCATGAACTGTGTCATGGATAGCGTCAAGGTTAGCAGCTTTAGCACGTTTTGCTAAGTCAAATTTACCGGCAGTAGCGCCGTTTTCAGCTTCAACACGCATTTCCAGGTTTTTCTTTGTGCTGTCAGTAACAACTTCACCTAATAATTCAGCGAATTTAGCAGCGTGTTCAGCTTCTTCCCAAGCAGCTTTTTCCCAGTATAAACCGATTTCAGGATATCCTTCTCTGTGAGCAACTCTAGCCATAGCTAAGTACATACCAACTTCAGAACATTCACCTTCGAAGTTTGCTCTTAAATCAGCTAAGATGTCTTCGCTAACGCCCTGAGCAACACCTACAACGTGTTCAGCAGCCCAGCTTCTTTCTTCAGACTGTTCTACAAATTTTTCAGCGCCTACGCCACAAACTGGACATTTTTCAGGAGCTGCATCGCCTTCATGAACATAACCACATACACTACATACAAATTTTTTCATAATAATAATCTCCTTTTCATTTAAATAATTTTACTATGAAATCTGGTAAAACCAGTTTTAAAACAATAATAATAATGATTACTGTTTTAATATAATATACTTAACCAAAAAAGTCAAGTATATTTTTGAAATTGTTTTTTATGATGATGCCAGAATTAAAAGTTCTTTTCATAGTATTAGCAAAAATAAAAAAGTTAATCTTTTCCTTGATTTTTAAAAAAATAAGGTGTAGTATAATAAATATCAATAAGTAGTATTAAAAACTACTTATAAAGATAAATAAAACCATAAAAGAGCATTCGAAAGAAAAAAGTATCATATACTATCTTTATAAAAGCAAAGGAGTGACTGACATGAAACTGAAAATTAAAGACCCCGGAAGTGCAATTACCCATTTTATCGGATGTATTATGGCGATTTTAGCTGCTTTGCCGCTGCTTTGGAAAGCGGCAAGAGAGCCGGATTATATCCATATTATTGCGATGAGTATTTTTATATTGAGTATGATTTTACTATATGCGGCAAGTACGATTTATCATACGGTAAATTCAACAGAAAAGGTAAACCGCAGACTCCGCAAGTTGGACCACATGATGATTTTTATTCTAATCGCAGGGAGTTATACACCGGTTTGTCTGATTGTTTTGAAAGGAAAGACAGGATTGCTGCTGTGCGCCGCTGTGTGGATTACGGCAATTATCGGAATTATTGTAAAAGCATGCTGGATTACATGCCCCAAGTGGTTTTCTTCTGTAATTTATATTGGAATGGGCTGGCTGTGCGTATTTGCTTTTGTTCCGATTGTACATTCCCTCTCGCCGGCAGGGTTTGGATGGCTTTTGGCAGGAGGAATTATTTATACAGTAGGAGGAATTATTTATGCACTGAAGCTTCCTATTTTTAATTCCCATCATAAAAATTTTGGTTCTCATGAGATTTTCCATCTCTTTGTAATGGGAGGAAGCGTTTGTCATTTTATTGTGATGTATTTCTTTGTAATGCCTATGCCGGCATAAGATGTGTAAAAAGAGAAAAGAATGTGGATAAAGCAGATAAAATAAAATCCTTTTGTGGATGAAATTTTATCTGCTTTTGGTTTGTAGGAGATTGCGTTATATGAAACAAAAAGTTAAATCAGTCCAAAATGTTCCATAGCTTTATAAATGCCGTCTTCTTCAACCGAAGCAGTAACATAAGAGCAAACGTCTTTAATAGGCTGTGATGCATTTCCCATAGCGATGCTGTTTGGAACAGCTTCTAACATTGCTCTGTCATTTTCACTGTCACCGAAGACATAACAATCTTCTTTAGATTTTCCAAGATGTTCGCAAAGAAAGTCAATTCCGCTTGCTTTTGAGTAGCCTTTTTGAATGATTTCATACATATTATTAGAGCGGTCAATGCACTGGAAGTATTGAGATAAGTAAGATTTTAATTCCTCATTTTCCGGTGTAGGAGGAAGCATTGCGAGGATTTTATCATAAGTGAGGGTATCACTGTGCAAAATGTCTTCAATATTTTCTCCTTTAATTTGGAAAAGTTTTTCCGCAGCATCAATCCATTTTTTGGCATTTGCAAGAGTATAATCAAAATAAACAGCATGAGATGCTTCGTAAAGTACAGAAACTTTATGTTCACGCAGTTTATATATAAGCTCCTTACAAAATGTATTGGTAAGTTTTTGAGAGAAAAGTTCCTTATCATGAAGAAAAATATTGATGCCGCAGCCGCAGATATAGCCATCAAAATTCAAATCGGTTATTTTTTCAGGGAGACTGGTTCTTGTTCTTCCGGTATTGATAAAGAGAAGATGTCCGTTGTCACGGGCCTTTTTTAAGGCAAGCTTTGTGCTTTCAGGCATAACTCCGGGACCTTCTGTAATCAGTGTACCGTCTATATCAAAAAATAAAAGTTTGGAAGTCATAGAAAAAACGTCCTTTCTGGTAATAGGGTTAAAATTTTGTATTCTATGGGGTATTTTAGGACAGAATGGGAATATTGTAAAGTGTTAATCAAGTCAAAATCGTATCAAAACGTGCCAAAAGATTGATACGATTGACATGATTTGATGAGTAAATGTATAAAAATTCCTTCCTGTACAGATACTATTTCCAGAAATGGAAATTTTAACAGATGGAGGAATTTTTTTATGAAAGCGACAGGAATTGTAAGAAGAATTGATGATTTAGGCCGAGTAGTAATTCCAAAGGAAATCAGAAGAACTTTAAGAATAAGAGAAAGCGACCCAATGGAAATCTTTACGGACAGAGAGGGACAGATTATTTTGAAGAAATATTCTCCTATCGGTGAGCTGAATATGTTTGCGAAAGAATATACAGAAGCGTTGGCACAGGCAGCAGGCTGTATTGCATGTATCGCAGATAAGGATCAGATTATTGCAGCGGCAGGAAACGGATGGAGAGAATATGAGCAGAAAACCATTAGCAGAGAACTGGAAGAACAGATTTCAGATAGAAAAAATATTTGTGCCGCAGAGCAAAAAGAATTTATCAGAATTATCGAGGGAGACAAAATGGAATATGCGTCTCAGGTAGTATGGACAATTACCTGTGCGGGAGATGCAGTTGGTGCAGTGATTATTTTGGAAAAAGAGGGTGGTCGTAAGTTTACGGATACAGAACCAAAATTGGCACAGGCAGCAGCAGGATTTCTGGGGAGACAGATGGAACAATAGTAAAAATAAGATAGATAAAATTCAGCCATAGAGCGGTGCGTTGACGTGAGCGGTTGCTTATGGCTGAATTTTTAATAAATTTTTTCTTATTCAATAGAAGCCTGTCCGACTTTTTTTAAAAGGTCTGATTTTATTTGATAAAGCTCATCAGACAAATCTACATAAACCTCCTGTGGGTTGGCAAAACGTCTTGTTTCATCCCATAAAGTATTTAATTCTTTGCGGCAGATTTCCTGAATTTCCATGACGGAAGGTGAGGTATAAACACATTCTCCTTTCAGGAATACCGGTACGAGAAGCTCTCGTAAAGTGTATGAGCCGCCCGGAATTTTTGTCTTTTTCCATGTGGCAATAGGATCAAAAATAATCATATCTTCATCAGGATTAAATACTTCGTGTTCCATACAGATTAAATCAGCACGGATTTTTCCGGTTTGCTTATCATAAATTCTTTGAATAGTTTTATTTCCCGGATTTGTGATTTTTTCAATGTTTTCGGAAAGCTTGATTTTCGGTATAAAATCAGCATCATCTTTATTCTTAATAGCAGCCAATTTGTAAACACCGCCAAAAGCCGGATTATCATTACAGGTAATCAGATTTGTTCCTACTCCCCATGAATTGATTTTTGCGCCCTGAGCTTTTAAGCTTTCAATTAAATATTCGTCAAGGTCACTGGAAGCGGAAATAATAGCATCTTCAAAACCGGCGTCAGACAACATTTTATAAGCTTGTTTGGACAGGTATGCCAAGTCACCGCTGTCAATGCGAATACCATAGCCTTTTAAATCAATACCGGAGTCTCTCATTTCTTTAAATACACGAATGGCATTAGGGACACCGGAATTTAAAACATCATAAGTATCTACTAATAAAATACAGGCATTTGGATAAAGCTGGGCATAGGTTTTAAATGCTGTGTATTCGTCAGGAAAACTCATAATCCAACTGTGGGCGTGAGTTCCTTTTACAGGAACTTGGAACATCTGTCCTGTAAGTACGTTGGAAGTACCGATGCAGCCGCCGATAACAGCGGCTCTTGCGCCATAGAGTCCTGCATCAGGTCCTTGTGCACGGCGAAGTCCAAATTCCATAATGCCATCGCCTTTTGCTGCGTAAACAACACGGGAAGCTTTTGTGGCAATCAGACTTTGATGGTTCAGCAGATTTAAAATAGCTGTTTCAATTAACTGAGCTTCCATAACAGGTGCAATTACTTTTAAGAGAGGTTCTCTTGGGAAGACAACCGTTCCTTCGGGAACAGCATAAATATCACCTGTGAAATGAAAGCCTCTTAAATATTCCAGAAAGTCTGTATCGAAAATTTTCAGGCTTTTTAAATAATCGATGTCATCCGGGGAGAAATGGAGGTCACGCACATATTCAATAATTTGCTCCAATCCAGCAGCAATGGCATATCCGCCGCCACAGGGATTTTTCCTGTAAAAGGCATCGAAAACAACAATTTGGTCTGTGGGATTTTTGAAATATCCCTGCATCATAGTCAGTTCATATAAATCAGTCAATAATGTCAGATTTAAAGCTCTCATATCATAGCGCTCCTTTGCATTTTGTGCAATCAGCTTGTTTTGCACTTTGTGCAGATATTATACCACGTGCGCAGAAGAATTAAAAGGTTTGTGTTAACTTCATTCCGTGATATTCCTCTAAAGTAAGTCCTGTAAGAGAAAGATATAGGGAAAGTGTTTTGCCTACAAACCGAATATGCCATGGCTCAAATGGATATCCGGTAATATGCTCTTTTCGTTTGGGATAGCGTAGGATAAAGCCATGAATGGGTGCATGTGCTTTTAACCATTTTCCTTCTTTTGTATCAGAGAAGCTTTCTTCTAATTCAAAGTTTAAAGAAGGGCAGGAAACGTCAAGGGCAAGACCGCTTTGGTGTTCGCTGGTTCCCGGAGCTGCCACAGCCGTACTATTTCTTTTTAAGGCATTTTCATATAATTGCTTTTGACTTAGATAAGAACGATATCCGGAAACACCTACGAGAGAAATATGGTCTAAGGAAGCCTGTTCAAATAAAGCCTTTGCTGCTGTGGCAGCGTCAATATCCAGCATTTTGCGTTCCTCATTGGCGGAGGGGGCAAAGGGGATTTTTGCAGTTGTAAGGTGAGTCGGTATATAATCAAATGCTAAAGGGACAGAAGGGTTAATAAGCTGCGTATAGGAAAACATAGAATAAGCACCTGCCTTTTTATAGTAAGTACAAGATATGCGGGTAACGGGAAAAATAGAACTAAAATTTCTATATTTTTCTTAAAATAGAGAAATATAGAAAATAGAATTTCAAAATGCTCTTTAGTATGATAAGACAAAAGAGAAAAAATAAGAAAAATGCCTAAAAAATAAGGCTGAAAAGGGGCTGAAACAGAAAAAATAATTTTGAGCATATTACTACGTTGAAGTGGGAAAAGTCAAAAGGGAGAAGTGTTATTGGACATATTGATGAATGAAACAGAAAGTGCTATCATACGCATTGTAAAAGATAAATATATTTTAATTGAAAAGGAAAAGAGGCAATCGCTATGGAAGCAAATGCAAACGTAGTAAATAAGAAAAAAAGTTTTAAGGAAAAATTTCATGATTATATGATGGGAATGTCAAAAATTGTACCATTTGGATTGAATGATAAGGAAGACAAGTATTATCACAGCATTTTTAATTATGATAAATAAGAGATAAAAACAAGGGAAGATAGGGCTGAAAAGTCGCTGTCTTCTTTTTTTGCTTTATTTCTTGTTTTTAGTATACTCGTTTTTGACAATGAAATCTACTCGGAAAAATACACAAAAATCCATAGAATGTAACCTATGCTTTTTTGGGAACAATGTCAATGGATTTTAAAATCTCTCCATGCTAAAATATCTGCAATGGTAAGCTATTCAATATCGTATACCGCATCATTTAAGCTTATTCCATTATCTATATTATTATTATAGTTATTAGGAGGTACAGTATGAACGATACGAAGATTGATGCAATGTTTGAAATATTGCAAACCATTACAAAAGATATAACTGATATGAAAAAAGATATAACTGATATGAAAAAAGACATGACCGACATGAAAAAGGACATGACCGACATGAAAAAGGATATCCTAGGATTAAAAGAAGAAACAAGGGATATAAGGCTTCATATTGAAAATGTAACGGACAAAAACATATCTTTACTGGCAGAAAATTATTGTAATCTAGTTCAAAAGCTAGATGAAAATAACAAAGTGACAGACAATCAATTAGCATATCAGATTAAAGTAAATTATTTAATTTCTGACATGGAAAAGGTGAAACAGGAAGTGGCAGAAATTAAAAAACGCATTTCATAATGTGTTACAAATACCTCCCGGTGAGCGGTTTGGTTCGCTGACCTGGGAGGATTTTTAAATTTTATTTATTTACGAGGGGGAAACACATTGAAAAAGATAAAGCAATATAGGCTAAAAGGGATTTACTATCGCAGTTTTATGATTTTAATTGTAATCCCAATTCTCATTGTATTTATTGCAGCAATTTTTATTATTCGTCAAATGATGGAAGATTCTGCTATACGGAATATTGAACGTGTGCAGAAAAATATGTGTATGAATTTGGAAAATGAAATCCAAGATGCAGCTTTAAGGCTATCGCATTTTTTATATGTAAATGATGGTACAATTACAAAGGCAGCAGCGAAAACAGACACTTATGATATGGAAAAAAAGAGGGTGTTGTCAAAGGAATTAGACAGATATTTTAATTTTGCTATGTGTCCCATAGAGGATATTGCAGCGGCAACTTTTTTTATGAAAAACGGAAATTATACCAATTTAAAAGAAGATTTTTCTATTTCTATGGCAGAAATCAAAGGAGCAGATTGGTATGTACAAGCGTTGAAAGAGAAGAACAAAGTCTCTGTAGGAAGTTTTAACAAAAAAATCACATCATCGAAATATGGTCAAAATCCTTTTTATATTGCAGTAGCAATTTCACCGGACATTCGGGTAGATCAGTCGGGACGTATTGAAACAGCTATGTTAATCGTTGTATCTGATTTAGAGAAAACCATAAAATCGGATACAAAGGATGATTCTCTTGGAAATACGATTTTATTAGATGAGAAAAATGAGGTTTTATATGATCCGGAAGGAAAAGCAGACCTTATTAAAGGCAGGGAAATAAAGGATGGACAATATAAATTTAAAGAAGAGAAAACAGGGAAATCCTATGTGGCAGTAGCTAGGTCTGTAACAGGTACAAAGTGGCGTGTTGTGAACGTAGTGCGAGCAAGAAAAATAACAGGAGCTTTTTTGCGTACAGCAAGTATTATGCTTGTGATAATTGCTGCGTTAATGTTGCTTTTTAATATATTTTCACATTATTTTTTGAAAAATATTATTCATCCGGTTAATGATATTATCCAAGGCTTAAAAGTAGTACAGACAGGAAACTTAGATGTTCATATTACACCAAAGGGACAATCAGAAATCCGTAACATGATTCATTCCTTTAACCAAATGGTGAGACGGTTAAAGATACTGATTAAAGAGAATGAGCAACAGCAGTTAAAGAAGCAAGAGGCGGAAATGAAGGCTTTACAGTCACAGATAAATCCACATTTTCTGGTAAATTCTTTAAGTTCTATTCGATTTATGGCGCAGGTTTCCAGATTTGAGGGGATTCGAAAAATGGCAGAAGCATTGATAAAAATATTGTCCTGTTCTTTTCGAAGTAATCAGAGTACCTATACAATTAGAGAAGAACTGGAGATGCTTGATAGTTTTATCTTCCTTATGAGTATTCGTTATTCTGATGGCTTTCAATTTGAAAAAGAAGTGGATGAAAAATGCTTAGATTATCAAATTCCCAGACTGATTTTGCAGCCTTTAGTAGAAAATTCTATTGTTCATGCTTTTACAGAGAAAGAGGATATAGGGGTAATTAAAGTATCTGTATATGAAGATACGGAATGGATTTATTTAACTGTAGAAGATAATGGAAAAGGAATTTCAGAAGCACAAAAAAAACGGATTTTCAGCGAGGAAGAAAAGGAAGATAATTATAGTATTGGAATCAGAAATGTTTATACCAGATTAAAGTTAAATTATGGAGAGGATAGCAAGTTCGTTATAGATAGCAGAGAAGGCTCTTATACGAAGACGAAAATTGCGCTTAAAAAGAAAGTGGTGGACAAGTGAGATGAAAAAACTATTAATTGTAGATGATGATGCTTTAATCAGAGCAACACTACACACAATTGTGGATTGGAATGAGTTGGGGTATGAAGTTGCAGGAGATGCACAAAATGGTGAGCAGGCGCTGCAAATATTAAAGAAAGAACAGATAGATTTAGTATTTACAGATATGAAAATGCCTGTTATGGATGGAATAGGGTTGATGCAGCAGATTAATCAAATGGAAAAAAAGCCTCAGATTGTGGCATTAAGTGGGTATGATGATTTTAGCTTAGTACGCAGTGCCTTTAAGCTGGGGGCATTTGATTATGTTCTGAAAGAGGATATCTGCGAAAAGGGCATTACTGAATTAATCAAAAAGATTGATCCTGTAATAAAAAAAGAAGAAGTGCCCTTATACAGTGGAAAAAAGGAAGAAGAAGCCTTTTTAAAGGATATTTTATTAGGGCGTGTAATTCCTGTGAAAAAGGGAAGACTATTTGAGGAAAATTATGTGCTGGCAGCATTTGAAATCGACGAGTTTAAAGAAAATACAGTACGATTTCAAAGCTCCTTTGAAGAATATCTTGTAAAGCCAATGGTAAATATTGCACAGCAGATACCGAGAATTGCCAATAAATGTGTTTTTATTTCCTTGTCACCGGGGCTTTATTTCTTATATATACCTATGCCAGAGGGAACTTCTCCGATTGTTTCTGAAACGATTGTTTCTCTTTGCAAACAGCTAAAAAGTGTATGGAACAATTATATGAATTTGCCCGTTTCCGTAGGGATAAGCAGAGTAGGGAGAAATTTAGAAGACTTTTCAGACTGTCTGCTGGATACAGAAAATCAGTTGAAATTGCGTTATCTGGTTGGCAAAGGGAGTATTAATTTCTATGGACAAAAGGGAAGAATTTTGCCTGAAAAAGCTTATGAGAGACAGAAATTCTATGAAGATATCATTCAAGCCTTACAGGATGGAGATTTAGTAAAGCTGGAGGAGCAAAAACGTATTTTATTAAGGCAATTAACGGACATGGCAGAAGAGGATGCAAGGAAAGAATGTCTGTATCTTGTATGGTTTATTGCTCTTATGATGAGAGAGAATGAAGATAGTATTTGGTCTTTGTTTCTGGGGGAAGTAAATTATTATGAAAAAATAGGACGTATTGCGGATGGAGGAAGTCTGGCAATATGGACCAATAATTACATTAGTTATGTAGCCGATTATATTGTGAATACATACGATAGAAACCAGATGGATTTATTTCAAAAAGCACGAAGATTTATTATGGATAATTATGCAAATCCGGAGCTTACATTGGGCAGTACAGCAGCTTATGTGGGACTAAACGAAAAATACTTCAGTTCTTGCTTTACAAAAGAAATCGGAAATACGTTCAGTAACTTTCTGACAGAAATCAGAATGGAAAATGCCAGAGAACTGCTTCGTACTACGGATATGAAAATGTATGAAATCAGTGAAAGAGTAGGTTACAACAGCGTAGAGCATTTTAACAGAATGTTTAAGAAGGTGTGCGGTGTAAGTCCCAGTGTGTATAAAAGACAAATTTTGCAAATCTAACGATACGTCAAGAAATCTTACTTTTTGTCATAGTGCCACGTATCTATATCTGTTATGATTTCAATATCATAATATTTGAGGAGGTCAATATGAAAAAGAAAGTTTTAGCAGCATTATTATGCGCGGCAATGGTTGCTACAAGTCTTGTAGGATGTGGTGGCTCCGAAGGCAAAGAAAGTGGAAAAAAGGACGGAGAATCTGAATTATCAGGAGAATTAGTAATTGCCTTATGGGATAACAGAACAATGGAATTATTTGAAAGTCTGGATCTTGAAGGACGTTTTCAGGAATTATATCCAGATGTAACATTAGAATTTGAAAAGTTGAAAGATGATACAGAATACTGGAATGCTATGAAAATGCGCGCGGCAGCAAACCAGCTTCCAGATGTAATGTTTAATAAAACATTTACTCTTTCCAGATTTAAAGAGTATTTGGTAGATATTTCTGATTTAAAAGCAGTAGAGGATAATAAAGTTGCTTCCGGTTATGCGGTAGATGATAAGATTTTAGGTATTCCTCTTACTATGAGTAGTGAATATGTATATTATTGGAAAGATATGTTCAAAGAAGCCGGTGTAGAAGTTCCGGATACATGGGCAGGACTGGAAGAAGTATCCAAAAAGCTTCAGGATTATTACGGAAGAGACAACGGAGATTATATGGCATTTGCTATTGGTGGAAAAGATGAATGGACAACTTATCCATTTGCAGAATTCATGCCTTCTCTGATTTCCGGAAACGGACAGAACTGGAATACTATGGCAGGTCAGGATGAACCTTTTGCAGAAGGAACAGATGTAAATACAGCGTTTAAGAAAATTGATTCTCTGTTTTCTTCAGGCGTATTTGGAAAAGATCCTTTAGGTCTTAGTAATGACCAGGCATATAACCTGTTTGCTACAAAACAGTCTTCTATTATTGCAGCAGGAGCAAGAGCTTTAAAATCCTTTAAGGATACAGCAGAGAGCACAGATGAGTTAGGAACTTTCTATTTACCTGTAAGAGATGATGAGTCTGAACCATTTAGAACTGTTACACAGGGTGACTTATTCCTTTCCGTAACTTCACACTGTGAAAATCCAGAACTGGCAAAAGCATTTGTAGAATTCTGTTTCTCAGAAGACTGGTATCCAGATCATATTAAATCTATTCCAGATGACAGTGCAAGTAAAACATTTACAAAAGAAAAAGATCCAATTTTAGCACAGGCAGATGAACTTCAGCCAGAAGCAGAGATCGTTATGTATGACGGTGGTGGAGATGATTTCCAGGCATTAGTTGCAGAAACTACTTTCGACTATAAAAAATTAGGTGCACAGATGTTAATTCCTGATTTTGATTTAGACGAAGCGCTGAATGAGTTAAATACAAAGTGGAAGGCCGCAAGAGAAAAACTTGAAATTAAATAAGCAGACGAAGTGAGGAGGATATCAGAATGCAAACTCTGAATAAGAAAAAAGCACGGTTTATTGTGTTGTCCTTAATCATTCCGTTGACATTGCTGATTTGCTTTGTAGTATTTCCTGCGGGAGATTTAATACGAATGAGCTTTACAAACTGGGATGGATATTCAAGCTCCAGTGACTTCATAGGTTTTGACAACTATATATCCATGTTTCAGAATAAAGATTTATGGACATCTCTTAGGAATAACGGTGTTTATTTCGCAGCACATTTATTGTTTATTCCCATAGAGCTGATGGTGGCAGTAATGCTGACATCAAAAATGAGAGCAGCAAAGGCATATAAGACAATTGTATTTCTGCCATATATCATCAATGGAGTAGCAATTGCCTATGCATTTTCTTATTTCTTTTCTCCTGTAAACGGAGCATTTAATTCCATGTTAGAATTTGCTCATTTAGAAGGATTTATCAGAAACTGGCTCTCTGATGAAAAGATTGTAAACTTTGTTTTGGCATTTGTATCTTTGTGGCGTTTTAGCGGCTATCATACTGTTTTATTCATGGCTGCACTGCAGTCCGTACCAAATGAAATTATGGAAGCTGCGGCAATGGATGGGGCAAATTCTTGGCATATATTCCGTTATATTCAGGTGCCATCCATTCAATTAATGGTAGACTTTGTGTTGTTTGATAACATTCGAGGAGCCCTTCAGGTATTTGATATTCCGTTTGTTATGACAGCGGGAGGTCCGGGATACGCATCATCAACCTTTACATTACATACCATAAAGACGGCATTTACCTTTAATAACTTTGGCCTTGCTTCCACCATGGCGGTGGCAATCATGGTACTTATTGTGGTGATTTATCTCATACAGAATAAAATTCTCCATATTGGAAGAAAGGCGGAAAAGGTGAAATGAGAAAAGGCAAGACAAGAAGAATCGGAATTGAAATTTTAAAACAGGCAGTAGGTATTACGATGGTATTTATTGTGCTTGCGCCTATCTTGCTGACACTTTTTGCGTCACTGAAAACCAAGGCAGATATGGTAAATACATCACCATTGCTGCTTCCTGAGTTTTCCAGAATTACTTTTGATAACTTTAAAGAAGTATTTGCCAATAAATATCTTTTATTGGGATTTAAGAATACAGGAATTATTCTGGTAATCAGTTTGATTTTCAATGTCATGTTTGGAACAATGACAGCATTCATTTTAGAGCGATTTGAGTTCAGAATGAAAAAGGTAATTGTGGCACTGTTCTTCCTTGGAATGTTAATTCCTACTTTTGTAACAGAAATTGCCCGTTTTAAAATTATTACAGGATTAAATTTATACAATACTCTCGGAGCACCGATTATCATCTATGTTGCATCTGATTTAATGCAGTTATACATTTACAGACAGTTTATTTCTACTTTGCCTGTATCCTTAGATGAGAGTGCGCTCCTTGACGGATGCAGCTATTTCCAGCTGTTTAGAAAGATTATTTTCCCGCTTTTAGCTCCGGCAACTGCGACAGTGGTAATTATCAAATCCATTTCCATTATCAATGATATGTATATCCCATATCTGTACATGCCTAAGAACAAATTGCGGACATTAACTACTTTCTTAATGGATTATGCCAACGCACAGGAAGGTTCCTGGCAGACATTGGCAGCAGGAATTATTGTAATTATGATACCAACAGTACTGATTTACATATTCTTCCAGAAATACATACTGGCAGGTGTAGCTGCCGGTGCAGTAAAAGGCTAAATAAAAGGTGTAAAGTCATTAGATTTCTAATGGTTTTACACCTTTTTTACGTTTATTTCTCAAAAACGTGATAGTTTGCTTCTTACCTTTCCGTTAAACTAAATCACAGATTGCTGAAAAGGAAGGAGACACAGGATGTCAGAAATTACATTGAAGAATGTTTCAAAAATATATGAAAACGAGCAGTACGCAGTCAGAAATGTAAATCTGGAAATTCAGAATAAAGAGTTTGTAATCTTAGTAGGTCCATCGGGGTGCGGAAAATCCACAACGCTTCGCATGATTGCAGGACTTGAGGATATTTCAGACGGAGAACTTTACATAGATGGGGAATTTAGTAATTATTGTGAACCAAAGGACAGAGAAATGTCTATGGTGTTTCAGAATTACGCTCTTTATCCCAATATGACAGTTTATGGAAATCTGGCTTATGCACTGAAAATCAGAAAAGTTCCCAAAGATGAGATTAAAAAAAGAGTTCATGAAGTGGCAAAAATTTTGGAGATTGAGCATTTGTTGGATAGAAAGCCCAGTGCACTTTCAGGGGGACAGAAACAGAGAGTGGCAATGGGAAGCGCAATTATCCGAAAACCAAAAGTATTTTTAATGGATGAGCCATTATCCAATCTGGATGCAAAGCTTCGTACTCAGATGCGTATTGAACTGGCAAAGCTTCACAGAGAAATGGAAACAACGATTATTTATGTGACACATGACCAGACAGAGGCAATGACATTGGGAACGAAGATTGTGGTAATGAAAGACGGATTTGTACAGCAGGTTGCACCGCCGGCAGAAATTTATAATAATCCGGCAAATCTGTTTGTGGCCGGTTTTATCGGTGCACCATCTATGAACTTCTTTGAAGCCTGGGTGGCAGTTGAAGATGGACGTACACTTCTCTATCTGGGAGGAAATGAGCTGGGAAAGAAAGTTTATCTGGATGGGAAAAAAGGAGAAATTCTTCAGAGACAAAAAAATGGCGAAAAAGTAATCCTGGGAATTCGTCCGGAGGATATTTACGAATACGAAGAAGCGAAAAGACGAGGATTTGAGAAAAATAGTGTAGGTCTGGAAGAAAAAGTAATTGCCAGAGAACTTTTAGGGGCAGAGGTTGTTTTGTACTTTCAGGCACAGGGAAGAAATCAGGCAGTACGCTTAAATCCGGAAAATGAGACGAAAAGAGGAGAAAATATCAATCTCTATTTCGATACAGAAAAGCTTTACGCTTTTGATATGGATACACAGGAAAACTTGTTCTATAAGGAGGATTTCACTCATGAATAAAAAGAAAAAAGGCAGTTTATCCCCTTATGGATATCTACTGCCGTGTATGCTGATTTTTGCAGTATTTTTGTTTTATCCATTTTTTAAGACCATTTATTTGAGTTTTTATAAGACAGATAAGATGGGGCAGGCGAAACTCTTTGTAGGAATCGAGAACTATAAAGAATTATTGACATCGCCCTCTTTTCTAAACAGTTTAAAAGTAACTTTAATTTTTGTAGGAATTGTTGTTGTGGGAAGTATGCTTTTAGGACTGATTACTGCAGTGTTGTGTAATAAGGCATTTCCCGGAATTCGCTTTTTCAGTACAGCCTATGCATTGCCAATGGCCATTGCGTCAAGCTCTGCAGCCTTGATTTTCAAGCTGATGCTTCACCCTTCCGTGGGAATTGTTAATAAGCTTTTGGGACTTGATATCAACTGGCTGAGTAATCCGGAAACAGCACTGTACTGTGTGGCAATCCTCACAGCGTGGTTGAACAGTGGAATTAACTTTTTGTACTTTTCAGCAGGACTTGGAAATATTGACAACACTATTTACGAAAGAGCTTCTGTAGACGGAGCCAGCGGTGTACAGCAATTTTTCCATCTGACTTTACCGGGATTATCTCCCATTATGTTTTATACATTAGTGGTAAACATCATTCAGGCATTTCAGTCCTTTGGTCAGATTAAAATCCTCACGGAAGGAGGACCAAACGAAACCACAAATGTTATCGTATATTCTATTTACAGAGATGCCTTCTTTAACTATCGTTTTGGAAGCGCAGCAGCACAGTCCGTAATTTTATTCTTTATTGTAATGCTCATTACACTGGTAATGTTCCGCATAGAAAAGAAAGGAGGAAAACCATGATAAATACAAAGGCTTTACGAAAAAGAAGAATTCATACAGGAATAAGAGTATTGATTAACATAGTCACAGCAATTATCGTGTTAATTCCTCTCTTGTATGCGGTAAGTATTGCATTTATGCCTTCAGGGGAACTCTTTACCATGGATATGAATTTATTTCCAAAAAATCCGACCATTGAAAACTTCAAACAGGCATTTACAAGTGTTCCTTTACTACGCTTTATTATCAATTCATTTGTTATGGCAGCCTGTATTACACTGGGGCAGATTGTTACCTGCTCTCTGGCTGCCTTTGCCTTCTCCTTCTTAGAATTTAAAGGAAAAGGCGTGCTATTTATGATTGTTATGGCTACGATGATGGTTCCGGGAGAAGCAACGATTATCTCCAACTATCTTACTGTAAGTCAGCTGGGTATGTTAGATACATATTCAGTATTAATTGTACCTTACCTGACATCGGCAATGGGAATTTTCCTGTTCCGGCAGTTTTATAGCACATTCCCAATTTCTCTGTACGAATCTGCGAAACTGGATGGGTGCAGTAACTTGAAGTTTATCGTAAGAATATTGATACCTCTTACAAAATCAGCTATTGGAGCAATGGGCGTTTATACCTTTATTAATGCATGGAATATGTATATGTGGCCATTGCTGGTAACAGGTTCTGATGAAATGAGAACTGTACAGATTGGTATCAGTATGCTGGACAGTGTAGATTCTCAGTCAATTACACTGATGATTGCAGGTGTGGTAATGGTAATTATTCCTTCAATATCTATCTTTATTGTAGGACAGAAACAGCTTATTCGAGGAATGTTCGCAGGAGCAGTAAAAGGCTGACAAAGAAAGGAAAAAAGAATGAAGAAAAAAATAATTTCAGTGATTTTAGCAGGAACAATGATGCTGGGAACTCTGGCAGGATGCGGAGGAAACAAAACTACAGAAACAGAAAATAAAACAGAAGGTAAAACAGAAGGTAAAACAGAGGAAACCCAACAGACAGCGGGTACAGAAGAATTTTCCATGGCAGACGCTTCTGAAGTAGACGGCACAGAAATCTCCTTCTGGCATTCCATGGGTGGTGTCAACGGACAGGCGATTGACACATTAGTTAAGAAATTTAACGATGAAAACGAATATGGAATTACTGTAAAAGCTCAGTATCAGGGAGAATACGATGACTCCTTAAACAAATTAAAAAGCGCACAGATTGGAAACATGGGAGCAGATTTAGTACAGGTATACGAAATCGGAAGCAGATTTATGATTGAGTCAGGCTGGATTACTCCTATGCAGCAGATGATTGATGCAGATAGTTATGATTTATCTCAGATTGAGCCAAATCTGGCTGCATATTATACCATTGATAATCAGCTGTACTCTATGCCTTTCAACTCTTCTACACCGATTATGTATTATAATAAGGAAATGTTTGAAAAAGCAGGCATTACAGAAATCCCCGATAGTCTGGAAGGAATTGAAGCAGTTGGTGAAAAGCTTTTAAATGAAGGCGGAGCAGGACAGGTAATTTCTTTAGGAATTTATGGATGGTTCTTTGAACAGTTTATTGGAAAACAGGGACTGGAATATGCAAATAACGGAAACGGAAGAACAGAAGCGGCTACAGCAGTTGCCTTTGATTCAAACGGTGCAGCAGCAAATATTTTAACTGCATGGAAGTCCCTTTATGATAAAGGTTATGCGCCAAATGTAGGAAAAGGCGGAGACGCAGGTCTTGCAGATTTTTCAGCGGGAAAATCAGCCATTACACTGGGTTCTACAGCTTCCTTAAAACAGATTTTACAGGATGTAAACGGAAAATTTGAAGTAGGTACTGCATACTTCCCTAAAGTAAAATCCACAGATGAGGGCGGAGTTTCCATTGGTGGTGCATCTTTATGGGCATTAAACAACAATGATGCCAAAAAAACAAGAGCAACCTGGGAATTTGTAAAATTCCTGATTTCCCCAGAGTCACAGGCATACTGGAATGCACAGACAGGATACTTCCCAGTAACAACAGCAGCACAGGAAGAACCGGTATTTAAAGAAAACGTAGAAAAATATCCACAGTTCCAGACAGCAATTGACCAGTTACATGATTCTTCACCAAAATATGTAGGTGCATTGTTAAGCGTATTCCCTGAAGCAAGAGCAACGGTAGAGTCTGAAATTGAAAACCTTCTCAATGGAAATGCAGATGTAAAAACGGCAGTAAAAAATATGGCAGATGCTATTAACAAATCCATTGAAGAATATAATCTTGTAAATCAGTAACAGAGGTGAATGAGCATGACAGAAATATTTGCTCACAGAGGTGCCAGCGGTTATGCCCCAGAAAATACACTGGAGGCTTTCCGTCTGGCAATGGAGCAGGGAGCAGACGGCATTGAACTGGATGTACATCTGACAAAAGACGGAGAAGTAGTGGTTATTCATGATGAAACTCTTGACAGAACCAGCAATGGACAGGGAAAAGTAAGAGATTATACATTAGAAGAACTGAAAAAATTTTCCTTTCACAATCATATAGAAAAATACAAAGGAGTTCAGATACCGACCTTAAAGGAAGTGCTGGATTTGGTAGAAAATTCTTCTATGAAGGTAAATATCGAATTAAAAACAGGTATTTACTGGTACGAAGGAATTGAAGAAAAAACCATAGAAATTGTGAAAAACAAAAAAATGGAAGACCGTGTTATTTATTCTTCTTTCAACCACTATAGTATTCAGAAAATATTAGAGCAGGATATTCATGCAGAAACGGCATATTTGTTCAGTGATGTAACTCTTAATATGGAGAAATATGCAAAAGAGACAGGTGTAAAAGGACTGCATCCGGCAGTTTACCACCTGAAAATGGCAGATTTTCTGGAAACTTACTTAAACAGTGGGTTAAAGGTGCGTGTGTGGACGGTGAATAAGAAAGAAGATATGAAAATGTTTATGGATGCAGGTGTAGATGCGGTGATTACGAATTATCCGGATTTAGCTCTTAAATAGTTGACGAACCCTTTAAAACTGTGCATAATAGATGCTGACTGACAAGACACTTGAAATGACAGTTTGGAAAGGGAAAAGGATATGAAAGAGTTTTTAAAAAGAAAAAATATTATTTTTTCTGCAAAGAGGTACGGAATTGATGCCTTAAGCGCTATGGCACAGGGATTATTTGCTTCTCTGCTGATTGGTACAATTATCAGCACACTGGGAGAACAGCTGGGAATTGATATTCTGGTAACAGTAGGAACTTATGCAAAAGGCGCAACAGGTGCGGCAATGGCAATATCCATTGGGTATGCATTACAATGTCCTCCGCTAGTGCTGTTTTCACTGGCAGCAGTAGGAATGGCAGCCAATGAGTTGGGTGGAGCCGGCGGTCCTCTGGCAGTATTGGTTGTCACAATTTTTGCAGCAGAATTTGGAAAATTAGTATCAAAAGAAACGAAAATCGATATTATTGTTACACCATTTACAGCAATTGGTGTAGGTGTGCTTTTATCCCTGTGGTGGGCACCGGCAATCGGCTACGCTGCAAGCAGTGTGGGAAATGCAATTATGTGGGCCACAGAGCTTCAGCCGTTCTTTATGGGAATTCTGGTATCTGTAATCGTAGGAGTTGCCTTGACACTTCCAATCAGCAGCGCTGCAATCTGTGCGGCACTGTCTCTTACCGGGCTTGCCGGGGGAGCAGCAGTAGCAGGCTGTTGTGCACAAATGATTGGTTTTGCAGTAATGAGCTTTCGTGAAAACAAATGGGGCGGACTTTTTGCACAGGGAATTGGAACATCCATGCTTCAAATGGGAAATATTGTAAAAAATCCAAAAATCTGGCTGCCTCCTACTTTAGCGTCTGCCATTACGGGACCATTGGCAACCTGCCTGTTTCATATGGAAATGAATGGCGCAGCAGTAGCTTCCGGTATGGGAACTTGTGGCTTTGTAGGACAGATTGGTGTGTATACAGGATGGGTAAACGATATTACAAGTGGAGCAAAAGCGGCTATTACACCTATGGACTGGATTGGGATGGCTTTAATCTGCTTTATTCTTCCGGCGGTGTTTACATGGTTGATTGCTATTCCTTTTAGAAAATATGGATGGATTAAAGAAAATGATTTGAAATTAGACTTATAATTATAGGAAAATGGTGTTATAACAAAAAATTACGTTATGGCGCCATTTTTTTAATATTTGTAAAAAATAACTAAAAATAATAGGAAAAGTGAATAAAATTCATGGGAGAAAAATAAGTGCTTTTGTTGAAATATAGAGAAAATGGTGCTATTATATTGTTGATGCATCATAAGGTATAAGTGAACAATATGGAGCATGAATGGCAAAGAAAACACAAAATATATGAGACCTTGAAATTTGTCAAATCTGATTTATGAAACTGTTGGTTTTGGAATGCAATGAATTTTAGGGTTTAAGAAATATCCCCCCTCCCTTAAAAGTTTAATAAGCAAAATTTTAAGGAGGGGGGTAGTTGTATAAAGAGGTAAGGTATGAAGAGAATTGATTTCCATTGTCATGTGTTGCCGGGAGTTGATGATGGAGCAACAGAGGAAAAAGAAAGTTTACGTATGTTAAAGTTAGCGGCCAAACAAGGTGTTTATGCAGTGGTAGCAACTTCGCATTACTCCAGGCAGTTCCCAAATGAAAATCTGGAACAATTAAGGCGGCTAAGAGAAGAACTGCAAAGAAAGATTAGGATAGAAATTAAAAAGGATTTTATTATTTACTCTGGTCAGGAAATTTTTTATACAGAGGATGTAGTAGAAAAACTGAAAGAAAAAAAAATTCTGACGTTAAATGAAAGCGCCTATGTGCTTGTTGAATTCTTTCCATCTACACCATATTCTATGATTCTTGACGCAGTGAGAAAACTTACTATGGCACAGTACATACCAATCCTTGCTCATTTTGAGAGATATACTTTTTTAAGAGAAGGAAATCACGTAGGTGATTTAATACAAATGGGAGCACTGATGCAAATGAATTATAGACCGATTGGCGGTAAGTGGTATACGGAGACAACTAGATGGTGCAGAAAGATGTTGAAAGAGGGTAATGTACATTTTCTGGGAACAGATATGCACAATACTGGTACAAGAAAGCCGGAGATTATGGAAGCTTCACGCTGGATGGAAAAGCATTTAGACAGAGAATATATAAAAGATATTTCTTATAGAAATGCAGAAAAAATTTTGATGAATCAAATTTTATAAATAAAATATAAAAGGTCAAAAGGTAGAGAACATCATGAGAAAGAATACAAAGATACTTAATTGTTTATTATTAGGGATATGTGTAGCTCTGGCAGCGTTATTTATAGGTTTTTTAGCGTTTGATACTAAAACAGAAGCTGTAAGAAATCAAAAGCTGACTCAGGAAGCTAAGAAAACTAATGAAAAAGAAAAAGTAAAGGATGAAACCGCACAGGAAGCTAAGAAAGAACAAACCGAGGAAGAAGAGACAGCAGAGCCTCAAATGCCTACAGGGATTTCTTTTTGGGGAGATGAGTTTTTTACAAAAGAAAATGAACTACAGTATTCTTCAAGAGTAAAATTAGAAGAGAAACTAAAAGCTGAAGGATATATACTGGAGTATGCCAATAAAACATTGGCAGGAGCGGGAACCTTATCAATAATGAAAATGGCAGGGGTACCTCAGGATGATTTAGATAAGTATATTGAACAGCATAAAGTTAGTGCAGGATGGGCGACTCCAGCGGTGACAGAAACCGGAATTCGTGATTTGACTGCTGAAGAAATGGAGCGTTTTGATAAAGAGTATATTCCTATTATTACAATGGGATATTATGGTGGATGGAATAGAGACCCCAAAGAGCTGGCAGAACAGCAGCAAAAGGTGCTAGATACTTTTGGTGTGAACAAAGATAAATTTATTATTGTCGGAGTAAGACCAATGGATGGTAGTGTGAATATACCGGAATATGAAAAAGTAATGAAAGAAACATGGGGTGAGCACTATATCAGCACTGTTGATGTGTGCACAGTTACAACAACTACGGCTGATGGTCAGACTCAGGTTGCAGAGGCGCTTTATGAGAAATTATTAGAACTGGGATATATTTCTAAATAGTCGATATGTTGTATGTGATAATAAATTTCTGAAAAATTTGGAAATAAACGGATATTGAAAAATAGGTATACACTATATTATAATTGTGTTGAAATATCAATAAGAAAGAAAAGGGTAAATTCATGGAAAAAAAAGTGGAAGAACAGAAGATTGATTTGATAGAAATATTTTATGTGTTAAAGCAGAAAATCTTGTGGATACTGGCAGCAGGTTTGCTGTTTGGATGCGGAGCAGCTGCTTATACACAGTTTTGCATCGCACCTACCTATACATCTACCTCCAGTATGTTGGTGCTTTCAAAGGAGACTACGTTAACATCTATGGCAGATTTGCAGTTAGGAACACAATTAGCCAGTGACTATCAAGTATTGATTAAAAGCAAGCCGGTGATGGAGCAGGTAATTGAGAATTTGAATCTTAAGATTAGCCCAAATGCATTAAAGGGCATGGTATCCATTACAAATCCTGCTAATACAAGAATTTTAAATGTATCCGTTACCAGTACAGATCCTAAGCAGGCAAAGATTCTTGTAGATGAGCTTGCGGCAGTGTCATCGGAATATGTAGGAGATAAAATGGAAGTTATTCCTCCTAAGATTATTGAAAAAGGAGAAATTCCTACGTATAAAAATGGCCCTAATATAAAGAAAAATGCGTTTTTAGGACTTTTTGCAGGATTTTTTGCCAGTGCAGGTGTCTTTGCACTCTTGGCAATTATGAGCGATTTTATTAAAACAGAAGAGGATATTGCCAGATACTTAGATATTCCGGTATTAGCTACTGTACCAGATAGAAAAGATTATATTGGGAAAAATAAGAAAAGTGGAAGAAAGAAAAAGAAACATTAGGAGGATAAAAAAATCATGAATACGGAATTAAAGGTAGTAATGAAAGATCCTAAGCGTTCAGACTATTTCTATGAAGAAGCACTTAAAACTCTTCGTACCAATGTACAGTTTTCGAATAAAGAAGTAAAAGTAATTTTACTTACCAGTTGTTACCCAAATGAAGGGAAAAGTGATATTGCCTTTAACTTATCAAAAGAAATGGGAAGTATAGGAAAAAAAATATTGTTGTTGGATGCGGATATTCGAAAATCAGTATATGTAAAAAGATATAGTGTGAAGCAGGAAGTGAAAGGTCTGTCCCAGTATTTAAGTGGACAGGTGGATAAAGAACAGATTACCTATCAGACGAATTTTGAAAATGTAGATATTGTTTTTGCAGGTCCTATAGCGCCTAACCCTTCTGAGCTTTTAAGTTCCAAGGAATTTGATGACTTTTTAAAAGAAAAAAAAGAACAATATGATTATATTTTTGTTGATACACCACCGATTGGTTCTATGATTGATGCTGCTGTAGTTGCAGAGAAAAGTGACGGGGCAATTTTAATTGTGGAAAGCGATGCAGTAAGTTATAAAGTAGCGCAAAAAGCAAAGCAGCAGTTAGAAAGAAGTAAGTGTCATATTTTAGGAGCGGTACTGAATAAAGCAGACTTGAAAAAAAGTAAATACTATTCATCATATTATGGTAAAAAATATGGCGGATATAGAGGAAGATAAGGAAGATGGTGAATAGAAAGAAAAAATGTAAACTTGCAAGATTTGCAATTTTTACGGCTACACTTACAGTGGTAGGAGCAGGTGTTTATCTACTGTTGAAGAACCAACAAACAAAGACAGTAGAGATAGGAAACAGTGAGATAGAGGTAGAGCAGACAGATGTAGTTTTGTATGAAGGAAAAAAATATAAGTATAATGAACATTTAAGCAACTATCTTTTTCTAGGGATTGATAAAGAAGAAAGACAGGAAACTCAGGTAGGAAAAGCAGATGCCGGTCAGGCAGATGCGGTTTTTCTCTTTACCAGAAACAGAAAGGAAGGAACCCTTTCTGTATTGACAATACCAAGAGATACTATAACGGAAATTGAAGTATTTAATCAAGAAGGAAAAAGTACAGGGAAAACCCTAGACCATATAAGTTTGGCTTATGGATATGGTGACGGTGGGAGAGAAAGCTGTGCTTTAATGAGAGATGCAGTATCGAACTTGCTTTATGGACTTCATATAGATGGGTATTGCTCTATTAACATGGATGCAATTCCTATAATGATGGAACAAGTGAAAGAACTTACAGTGACAGTTCCAAATGACAGCTTGGAAGAAGTTTTTCCTCAGTGGAGTCAAGGGACAGAGGTTAAGCTTACCAAGGATAATATAGAAGATTTTATAAGATACAGAGATACTACAAAACCACATAGTGCTTTAAAGAGAATGGAGCGCCAGCAAGCGTTTTTGGCTGCTTATGGAGAAAGAGCAAAAGAGCTATACCAAGAAAATAGTTCCTTTATTACTAATTTATATACGGCAATAGAAGAATATATGGTAACAAACATTGGAAAAGATAATTTCTTAAAGATTATGCAAAATATGGAAGAAAGCGGAGCCGATATGTGGACGCTTCCAGGAGAAGGGGTTACTGCAAATGGTTTCGATGAATATCATGTAGATGATACAGAACTGTATAAGGAAATAATAGAAAAATTTTATGAAGAAGCAAAATAAAAAATATTATTTAATCATAGGTTTATGTCTGATAGGGGCTGCATCTTTTGCAGGTATTGGAATATATAAATATCTGCAGGAAAAAAATGCAGGGAAGATTTACGAAGAGATCAAAGAGGAAGCAGTTGTAGAAGAGACAGTGGAACCTGAACGGGAAGTTCAGCAGCCCAAGATAGAAATTCCAATAGATTTTGAAACACTGCAGGCGCAAAATCCGGATATTTATGCATGGATTAAAATTCCGGAAACAAACGTGGATTATCCTATTGTACAAAGTTCTGATGATAATGGGTATTATCTAAATCATGATATTTATGGAGAAAAGAAAGCAGAGGGAGCTATTTTTACAGAAAATTATAATACAAAGACTTTTGAAGATCCTAATACTGTTATTTACGGACACGATATGAAAAATGGTTCCATGTTTCAAAGTATTCATAAATATATGGATAGGAGTTTTTTTGATAAAAATCGAGAAATTATCGTGTATCTTCCAGATCAGATTTTGCATTATGAAATATTTGCGGCTTATCTCTATGATAACAGGCATTTGCTTATGAGTTTTGACTTTTGGAATAAGGAAGAATATAAAAGGTATTTAGACAATGTTTTTGCTATGCGAAATATGAATGCTTTTATTGATACATCCATGGAAGTAACAAATGAGGATAAAATTATTACTTTATCCACTTGCTACGCAGGAATTTCAACTCAGAGATATCTGGTACAAGCTGTACTGGTATCTATAGAAAAATAAAAAGAAAGGAAGTGTAAGACCAATGAAAAAAAGATTTTTTGGAACTTTGCTGGCGGCAGCCCTTGTTGTTACACAGGTAGTTTCTGTATTTGCAGCAGGAAGTCGTACTACACAGGTCACCCTGGTAGGAGAAGCAGCAGGGAAGTATGAAGTGTCAGAAGGTACAGCAGAAACATTTTCCTATTTACATGAATCTGCACCTGAGGTGGAAGCTAAGATTTTAGCTGTTAATTCCGGAGAAGCAACTCTTCAGAGTATTGCAGAGCAGGCTCCTGAACTGGCTAAAGAATTGAAAGGAAAGAGTTTGATTACAAAATTCTTCGATTTAGAACCTATTAATGGCGGAATTCGTACAGAAGATGGAAAATACAAAGTGACTTTATCTGTACCTGCTTTGACAGAAGCTTTGACAAATGTAAGACTTCTTCACTACAGTACAGAGCGTAATTTGTGGGAAATTGTTACACCAACAAATGTAAACTATAAAAATAAGCAAATTACAGCAGAGTTTATTGATTTATCTCCTGTAGCAGTAATTGCGGATGTAGATGAATCTAGAACAGAAGGAAATGATACAACAGGTTCAGGCACATCTCCAAAGACAGGGGTAAGCTCTGACTGGGGAATGTATATGGGAGCAGCAGTGCTTCTTTTTGGAACAGCAGTTGTGGTAATGAGAAAGACAAAAAAAGAATGTAACTAAAAGATACTGGGAGCTGCCGTTAGGACAGCTCCCGTGTCCCATAAAAACGAAATGAAGAGTTTAGAATAAGGGAAGGAAAGAAAAATAAGAACATGACTATAACGAAAGAAAATATAAAAATGACAAAAAATATACGTTGGATGCTTGTTTTTTATGATATGGGAGTATACGCAATTGCAGCGCTTCTTTTATTGGCTTTCTATGCGGGGGATGATAAGCTTTCGGGAAAAGGGATTGTTGAACAAGCTATTATCTCTATTGTGTGTATTTTTGCAGCACGTATCATTGGGAATATTTACGGACAGGTTTGGCGATATGGCGGAATACAGTGCTATATCAGATTACTATTTACAGATTTTGCAGGATTTTTGGCATATTTATGTTTGGAAAGTATTCTGCCTATTCAGCATATTACATTTGGAAGACTTTTGTCTTTAGTGAGTTTAAACTTATTAGGAGCATTGGCTATTCGTATGGTGTATCGTTATGCGTATAAATGCGGAAATCACGATACGGTAAAGGGGAAAATTCTACTGGTTTTATTCCGGATTTTTTCAGGAATGGAGATTGGTAATGATAAAGATATACAGAAAATTAAGGTTGCTATTATTGGCGCAGGACGCGTAGGTGTGGGACTGGCAGAAGAACTTTTAAATAATAGCGAAGCCTCTTATACACCACGATGTTTTATTGATGTGAACAAAGAGAAGGTAGGAAGAGAAATTCATGGTATTCCTGTATGGTCAGAAGACGAGGCGACACTTCGAAAACTTGAAGAATTAGAAGTACAGGAAATTGTGTTTGCTATTCCTTCTATGGATGCAGAAAAGAAAAAAGAACTTTACGATTACTATAAAAAAGCAGGTTATAAATTAAAAGTGTATGATTTCCCTACAGTATATGCAGTGGGTGGAAAGAGACATTTAAGAGAGTTTGATGCAGAGGAACTTTTATTTAGAAAACCTCTGGCAGTTGCGGATGAACGTACAAATGCTTATTACAAAGATAAGGTTGTTTTGATTACCGGTGGGGGTGGTTCTATTGGTTCAGAATTATGTCGTCAGTTAGCAAAAATGGCTCCTAAGCAGTTGATTATACTGGATATTTATGAAAATGGGGCTTATGATGTGCAGCAGGAATTAAGAATTGCTTACGGTGGTAAGCTGAACCTTCAGGTGGAGATTGCATCCATTACTAACCGAAAAGCGATGGCAAGAGTGTTTGAAACTTATCATCCTCAGATTGTCATCAATGCGGCAGCTCATAAACACGTGCCACTTATGGAGCACAACTGTATTGAAGCCATTGAAAATAATATTTTTGGAACGGAAGTTGTGGTAAACCTCTGTGAAGAATATGGGGCAGAACGCTTTATGATGGTTTCTACAGATAAGGCGGTAAACCCTACAAACGTTATGGGCGCTACAAAAAGAATGTGTGAGATGATTGTACAGAGTGCAAGTACTCACGGTAAGGTAAAATACAGCATCACACGTTTTGGAAACGTACTGGGAAGTGCAGGTTCCGTAATTCCGTTGTTTAAACGTCAGATTGCCAATGGCGGACCAGTTACTATTACAGATAAGAGAATTATCCGATACTTTATGACAATTCCGGAAGCTTCACAGCTGGTTCTTCAAAGTGGAGCTATTGCCAATAACGGAGAGTTGTTTGTACTGGATATGGGAAAACCAGTAAAAATCATGGATTTGGCGGAAAATATGATTCGCCTGTCCGGTGTGCATGGAGTGGAAATCGTGGAAACGGGCTTGAGACCGGGAGAAAAACTGTATGAGGAATTATTGGTAAAAACAGAGGAACTGGATAAGACAAGCAACAGTATGATTTTTATTGAGAGAGATAAGGCATTAAGCACTGAGGAAATCGATGCAAGATTGGATGCATTGAAGAAAGCTTGTGAAACAGGGGATGATTTAAAAGCGAAAGAGGCATTAAGAGGTGCGGTTCCGACGTTTAAGAGACCAGAGGAAGTGAATAAAAAAGTAGCAAATTAATAGGACAACATAGTCTGAATACTTTAAGCGATAAAAATGAGAACAATATTTCGGTAAGAAGGGATAATAGATGAGCAGAAAATTATTAATCCTTGGATATGGTGGACACGGAAAAGTTGTTTACGAAACAGCGATGAGTATGATAAAAGACGGAAAAATTTTTTATGACAGCATTGACTTCCTTGATGATAATGCACCAAAAGCTGTAGGAAAGATTATAAATCTTGCAAAGTTTAAAGGGGAATATGATGAAGTATTTTGTGGCATAGGAAATAATAGAGTGCGAAAAGAGCTTTTACAAAAAGCGGAGAAATTAGGTTTTTCAATTGCAACGTTAGTTCATGCTACAGCATATGTAAGTCCAACTGCTACGGTAGAGAAAGGCACTATAATTGAAGCCAAAGCTATTGTGAATGCAAATTCAATAATAAAAAGTGGCTGTATTATTTCAGTTGGAGCAATTGTAGATCACGATGTGATTGTAGAAGAATATTCCCATGTGAATACAGGGGCAATTTGTAAAGCAGGAAGTCATATAGAGACATTGCGAAAAATAGATTCAGGGGAAGTTGTACAAGGATATCCACCAATATCCAGATAAAAGAAGTAGGGAAAAGTGCTTTAGTTAAAGGAATGAGGAAATGAAAGAGATGAAACAAAAGGGATATATGAAAATAAAAAGAGGGATTGATTTTATACTGGCTCTTATAGGAATGATAGTACTATCCCCAGTCTTTCTTATATTGATTATTGCAATCAAAGTAGACTCAAGAGGTCCGGTGCTGTTTAAACAAAAAAGAGTCGGAATACATAAAAGTTATTTTAATATTTTGAAATTCAGAACAATGAAAATAGATACACCAAAAGATATGCCAACGCATATGCTGAGTAATCCGGAAAAGTATATTACAAGAGTAGGAAAATTTATGAGAAAAACATCACTTGATGAGCTCCCACAAATTATTAACATCTTGAAAGGTGAGATGAGCATTATCGGTCCTCGTCCGGCGTTGTGGAATCAGTATGATTTAATTGAAGAGCGTGATAAGTACGGAGCAAATGATGTGATGCCGGGATTAACAGGATGGGCTCAGATTAACGGAAGAGATGAACTGGAAATTCCGGTTAAAGCAAAGTTAGACGGAGAATATGTGGAGAAAATGAGTTTTTTCATGGATGTGAAATGTTTTGTGGGAACCATTATATCTGTGTTGAAAGGTGATGGAGTTGTTGAAGGCGGAACTGGAGAAATTGAGAAAAAGAGGGCGTCAGAAGAATGAAAATACTGGTTGTATGTCAATATTATTATCCGGAACCTTTTCGTATCAAAGATATTTGTGAAGAAATGGTGCGTAGAGGGCATGAAGTTCATGTAGTTACAGGGTATCCAAATTATCCGGAGGGGATTTTATATGAGGGATATGGAAAAGGAAAACACATTGATGAGGTCATTAATGGTGTTAGTGTTCATCGGTGTTTTACAATTCCAAGACAGACAGGAACATTGAAGCGTATGCTTAATTACTACAGCTATGCATTGTCTTCAACAAAGTATGTGCGTTCTAAAAAATGTAAAACTGTCGATGGGAAACCGTTTGATTATGTATTTTGTAATCAATTATCTCCGGTTATGATGACACATGCAGCAATTGCATATAAAAAGAAATATAAGGTTCCGATGACAATGTATTGTCTTGATTTATGGCCGGAGAGCCTTATTGCAGGCGGTATTAAAAGAGGCTCTATTATTTATAAATATTTCCATTTTGTAAGTAAAGGAATTTATCGTGCTGCAGATAAAATTTTAATTACTTCAAGAATGTTTTCGGAATATTTACATAATGAATTTGATATAGAGAATAAAAAAATTGAATATTTACCTCAGTACGCAGAGGGGATTTTTGAGACGATTGCGCCTAAAAAGGAAACAGGGATTTTTGATTTTATGTTTGCAGGGAACATTGGTGCTATTCAGAGAGTAGATACCATCATTAAGGCTGCTGAGTTATTAAAAAATGAACCGGTTAGATTTCATATTGTTGGAAGCGGCACGGATTTAGAAAGACTTCAACAAATGAGTGACAATCTGGAAAACGTTATTTTTTATGGAAGAAGACCACTAGAAGAAATGCCAAAGTTTTATGCGATGGCAGATGCCATGCTTGTAACATTACAGGCAGACGAAGTATTGAGTATGACACTTCCCGGAAAAGTCCAGTCCTATATGGCAGTAGGAAGACCAATTATAGGTGCTATTGACGGAGAAACAAAAAAAGTAATTGAAGATGCTAAATGCGGATATTGTGGCAGAGCGGAAGATGCAGAAGCGTTAGCAGAGAATATCAGGAGTTTTGTGAAAAATCCTGATAAGGATTTAATGGGGAAAAATGCAAGAGAATATTATGAGAAGCATTTTGAACAAGAGAAGTTTATGGATAGGTTGGAAACAGTAATAATTGGAGAGAGGCTAAGGGATAAAGATGTATAGTGTCGCGATTACAGGAGCATCGGGAAAATCAGGGCAGTATTTTCTTAGAAGACTATTGAAAGAAAAAGAGGCATTAAAAGAATATCGATTTGTGTTACTTTGCAGAAAACAAGAGAAAAATTCTAAGAATGCAGAGGGATATCAGATTATTCAGAGCATATTGAAAGATAAAGAGTTACAGGCTGAATTGATTGAAGTGGACTTAACAGACGAAGAAAAGTTAAGAAAATTTTTTGAAAATCAACATATAGATATGCTTTTGCATATTGCAAGTGTAAAATTATCGAAATACATTGTACCAGCAGCTTTAAAGGGCAGTGTTGATAATTTTATTTTAGTTCATACAACAGGTATTTATTCGAAATACAAAGCGGCAGGAGAAGAATATAGACAAATTGAATCCGGAATTCATAAGCTTATAGAAGAATATAAGAATAAGGGGCGAAAGATAGCAATAACTATTTTGAGACCAACAATGATTTACGGAGATTTGCAAGATAAGAATGTATCTGTCTTTATTAAAATGGTAGATAAGCTTCGAATTTTTCCAACGGTTAATGGAGCAAGATATGATTTACAACCGGTATGGTGTAAGGATTTGGGTGATGCCTATTATGATGTTATGATGAAATGGAACATTACTCAGAACAAGGAATATATTTTATCCGGTGAAGAACCGATTCAGTTAAGAGAAATGTTTGAGGTTATGGCAAAGCAACTGGGTGTAAAAAATATTTTTATCAGTTGTCCATATCCAATCGCTTATTTTGGTGCATGTGTGATTTATATGTTGACATTAAGGAAAATTGATTATAGGGAAAAGGTTCAAAGATTAGTAGAACCGAGAGCGTACTCTCATGAAAAGGCAACGAAAGATTTTGAATATGATCCAGTTCCGTTTGAAGTTGGAGTACGAAATGAGATAAAGATGTATAAAAAGATTTATTCGAGAAAAAGAAACAGTGAAAGATTGTAGAAAGAAAATAATGAAAATAGGGTATATACCCTTACATATTCTATTTTTAATGGGATAGTACTTTTCGTATTAGGAGAAATTTAACAGAGTGTAAAACAAATTTCTTGTATTTGGTAATTAATACTGCTACCTTTTGCCTGCTTTATTGTAATGATAATATTTCTTCCGTTTTTAGCGAAGATACTCGACCAGTCAAACAAGAAAAAATTTTTTTCTAATAGCAGTTTTTTAGGTTGATTTAGTATAGTATTATCCACGCAATTGGTGTAAATAATTTTGATAATATAGGTTATGATTTATGCATGCGCTGACTATGTCTGTAATTGGTTATATGACATGAAGATTAGATTTGAAGTTGTGTAGAACTTATGTCATTCTGCTGTTCGTTGTATGTGTAGCCTTGATGGGTGTGGTTATAATTTGATTAATGTATATTATATGACGGAAGGTCATCGGCGAATGATTAGCAATTACAATTCTATTCTGATATTAATATTATGTAGTCAGTAGCGCTGTTTCTATTTTTCAACACATTGAATGTAACAAAAATTAAGTTTTCCAAGTTAGTATTACATGTAGTTGGTGTATATTTATTGAATCATCACTCATATGCGAAAGATTTTTAATGATAGAAAAAATTTTATTATTAAGAATTTTATAGTAAGGCATAGCTTCCGGTGTATTGCATTGGATATGTAATGAGATTTGCGCTTACTGATTTGGTAATTGAGAGTGCAAAAATCAATACTTGGAAACAGATAGTTTCTATTAAGAGAGGATAAGTAATGGCAGATTTAACCGTGTTGATTTTAACACAGAATGAAGAAAAAAATATTGCAAGATGCATTCAGGAAGTTAAAAGTATTGCCAAACGTATTGTATTGGTAGATAGTGGAAGCACCGATAGAACAATTGAAATAGCAAAGGATCTAGGAGCGGAAGTATTAACTCATCCATGGAAGAACTATGCTACACAATATAATTGGGGCATTAAAAATGCTAATATTCAGACAAAGTGGATTTTTAGATTGGATGCTGATGAATTTTTGACAAAGGAAACAAGAGAAGAAATTGAAATTTTATGTAAAGAAAATGAAAGTACAGATGTTCATGGATTAGTTGTGCGATTTACAGTTAGTTTTCTTGGTAGAGAATTGAAACATGGTGGTATTTATCCTTTTAGAAAGTTATTAATTTATAAAGCAGATAAAGGATTTATGGAAGAACGAAATATGGATGAACATATTGTTCTAAGAGAGGGTCATAGTATCGAATTAAAACACGATTGTATTCATCAGGATTTTAAAGATTTAACAGAATGGATTGATAAGCATAACAAGTATTCTAGTAGAGAAGTTTTGGATTACTTTGAAAGCATAAGAAAAGAATCTACGAAAGATTATCATAAACTGGATAAAAAAGCAAGATTAAAAAGGTATATAAAGTTTGGCATTTATTATAAACTACCGTTGGGTATGCGTGCTTATTTGTATTACTGCTATCGTTATTATTTCAAGTGTGGATTTTTAGATGGGAAAGAGGGGAAAATATTTGCATTTCTTCAGGCCTATTGGTATCGTTTTTTGGTTGATGCAAAAATTTATGAAGCGAAGTTAAAAAATAATGAGGAATAATGAAATGAAAAAGATACTAATTTTAACAGGACGCTATCTTCCAGGTCATAAGGATGGTGGACCATTAAGAACTATTATTAATGTAACCGATGCATTGGGAGATGAATATGAATTTTATATTGCTTGTTTAGACAGAGACCACGGAGACACAGAAGTATACTCGAATATTCTACGAAATGAGTGGAATCGGGTTGGCAAAGCTAATGTTTGGTATGTTAGTCCGGGTGGATTTACCAAGGAGTTGCTGATAAAATTCGCATCTCAGGTAGATTTGGTTTATCTTTGTAGTTTTTATGATGACTATGGTTATAAAACGCTACTGCTGAAAAAACAGAGAAAAATTGTTTGTCCGGTGGTAGTAGCATCTATGGGAGTTTTTTCAAAGGGGGCTTTATCTCATAAGGCATTAAAGAAAAAGATATTCATAAATGTTTGTAAGTTAATGGGATTATTTAAGTCCATTACATGGTCTGTTACATCTGAATTGGAAGTAGAAGATGCAAAGAGAGTGATTGGAAGTAGAATCCAATATGTGATTGCAGAAGATCTTCCAAGAACATCTATTCCGGGATATTCAGAAAAAACATCTCCATTTAGTGTAGTTTTTTTGTCAAGGATATGTCCACAAAAAAATCTTTTAGCAGCTATAAAAATTTTGCAATCTGTTCAAGTAGATATAAAATTCTATATTTATGGTCCAGATCAAGACAAAGAATATTGGGAAGAATGTAAAAAAGAGTTGAAATTACTTCCACCTAATATTACATGGAAATATTGTGGAGATGTTCTTAGCGAAGACGTACAATTAAAATTAGCGCAGCATGATGTTTTTTTGTTTCCAACAATGGGAGAAAACTATGGGCATGTTATTTTTGAGGCATTGTCTGTGGGCTGTATCCCAGTAATCAGTGATCAAACACCGTGGTCAGTAATCAAAGAGAAACAGGCAGGATTTATTTGTAGTTTAAGCCATTTAAATGACTTTACAAGTGCAATTGAAAAACTTGCTAGTTTGGATAGAGCTGAAAAAACTCAAATGGCGCAAAATGCTGTTCAGATTGCAAGAGATAAGGTGGAAAAGAATCGTAAGGAAACAGGATATCGTAAAATTTTTGGATAAGGATGTGAAAGTTATATGAAGATATTATGGCTAACAAATATTCCATCACCTTATCGTGTGGAATTTTTTAACGAGTTGGGGAAATACTGCGATTTGACAGTATTATTTGAGAAAAAGGCTTCTGATGAGAGAGATAAAAGTTGGACAAAGTTTAGTATTAATAATTTTAAAGCAATTTATCTAAAAGGTAAAAGTGTTGGTGTAGCAGAATCCTTTTGTCCTGACGTAGTAAAGTATTTGAAACGTACATATAGTTATATTATTGTCACTAATTTTTCTGATCCTACAGGTATGCTCGCAATTGCAACTCTTCGTGCAAAAAGACTACAATATATTATTGAAAGCGATGGTGGTTTTGCTGGGTCAGGTCATGGATTGAAAGAGAAAATTAAAAAATGGTTGCTTTCAGGGGCACAGTTATATTTTAGTACAGGGGAAATGCATGATAAATATTATTTGACTTATGGTGCAAAACCAGAGCAAATTGTTCATTATCCATTTACATCACTTCATGAAGCTGATGTGCTTAAAAAGCCGGTTGGGAAGCAAGAAAAGGCAGCTTTACGAAAAGAATTAGGTATGGTGGAAGATAAGATTATACTGTCAGTTGGTCAGTTTATTCATAGAAAAGGGTATGATATTCTTTTTAAATCTTTATATAAGTTGGGTTCCTCTATTGGCTGTTATATTGTAGGAGGAAAACCAACAGAGGAATACAGGAAGATTGTAAAAGACTATAATTTGAAGAATGTTCATTTTATCGATTTTAAATTAAAGGATGAATTGAACAAATATTATAAAGCAGCAGATTTGTTTGTTTTTCCTACTAGAGAAGATATCTGGGGGCTCGTTGTTAATGAAGCAATGGCTCAAGGGTTACCCGTTATTACAACGAATCGGTGTATAGCAGGACTGGAGCTGGTTACAAATAGTTCAATGGGACAGATTGTTCAGATAGAAGATTCAGATGCGCTGGCTGTAGCAATTAAACAAGAGCTGGATATATTATCTGAAGAGAGATCTGTTTTGATTCTGAAGAAAATTAGTCAGTATACGATAGAGAAGATGGCAATTACTCATATGAAATGGTTAGAAAGGAATTAAAGTGAAGAAAAGAAATGTAACAATTGAGTATATAAAAGGCTTGGCAATTTTAAGTGTAATTTCTGCTCACTGTAATAGTGTTTCGAACTCTTCCAATCAATTTGCAATAGCATCGTCACTTTTTTTACAAAATATAGGGACACTTGGTGTTATTTGCTTTTTTGTAATTTCTGGTGTTTTATTTCACCATCCAGGAAAAAATGTAGGAATATTTTTTAAAAGGAAATTAAAAAATATTGGAATTCCATGGCTTATCAGTGCGACTTGTGTTTATTTATATGTTTATTTGAGAAAGCCACAGATGACTTTACACAGCTGGCTGAATTTTATTTTTGGAAATGGAAGTTATTGCTATTATCTTACTATACTTATGGTACTGTATTTGATTTTTACAGTAATTCCTTTTATGCGAACCAATTTAGCCCTTGTTCTATGTGAAATGATAACAATTGTTTCTACAATTTGGTTTTACGGAATTTGGGAAATTAATCCATATTTAAATATTTTAAATTGGATAGGATACTTTGCATTGGGGGTTCAAATAGCACGGGAACAATCAATTTTGGCTAAGATAAAAGAGATAAGTAATAGCAATAGTTTATTATGTATAGCAATTTACATTGGATATGTATTGCTCTTAGGATTTCAAATTTATAATGGGAGAGGTGGGAGTTACTGGAATGGCATCAATGTAATTTCCTGTTGGATTGGCGCAATTACATTAGTGTTATTGGCAAAACAGTGTGAAAAGAGGGAGCCTTTTATAGTGTCTAAAATTATTCACCAAGCAGGTGTGGATTCTTTTACAATTTATATTTGGCATATGCCTATAGCTGGAATTATGGCACGGATTATGTGCAACGATTCTATTAATTGGCTGGTATTGGTTAGACCTATAATTGTGCTACTAATTATGCTTGTAACCTTTTCAGTAGCAAAAAAATGGATAAAGAAGATAAAACTTTGCCGGATAGCAAGGTATTTTGGTCTTCAGATATAGGAGTTTATTTTGAAAAAAATTGTTTATTTAGGATATGTAGTAAAACCCGAAGAAGCAAATCGGGCTTCCGGTGCATCTGTAGCCGGTAATAAAATGCAATGGAACGTTGTGAAAAATCTTTCACAGTATGATGATGTGGAAATTACTTGTGTGACAATTTCACCATTAGCGGCATTTCCTCATGATAAGAAAATATATCAGAGACACCAGATAGAAATGCTTTTGGAAGGCGTTCGTTCCATTAAAATTAGTTTTTGTAATTTACCAGTAATTAAACAGTTTTGGCAAGTTTGCAGTGTTTATCGAACTACAAAAAAAATGGTGCAGGATTTAGATGCAGATATTTTATTCACATTTAATCTTTTTCCACAGGTTGGAATTCCTATGAGATGGATAAAAAAGAAGTTTCCACGTTTAAAAACAGTGTGTTTACTTGCTGATTTGCCAATTGATGATAACACTAATAGAAAGGGTTTTTCTACAATTCTTCGCAAATTGTTTGAAAAGTCAACATGGAAAAGCATGAAGAATTGTGATAAATATATTGTTTTGAATAAACATGTAATTGAGAAATATCTACCTAAAAAGCAGTATATTGTTATAGATGGTGGTATAGATGAGGACGATGTTAAGCGTTACGAAAACTTTATTCAAAAAAGTAACGAGTATAATGTCTTGTTTTGTGGTGCTTTGACAGAATACAATGGGATTTTAAATTTGTTAGAAGCTATGGATTATTTAAAAGACACAGATATTATTCTGGATATTTACGGAGGAGGATACTTAGAGGAAACTGTTAAAGCAGCTGCGAAAAAGAATCCGAAGATTCATTTCCATGGTCGGGTATCTAATCAAGAAGTTATGCAGAAGCAACGAGAAGCCTGGTTGTTGATTAATCCAAGGATTGTGGATGATCCTATTGCTTTGGTTACATTTCCTTCTAAAACTTTTGAATATTTATTGAGTAGTACTCCAGTATTGTCTACAAGATTAAATGGTTATGGGGAAGAATACCAAAAGCATATGTATTGGTTAGATGATTTATCAGCATATGCCATGGCAAATAAAATTCGTGATATTCGTAAACTTGATAAGTATGAGTATGAAGCGATGGGAAAATCTGCAAAAGAGATGATCATCACTCTAAAATCATGGAAAAAACAATGTGAAAAGATATATCATTATTTGATGGAAGGGGAAAAACGATGATGAAGAACACATCATTGAATGATGATTTTGTATTTTGGTTTATTTTAGTGGATATATTCCTGCTACCTTATTTTAACATTGTTGTTATTCCAATATCTTTTTTTGTGATTCTTTTTTGGGTAATTACAAATAGAAGTATTGTTAAGTATAGTTTAGATTACAATGAAATCGTTATTTGCACTATATTTATGCTAGTTAGTACAATATGGGGATCGGTTTTAAATTCAGAATATGGAGTTGTTGGCGATAACATTAAAAGATTGTTACAGTACAGTATTTCGTTTGAATATCTATTCTTTTTTAGATATTACTTCAGTAAACATCGTCCGAAAATGAAAAAAATTCTATATTGTTTTATAATTTTTGTTGTTAGTTTAGCAGTTTTATTTCAAATGAATCCGACAGTGTATTCTTCAATATGTTCTTTGTGGAATAAAGGGAACTCCTATATAGCATCTTCATTTTTGGACAGTGTTTCTTATGGGTACACACTTCGATATGGCTTTATTTGGACGGATCAAAATAATATTGCGTATGCATTAACAGGGATTATAATGTTTATATTGATATTCTTTAAGAATGATTTTGTAGAAATTATTCTGTTGTTTACTGCTAATGTTTATGTGCTATTTTGTTCCATGAGCTCTGGTGGATGGATTAACTTTGCAATTTCATGGATATGTTATTTTTTATATAAAATTGTGACAATAAAAAGGCCTAGCTTTATTGTTTCGAGAAAAACTTTTTATGGAACAATTCTTATTATCGTTGTGCTGTTTGTTCTCATTGATAGTGGAATACTGTCTCAATTTTTTGACTCTGATTTAGTAAAAGATGCAATGGAGCGGTTGGAGAATAATGAAAATTCTAGAACAGAAATATGGCTTCGCATTTTGCAAGAAGAAAGTATTTTTTTGCATACACTAATTGGTAATGGTTCTACCTTGATAATTAATGGTGTATCAAGAGCGGCTCATAGTGGACATCTTTATTGGATTTATGCATATGGTTTTATTTCTTATATTATTTTTATGAAAAAATTTTTTTGGTTTGGCATAAGAAAAATTTGGAAATATATACCAGTAATTAGTTTCTTTTTGTGCTTTACAATGAATACGATGGTTGGAGAGCAAAAATTGTTGCTTATTTATATATTGATTGTTGCATATTTAAGGGAGGTAGATAGGAATGAGTGTCAAGGTTAGTTTGATTATTCCGGTATACAATGTTGAGGATTATTTAAGACAGTGCTTGGATAGTGTTGAAAATCAGAGTTATTCTGACCTTCAAGTGATTTTAGTCAATGATGGTTCCACAGATTATAGTTGTGAAATATGTAAGGAATATGTTAAAAGGCATTCAGAAACGTGGATATTGATAAATCAAAAGAATGAAGGATTAAGTTCCGCAAGAAATACAGGACTATCGAGTGCCACTGGTGACTGTATTGCTTTTTTGGATTCAGATGACTGGATTGACTCAGAGTTTATTACTACTTTAGTGCATTTTATGGATAAAACAGGAGCCGATATTGTTGAATCAGGTATTCGATGGCGCTACCCGGATAAAGAACGGATAGACGTAATTGATAAAGCCATTATATATGATATGCGTGAGGCATTAGGGCATTATCTTCTTCAGACACAACCTATCCACTCTGCTGTCTGGTGTAAATTGTATCGAAGAGAGATATTTCATAATCTTACGTTTGCTGTTGGTAAACTTCATGAAGATGGTTATTTTACATATCGGGCAATGTTTCAGTGTGAAAAATATGCTGTAATAGATTACGTTGGTTATAACTATAGACAAAACCGAAAAGGTAGTATTATGACAGAAACTGTTAAACCTCAAAATATAATTGATGTTATGGATATGATGGAAGAACGAGTTGCTTTCTTTAAGGAACAACAAGAACTTGTTTTAGCTGAGAAGGCGGCATCATATTATTATAGAACGGCTTTAACGAATTATGTAACTGTAATGAAGATTATTAAAGACAATGGTCTAGGAAACAAAATAAAACAAAAGTTAGAGAATAATCGGAAAGAAATATTTAAGAACAAATATTTGGGAGTGAAAAAATTGAAATTTCTGTATTTTTTCTATTTTCCCAAATTGTTTCTGAAGAGGTATTAGTTCATGAGTATGCAATATTGGAAAAAATCTATCAAATATCAGTTAATTAGACGTAAAATTATACGAAATAATCCATTTCAAAAAACAAAAGAGATAGTGGAAGACATTAAACCTGTTGTATATTTATTTTATGTTGCTTGTGGAACAAATATGGGAGATCATGCGATTGTACGTGCGGAAACAGAATTTATTCAAAAGTGTTTAGGTGGAAATGTAAATATCGTTGAAATTCAAACGGGACAAACGGAAGCGGCACTTGTTTATTTGAAAAAAAATATTAGGAAGCAAGATTTAATAATTCTAAGCGGCGGTGGATATATAGGAGATGAATATATAGAGATTTATTCACCATTGAAGAAAATTTTGAGGGTTTTTAAAGAATATAAAATGATTATTTTTCCTCAAACAATTTATTTTTCTAATGTTAGGAATGAAAGTAAGTTTGCACAATTATGTAGAAATCATAGTTGCTTGGAAATTTTTGTACGTGAAGAAAAAAGCTGCGATATTTTCAATAAAATAGGAATTAATGTGCATTTAGTGCCAGATATCGTGCTAAGCCAGATACCTCAGAAGCATAACAAAAAAAATGATATTTTGCTATGTATGCGTAATGATGTAGAAAAGAGAATTTCTAATGCTCAAGTTCAACAGATATATACGTTATTGCAGGAATATGGATCTGTCACAGTTACGGATACTGTAGAAACGGAGATTTTTCCGATTGAACAGAGATTTCTTTTTTTAGATAAGATGTTAAATAAGTTCTCAAACAGTAAATTTGTTGTGACAGATCGAATTCATGGAATGATTTTCGCTTATCTGACAAATACACCATGTTTGGTTTTTGGAAATTATAATCATAAGGTAGAATCAGAATATCAATGGATAAAGGGATGTGGGAATATCAAATTTATGGAATCGTTTGATAAAGATGATCTAAAAAAGTCGATTGCTGAAATACTTGCCCTTTCGGATAGTAACAATAAAACATATATAGACAAGTTCATAAAATTAGAGGAAGTGTTAAGGGCGTATTATGAGTAATAAGCAGTATAAAAATTTAGTTACAAACTCTCTAGTATTCACAATTGCGAACCTCGGAAGTAAGATTATATCATTTGTGATGGTTCCGTTGTATACGTATGTACTGACAACAGAAGAATATGGTACAGTTGATTTAATGACTACGATTAATAGTTTGTTGATTCCAATTTTGTTTTTATGTGTATCAGATGCAGTACTTCGATATTGTATGGATAAGAGGTATAATGCAAAAGAAATCATATCGAATTCTCTGTACATTTATATTTGGGGTGCAGCTATTATTTGTTTGATTATTCCAATTCTGGGAAAACTATATCCGGATATTGCACCATATAATATACATTTGGGAATGTTATTTCTAAGTAATGGGTTAATGCAGGGATGTAATCAGTATCTTCGAGCATCTGGGCATGTGAAGGCATTTGCTGCAAATGGAATTGTATATACATTTGTATTTGCCTCATTAAATGTTTTATTTTTAGTAAAGCTTAAGTTTGGAATAAGTGGATACCTTTATAGTATGATTTTGACTAATATAGTTTGTATTATAGTTGCAGCTACTTTTTCGAAGATATGGAAAGTACTTACATTTAAAATATACCCAAAAACGTTTAGAATAATACTGAAATATTCAGTACCTTTAATTCCCAATGCATTGATGTGGTGGATTATGGATGCATCAGATAAATTGATTATTACTTATTATTTAGGAGTTGGTGCAACAGGAATATTTGCAATTGCGAAAAAATTACCTACCTTGATAGATACATTTCATAGTATTTTTAATCAGGCTTGGCAGATTTCAGCAATTCAGGAGAATGATAGTTCGAATGTAAAAGAATTCACATCAACAGTGTATAAGACATATTTTACATGCATTATTTTAGTTGTGGGGGGATTATTAACTATTGCAAGACCATTTGTTACATATGCTTTGGGTGAATCATATCAAGCTACTTGGAGGTATATACCATTTTTATTATTATCTGTAGGCTGCTCTAGTTTGTCTGGGTTTTTAAGTGCTAATTTGATTGCAGCGGAACAAACTGTGCAAATTTTTAAAACTACAGTAGTTGGTGCAGTTATTAATACAATCTTAAATTTTATTTTAATTCCTACTTTAGGATTGAATGGTGGAGCGATTGCTACTTTTGTGGGTTTTTTAGTAGTTTTAATAATAAGAGAAAATGTATTGAAAAAACAAAACAAGTTGGAGATTTTATTTAATCGATCAACGTTAATTACAATTATTGTTATTCAAATTATAGTATATTATATACTACCCTTGAATATAGCATTTGTAATATTGAGTTTGTTCGAAGTTAGTTTATTAGTTTTTTCATGGAGAATTATTATAGTGCTTATTAGACCAATATTTAGCAAATTCCACAGATAGGAGGTGTATTATGAATAGAAAAAGGATAAAAAAATTTTTAAAAAATAATCCTGGGATTTCAAGAGCGTTGTTTTCAATTTATAATCATTTTCCGCTCAATAATCATTTTAAAATTGGCAGAAATAATTCTTTGGAAAATTATGGTATGCTAAAACGTTGTAAAATTATTATACATGGCTCAGGGAATTTCATCCAAATTGGAACTTTAACAAGGCTCTGTGATACAGTTATTACAATTACTGGTAATAATAATCAGATTAGTATTGGTGATGATTCCCTAATTATAGACGGAGAACTTTATATTGAGGATGACTTTGGAGGTATTGAAATTGGTGAGAAAACTAATATTTGTGGAAGGACGCATTTGGCTACAATAGAAGGTGAAAAAATATCAATTGGCAAGCAGTGTTTATTTTCTTCCTCTATTGTGGTGAGAACGGGTGATAGTCATTCAATACTTGATGAGGATGGAAATAGAATTAATCCATCAAAGTCTGTAATGATTGGAGACCATGTTTGGATAGGGAATCAGGTTACCATATTGAAAGGGACTATGATTCAAGAAAATAGCGTTGTAGGCACTGGTTCATTAGTTACAAAAAAATTTGTTAATACAAATGTTATTATAGGTGGCTCACCGGCTAAGGTTATAAAAGAAAATATATCTTGGTGTGGTGAAAGGATAAAATTATAGAATAATAAGTTTAGGAGGAATTTGAAAATGTCCGTTTTTACTGGAAAAACTTTAATGATTACTGGTGGTACCGGTTCCTTTGGCAATGCGGTATTGAACCGCTTTTTACGCACTGATATTGGTGAAATTCGTATTTTTTCTCGTGATGAGAAGAAGCAGGATGATATGCGTCATGAATTTCAGGCGAAAATGCCGGAAGTGGCTGATAAAATCAGCTTTTATATTGGTGATGTGCGTGATTTGCAGTCAGTGAAGAATGCTATGCATGGTGTAGATTATATTTTTCATGCGGCTGCATTGAAACAGGTTCCTTCCTGTGAGTTCTTTCCAATTGAAGCTGTTAAAACTAATGTTTTGGGTACTGAAAATATTTTGACTGCTGCCATTGAGGCAAAGGTTAAGTCGGTCGTGTGTCTATCTACCGACAAGGCTGCTTATCCTGTTAATGCTATGGGCACTTCTAAAGCTATGATGGAAAAAGTTATTGTTGCCAAAGCACGCACTACTAAAGACACTAAGATTTGTTGTACTCGTTATGGTAATGTTATGTGTTCTCGTGGTTCTGTCATTCCTCTTTGGATTGATCAGATTCGTGCAGGACATTCCATCACGATTACGGACGGGAAAATGACTCGTTTTATTATGTCTCTGGAAGAAGCGGTTGATTTGGTGTTGTTTGCCTTTGAGCATGGTGAGGCTGGGGATATTCTTGTTCAAAAGGCTCCTGCTTGTACTATTCAGACTCAAGCTGAGGCGGTTTGCGAACTGTTTGGTGGGGATAAATCTGCCATTAAAGTGATTGGTATTCGCCATGGCGAGAAGATGTATGAAACATTGCTGACTAATGAGGAATGTGCTCATGCCATAGATATGGGCAATTACTACCGTGTGCCTTGCGACAAACGTGGCTTGAACTATGATAAGTATTTTAACAAGGGTGATGCGAACCGCAATACATTGACTGAATTCAACAGTAACAATACTCAGCTTTTAACAGTGGAGGAAACAAAAGAGAAGATTGCTTCTTTGACATATATTCAAGAGCGCTTGATTGAAGAGAAGTAAATAGCATAGAATGATAGTGAGAATAGATTATATTTAGGTTCATATACTGTTCTTTCAAAAATTTTAGCATAAAAAATATTTTGGGAAAGGAAAATATGGAGAGGCTAACAGAGCATCAAATTAGAGATTATTCTATTGATAATTTGCGAGCATTAGCTATATTTGCTGTTGTATTTGGACATAGTATTATATTATATTCCTCACAATGGTCCTTATATACAACATCTATAGAGGTTCCATTTTTAGATGTTACAAAGAAAATAATTAATATTATTCAGATGCCACTATTCTTTTCGATTTCTGGTTTTCTGTTTTATTTTACAGAAAAAAAGAAAGAGCTGTATGAGATTATATTAGATAAGTTAAGAAGAATAGGAATTCCATTCGTGTTTTTTTCTTTTGCATGGTTACTTCCTATTCGATATATTCTTGGGTACAGTGGTTAATGTAATATTTTATAAGATATTATTGGGGGGATAATGGACATCTTTGGTATTTGCCAACGTTATTTTTTTGTTTTATTATTTCATATCTCTGTTTACATGGAATACGAAAATTAGTGAGGAAAAACAGAGAGTATGTTTATATAGTCATAATTGCTGCGATACTTTACTGTGTGAAAATATTGTTTCCATTTGGTGGTTATCTACAATTTATAGGACAGTACTATATTTGGTTTTGCTTGGGCATTTTAATATCTCATTATAAAAAAGGAACATCTACATGGAAAAATGGAATAAATATAGAGGTTTTCTTATTGTTGCGAGTATTTTTTTTATATGCTTTGCATTGTGGAAACCAAATATTATTTTTGCGAATATAGCAACTGTTTTTTGCACAATAGCATTATATTTAATAATTCCAAGTAATAAAAATGAAGTGTTGATAAAACTTTCAAAAAATAGTTTTGGCATATATTTATTTCATTCTCCAATGATATATATAACATTTAAGTTTTTTAGTGATTGTAATCCAGTTTGGGTGGTAGGACTTAATTTTGTTGTATGGGGTGGACTTAGTTTTATATTATCGAATTGGATTAGGAAAACTAGATTTAGATGGATTATTGGTGAATGATATTTGAAAAGGAAAGGAGTCTTGTTATGAATATTTTAGTAACCGGAGCAAAGGGTATGGTTGGAACAGCCCTTGTTGCCAATTTAAAGAATATTAAAGAAAATAAGAACAGAACACGTCCTAATCTTCAGATTGACGAAATCTATGAGTATGATTTGGACTCTACAATGGAAGATTTAGATACCTATTGCCGAAAAGCAGATTTTGTTTTTAATCTTGCAGGAGTAAATCGTCCGGAAAATCAGGAGGATTTCATGAAAGGAAACTTTGGTTTTGCTTCTGATCTCCTGAACTTTTTAAAGAAATATGAAAACAAGGCAACAATTATGTTGAGTTCTTCTATTCAGGCAACGTTGTCGGGAAGATTTGGTGATTCAGAATACGGACGTTCTAAAAAAGCCGGAGAGGATTTGTTTTTCTCTTATGCCGAGGAAACAGGAGCAAAGGTTGCTGTTTACCGTTTTCCGAATCTTATGGGACACAGCCGTCCAAAATATAATTCTGCAGTGTCTACATTTTGCTGGGCTGTGGCAAACGATGAGAAATTTACTGTTAATGATCGTAGTACAAAGTTAGAACTTCTCTATATTGATGATTTAGTAGAGGGAATGTTTGATCTTCTGGAAGGTAAAGAACAGCATTGTGAGTTTGACGGTGTAGAAACTGTTCTGGATGATTATGGAAAATTTTGTTGTGTGCCTGTAACTCATAAGGTTACATTAGGCGAAATTGTGGATCTTTTGGAACAGTTTAAAGAGCAGCCAGGTACATTGATGATGCCCAAGATGCCAGAAGGTTCTTTTGCAAAGAAACTTTACAGTTTGTATTTGACTTATCTTCCAGTAGATAAGTTTAAATATGCGTTAAAGATGAATGTAGATGATCGTGGCAGTTTTACAGAGCTGGTACATACAGCAGACTGTGGACAGGTGAGTATCAACATTAGTCGTCCAGGGATTACAAAGGGAGAGCATTGGCACAATTCAAAATGGGAACTTTTTATTGTAGTTGCAGGACATGGACTGATTCAGGAGAGAAATATCCACACAGGTGAAACTGTAGAGTTTGAGGTAAGCGGAGATAGGATCGAGGCAATTCACATGATACCGGGGTGGACACATAACATTATTAATTTAAGTGAAACAGAGAATTTAGTAACAGTTATGTGGGCAAACGAAAGCTTTGATCCAAATCATCCTGATACATTCTTTGAGAAGGTGAAAGCGTGAGATTAATTATTTTAGGCGCAGGTGGACATGGAAAAGTAGTGGCAGATCTTGCAAAGCAAACTGGGAAATATAAAGAAATATGTTTCTTAGATGATAATTCTCAAGAAGCAGAGGTTATCGGAAAGTGTTCTCAGTATTTAGAGTTTCAGTCTGCTGATACAGAAATGTATCCGGCATTTGGAAATAATACTGTAAGAATACAGTGGGAAAATAAGCTGCTGGAAGCAGGGATAAGCCTTGCAAAGATTATTCATCCATTGGCTTATGTAAGTCCTTTGGCAGAAGTAGCATCTGGTTGTGTGATTATGCCTTATGCAGTTGTAAATACCGGTACAAAAATAAAAAAGGCATGTATTATCAATATTGGCGCTATGGTAGATCATGATTGTATTCTGGAAGAAGGATGTCATCTTGCACCGGGAGCAATTGTAAAGGGAGAAAATCATTTACCGGAAGAAATGAAAGTTGACTCAGGAGAAGTGGTGCCATTACAATATTATAATTAGAGAAAAAAGTGTGTAAGAAAGCTAGCTTCAAAACGTAGAGTGGAAGGGAATAAGAAAATGGAATATAATTTTAAATGGAAAAATAATGGAAGAACAAAACTGTGTATCGGACTTGGAACACGTCCAGAAATTATCCGTCTTGCTGCAGTGATTAAACGAGCAAGGGAGTATTTCGATACATGTGTAGTTTACTATAATCAGAACTGGGATAAAAATCTTTCTACAGTATTTTGGGAGGATTTTGAGTTAAAGAATAACGAAGGTGAATTTGGACCAGATATTTTGGTCCCTGTTGTTGGAGAGAATCTTGGCGTTACATGCGGAAACATTCTTGGGAGAAGCTATGAAATATTAAGTGACCTTCAGCCAGACGGATATTTGGTATTGGGAGATACAAACTCTTGTCTTTCTGCAATTTCCGCAAAACGTTTGCATATTCCATTATTCCACATGGAAGCCGGTAATCGCTGTAAGGATGAGTGTCTGCCGGAGGAAACAAACAGAAGAATTGTGGATGTTATCTCAGATGTAAATCTTTGCTATTCTGAGTTCGCACGAAAATATTTGGCAGATACAGGACTTCCAAAAGAAAGAACCTATATGACAGGTTCTCCTATGGCAGAAGTATTACGTGGGAATTTAGATAAAATTCAGGCATCAGATGTATTAGAACGCATGGGTCTGGAAAAAGATAAATATATTCTTTTATCTGCACATCGTGAAGAAAATATTGATACGGAAAAGAACTTTACAAGTTTATTCACAGCAATTAATGCATTGGCAGAAAAATACGATATGCCAATTCTCTATTCTTGTCACCCAAGAAGCAAACAGAGACTGGATAAAAGTGGATTTAAACTTGATCCAAGAGTTCGAGTAAATGAGCCGTTAGGATTTAACGATTATAACTGTCTTCAAATGAATGCGTTAGCCATTGTAAGTGACAGTGGAACATTACCAGAAGAAAGTAGTTTCTATTTATCTATTGGACATCCGATTGCTGCAGTTTGTATTCGTACATCTACAGAAAGACCGGAAGCTCTGGAAGCAGGAGATTTTATCTTGGCCGGAATTACAACAAAAGAACTTTTAAATGCCACAGATATGGCAATTGAAATGAAACAAAAGGGTGTACTTGGAAAACCATGTCCGGATTATGTGGACGAGACAGTATCTATGAAGGTTGTTCGCATTATTCAGGGATACGTGAATGTTGTAAATAAGATGGTTTGGAGAAAATAATATCAAATGATTTAGACCAGGCAATCTGCCTGGTCTATAAATTTAATTTCAAAGCCTCTAATAGCTTTTCTGCGCTATCCAATTGTTCCGGTTGGATATGCCTGCTTAGTTTCATTTCGGCAGTATATTTTTTGAGTTTTCCACCTGAGAGAGCTTTATACCATCTCACAATCTGATAAACAGGTGTGAGATATTTATGTTTTTTTAAGATAGGATATTTCATTTTTAAAGCTTTGTACGGCATGAAAAGACGACTTCTGATATATCTGACATGTCCGCCACCTTGTCTTGTTTGCTCCATAGCAATGCTATTATCTTTTGTTCCGTATGTTCCCCCATGTAAAATATATTCTTCCATTGCTGATGTAACAGGGGTATATGAAGATTCTCCAAACCAAACTTCAGATAATTGGATTACATATTCATAAAAAGTTTCAATTTTTGCTTCTCTACATAACATTCTAAGCTTTTCATTATTATATGGCATTTGATGATGGATAAGGTAAAGGTCTAAAATAGAGCGTATTCCACAACCGCCATGCTGAAAATGATATGCCGTATGTGCCAGTAAATGGAAGAAAAAGAATTCATTGGACTGCTCATATTCCAAGCAATTATCTTTGCCCACAGGTGAACTGTAATCCCATACTTTTATCAATACTTTATCGAGATTATCCATATTTTCTTTTATATTAAAATGTAATTCAAGCAAAATGTTGTTAGTAGAAACCAGAGGAACATCATGATAATTTCGTTCCTGTTTTTTATAAGAACATTTTTCTACTAAGCCATTAATCGCAAGGTCAAGATCTTCTTCATGAATTAATATATCAATATCGCAACTTGTTCTGAGCCATGGTTCTGGATAATATTTTCTTACTCTGGGACCTTTTAACAGGATATAGGGTATTTTTAACTCAGTTAAAACATGGGTGATTTTCTTGATTTCCGTTTGTGATTGCTCATATCTGTATACAGACATAAAAGATTCATTTATTAGCTTTTTTACATCTGGAGTTTTCTCTATCATCTTGGATTTGCCTAACACATCTCCTACAATTACACTGATAGAGTGCTTTGAGCATAGCTGAAAAAGCTGTTCTTTTTCTTCTTGCGATAATGCACAATATTGCTGTACATCAATATTTTCTTTATGTATCGAACATTTAATTAAATTCATTAATATCTTTGTTATCTTATCCATTATTTCACCGTAAAATTATAAATATTTCATTGTTGTTTGAAGTGAGTGTTGTCTACGGATATTTTACTGTATCCAAAATCCCTTGTCTATATAGAAGTGGTAAAGTTTATTTAATGCAGTCATATTTTGTGGAAACTGGAATAATTTTCATATTTTCGAAGATACTTTAGGAAATATTAATGTCAGGAGCTTTATGTGAATTGCATGCTATTTTCTAGAGCTAAAATATGCTAATATAAGGATATCAATCAAAAAGGACAGGTGATTTGTAATGAATAAAACTGTATATGAGATTATGCATAAAAATAGAAAAGTAGCAAAAATCGATGAGACAGGGTTCTCCAAAGTTTATTACAAAAGTTTTATGCCTTATAATCTTTATCTTGAAGAAGAGGAAGATATAGATACGTTGGTTAATAATGTTACAAACTTTAATTATTGGTGTGCGACCAGAGTACTCACTTTAGACAGGACTTATGCGAAAGAAATTTTAAATAGTATAGGAATGACTCAGGCGGTAACGGATAAGGAAAGAGCAAAGATTGCTTTGAGTTATCGTTGTGCATCTTTAACAGATCCTTTTTGGGTGCGTAAAAAAGGTGAAAAAGTATCTTTTGAAGAAGTGAACTTGTATGAAAATCATTTAGATAATACATTTATAGATATAGCATTAAAAGGAAAACAATATACCGTAGATAATGAAAACCTTGCAAAAGACTTATCGACGAATGGATGTTTTCCAAAGGCATGGAAGCGTGTAGAAAATGGTTTTGTTTTATTAAAAGATGGTGGAATTGAAACGGTAGAAAGAGAATTGTTAGCTAGTAAAATTTGTCAATGTTTTAATGTTTCCCAGGTTGTCTATACGGAAGACATATTTGATAATGAGAAAGTAACTCGAAGTGAAAATATTACATCAAAAGAGTATTCCATTGCCTCTATGGAGTTAATGGAAATATATTCTCAGAATCATAATCGTGATATAAGAAAATATATTTTATCATTGGATCGTCATAATTATTATATGATGAACATTATTGATTATCTTGTTGGAAATACAGACAGGCACTGGGGAAATTGGGGAGTATTGGTAAAAAATTCTAATAACAAACCAGTATCACTTCATAAATTAATGGATTTTAATCAATCATTTTATTCGTATGATACTTTGGAAGGAGCGAATTGTCAGACTACATTTGGTGTAAAGAAGAACCAGAAGGAAGCAGCAGAAGAAGCGGTAAAGAGAATTGGAATGAATCAAATCAGTGAAATTAAAAAAGAATGGTTTTCTAACCTTCCTCAGTTTTATGATATGTTTTTGAAACGATATGAGTATTTAAAAAATGTGAATTATCAGAAAATTTAAAAAACTAATTTGGGAAATGTATAAGAAAAATTTTTGATTTTTAGTGGAAATCACAAGCTAAATTATAGATTAGAAACCTAATTGAATATTTATGAAGAAATCTATCGAGAAGTATTAAAGTTTTCCTGTAAATAATTGCAAATTTTTTAAAAATAGAGTATTATAGAAATGCGAAAGCTGACTATGCTTATGGACTGAAGTGAATGAAATAAGTAGTGTCAGCTATTTCTTTGCGATTATAGTAGTAAGAGGAATGGTGATAATTTGGAAGGATTATATGAAATGCATGCTCATATACTGGCAGATGTAGATGATGGGGCAAGAAATATAGAAGAAACCAAGGAGATTTTAAAGCTGGAATATGCAGATGGAGTACGAAAAATTTTTTTGACTCCACATTATAGAAAAGGGATGTTTGAAACATCGGAAGATGATATTTTAAAACAGTATGAGGCAGCAAAAGAAATTGCTAAAGAGATAGATGAAGATTTTGAATTGATTTTAGGCTGTGAATTCTATGCTTCAGGAGATATTGAAGTCTTACAAAATGAGCCGACCAGGACGTTGGGGAATACAAATTTTGTTTTGCTCGAGTTTTCTGATACTTTTAGTTATCGAGATATTCAAAACAAGTGTTATGAATTATTGATGAATAATTATATTCCGATTATTGCACATGCAGAACGTTATTCTATATTGCGAAAAAAGATAGAATATGTAGAACAGATAGTTGATATGGGAGTATATATTCAAATAAATGCGTCTAGTATTTTAGGGTTAGATGGATTTAATATGAAGCGATTTTGCAAAAAATTGATGAAGAGCGACTTGCTGCATTTTGTGGGCAGTGATGTCCATAATTTAACAACTAGAAAGCCGCTTATAGGAAAATGTGCAAAATACGTAGAAAAAGTAATGGGCGAAGAGTACATGAAAAAGATTTTTATAGATAATCCTTTTGAGATTATCAAATAAATAACAGAAAAGAGAAAGAATATGTATCAGAAAAATGAAGGGAAATTTTTAAAGCATTTAGATTTTTTGATTTTAGACTTAATCATCGTAGAGGCTACATATATAGTATCATATTTCATCCGACATGGATTTAAATGTGGAGGAATGAGCAGCGCTTATTGGCAGATGGCTGGTATTATGGCATTAATTCAAATTATAGTGGTTGCTTTTCAAGAGAGTTATAAGGATATTGTAAAAAGAGGCTATTTAGAAGAAATGAAAGCTGTATTTTTTCAACATACTATAATGATGCTTTTGGTATTTGCTTTTATGTTTGTAACAAAGCTTCAGGAGCAATATTCAAGAGCAGTATTTTTGCATTTATGGGGGATTGGTTTAGCAGTACTTTATCTTGAACATATTATATGGAAAAATATTTTACGAAAACGTATAAAAGAAAGTGATGAAAGAGCGTGTCTGCTTATAATATCAGAAAAAAATGTGTTAGAGGAAGATTTACTCAAGCTTCAAAGGGATTATGAGGCATATAGAGTTACAGGAATTATTTGTTATGATGAGAATTTAAAGGGAAGAGAGATAAATGGTATTCCTGTGGTTGGAAATACAGAAGAAATTTTCGAATATGCAAAAAGTAATGTATTAGACGAAGTGTTTTTACATATTTCTGAGGAAAATGAATATCAGAAAAAAATTATTGAGCGTTTTTTAGATATGGGTATTGTAGTTCATGTAAATCTTTCATGGAAGCAGGAGGAACTTCCAAATCATATTGTGGAAAAATTAGGAGAAGCTTCTGTTTTAACTACCAGTGTAAAAACGGCAAGTATTTATCAGGTCACTATGAAACGCTTAATAGACATCGTAGGGGGAGTGGTTGGAGTGATTTTTACAGCAGTATTATGTGTGATATTGGCTCCAATTATTTATATTCAATCTCCAGGACCGATTTTCTTTTCTCAGTGGCGTGTAGGAAAGAATGGAAGAAGATTTAAGATTTATAAATTCCGTTCTATGTATACAGATGCAGAGGAGCGAAAAAAAGAATTGATGTCACAAAATAAGATGAATGGTCTTATGTTTAAAATGGATGAAGATCCCAGAATTTTTCCGGCAGGACATATTATACGAAAGTTCTCTTTAGATGAATTTCCTCAGTTTTGGAATGTTTTAAAGGGAGATATGAGTTTAGTAGGAACACGTCCGCCAACAGTGGATGAATTTGAACAGTATGAAGAACATCATAGAATTCGTTTAAGTATTAAACCGGGAATTACAGGTCTTTGGCAGGTAAGCGGTCGTAGTGATATTACAGATTTTGAGGAAGTAGTACAATTAGATAATCAGTATATTGTAAATTGGAGTCTGAAATTAGATATAAAAATAATGTTAAAGACGATAAGAGTAGTTTTAGGTGCCAAGGGTTCAGTATAGGGAGTAGAAACAATGACATTTAACAGCAAGACAAAAGAAAGAATAGATTGGATAGATTATGCAAAAGCCTTAGGTGTATTTTTAGTTATCATGGGACATACATATAAAGGATATTCATTTATTGGATGGATTTATTCCTTTCATATGCCTTTATTTTTCTTTTTATCAGGAACAACTTTAAAAATAAAACAAATTTCCTGTAAAGAGTTTTTTAAGAAACGTGTAAAAGCATTATTAATTCCATATATTTTGTATTCCGCAGTTTATATCATATTGGAAGTAGTTAAAGGAGCTTTAAATGGAAATATAGATGGGACAATGAAATATTTTCTAAGAGATGCTTTTTGGATTCGAGGAGAGCAGGCGACGATTGGACTATGGTTTTTACCATTGCTTTTTTTAGTAGAAGTTCTATTGATGGCAGTATGTAAGGGGATTAGAAATAAAAATTTGCGAGCTGGGACTGTTCTTTTTATTACAGTAATAGGATTTTTGTATGCAGATAAGATAGGAAAAGCATTGCCATGGGGATTAGATGCTGCATTTGTGGTGATTTTCTTTTTATATGCAGGATATGTGTTTCAACAGGTATGCTTATCTTCATGGACAAATGCGAAACAGGACAATATTCTGAAATATGCAGTTGTTGGAATAGCTTTATTATTAGTCAATGGTATTCTTAATAATTATAATATGAAACTGATTGGTGACAATGCAGATATGTATTCATTAAGATATGGAAATGCAATATTATATGTATTGTCGGCACTGGCAGGTATTGGGGTTATAAGCATTGTTTTAGGACGTATATTAAAAAACGCTAAGAGTGAATTTTGGAGGTTCATGGGTCGGAACACTCTGCATATATATTGCCTTCATGGATTGGCTCTGACGTTTGTGAGAAAAGTATTAAATTTATATGTTATAAAGGAAGAAGACTCGTTGAGAGTTATGGGGATTGATATTGTTTTATCTGTGTGTACCTTTTTACTCTGTTTCGTTGTTATTTGGGGTGCAAAGTATATAGGAAATATAATTTTGAGTAAGGTAAAAGAAAAGTAGGAAAATAAGAGATGTTAGAGAAAAATAAAAGAATTGAGATATTGCATACTGTAATTGATGTATTAACCGTAGAAGAAACAATAGAAAGAGTAAAAGAATATATAGATGAGGGCTGCGGACTTCATTTAATGGGAGTAAATGCTGATAAAATTAATATGCTCAATGAAAATGAGCGTTTAAAGACGATTGTAAATGGCTGTGGAATTATTAATGCAGATGGAGCATCTGTAGTATTAGCGAGTAAATATTTAAAAAAACCGCTGCCTGAGAGAGTTGCGGGTATTGATTTAATGTTGGACTTAGTTCAATTAGCATCAAGGGAACATTATAAGGTTTTTTTGCTGGGAGCAAAACAGGAGATAGTAGAAAAAACAAAAGCTGTACTTTTAGAGAATAATCCAGGGTTGGAAATTGTCGGTATAAGAAACGGATATTTCAAAGAAGAAAATTGGGGAGAGGTTGCAGAGGAAATTAGAAAAAGTGGTGCACAGTTAGTGTTTGTGGGGATAACCTCTCCTTTAAAAGAATATATTGTAGAAAATTTTCAGAAAGAGCAGCATTTGAACTGTGTTTTTATGGGAGTAGGTGGAAGCTTTGATGTGATTTCCGGTTCTATTCCAAGAGCACCGATATGGATGCAAAAATGTAATTTAGAGTGGCTGTTTCGAGTGATGCAAGAGCCAAAACGTCTTTTTAAGAGATATTTTGTGGGAAATTGGAAATTTATTATGGCAGTAGTGAAAGAAAAAAGAGAGGGAAATTAAAATGAGAATTTTGATGGTTGGAGTGGACCAATCAACACAGGGAGGAATGTGGACTGTTGTTGAAAATTATTTGAAAAATGCTGAATTTTGTAAAAAAACAAATTTAAAATATATTCCAACATCAATTACCGGAAGCTTTGTAAAAAAGATCTCTTTTACATTTATTTCATATATCAAAATCTTTTTTGAATTGAGTAGGAAAAAATATGACGTTGTTCATATACATGTGTCAGAACGAGGAAGTATTTACCGAAAATATATCGTTCTTTTAATGGCACGTCTTTGGAAATGTAAGACAATTTTTCATATGCATGGTGCGGAATTTGAGGTTTGGTATAGAAGCTGTTCGGATAAAAAGAAAAAGTACATTAGGAAAATTGTAAATAAAGCAGATAGAATACTGATACTTGGAGAATACTGGAAAGATTTTTTATGTTCATTGGTAGAGCAGCCTGAAAAAATACAGGTCTTATATAATGCGGTGGAAGTACCGGAAAAAAATAAGTATCGGATAGAAGCAAGGAAATTATTGTTTTTGGGAGTAGTTGGAAAAAGAAAAGGTATGGATGACTTACTTGCAGCTATGAAGAACATCGATGATAAGTTAGATGAAGACATAAAATTGTATATATATGGACCGGATTTTTCTTATGGAATTGAACAGCGAATAAAGAAAAGTGGCTTAGAGAATAGAGTAGACTATAAGGGGTGGCTGGAGAAAGAAGAAAAAGAAAAAGTGATGGATGAAATAGCTATAAATATATTGCCATCTTATAACGAAGGCTTGCCAATGACAATTTTGGAAACGATGGCGAGAGGAATACCCAATATTACAACATCCATTGCAGCAATTCCCGAAGCGGTTTCAAAGGAAAATGGGATTTTGCTGAAACCGGGAGACGTACAAGGTTTACAACAGGCTATTTTGACACTTATGGATAGTGAAAAAATAAGGCAAGAGAAAAGTGATAAGTCTTTTGAAACAATAAAGGAGAAATTTTCCTTGGAAAAGCATATTCATGAAGTATTGCATATTTATAATGAATTGGAGAAAAGTATATGAAGAAAGTGATGTTGGTATTTGGAACAAGACCGGAGGCTATTAAGATGTGTCCTTTGGTAAATGTTTTAAAAAAGAGGGAAAAAATAGAAACAATAGTTTGTGTTACGGGGCAGCATCGACAGCTTTTGGATCAGGTTTTAGAGGTGTTTGATGTGAAACCGGATTATGATTTAAAAATTATGAAAGAACGTCAAACCTTAGAGGATGTTACATGTAACATCTTAAACAAGATAGGTGAGGTTTTAGAGAGGGAAAAACCGGATGTGGTTTTAGTACACGGGGACACTTCTACGGCATTTGCCGCTGCTTTGGCATGTTTTTACAGGCAAATACCAGTGGGACATGTAGAGGCAGGATTAAGAACGTATAATTTATATTCTCCTTTTCCGGAGGAATTTAATCGTCAAGCTATTTCTATTGTTAGTAAATATAATTTTGCACCTACGGAAAAAGCAAAGAATAACCTTTTGCAGGAAGGAAAAACCCCAGAGAGTATATATGTAACAGGGAATACTGCAATTGATGCACTAAAAACTACAGTAAAAGAGGAATATTTTCATGAAGAATTGGAATGGGCTAAAGACAGTAGGATGATTTTAATTACTGCCCATCGCAGAGAAAATTTGGGAGAACCTATGAAAAATATGTTTAAAGCAATCAAACGTGTTTTAGATGAACATGATAATGTCAAGGCTATATATCCAATTCACATGAACCCTTTGGTTAGAGAGACTGCACAAGCAGTTTTCGGGCAAGATGATAGAATTCATATTATAGAACCGTTGGATGTATTAGATTTTCATAATTTTCAAAAGAGAAGCTATCTCATATTGACAGATTCCGGCGGGGTACAGGAGGAAGCACCTTCTCTTGGGAAACCTGTATTAGTAATGCGTGATACTACAGAACGACCGGAAGGGATAGAGGCAGGAACTTTGAAGTTAGTTGGTACAGAGGTTGAAACAATTTATAAGACATTTACAGAATTATTAGATAATCCAGAAGAATATAAAAAAATGAGTCAGGCAAGTAATCCCTATGGAGATGGATTTGCAAGCGAACGAATTGCAGATATTTTAGAGGAGTAAGATAATGGGAAACAAACCTTTATTAAGTGTAATTGTACCTGTATATAATACCAGAGTATATCTTGAAAGATGTATAGAGTCTTTAGTAAAACAAACCTATTTGTGCTTAGAAATTATTTTAGTAGATGATGGTTCTAAAGACGGAAGTGATAAATATTGTGATCAGTTAGTAGAACAGTATCCTAATATAAAGGTGGTTCATAAAAAAAATGCAGGATTAGGCTACGCCAGGAATACCGGACTTGAATATGCACAAGGGGAGCTTATTACATTTTTAGATTCAGATGATTATATAGAGCCATCAATGTATGAAACAATGATTGAAGCTTTATTAGATAAAAATGCAGAGGCGGTGTATTGTGATTTTTCCATGGAAAAAAGAGATGGGACGCAAACTCCTTGTTTTAGCGATATAGAAGAAGGTCTTTATACAGGTAAAGAGATCCTTTACAGTATTATAGGGGCAAAGCCTGAGAAGAAAAGAGATTTTGACTTTGAAATGTCTGTTTGTAAAGTGATTT